>Ga0210407_10004382_pt1 | contig 11145 bp, 10 predicted proteins | sample IncBWC27MmetaG_FD_150860 | JGI IMG/M metagenome (GOLD analysis project Ga0210407, IMG submission 150860) | Forest soil microbial communities from Barre Woods Harvard Forest LTER site, Petersham, Massachusetts, United States - Inc-BW-C-27-M | ecosystem: Environmental > Terrestrial > Soil >... | reverse complement strand
CACCCGAGTGCCGCGACGCATGCGAGGCTGCCGGCAAGCCAAAAGGAGAACCGCAGATGATTGCGATGATTCGGCACAGCTATATCGTAAGGCCGGAGAGCCTCGAGCCGATACCGGGAATTATGTCGTGACAGCAGATTACGCGTGCCCCCCTACTAACTAGGTGCGCGGTCCGGCTTTCCGGTTGCCTCCGGCTTCAGTAGAATAGACGCGTCAAACATAATTGAAGACGGCGAGGCGGTCATGGGATTGAGAAAAGCAAAAAGCATCCGGCACAGCGGCAGGACGGTAGCCGAGATCCTTGAGGCGCACATGCGCTTTTTTCAGGGGAAAGAGGGCGGCGCGCGGGCCGATTTAACCGGCGCGGACCTTTCACGGGCCGACCTCTCGGGCGCGAACCTGAGTGGGGCTATCCTCTGCAACGCGAATCTGGAAGGCGCGGATCTACGGCGGTCGAAGCTCCCAGGTGCCGACCTCTCAGGCGCGAACTTGCGCCAGGCGGATCTGCGCAATGCGGACTTGACCGAAGCGATTCTGCCCGGCGCGGACCTAACGGAAGCGCAAGCGAGCGGGATAGAGTTTTTCCGCTGCGATTTGTCCAATGCGAATTTCGAGCGGGCGCAATTGCGCAATGTGAACCTGCGCGGCGCCAATGTGAACGGCGCCAAATTCAAGGGCGCGGATCTGGGCGTGGCCATCCTGCGCGAGACCGATTTGAGCGGCGCCGATCTTTCCGGTGTGGACCTCTCGACCACACTGATGCCCAAAGGTTGGACTGCGCAGAGCAAGCAAAAGAGCGCTTAGACACCCGCATCGAGTGCTGGCTTTTTGACGGCTCGCGGTAGTTGTCAATGGCAATCGACGCTGCTGCATGGTAGCCTGCGCGGGAAGTAGAGTCCTCCGGCTGGAATCGGTGGCCACAACCACAGCACAACTCGACCGCTCGGCCACGCAAGAGCGCGTTCTGGAAATCGTGCGCGAAGTGCTGCAGGAGCTGGGTAGCATCGGCGCGCTGCCGATGCTGCGCGCCGGTTCGCATCTGGATCGCGAGCTAGGACTTGGCAGCCTGGAGCGCGTAGAGCTGTTGTCTCGGCTAGAGACCGAATTTGGTGTGCGCTTCGCAGACCGCGCTGCGTCCGAAGCCAATACGCCGGAGGATTTGGCGCGCGCGATTTTGGATGCGCCGAGGGCGGACTCCAGCCAGGAAAAGGAATCTTCCGCGCTTCGCGCATCGCTAACGGTACAAACGCTGCATCGTGAAGCAGCGCAAGAAGGCGTCCTGGGCGCGCAGACGCTGATCGATGTGCTGCGCTTTCGCGCCGCGCATGACGCCGAGCGCGCGCATCTGCTGATCAGCGAGGATGCCGAAGACGGCGCGCGCGAACTGACCCTGACGTTCGGCGAGCTGTACGCGGCGGGGCAGCGCGTTGCGGATGAATTGGCGCGCCGCGGCGTGCCGGCAGGCGGTCGCGTGGCGATGATGCTGCCGACATCGCGGGCTTTTTTTGTTTCCTACACCGGCATTCTCCTTGCCGGCGCGATTCCCGTTCCGATTTACCCTCCGTTCCGCGCCGACCGCATCGAAGAATACGCCGCGCGGCAGGCCGCCATTCTGAATAATGCGGAAGTGTGCCTGCTGCTGACGTTTCGCCGTGCGGAAACGGTGGCGCACCTGCTCAAGCCACGCGTGCGCTCGCTGACCACGGTCGTCGATGCGGATAAACTGATCGACGCAGCTGACAAAGCGCCGCTTCCCGCACCGGGCGCTCTACCGCTGCATTTGAGCGGCAGGCGCGCGCGAAAAGCGGCCGACATTGCACTGCTGCAATACACATCCGGCTCAACCGGCGACCCCAAAGGCGTCGTGCTTACCCATGCGAATCTGCTCGCCAACATGCGTGCCATTGGCGAGGCCGTGCAGCTCGGACCCAGCGACGTTGGAGTGAGTTGGTTGCCGCTGTACCACGACATGGGACTGATCGGCGCTTGGCTGACGCTGCTGCATTACGGGGTGCCATTGGTAGTGATGTCGCCGCTGGCTTTTCTTACGCGGCCCGAACGCTGGCTCTGGGCGTTTCACAAACATCGCGGAACGATTACAGCGGCGCCCAATTTCGCGTACGAACTGTGCGTGCGGAAGATCGCGGATAAGGATATCGAGGGGCTCGACCTGAGCTCATTGCGCGCCGCGCTGAACGGCGCCGAACCGGTGAATCCCGAAACGCTGGAGCGTTTCGCGGCGCGCTTCTCGAGATATGGGTTTCGGCGCGAAGCGCAGCTTCCCGTCTACGGTTTGGCGGAAGCCGCCCTGGCGGTGACCGTTCCGCCGCTCAACCGCGGCCCGCTGGTGGACCACGTCGAACGTGAGGCCTTTACCATGCGCGGAAGCGCCTTGCCTGCACCATCCGCATCAGCATCGGTGATTTCCTTTGTGTCCTCCGGGTGCGCCCTTTCCGATCACGAAGTTTGTATCGTCGACGAAACGGGGAACGAAGTCCCCGATCGCACCGAGGGCTTCCTGTGGTTTCGCGGGCCGTCGACGACGGCCGGTTATTACCAAAATTCCGCCGCCACGGAAGCGCTGTTTCCTGTGGGTGGCGCAACCGGAGCAAACGAATTCGCTTGGGTCGATTCCGGCGATCGCGCCTATCGCGCGGACGGAGAGTTCTACGTCACCGGACGCGTTAAGGACATCATCATCAAAGGTGGCAGAAATCTGTATCCGCACGAAGTCGAGGAATTGGCAGCGCGCGCTGAAGGCCTTCGCAAAGGCTGCATCGTCGCATTTGGAGTCAAGGATCAAGGTTCCGGCACCGAGAAGCTGGTGGTTGTTGCCGAGGTGCGCGAGCGCGATTCGCGGCGGCATCCGGCAATTGCCGCCGCGGTGACCGCGCAAGTTTCGCAGGGCCTGGGCCTTCCTCCGGATCGTGTCGAGCTGATTCCGCCGGGAAGCATTCCGAAAACGTCGAGCGGGAAATTGCGCCGCGAGGAAACCAAGCAGCTTTTTCTCCGCGGCGAGCTTAGCGCCGCTAAACCGCCCGCGTGGATGCAAATTGTGAGACTCAGCGCCGGAAGCGCGCTGCGAAACGTTGGCGAGATGGTGGCAGCTGGTTTTGGCCGCGCCCTGGACATTCTCTATGGCCTATACTTCGGCATCGTTTTCTTTCTGTGGGTCGTGCCGACGTGCGTCCGCGTAAGCCTTATCAAGGACCACCGCGCAGCGGGGCGTTTTACTTCCTCAGCCCTAAAGATTTTGTTCGCCCTTGCTGGCTGTCGTGTCCGGGTAGTCGGCAAGGAGCACATGGATGCGCCAGGCGCGAAAATTTTCGCCTCCAATCACACCAGTTATTTCGACGTGCTCCCGTTGATGCTCGGGCTTGGCGTGTCGTATCGCTTCGTCGCCAAAATGGAAGTGCATGGAATGCCGTTTATCGGAACGTTCCTGCGCCAGATGGGGCATCTCTCCTTCGATCGTACGGACCCGGAATCGCGGCTGCGGCAAGCGGAGGAAATGGAAGACCTCCTGCGGCGCGGCGAATCGGTTTTCGTCTTTCCTGAGGGCACCTTCACTTCGCACGAGGGCATTCGACCTTTTCAACTTGGCGCGTTCAAGTCCGCGGTGGCCGCGGGCGTTCCGATTGTTCCTGTTTCGCTGGCGGGCACGCGCAAGTTTCTCCGCGACGGCACATTTCTGCCGCGGCCGACCCGTGTGACGATCACTTTATCTCCACCGATTTATCCGCACAAAAATAATCCCGCGGACGGCGGCGAATCGTCGGACTGGCACGAACTGATCCGCTTGCGGGATGAAACGCGCGCGGCCATCGCTCGCCACGTACCGGAACCACTGCTCTAAGCTCTCCATAATTCCAGGTAACTTCCTGGGGAGTTCGCGCATCTGTATCTACAAGTCAAAACATAGACAAATGCGGATAGCTGCCTTCCTGCCTGAGGCGCTCCGCGAAACGCGCGGCCGAGCGGTGGTTGTGCCGGCCTGCGCCGAAACATAAATCTGAATGGAGGTACTATGAAACTCAGGGTCATGGTGTGTTTACTCGGTTTTGCTTCGCTCTTCGGGGTGACCGCACAGGCACAGGAGGAGCGCAAGACCATCGATGTTTTCGCCGGCTATTCGTACGTTCGCGCCAATCCGGCTACTTCCGGTGCGGACAGCTTCAGCTTGAACGGGGGCAGCGCATCGATCGCCTACAACTTCAATGGATGGCTGAGCGGAGTCGCTGATTTCGGCGGCTACCACAACACCAACATTCTCGGCAGCGGCGTGGACGGCACGCTCTCCACCTATCTGTTCGGTCCGCGCGTTTCGTATCGCCGCTTTGGACGCGTGACGCCGTTCGGTGAGGTGCTCTTCGGCGTTGCCCACACCGGTGCCAGTCTGTTGGCGACATCCGGCAGCCAGAATGCTTTTGCGATGACCGTCGGTGGCGGGTTCGACTATCGTCTCAGCTCACGCCTCTCGCTTCGGCCGGCCAAAGTCGATTACTTGCTGACTCGGTTCGACGAATTCGGCAACCCCAACGCCAGGAGTCAAAACAACCTGCGCGTGTCCACCGGAATCGTTTTCCGCTTCTAACCGAATCGCCGAAGCGGCGACGCGTGTCGGTTGCACGGTGCTGGCAGAAGGGCCGCGCGGCAGTATGGGCAGTGCGCGGCCCTGGCACCGCTTTGCTTGCGTTGGACATTCCTCTTCAACGATTGATGTTGTAGATGACGGTGATGAAGGTATCTATCTCCACGGTTTCGCCGTTGAGCACCGTCGGCCGGTAGCGCCACTGGCGCACCGCATCCATAGCCGATTGATAGAAAAGCGGATCCCCGCTCACTACTTGCAACGATTGAATTGTTCCGTCCGTAGCAATGACCGCGCGCAGTTCGACGCGCCCGGGCCGGCCGAGTTGTTTCGCCAATGTCGGATACACCGGCTCTACCCGATGCACAAGCATCGCGGGATCGATGTGCGTGATGGTTAGAGGTGCCCTTTGTCGCCGCGGCTCGCTAACGGTGGGGGCCTGCGGCCCTGCAGTCGGCACGTTGATGCAACTCGGGCACGGAACCGCAGGAATTTCGCTGTTGCCAAGAATTGGTTCCTCCGAAGTGCTCGAGTCCACTCTGCGGTTGGTTTCCAAGTTGGCTGGGCGTGAATTGAAACACCTAACGCAAAAATGTCTTACATCAGTGCGTGGCGTTTCCGGCGTACGAGTTTGCCCCTCTACGCGTCGATAGGGCGGAATCGGCGTTGTGATGCCGGTAACCAGGCGCGCCGGCTTGGCAAACAAGGGCAATAGTATTAGCGCAGCGAGAACACTGGCTTGCAGAAGCACCGATGTAATCAAGGCCTTGCGGCGTACTCGGCGTTCGCGAGCGCGTTGCTCTGGATCGCCTTCCACCAGACAACCTCGCAGGGAACCGAGATTTTGCCGCGTTTTGGGATCGAGCGACATCACACACCTCCACGAAAATGGGTGCGAGCGTTTGCGTTGAGAATTTGCGACGCCGGACTCTGCCAGTTTCTGCAGAAATCCGGCGTCGCGCTCGCAGGGATGTGAGGTTGCGCGCGTCCTCCCTGCGTTGGACACCGCCACCAAAGACAAGTTCCCAATTCCGGGGTACGGAAACACCGCCTTCATGTAAAGATTTCCCGGAAAAGATTTCCTGCGGTGTACCGCAATTTCATACTTGATTGATTCTGCTAGGGTTATCGGTCGTACGATTCTTGTAATCCTTTGGTCAAGCAAGTGCAAACATCCATGGGCACGGGGGGCGTGAAATAGAAGGCGCCAGGGGACGGAATCATGAGTTGTCGGGACACTATCCATTTGATTTGCTGGTACTTAGAGGGAAAGCTCTCGCCGTCAGTTAAAGGCGAAATCGAGAAACACCTACAGGGTTGCCCGGATTGCCACATCGTTTTGGACGCCGCCAACACCACCTTGGACCGTTATTTTGGCCCAGTCCGCACCCAGGAAGCCGCCGCAGACACCAAAGCTGCGTAACGCACTCCCATAGCAAAGCCTGCTTTTCCCGCCATTTACGATACGTGGCCGGGAAACGTGGCATGAAATCAGAACTCGAGTGCCGAAATGGGCATATCTTCGGCAAAGCCGTTCCGCTATACCGGCACTGCGTAAACTTTACGGGTTCTAGTACTTCTAAGTCTAAGACGTATTCCCCTCTCGCAGCACCGTAAGTGCCGCGAATTCTTACACTTCCAGCAGCCCGCTTCGTGCCGCGGTATTTGGTGTCTCGGGTGCTCGTTTCTATCTTCGCAGGGTATTGCTGTACAAGGAGACGATGTCCATGAGCGAGTATCAAGAACCGATTCACGTGACCTCGAGCGCGACGCCGCGCTGGGTCGGAATTGCCCTAGCTGCATTAGCGGGAGTATCGCTGCTCGGTATCGGAATTGGATGGAGTGCCCTCAACCACGCAAACGGCGTGGAGCAGTCGACGCAAACCTCGGTGAAACAGGCCAATGATGCTTTGGCCCAAAAGCTCGCCAGGGAAGACGAAATCAATCAGCAGCTGCAGAGCGACCTCAAGGTCGTTACCGATAAGCTGAACGTTACGCAAACGGATCTGATCAACGCCCGCAAGCAGAACAAGCGATCCGCGGTTGCCGTGGACAAGAAGATTGCAGGCTTAGAGAGTTCCGTGAACACCCAGCTTGCCGCCAAGGCTAGCGCGGACGACGTCAACAAGCTCAACACCGACGTGACCGGAGTGAAAACCGATCTCGACGCCACCAAGAACAATTTGCAAATGGCGCGCAGCGAGATGGGCACGCTCATCGCCCGCAACCACGATGAAATCGATCAACTCCGCCGTATGGGCACACGCGACTATTATGAATTTACCGTCAACCGCAAGGGTGGTGCGCAGAAGATCGGCTCCATCGTCCAGGTGGAACTGAAAAACACCAACCAGAAGAAGAGTCAATTCACCATCAATGTCCTGGCGGATGACAGGACCTTCGAGAAGAAGAACCGCTCGGTCAACGAGCCGATTTTCTTCTACACCGGCGGGAGCCGCGCGGCCCTCGAGTTGGTCATCAACAAAGTTACCAAGTCGAGCGCTTCAGGCTACCTGAGCGTACCCAAGGCCTCTGGCACCACGGCGGCTAGCGCTTCGACCTCGGGCCAGTAAAACAATCAGCAGGCTCCATTCGCGGAGCGAATCAGGGGAGGATTCCAGAGCATCCTCCCCTTATTTTTTTGTCTTCATCCTGCGCCGTCGAAAAGTCGTACTATAGCAAGGCAGCATATATCCGCAGCCGCGTGTAGCTTGCGCGCTCAGTGCAATCTTAGGAGGGAATGTCATGAAAATCCGATTTGCCTCAATTCTAATCGTGGCCCTTTTCGTCAGCGCATTCGCATTCGCAGGTGACGCCAGTTTGACCGGCTACATCGCGGACAGCAAGTGCGGCGCGAAAGCTGCCCACGAAGGCGCCGCCGAATGCACGGTGAAGTGCGTCAAGGAAGGCGCGAAATACGTCTTCGTGAACGATGCCGACAAAAAGGTGTACGCCATTGCCGACCAAGATAAAGTGGCGGCTCACGCCGGCCATCACGTCACGGTGAAGGGCTCAGTCGAAGGCGACACACTCACCGTCGCCAGCATCGACATGGTCCCGGCAAAGAGCAAGTAACGGAAAAACCAAAATCTGTAATTCACTGCGGGCGGAAACTTTGTTTCCGCCCGTTCGTTTTGTCGCCCGATAAATTTTCGGCTAGGATGTTAGCCTCTCTATGTCCACCATCCTGCTGCACGCAGCGCGCGCGCTGACTCCCGCAACAGAAATTCTGGGCGCCGGAATCCTGATTCGCGACGGCGTGATTGAAGCCGTCGGCGCTCGGCAGGACATGCGCCTCCCCTCCGGCGCGGCGGAAATTTCCGCAAGCGGCCAGACCGCCATTCCCGGATTCATCGACGTGCACATTCACGGCGCCGGCGGCCACGACGTGATGGAGGGCACCGAGCAAGCCATGACCGCGGTGGCTGGAACGCTGGCGCGCCACGGCACAACTTCCTTCGTCGCCACCACGGTAACCGCCAGCCCCGACGACACTTGTCGCGGCGTTGAAGGAATTGCGCGCTACATCACCCACCAGTTCGGCGCCCTTGAGTCCAAGGCGGAAGTCCTCGGCGTTCACTACGAAGGCCCGTTCATCAGCAAGGTGCGCCGCGGAGTCCATCCTGCCGAGTGGATCCAATTGCCCTCCGCCGATTTGCTGCAACGCTTTCTGCGCGCTGCCGCGGGCAACGCCCGCATCCTCACCATCGCGCCGGAGTTGCTCGGCGCCGTGCCGTGCATGAAGGCGGCGCGCGACGCCGGCGTGGTTGTCGCCATGGGGCACACGGATGCGACCTATGAGCAAGCTCGCGCCGGCATCGCCCAGGGCGCGCGACATGCGGTCCATGTTTACAACGCCATGCGCCCCTTTTCTCATCGCGACAGCGGCGTCATCGGTGCCGTGCTCACTTCTACGGATGTCACTGCGGAGCTGATCGCCGACGGCGTGCACGTCGAGGAAGCGGCCATGCGTATTCTGCTGCAAGCGAAGGGCGCCGGCCGCGTGATTCTGATTAGCGACGGACTTTCCGCCACCGGTATGCCCGACGGCAAGTACATGCTCGGCAAGCTTGAAATCACCGTGTCTGGCGGCGTGTGCCGCGATGCAGAAGGGAAGCTGGCGGGCAGCACGCTCACCCTGGACCGCGCGTTGCGAAATGTCGTCGCCCTCGGAATCACGTTGCAGGACGCCGTGCGCATGCTTACCGAGAATCCCGCCAAGCTGCTGGGAATTGAGTTTAAAAAAGGCGCGCTGCGAACCGGCGCGGATGCGGACATTGTGCTGCTGGATGAAAATCTTCAGGTAACCAACGTGTGGACGCGCGGCCTGCCGCTGAATTGACCTCTGCGAATCGTGCGTCTACTCGCGCTCACTGTTGGAGCAGGTGTCATCCTGAGCGCAAGCGAAAGATCTCAACGTCAGATAAGGAGATAAGGGCGAAGCTTGACTGGAGCCGGAGCGCTACGGGTTCAGCGGCACGTTCAATTCCAGCGCTAGCTTTGCCGCATTGAACGGACTGCAAGCAAAATAGCGGTCACCCACTTGCAGTGTGGGCACTCTGCGCTTGCCGTTGTTGGCTTTCAGCACGATCGCCTCGGCGCTTTCGTTCTCCTCGATATTCACTTCCCGGTACGCCACGCCGCGTTGCTGCAGGAAATATTTCGCCCGGCGGCAGTCCGGGCACCAATGCGTGGTGTACATCGTAACCGGTTCCATCGCCCTCACTCGCTCGAAACAGGTGCACCGTGCCGCTTCCGCGCCACCTGGATGCGAATCAACGACCGCTGCAGCGCGATTGCGGCGCGCCCCCAGTCCATATTCGGATCACTCGAAGCCGAAGCCAGCCGCTGCTCCGCGCGCTTCTTGGCTTCCTCCGCGCGTGCCACGTCAATCTCTTCCGGCCGCTCCGCAATCTCCGCCAGCACCGTTACGCGATCGCCCAAAACCTCCGCAAATCCGCTAATGATCGCCAGAAGCCCCGCTTCACTTGCATTCTTCGCGCGGTAGGTCAGCTCCCCGATGCCCAGCTCCGTGATCAACGGTGCGTGCCCGGGCAGAATGCCCAGGCAGCCATCTCCGCCCGGAAGCGTGACTTCCACAACCGTTTGGCGCAGCAACTGCCGCTCCGGCGTAACGATGACCAGCTCGATGGACTCGGGAAGCATTGCTCCGCTTATGCGCTCACCTTCATTTTCTCTGCTTTTTCCAGCGCTTCGTCAATGGTGCCAACCATGTAGAAGGCCTGCTCCGGAACCTCGTCGTACTTGCCTTCCACGATTTCCTTGAAGCTGCGCACCGTGTCTTCGATTTTCACGTACTTGCCCTCCAGACCGGTGAACTGCGCGGCCACGAACATCGGCTGCGACAGGAATTTTTCAATCTTGCGCGCGCGCGCCACCGTCCGCTTGTCTTCATCCGACAATTCTTCGATGCCCAGAATCGCGATGATGTCCTGCAAATCCTTGTAGCGCTGCAGAATCGATTTCACTCCGCGCGCCACTCCGTAATGTTCCGCTCCGACGATGCGCGGATCAAGAATGCGTGAAAAGCTGGCCAGCGGGTCGACCGCGGGATAAATCCCGCGCTCCACGATTTGCCGGCTCAGGTTCGTCGTGGCGTCCAGATGTGTGAACGTAGCTGCCGGCGCCGGGTCCGTGTAGTCGTCCGCCGGGACGTAGATCGCTTGCACGGACGTGATCGAGCCGGATTTGGTCGAGGTGATGCGCTCTTGCAGCTCGCCGATTTCGGTGTTGAGGTTCGGCTGATAACCCACGGCCGACGGCATGCGTCCCAGCAGCGCCGAAACTTCCGAGCCTGCCTGCACGAAGCGAAAGATGTTGTCGATAAACAACAGCACGTCCAGGTGCTCTTCATCGCGGAAATATTCGGCGACGGTCAGGCCCGTCAGGCCCACGCGCAGGCGCGCCCCAGGCGGTTCCGTCATCTGGCCGTAGATCAGAGCCGCTCGGGATTTTTCCGTATTGCCTGGAACGATGACTCCGCTCTCGGACATTTCCAGCCACAAGTCGTTGCCTTCGCGAGTGCGTTCGCCCACGCCGGCAAACACAGAGAGTCCGCCGTGTTTCAAAGCAACGTTATGAATGAGCTCCAGAATGAGCACGGTTTTGCCTACGCCAGCGCCGCCGAACAGACCGATCTTGCCACCCTTGACATAAGGCTCGATGAGATCTACGACCTTGATGCCGGTCTCAAACATTTCTAGCGCCGTGGACTGATCTTCCAGCTTCGGCGCCGGCCGGTGAATCGGATAACGAATGTCGCTGACGATTGGACCCAACTGATCCACTGGCTTGCCCAACACATTCATCACGCGCCCCAGGGTTGGCCGTCCTACGGGCACCGTGATCGGGATTCCCAGGTCCACGGCCTTCATCCCGCGCACCATCCCTTCGGTTGGCTCCATGGCCACCGCGCGCACGCGCCCTTCACCCAGGTGCTGCTGCACCTCCACCGTCACATCGAGCGGCTCCGGCAAGTTGTAACCTTCGCTCGTGATACGCACGGCGTTATAAATCGCCGGCAAATGCCCGGC
>Ga0210407_10004379_pt1 | contig 11158 bp, 14 predicted proteins | sample IncBWC27MmetaG_FD_150860 | JGI IMG/M metagenome (GOLD analysis project Ga0210407, IMG submission 150860) | Forest soil microbial communities from Barre Woods Harvard Forest LTER site, Petersham, Massachusetts, United States - Inc-BW-C-27-M | ecosystem: Environmental > Terrestrial > Soil >... | reverse complement strand
CCGTCGTTTCGAACGGCAAGCGCGCCGGCTCACATCTCCACCGCAATTTCTCCGGCGGCAATTCCGGATGCACCGCGGCAGGCTTGTAGCCGTTAACACTCATCTGAGGCGGGTACTCTAGCACACGCCCCCGCCCACCCATGTAATTTCAGCCCCGCTATGTTCCACAGGCAGCACGCACGGCATCCATTTCTGTCCAGACCAGCGCTGCAAACCAGTGGTGTCGTCCTGAGGCTACCCGACGAGGGTAGCCGAAGGACCTCAGCGTCCCGTGTTGCCGACCACTACACTACTGCAGCCGTGTCGCGATGCTCCACGTACACGCGAAACACGCCCATCGCGGCCGCCACAATCGTCGGGCCAATCACCAAACCCAGCAGCCCGAACACTTGCAACCCACCCAAGACGCCGAGAAACAGCAACAGCTCGTTCAGATGCGTGCGGTTGCGCAAAAGCAGCGGCCGCACGATATTGTCCGCCAATCCCGCGACGCCCCCGCAAATGACCAGCACTGCGATCGCCCTCCCCCAATGGCCGTTAAACCCGAGAAACAGCGCCCCCGGCACCCAAATCAGCGCCGAGCCCACCACCGGCACCAGCGAAAAGAACGCGATCAACACCGCCCAGAAAATCGGCGAGGAAATCCCTCCCACCGCGAACGCGACCCCTCCCAACACTCCTTGCAGCACAGCAATCACCAGCGCCACCGCCACGCTCGCGAAAATCAAATCGCGCGACTCCCGCAGCATGTCCTCCTGAATCGCTTCGTCAAATGGAAGCAAGTGGCTGGCCCCGCGCACGATCTCTTCGCCGTCCCGGAACATAAAAAACAGCGCAAAAATCGCGATGAACAAATCCACAAAAAAGGTGAACAGATTCTTTACCAACCCCGCTAAACGCGAGCCCAGAAACGTCGCGATGCTTTCCGCGCCCTGGCGCAGCGGCTGCGAAAAATCCATGGACTGCCAGGCATGCGGAAGCTGGTGCCGGATCCACGCCAATGCGTGCGTGGGCAAAGCCTTCTGCGGATCCATCAGCGTGGCCTGCATTTCCGACGTGGCGTCGATGGCCTGCCGCGCCGTATACACCAGCACCACCAGCGCCGGCGCAATCAGCAGCAGCGTCACACCCAGCGTGCTCACCAGCGCCGCGCGGTTCGGCTTCAGCCGCCGCAGGATTCGGTGATGCACGGGATAGAAAAAAATCGCCAGCACGCCCGACCAGGCCAGCGCCTGCAGAAATGGCTCCACGATTCGAAACACCACGTAAATCAGCAGCAGCAGCGCCCCGTACGAAAGTACGGTAGTCAACCGGTCACTCGTGGTCTTCGTTGGGAAATTGTTGCGAGTCATGCGCGGTATATAATGAAGGTAGGATAGAGCGGACGCCATAGCCGCGAGGCCGCACCCCAGGTTAGCCATCTCGCGGATGCCCCAGGCGCTTCGCGTCTCCGACGGAGCCAACTCAGCTTGTCATCGAAATCCATTCCGCTCAGCTCCTACCAAGTCCGTCTTCTTGCTGTACTTGTTCTGGTCAACTTTGTCAACTTCGCCGCCCGCTGGGCCTTCATCCCGCTGATTCCCATGCTGCGCACGCACCTCGGCGTGACCGACGCGCAGCTCGGCTCCCTGCAGACCTGGCTGCTGATGGTTCTCGCCATTGGCAGCATTCCCTTTGGATTCCTCGCTGACCGCTTCAGCCGCAAATCCATCATCGCGTTCGGAATCGTTTGCTGGAGCCTCGCCACCTTCGCCGGTGGATTCGCCGGCAGTTTCCTGTTTTTGCTGATTGCGCGCGCCTTTGTGGGAATGGGTGAAGCGGCTTACGCCCCCGCCGCGCAGTCCATGATTTCCGGAGCCTTTCCCCTGGAAACGCGCGCGTCCGCGCAAGCCATCTTCGCCAGCGGTATGCTTTTGGGCGGCGCCGCCGGCCAGGTTCTCGGCGGCATCATCGGTCCGCGCTACGGCTGGCAGGCCGCGCTTTTCGTGATCGCCGCCGCCGGCTTCGTTCCGGTGATCGCCGTCATGTACCTGCACGAGCCCCCGCGCAGCCCGTCCTCCTCCGAAGCCTGCCCCATTCGAAAGCTGCTCACCGTCCCCGCATATCTCGCTATGATCGCGGGCGGCGCTTGCATCACCTTTTCCAGCGTCTCGATTCTTACCTGGGGCGTCGATTTCGCGGTCACCTACAAAGGTTTCAGCCTGCGCCAGGCTTCCGTCTCTCTCGCGGTGATCGGTTTGGTGTGCAGTCTGTGCGGCGTCCTCTTTGGCGGCTTCGTCGCGGATCGCTTGCAGCGCCGTTTTGCCTTCGGGCGCATTATCGCTATCGCCATCGCTTTTCTTTTCGCCGCTCCCTTCGTTCTTTTAGCCATTCAAACCGATGAGCAATGGCTCGTCCTCGGCGCGCTCGCGCTGGCGGCTTTCTTCATGTCCTGGTATCACGGTCCGGTCACCGCGGTCATCCACGACATGATGCCGCGGCGGGCCCACGCGACTTCCATCGGCGTCTACATGTTTGTCACGCAATTGGTAGGGGGATTTGGTCCGCAGCTCGTAGGCAAAATTTCCGATCTGCACGACATGCAATTTGCCTTGCAAATTGCCGTTGCCGTCATGGTGGCCGGCGGACTGCTGATGTTTCTAGTGATTCACTTCATTCGCCGCGACGGGCTCCAGCATCAGTGCCTCGATTCTTTCCGCGTCGAGCCCGGCGACTGAATCCCGCTCTTCTCTGTGTACTCCGTGCCCTCTGTGGTGAGATCTTCGTACTTCTTCGCTACGTGATTCCGACATGTGGGACAGCCATTTCTGCCTGCCCGCTGCAGGCGGGGCTGTCCGCCCTATCTACTTGATACCGATCTGAGCAATAAGCCTCAGCACGTCCGCTTCGGACACATCGTAGAGCGGCCGCTCGTCCTCTTCTTCCAAGCGCTCGCGCAGGAATTCCGCGGCAATAAAACTGGCTTCGCGGTCGCTCAGGTCGCGCCCGGTGCGCTCGTGGAATTTCACGAAAGCCGTGTGCGCCAGCCCCAGGACCAGCGCTTTGCCGTCCACAAAAAATTTCGTATCAATCGTATCCGCGTGGCGCGTCGCAATGCCGTTCCACATGTGCGAAAAGCGGCACTGAAATACGGTGCCGGTCAGCTTGGAAGTCACTTCAAAAGCGCCCACAAACGTGCTCATCTCACCGCTGTTGGCCAGGACCGGACGTGAAGTCACGAATTCTCCTTTTTCTCTTAGCGGCTGACGCCGACCGCTTCAGTGCGCGCGTGCGTGTAACTCTGCACCGCCGCCCCGACTCCCGCGCCGGACGGCACGCGAAAGCCCTGATCGAGCAGGGTTTTCTCCAGCGCGGCGAGGAACAGTAGCACATACGGCTTCTGGCTGCAGTGGCCCATCAAGCCGACGCGCCAGATCTTCGCCTTGAGCGGTCCGAGCCCGCCGGCAATTTCGATGTTGAATTCATCGAGCAGTTGGTTGCGCACTTTCGCGTCATCGATGCCGCCGGGAATCATCACGGCCGTTACGGTGGGCAGGCGGTCCGCCGGCTTCTTCACCAGCAGCTCCAGCCCCATCGCCTCGATGCCTGCGATCAGCGCAAGTTGGTTCACGCGATGGCGCTCCCATCGCGCCGGCAAGCCCTCTTCCACCACGATGCGCATCGCTTCGCGCAGCGCGTAAATCAGCGAGACCGGCGGCGTGTGATGATACAGCCGCTCCTTGCCCCAATAATTCATCGCCGTGGCGAGATCGAAATACCAGCTCTGCACTTTCGTCTTGCGGTTGCGAAACGCTTCTTCGGCTCGCGGACTCACCGTGATCGGCGACATGCCCGGCGGCGCGCTGATCGCTTTTTGCGTTCCGCTAAAGCAAATATCCACTCGCTCGCGGTCCACATGCAGCGGCACGGCCGCAAGAGAGGCCACGGTGTCGACCACCAGCAGCGCGCCGAGCTCGTCCGCAACCTTGCGGAACGGCTCGATCTGCGTCAGCACGCCGGAAGACGTCTCGCCCTGCGCGAATCCGACAATCTTGATTTTCCTGCCTTTGCCCGCGCGCCGCACGTCTTCGGCATCGACCGGCTTTCCGTAGGGCGCTTCCACCTTGGTCACTTTCGCCGCCGTGTGCGAAGCAATCACCGCCATGCGCTCGGAAAAGACTCCGTTCACGCAGATGATGGCTTCGTCGCCTTCTTCCAGGCTGTTCACCACCGAAGCCTCGATTCCGCCCGAACCGGAAGCGGAAAGCGGCATGGTCAGCCGGTTCTCCGTCTGAAAAATCTGCCGCAGCAGCACCTGCGTATCGTCCATGCAACTCTTGAACCACGGATCGAGGTGCCCGACCAGCGGCGTGGCCAGCGCGCGGTAAACGCGTGGGTCCATCGAAGACGGACCCGGAGTAAGCATAAGCCGATTAGGAGGATTGAGTTCCCCGATCGCTTGCGGATCGATGTGCTGCGTCATGAAGGTGTCCTTGTGCTCCGCGTTATCTCCGTGACCGAGAGGGCCTTAGCCTTAAGTGTAGCGCCCGCCTTCTGAGGCGGGCATCTTGGCAACATGCCATGAGTACACTCAGCTTCGCCGGAGCCGCAATATATGATTCCCTCAGTCCGGAATTCTTGCTCATTCCTAGACACCCGCGCAACCGACAATTTGGCCCGCCACCGCGGCTTGAGTCCGCATCGTACGGAGGACGTCTTCGGACCAAAAAGCCGCCCCTCCCGCATCCTTCGTGCTAGAGTTTTCCTATGGAAATCAAGGTCAAGGTTCCCGACGAAGTCGCTGCGCAGGCGCAAGCACGAGGAGTCAAGGTCGAGGCCTATGTCGAGGAAATTCTTGCCAGACAGGCTGGCGGCCAGACTCCCCCGCCCCTGCGCACGCCGGACCAAATTCGTGCCTGGCTCGATTCGCTCGCGCAATTCTCCGATAAAATTCCGCCGCTTCCCGAGAACCTTTCCCGCGAATGGATTTATCAGGAACACGACTAGATGGCGCTCGCGTCGTGTTTGGTGGACACGAACGTCCTTCTGCGTGCCACACGACGGGCCGATCCTCAGCATCAAGTAGCCAGTACAAGCCTCGGGCGCTTGGCTAATCAAGGCACCCTTCTCTACTACACGCCGCAGAACATCGCTGAACTTTGGAACACCATGACTCGGCCTGCGGCTCGCAACGGCTTGGGCCTGAGCGCGGCTGAGGCGGATCGCGAAGTGCGTGCAATCGAGAACGGAATGATTCTCTTGCCGGACAACGAGGCGATCTATCGTGAGTGGCGCAGAATTATCGTGCAGCACGGCGTATTGGGAGTGCAGGTTCACGACGCGCGACTGGCGGCTTCGATGATGGTTCATGGCGTCACCAGCATTCTCACATTCAATGTCGCGGACTTCAGTCGTTTCACCGGACTCAGCGCTTTGCATCCGAGCAACGTTTAGAGGTTCGACCACGCCTAGTTCTCTGAACCACTCAGAGAAACCTCAAAGCGGACATCGTCAATGTGCTGGCCGAGGCCTATCTCGATTGCGCCTGAGTTCGCCGCATTGCTTGGCGGCCAGTAGAACCTCTGCCGGAGGTTCATGTGGCCCCCGATTTTGGGAATGAAAACGAGCCTGTAGCGCCCAGGAGGAAGCTGAGGAAGCGAAAACTTGCCGTCCTCCGTATCGTCGCCGGGAAGCCCGCCGCGTTGGCGCGCTGCAGCCGCTTCCTTCGGATCTGCTGGTTCGAGGGTGAGGAAACCAGGAACTCCTTTCCCGCTTACATCGACAACGGTCCCGGAGATCTGGCCATCCGGGCGAACAAAGAGATTCACCAAGCATCCGAAATTTGAAACCTGTTTATCAGCAGCGGCTATGACAAACGGCTGCGGCGCCGCACCCTGTGCAAGCGCCAATCCGGAAGGAAGCGTTTCCTCAACGTTGTATGTATCGGGCGGAAGCCAATCGAACGAATACGCGCCATGCGAGTCCGTGACTGTGGAGAACAAGCCGCCATGGCTCCCGATGACGCGGACCGGCACACCCTCAAGGGGTTGCGATTCTACTTGATCCGCATACCCCGCCCCCTTGGGCGACACAAACACCGTGCCGGCCAAAACGAAGCCGTGACCGGCGTCACGAATGGCCCGCAATTGCTTGAGAAGGCCTCCCACCATTATTTCAGGTTGCGTTCCGTGGCAGGTCCCGGTGCTTAGGCGGCCATCGCTGCCAACGCCTGCGTATACCAGATAGCTGGTTCCGACGACGAAAGGATATCCGCAGTCTCCAGCGCCCGATCCGGTGTATACCACTGCTTCCGCTCTCGGATCGCTGACTCCGTAGAAGCTTTCGTCAACGGAAAAGTGAACGGCGTAGCCGGAAGACAGATCGGAGATCCCTGCGGCGTCCGGCCGAGCCTGCGCCACCTTGGCGGTAACTTTTCCCAGGAAGACGGCACCCTCGCGTTGCAAGGACCATGGGCCGCAACCGGTTCCAACCATTACACAACTGCACGCCTGCACCAACGAAGGCGAGAAAATGAGGAGCAAGAGCGCGATCGACACCGACAAATTGGGTTCACGAAGCTGCGTCGATTCCATCGGTTGGGCCTTTCAGGTGTGCACAAGCTCTTTGCGCTTCAGCCTTGGTAGGCTGCGAATCACCTTTCCCGCTTTCTGTTCCGCAATTCGCACGTCGTACAGGGTCTGCAGGTTCAACCAGAACTGCGGGCTTGTCCCAAAAAAATGGCCCAGCCGCAGGGCCGTATCGCCGGTAACGCTGCGCGTGCCGTTCAGAATCTGTGTCACCCGGTTGGTGGGCACGGAAATCTTTCGCGCCAATTCCGCCGCGCTCATCTCCAGCGCCTTCAATTCCTCAGCCAGGTGCTCGCCCGGATGAATTGTCATCTACCCCCCTCCCCCCGGTTTTGCGTAAGTGTTCATTCTAAAGGAAGTTAAAGTCGTTTGTTTTGATAGACTTTTGCAAGTGTTGATTCTAAAGGCGGTTGTGGAGGAACGGTTCCGCCGCCGCTCCTTCCCGCTCGATGAGAGTTCGAGGTGTCCCACAGAGGCGTTTGGGTACCCCCCACCCGGGTGTTTTGCGAAAAGAGGCTGCAAGTGATTGATTCTAAAGGACGGGAGCGCGGAAAAGAGGGCAAAGAGGCTGCAAGAGTGTGATTGCGAAGGGTTTAGCTTGGCGGGAGAGTGTGGAGGAAGGGTTAGCTGTCGAGATAACATGAGGGAGGTTATCATATGGGTATACAGGTTGTCAAGCACTTTTTTGGGATTTTATAAGTACAAGCTTTTGAAAGAATTACCTAGAATATTTCAACGGACAGAAAGTCAAAAACCGCACCCTTCGCAAAAAACGCGAAGGGATGCGGCACCCAAGGTCCACGCCTCGGCCACCCGCCGATCTGCGCATGATTCGCGCCGAGGATGCAAAGTCCGCAACCGTTCGAGAGATTATCAACGCCAACGTTGGCGGGCACGTCGAAGTTATTTTGACCGATGAATCGGCCATCTACCCCTACGCGCTGGACAAGATGCAGAAGAACCTCTACAAGACCATCAATCACTCGAAAGAATATGTCCACGCCGACGTCACACAAACACCGTGGAATCGGCTTTCTCTTTGCTCAAGCGCGGCATTGTGGCAACGTGGCATAACGTCTCTGCGAAGCATCTCCAGGCCTACCTTGACGAAATGTGCTTCCGCTTCAATAACCGCAAAAACGACTTCCTTTTCCGCGACACTATGCTCAAGCTAATCGGCTCTCCAAACATCGAATACAAAGACCTAACTGCAAAAGTACAAGATGCGGCCTAATTGGAGCAAACATGCCAAACCGCCGTATTACTATCAATCTGTGCAACTGAAGGAGCTTGTAGCCACATGCATGAATCAAAATCATGAAGCTCATCTTTCCATCGCGCCCAGCCATAAACATAGAATCTGAGCGTCCCATTCAACAGTTGATCTGCCTGCTCTTTGGTAAGTACTGGGGTACTTAACGTATTCCAAGCGACATCGCCGACGTTTAGCGTTACTCCCCGCTTGCTCGTTTTTATTGTTTTCACCGCATCCTTGGAAAAGGCAGAATGGATTTCGCGATCAACTTGGTTGGCGTCCTTCTCTTTAATGGAAACTAAGCCAATACCAAGGTATCGTGTGAAGTTATCGACAGGTTCCGACCCACGGTTCATAAGAAAGAGATTCGTCGTTATCGGTGTGCCTTCTGCCACTCGACCGTTATTAAGAAATTCAGGCATTCTGGCAAACTGAATAAACCCCGCAGTAACGCGGCGAGATGTATTTTGTTGTGGATTCACAATTATCTGGGGTGGGGCGCTTTGAGGAACATTCACCGTTACTTGCGGAGGCGTCTCTGTATTCCTCTGGATTTTCTCAAGGCGCACTTCTAAACCCTTTTGAGTCAAACTATTTCTAATCGTTGCAAAAACAGTCAGACCTATCCCAAGCAATCCAAGGATTCCGATTGTTACCGCCGTCTTGATACGTTTCTCTTTCAAAGTAATGTCCACCGCGTACCAAGTGATGACTAATTGTACGACCCCAATTCCAATTGCAATAAGCACATCCCAAAACATAGGCGTGTACCCCTCTCTAACTTAAGAGGGATGCTACGCCAGCGCATTGGTGGCGTCGAGTACATAATCCCGCTTTAATTCCCTTTAGAATGAATACTTATGCAAAACCCGGGGGGGGCCCATCCGGAAGGAATTTCGGGTAACGGAAGATCGCCATTTGAGGGCTTATGGAAAACCGCGTGTCGACCACTGATGCTCGCCGTACATTCTCCGAGCTTCTGAAGGGTGTACAGATGGGTCGGAGATATCTGATCACATCGAACGGCAGAGCGATCGCGAGGCTCATTCCGCCGGGGACCGACGAACGGTGGAGGGAGGCGGCGCGAGCAAGACTGCTGACCCGGCTGAGAGCGCAACGTGCGTTGAGGAGCACTAAAATGCGGTGGACGCGCGATGACCTCTACGAGAAGTAATGAGAATCTGGTGGTGGCTTGGTGTAATGCCGCGCCGATGAAGTTGGCGCGGGGGTTTGAGGCGGGGTTGGAGAAGAGCCGGGAGTTGGGAACGTGTGGTATCTTGCGCCAAGCACTTTTGGTTGATGTCCTTCAGCTACCCTTGTCGGGTAGCTTCAGGATGACAGCTTTCGGAAAAGTCAAAAGCCTCAGGCCCAAAAGGCGGGCCTGAGCTACAGGGCGATGGGAAGGGCGAGGCGGAAATGGCTGAACGGCCGGTGTTGGTGGGGTTGATTCCGCAGGCGGTGGTGTTGGATGCGGGGGACCAGGTTTCGTGGATTTCCGATGCGGGGAACCTGCGGGTGGAGTTTGACGTGAACCGCTGCCCGTTTTCGTCGAACGTGTTCCAGGCGCCGGCGGGGATGCGGCTCCTGAGCGGCCCCGCGCGGGTGGGGACGAAGGACGGGACGTACAAGTACCGCGTCTGGCTGAATGACCAGATGGTGGGGCAGGGGGAAGTGATTTTGCGGGGGAAGTAGCAAGAGGCCTTTCCTCCGAGTTTGGCGCTCACCATGCGAGTAGGAGTCTGCGATGACGGCGTCTGTCTTTATCGGGGTCAGCGTCGACGGGTTCATTGCGCGGAAAAACGACGATCTGGACTTTCTCCCCGAGGACGCCGAACCTCATGGCTATGATGAGTTTATAGCGAGCGTTGACGCGATTGTGATCGGCCGCAAGTCCTTCGAGAAGGTTCTGAGCTTTGGTACGTGGCCATACGGCGAAAGGCGAGTTGTGGTGCTGAGCAGCCACCCCCTCGATTTGTCGAAGGCCGTCGGTGGCGTTGTGGAACAGATGGCCGGGTCGCCGGCGGAGATCGTTTCGCGACTCGCTGCTAGTGGCGCCCACAACCTCTACATCGACGGCGGGATTACGATTCAAGGGTTCCTGCGCGCGGGGGCCATTCAGCGCCTCATTATCACGCGCGTGCCTGTCCTGATTGGAGAGGGAGTGCCCCTGTTCGGGGCGCTGCCGCACGACGTTCGGCTGCGGCACGTGGCGACTCGGGCCTATCCGAGCGGCTTGGTTCAGAGTGAATACGAAGTCGAGAGCTAGGGTCTGGCACTGAAACCAAAAGCAGGGCGTGGTTGACCTTGAGATGCTTCGATGAGCGCTCGAGGGATGTTGAAACCGCAAAAGCGGCGGCAAGTCCGCCGCACTCCCAAGATTAGTCGCCGGCGTAGACGGGGCGGGAGGATTCCATGGACTCGGCCAGGCCGCGGCGGACTGGGCCGAGGACGAAGGCTGGGACGTTGCGCTCCGGCGCGAGGGCCAGATTGGCGCCCTTGGGCGGAAATTGGATGCGGCGGTCAAGGCGTAGGCCGGCTTCGCGCAGGAATTCGGCGGAAAAGCCCATGTCTTCGGCGCGATCGACGCCCCAGAACCAGAGCTTTTCTTCGTGGCGCTGGAGGAAATCGACGGATTCCTCGAGCTTCTTCATGGCTTTATCGAAGCTGGAAGCCAGGTAAAAGACGCCGAGGAGCCAGGCGTGGCGGGGGTAGCGGACGCGGATGCGCACGCAATACTTCCCGGCTTGATTGCGCTCGATGGAGCAGCGGTAATCGTTGCGGACCGCAGACGTACGGGCTGGCATGGTGCTCACCAATCCTTGAAGGTTCTGGCGCTGGGTGGCCATTTGATTTTTCTTTTGCCGATTCCGTCCGAGCCCCTGTGGAAACAGCTAGACCGTTTGGCAACGGCGTCGGATGGAATCAGGGTTTCGAGTACACAAATAGGGTAAAGAGATGCGGCGGGGAACACAAGAGGGGCTGCTAATATTTATAAATGACGTGTTTTCAATGAGTTATGTCAGCTTAGGTCGCCAAAGTCCTTCAATTTGTCAGACATGATTTGCAGTTTTCCCTCCTGTTTCAGACGCGCTTCCAGGGAGGTGCGGAAGGCCTCGAAGGCGAGGTTGCGCTTGGCTTGGAGAACCTGGTCGGTCAATTCCTTCTTTTGCTTCTCGAAATCGGCGGGATCGGGCTCTTGCTTCTCCGCTACGCGATAGACGAACCAGTTGGCGCCGAGGTTCAGGGGCGCACCAACGTCGCCGGTCTTGAGTTGGAAGGCGGCGGAGACTTGTTTGCCGCTGACGGCGCCGGAAATGGAGCCGTTGCGGGCGAAAAG
>Ga0210407_10004378_pt1 | contig 11159 bp, 10 predicted proteins | sample IncBWC27MmetaG_FD_150860 | JGI IMG/M metagenome (GOLD analysis project Ga0210407, IMG submission 150860) | Forest soil microbial communities from Barre Woods Harvard Forest LTER site, Petersham, Massachusetts, United States - Inc-BW-C-27-M | ecosystem: Environmental > Terrestrial > Soil >... | reverse complement strand
TACCATGACGCCTTCAGGAACGCCGAGTTTATCGTCCAGCGCGAACATTACACGCTGGCCCGCAACGGCCATCCGCGCTTCGCCGCCGCGCGCCCGCATTGGGACCACCCCGCGCTGCGCTATCGTCTTATCGACGGCGACACCGAACTCCTCCCCGGCATGACCCTACTCGAGACCAGTGGCCACGCCCCCGGCCATCAATCCGTCCTCGTCCGCTTGCCCCAAGCGGGCCCAATTCTCTTGGCCATCGACGCCGCAGTCATGCGGCGCACCTTCACCGTCGATCGCAAAGCCTGGCCCACCGACGACAACGAACTCCAACTCCGCGCCAGCACCAGAAAACTCCTCGACCTGGTCAAACGTGAACACATCAAATTGGTAGTCTTCCACCACGACGGCCAGCAATGGAAATCGCTGAAGAAATCCCCGCACTACTACGACTGATGATGGAGCGAGGCGTGGCAAACGCCGTCATCAATCGCTGCCGCTCATTCGATCCTGGAATGAAAACTCGGATTTCAGCCCAACCGGCTTTCCGTCCAGCTCGGCGTAAGGATAGATAAAGTAGTTGAGCGGCTCGCCTTGCTGCGACGGGTCCAGCCGGATGTCTCGCCCTATGCTGAACTGCAGGCGATTGTCGTCGTGCCCCCCGAAAAAGTAATTCTTCTTCTCCGGATGCTTCCAGGCCTCGGAGGCGTCCACCGGAATCCAGCCGTACGTTGCGACATAAAACTGTGCCCGGTAGTGCTATCCCGGTATTGTTCCTGGGCACATTGGGCGCTGCATTCCTCCTGTTTACTCGTCGGTGGACACGCCGCCGAACTAAAAAGCAAACTCCTGCAAGTTTGAGATACTTACAATTAGATTTATCCCCAATATACGCGAAAGCTCCTGAACGAGACGTTCGCTAGGGAGGCGTGATGACCACTCCACAGGGGCACGAGGGAATCATCCTCGTGGCCGATGACAACGAAGGTAACCGTGAATTGCTCTCCGCTCTTCTGAGCGCAGAGGGTTACCAGGTCGTTGGTGCCGTAGACGGCCAGCAAGCACTAGATCGCGTGGATAGCGACTCGATTGATCTCGCGTTGCTGGATGTGGTGATGCCCCGCCGAACCGGGTTTGAGGCTTGTCTGGCCATGAAGTCCAAGCCGGAAACCCGCTTGATCCCCGTAGTATTGCTCACTAGTTTGAACGGCGACGACGACCGCATCCGAGGGATTATGTGCGGGGCTGATGATTTCCTCACCAAGCCAGTGAATAAGCACGAGCTGTTGGCTCGCGTGCACTCCCTGCTGCGCTTGAAGCAATTCACCGATGAGCTGGACAACGCCGAGGCCGTCCTGTTCAGCCTCGCCTTGAGCATCGAAGCGAAGGATCCCTATACCGAGGGGCACTGCGATCGCCTTTCGAAATATTCCGTCGCGCTTGGGGAGAAGCTGGGTTTGTCCGAGGACCTGCGCGTCGCTCTGCGTCGCGGCGGTCTGGTGCACGATATCGGCAAGCTGGCCGTACCGGAGCACATCCTGCTGAAACCCGGACCGCTGACTCCGGAAGAACGAAAAATCATGGAGCAGCACACAATCGCGGGAGAGCGAATTTGTGCCCCGCTCCGCTCCTTCCGCCACGTGTTGCCGATCATTCGCCACCACCATGAAAAGCAGGACGGCTCCGGGTACCCGGACGGGTTGAAAGGCGAACAGATTCCACTCACCGCACGCATTCTCCAAGTCACGGACATTTATGACGCACTAAGCACCGACCGGCCGTACCGCAAAGCTCTTCCCGTGCAAAAAGCCTTTGCCATCATGCGGGAGGAAGTAAAGCGCGGCTGGTGGGATGGTTCCTTGATCGATCAACTTGAACGCCTTGTGGCCGAATCAGTACTTCAGTTGGCGGATGCGGGAGCCAAGAATGAACGCTAGCTGCTTTCAGAACCGGCCAGGCAATTTTCGCCGCCCTGGCCGCTCGTTTGTTCGCCGGATCGCTACCGCGAACACTCTCGCCCTGCTGCTTTGGCTCACAGTGACAGGTCAGATGACTCGGGCCCAGGCCAGAGCCAGCGATCAAAAGCCTGGTGAAAGTCTGAAACACCTGAGCCTGGAAGACCTCGGCCAAATCGAGGTTACCACCGCGTCTAAAGTGCCGGTGAAAGCCACTCGAACTCCGGCAGCGATCTTCGTTATCACCCAAGAGGACATCCGTCGTTCCGGGGCCACAAGCATCCCAGAAGCCCTCCGCTTAGCGCCTGGTGTTGAAGTTGCACGGGTTGACTCCAATACGTGGTCCCTCGGTGTGCGCGGATTCGAGAGCACACTCTCCCGATCAGTACTTGTGCTTATCGACGGCCGGAGCGTTTATACGCCCCTGTTCGCCGGTGTTTATTGGCAGGTCCAGGACACACTCCTTGAGGATATCGAACGCATCGAAGTCATCCGAGGCCCCGGCGGTACGATCTGGGGAGCGAATGCCGTCAACGGGGTAATCAATATCATCACCAAAAGAGCTCAAGAGACCCATGGAACGTTGGTATCCACCGGCGGAGGAAATATCGATCAAGGCTTTGTCAATTTCCGGTACGGCACTGGCAGCGACAAGGGTTTTAACTACCGTATATACGGGAAGGCCTTCACCAGAGGCCCTGAGTTTCACCCCGATTACAAACAATTCGATGACTGGCGCATGGGGCAGACCGGCTTCAGGACGGATTGGGATGTGCACAATCGCGACCGGCTAACGCTTCAAGGCGACCTCTACTCCGGCGATGCCGGACAACGCGTGGGGATCACGAGTTACTCTCCACCGTTTATGACCAACGTGGAACAGAATGCCGAGCTTTCGGGAGGTAATTTGCTCGGTCGTTGGGAGCGCGAGTTGGGTTCAGGGTCCAACGTTCAGTTGCAAACTTATTACGACCGTACGAACCGGAAACAGGCCAACTTTGCCGAGTCTCGAGATACGTTTGACATCGATTTTATCCATCACCTGACTCTACCGGGCCGGCAGGACTTCCTATGGGGCCTCGGAGCGCGCCTGAGTTCAGGCAATGTTTCCGACGTTGTGAACACCGTTGTGTTCACGCCGAATCACTATACAGACAAGATCTACAACGCATTTATCCAGGATGAAATTCCTATTGTCGGAGAAAAGGTCTCACTAACCATCGGGTCTAAGTTTCTACATAACACTTACAGCGGCTTCGAGATCGAGCCAACTGCACGGCTCTTGTGGACGCCGACTCCGCGGCAAACCGTGTGGGGCGCCGTCACTCGCGCCGTGCGCACGCCCTCCCGCGTCGAGGAAGACCTCCAGCTTACCGCATTGTTGGCACCGACTCCCTTGACGTTTTTCCGGGTCGTCGGCGACCGAAAGTTTTCCTCTGAAAGCTTGGTTGGCTACGAAGCCGGATACCGGAGCCTAGTGGGGCCCAAGTTCTACGTGGACATCGCCGCCTTTTATAACAATTATGACGATCTCCTGAGTATTGAGCCCGGTGCGCCGTTCTCCGAAACCTCACCGCCCCCGCCTCACGTCGTTGTTCCGTTTTTCTTCCGTAATGGGTTGCTAGGCAACACCGCTGGATTCGAGATCGCGCCCGATTGGACGCCAACGCGCTTTTGGCGGCTAAGAGGCTCGTATTCCTACCTGCACATGGACCTAAGCAAAAAGGCCAGCAGCCTGGACGCTTCAACCGCAAATTCAACCCAGGGGTCAAGCCCTCATCACCAAATCGCGATCCAATCTTCGCTAGATTTGCCCAAGAAGCTGGAATTCGACCAGACTTTTCGTTACGTGAGCTCCCTGCCCACCCAACTGGTGCGAGCTTACACAACGGCCGATGTGCGGTTCAGTTGGCACGCCACTCGATCTTTGGATGTCTCAGTCGTGGGACAGAACTTGTTTCAACCTCATCACGCAGAGTCCGGGGGTGACCCCGGTCCTCTTGTCGGGATCGAGCGAAGCGCCTACATCAAAGTAACCTGGCAATCATGGCAAAGGTAAAAGCGAACCTCATCCGTGGAACTGACGTCCTCCTCAAACGCGCCCGACGGCGGAGGATGACCGGTGGCCGTCCGCGCCACTTGTCTCAACCTGTGGCTCTGGCAGTCGCCTGGATGCTCGTTGGCGCCTCATGCCTGAATGCCCAAAAATCAAGCCCCACGGAGTATGAGGTCAAGGCCGCCTACCTGTATAACTTTGGCAGATTCGTTGAATGGCCCGCTAAAGTTAGCGCTGCCAGCGAGTACTTCAGCATTTGCGTGCTCGGCGGGGATCCTTTCGGCGCGACCTTCGATGCGACCATCGCGGGTGAGAGCATCAACGGCAAGAAGGTAGTGGTTGCGCGCATCACGAGACCGCAGGACGCCGCGAGTTGCCGCATCCTGTTCATCAGCTCCTCAGAGGAGAGTCGACTCAAAGAGATTCTGGCGACGCTCGACAAGACAAGCGTCTTGACGGTAAGTGACATCTCCCAGTTCGCGCGGCGCGGGGGCATGATCCAGTTCCTTACGGAGGCGAACAGAGTGCGTTTCGAAGTCAACCTGACCATTGCTGAGCATGCAGGCCTGACCCTAAGTTCTCAACTGCTCAAAGTGGCGATTGCCGTGAGAAAAAACGATCGATCCGGAGACTGATGAAAATGCTCGAATCTCAAGGCCAATCAATCTCCCGGAAACTTACATGGATGAACATGCTGGTCAGCGGTGCGGCCCTCTTGCTCGCGTGCGCGGCGTTCATAGGATATGACACGGTTACGTTTCGAGAGATGATGGTGCGTAATCTTTCTACGCAAGCTCAGATTATCGGCTCGAATAGCGCCTCGGCTTTGCTGTTCAACGATCCGCAATCCGCGGAAAATACTCTGTCGGCGTTGAAGGCTGCCCCCGATATCTTATCCGCGGTGATCTACACGCCAGATGGTCGACCTCTTGCGTCTTACTCGCGCGACCGGAATGACCAGATCCCCGCTCCCCCATCCATCACTTCAGGTCAGATGGAAACTCACTCGCTCAAGAGTAGCGAGATGGTATTGATCCGCTCGATCGTATTTCAAGGTAAGCCAACTGGGACGGTCTACATTCGATCCGATTTGGAAGAATTGAATCGACGCCTGAACCGCTATGCCGGAATCGCTGGCATCGTGCTGCTGGCTTCTCTTATGGCAGCGCTTCTGGTCTCATCCATATTCCGGAGGGCCGTTGCAGAACCAATCGTGCATTTGGCCGAGATTGCGAAGATCGTTTCTCGCGATAAGAATTACTCAGTGCGGGCAACTCCTACCCGTAGCCGCGGCGAATTGGCCATCTTGATCGACGCCTTCAATGAGATGTTGGCGCAGATCCAAGAGAGCGAGAAAGCTTTACGAAACGCTCACGATGGGCTGGAGCAACGCGTCCAGGAACGCACTGCAGAGCTCGAAGCTGCCAAGAAAGAAGTCGAAGCCTTCTCTGAATCCATCCTCCGCGCGAAAGAGGAAGTTGAACGTGCAAGCAAATTTAAGGATCAATTCCTGTCCACGATGAGCCATGAGCTCCGAACTCCACTGAATGCAGTCCTCGGCTTTTCCGACCTGCTCGCCGACGAGCGCTACGGCCCGCTGAACGATCGCCAGCGACGCTACATCGACCACATACATACCGGCGGGAAACACCTGCTCAAGCTAATCACCGACATTCTTGATCTCTCCAAAATCGAAGCCGGCAGAATGGAGCTCGCGCGCGAGGATGTGGCGGTCGCGTCTGCATTTGTCGAAGTCATCGGCGCTCTTTACCCGCTGGCTGAAAAAAAATCGCAAACACTGCTCCAACAGGTCGAACCTAACGTACACGTCCACGCCGACGCTCTGCGATTTAAGCAAGTGCTCATGAATCTGGCCGGCAACGCTATCAAGTTCACAACGGAAGGTGGCCGCATCGAGCTGGCCGCCCGTCAGCTGGATGACCAAGTCAGGATCGAAGTGCGCGACAATGGCCCGGGAATTCCACCTGAACAGCAACAGAAGATTTTCGAAGCGTTCGTTCGCCTGGCGCAAACGGGCAGCGCCACGGAGGGCACAGGCTTGGGACTTGCCATCAGTGCGCGCCTCGTCGAGCTGCATGGCAGCAAACTAGGCATCGAAAGCCAACCCGGCAGGGGTACTTGTTTCTATTTTTCTCTTCCCCTCATTGCTACTGCTCCGGAGCAACCCACTCAGACGTCCTTACCCAAGCCCAGAGCAGGCAAAGCCCCGCGCATTCTTGTTGTTGAGGACAATGCCGCAACCGGGCAACTCATTCAATCGCAACTCGCTTCTTCGGGCTACGAAACCCTGCGATGTGACCGCCCAGAACGCGCCACTGAGTTGGCGGCTGAACACCAGCCGGATGCCATCACTTTGGATCTCCTTATGAAACCGGTCCACGGCTTGGAGGTTCTGCTGCAATTGAAGCATGACCCACGCACCTCAAGAATCCCCGTCATTGTCGTAACCATTGTGGATCAGCCTGCCATCGGAGGTGCCCTCGGTGCCGACGAGTATTTGATTAAACCGGTGGACAAGGCAACGTTGCTGGCTGCCGTGGAGCGTTGCCTCCGGTCGCGCGGGGGCGCAGCGCCGGCCAGGAGCATCTTGGTGGTCGAAGACGATGTATCCACCCTCGAGATGATTGTCGAGATGCTTAGAGGACATGGCTATGCCGTCAGTACCGCGGCAGACGGGGAAAAGGCTCGCGCCAGTGTAGCTGAATCTTTGCCCGAGCTTGTAATTCTTGACTTAGTGCTTCCCAAGATGACCGGTTTTGAATTGCTCGCCGAATGGCGTTCCAATCCTCGCACAGCCGATCTTTCGGTGTTTGTGCTGACCAGCAAGGATCTCACCAAAGACGAGGAAAAGTACATCCACGCGCATGCCGAATCGCTTTTCCGGAAGCAGCATGCCTGGCGGGAACCGTTGATCAAGCAATTGGAGCGCGTGGTGACCTCCCCGTCGTTGGAGAATGCTTGAAACGTTGCATCCTCATCGTCGAAGACAATCTGCTCAACCGCGAGCTGCTTCGTGACTGGCTCGAAGTGGAAGGTTATGAGGTCTGGTCCGCGTCAGACCTGCAGACCAGTTACGAGGTTTTTGCGAAGCGAATACCCGATGCCGTTTTGCTCGATATCAATCTCGGTGAGGAGGACGGTCTCGACCTCCTCGCCTGGATGCGCGAAAAACCGGAGACGCGTGAGATCCCTGTGATTGCTGTGACCGCGCACGCTCTGGTGGCGGAGCAGGAACGAATCCTCAAGGCGGGCTGCGGAGCGTGCCTCTCGAAGCCGGTCGACTTTCAACTGCTTCGAGAAGAGCTAGACCGCTGGCTGCCTGACTCGAAAACGTCGCAGATCAATTCTTAGGTTTACAAATGTCGTAGCCTCGCTGGAGTTGCGTTCGCCACAGGGAGCGATACTTTGCCTGCACGGATTCTTGTTGTCGACGACGATTCGCTTACCGGTGAACTTATCTCTGAAATCCTTCGCTCGGCCGGCATGGACGCCACCTTTCTAACCAGCAGTTCCGAAGCTGCCGGGCGTCTGGAGCGGGAGAAATATCATGCCGTCTTTGTCGATATGCGCATGCCCCCGCCAGATGGCGTGGAACTGGCGCGTCAAATCCGCGCTTCCCGCGTCAACGCATCCACGGTCATCGTGATGATCACCGGAGAGGAAGAACGCTTGTTGATGAAGCGTGCCTTCGAGGCTGGTGTTGAGTTTTTTCTCTTCAAGCCCGTCGAGCGCAATAAGCTCCTAAGGTTGATTCGTGTTGCGGAGGGTTCGATCGAACGGGAACGGCGGCGCTTCACCCGCGTTCGGCTTCGCTGCTTGGTCTCGCTGGAGTTCGCCAACGACCGTCTCCAAGGCACGACCGTGGACCTCAGCCTTGGCGGCGTGCTTGTTCAATCTCGCCGGGTATTTCCCCCCGGCACGCTCGTCGCGCTCAGACTGGAACTTGAGGCCGGCAAGCCTCCCCTGCTTTCAGATGCGCGGGTAGTCCGCACCGTAGGGGCGGATTCCATGGGCGTTCAGTTTGAAAACCTGGCCGCAAAGGAAAGTACGCGCCTGCAAGAATTCCTTCTGCCCCTCGTTCTGGCAGCTTCTCGATGCTCAGAGATTTCTTGACGATCTCTTGTTTCTCGAAAACATCGGCGCATCATATCGCCAAGCTCCCTCAAGGAACCGGTGGCCCTATCCGGCGCCGAGTTGCCTAGTTTTTCACAGACTGCTCGCGCCGCAAATTGCGGCGCAGTTCCTCTTTGGCTCGGAAGATCATCATCCTGACCGCAGGAAGCCGGCTTTTCAGAGCGCGCGCGATCTCGGAGTAACTCATGTGTTTGTAGTAGCGCAGCACGAGCGGCACCTTGTATTTTTTGGGCAAGCGAATCAACTGTTCCCTCACTTCGAGCCGTTCTTCCCGGCGCAGAACTTGGGAGAGTGGCGAAGGAGTTGAATAGTCGGGGACTTCGCTAACGTCGGCTCCGTCCACGCACGCACCTTTCTCTCGTTTTCTTCGTCGCAGCTTATCAATGCAATGCCGGCCGGCCACCTGCGACACCCAGGGACGGAACGGCACCGCTTCATCCCTGGCCTCCAGGACCCTGTGCAGCTTCAAAAAGACCTCTGCCGCCGCATCCTCGGCGTCTTGCGGCTGCGGAAAGAAACGCCGGCAGACCCGCAAAACATGGCGATAGTGAGCCGTGTAGATCGTGCTTAATGCTTCGGGGCAGGCTTGTAGGGGCTGGTTCAGCGCCGCGCATAGCGCTGTTTCTTCCATGAACATTGAAGTCGTTCTCGTTGCCATCGCCCGTCCTTTGCCCTGAATTTGGGCACACCCCGACTTCCGGGCCTGCACGATGCAACTCGGGGAGCTCGGGTGTACTTCAGTTCAGCTATTTGGAACGATTTCCTCTCCGTTCAGCTTTCTTCGGTCGCACGAACGAAGTCGGCCCACGGTGAGGCGCCGAAAAATCCTTGTTGCGCGAAGGGAGCCGCTCGATCATGGTGCCCCCACGTCGGCGGATGACCAGGAGTGTCAGGTCATCCTCCGGTGAGCATGCGTCAGCGAAGTCCAGTACCGCACCAAGCGTAGAGAAGAGAACTTGATTCGCGCTCGCGCCGCCAACCGCATTCGCCGCCGCCGATAGTCGTCCTATCTCAAACTCCTCGTCTTTGGAATTCCGGCACTCCGTTACGCCATCGGAGTAAGCGAGCAACATATCGCCGGGATTCAGCCGCACGCTCCCAGAGTCATACGCCGCTCCCTGCAGGGCACCCAGCATCGGTCCGCCCTTTTCCAGTCGCTCCACAGTCCTGTTGTGTCTCAGCAGCAGCGGAGCTGGCAGGCCAGCATTACAGTACACAAGTTCATTCTCTTGCGGATCGAGTCGGGCAAAGAACAGGGCCGCGATCGGCGGTTCATCCTGGTCCTGGCACAATTCCGCGTTGACCTCGGCAACGGCAGCCGCTGGGTCCGCATGCCTTCGCGCACAGCGTCGGATCAAACCCATCAGATGGGCCTGCCAAATTCCCGCTGACAATCCTTTGCCGGCGATGTCCCCCACGGTCAATGCAAGCGCGGAGTCGAGTTCCATCACCTTGAAGAAGTCTCCCGAGAGATGGCGCACGGGGAAAATTTCGCCGGCGATCTCAAACTCGCCCCAGACGAGTTCACGCGGAGCGCAGAGCTTCCGTTGAATCTGGGCCGCCTCATAGATAGCCTGTTGAAGTCTTGCTTGCTCACGTCGCACCTCATCCAGTTCCTGCTTCGCCGACTGGATGCCCGCCGTAGGGCTTTTTGCCGTGGCAGGCACACCTTGACTCGCGTTCCCTTCGCGTTTCGCCTCCCGCTCCCGGCGATTCCCGAGCGCGCTCTGCCTGATGTCCAGCATTCCTTCGGTCGGCGTCATCATGTTCTTCTCATCCTACGAATCTGTAGCCCACTCCGTGCACTGTCAGAAAGAAACGGGGCTGCTCCGGAACTGGTTCGAGTTTCTGGCGAATCCTTACAATGTGAGCATCCACAGTCCGAGTCGTTGGAAAGTTCTCGTAGCCCCAGACCTCGTCGAGCAGCCGGTCGCGGCTCAAGGTCTCCCCCGAATGACATAAAAAATGCTTCAACAGCTCAAATTCCTTGCTCGAAAACTCCACCGGCTTACCACCACGCAGGACCTGGTAGCTGCGCAAGTTCACGTCGACATCGCCGAAGGTATAGCGGTCCTGCTCTTTCGGCAGCGTCTTTGCCCGCCGCAGAACGGCCTTCACGCGAGCGAGCAGTTCTCGGATCGAGAAGGGTTTGGTGACATAGTCATCGGCGCCGAGTTCGAGGCCCACAACCTTATCCACTTCCTGGCCGCGCGCCGTAAGCATGATGATGGGAATCGAGGGGCGCTTCGCCTTGAGCTGTTTACACACGTCCAGCCCGCTCATGCGTGGCATCATCACGTCGAGGACGATCAGGTCTGGGGAATCCTTCAGGGCCCGCTCGAGCCCTTCCACGCCGTCGAGTGCTGTTATCACTTGAAAGCCCTCGTACTCGAAATTATCGCGCAGCCCGGCAACCATGTTCGGCTCATCCTCGACGATTAGAATTTTCGTTGTTCCCATGACCTCTCCCTTGGGCTCTCCCCGGAGCATGGCACCACCCCACACTCCGTGGCCCCTCACGCGGCTGCCTCCACAGTCCGTAAAGCCGGATCCAACGGCAACGCGATCGTGAATTTGCTCCCTTTCTCGGGTGTGCTTTCAACCAGCACGTCCCCGCCATGCGCCCGCGCGATGTGCCGCACGAGTGACAGGCCCAATCCCGACCCCTTGATGTTGTGTACCAGCGGATCCCCGCAACGGTAGAATTTTTCGAAGATTTTCTCCTGCTCGTTCGGCGGGATGCCGATTCCGTGGTCCCGGACTTCCAGATTCACCCGGCTGTTCGCGCGGTACAAGCTCACACCGATGTACTTTTGGTCCTTGGAGTACTTCAACGCGTTATTCACCAGGTTGAGCAGCGAGCGCGCGATCGCTTCGCGATCCACGATCACCGGTGGAACATCGCTCGCGATGTTCTCCTCGAAGGCGAAACCATTTTGCTCGATCTGGAAGCGGTAGGAATCCAGGGTTGACCGAACCAGATCGGCCAGGTTGGTTTCCTTGAA
>Ga0210407_10004374_pt1 | contig 11165 bp, 7 predicted proteins | sample IncBWC27MmetaG_FD_150860 | JGI IMG/M metagenome (GOLD analysis project Ga0210407, IMG submission 150860) | Forest soil microbial communities from Barre Woods Harvard Forest LTER site, Petersham, Massachusetts, United States - Inc-BW-C-27-M | ecosystem: Environmental > Terrestrial > Soil >... | reverse complement strand
GGTTGCCCTCTGAACGAACTGCTGGTGGAGCGTGTCATTCATCGGCGCGCGGAGATCGCCGGCAGCCGCACGGTTCGTTCCTGACTCGCCGTTGGAGCAAAGGAGATTCGAACTCCCCGTCCCAGCCGCATACGGTACGTTCAAAAGCGCCTGCCCCCTCTGTCGTTCGCCGAAGCGGCGACCTTTTGATCCGGGACCGGGAGTTCGAATCCACCTCCCTCCGCTAGAATAAAGGATTTTATCTAGCCTTTACAATATGTTATTTCCTGACTACGCATACCAACCCACAAGTCCACCCGCAGCGGTTTTGTAGATGTAGGTGGACCTCTGTAGAGGATCTTGGACGCTCCCTCTACCGCACGCCTGTCGTGAACAGATCGGCTCATCGGAACCATTGCCTGAGCTCGATGTGACAGCCGTTTGGGTCGCAGATCTCCGCCCTTGAATAGGTCTCGCGGAGCCTTGGACCCCAGACGATGTCGACACCTTTGGTCCTCAGATAATCGGCCGTCTTCTCCATGTCGTCGACTTCGAGCGCCATCATGCGGTATCCGAGATGTTCAGTCTGCGGGGCCGGGTCGACCGCTCCGCCTTCATATGAGATCAGCTCGACGACGGTGCCGCCTAGATCCAGATAGACCAGGTCGATGGGCACACCCAGACCCGAGCGCTCGATCCGGTCTCGGCCTTTCACCGTGAACCCCAATACCTCGGTGTAAAACTGCACGGTTCGATCCAGCTGGTCCGTGACGATCTCGACGTGGTCGATCCTTTTGAACATCATGGCCTCCCTACTTTCGTTAACCGGCGCTGCCGGTGTCGAACCAACGTTAGGATGCTCCGTGCATGCCGTTCTCTTAATTCGCCACTCGGATTGAGGCGGCTTCTGGTCCTTTTTGCCCCTCGGCTACGCCGACAAAGACGCGCTGCCCCTCGCTCAAACCCATTATGCCTGCCCGCTGAAGCGCGGAGACGTGCACGAAGACATCGTTTCCGCCGGCGTCCAGGACGATGAAACCGAACCCCTTGGCGGCGTTGTACCACTTCACCGTCCCGATCTCTTGGACGCTCGCCGCCACCGGCTGCCGTTCTGATCGCGATCCAAACCTCTCTCGCGGAGACCTGGGCAGGGCTGCGGTGCTGCTATCTACGCTTATGACTTCCGTCACTTGGAGACCCCGCTGCGCAGGAGCCGCCCGGAACTCGATCGTCACGCCTGGTTGGAGAGCGCCGATACTCATGCCTGCGAACGCAGAAGCATGGAGGAAAGCATCGCCGGACCCGTCCGAGAGCTCCACGAAGCCGTACCTCTTACCAGGATTGTACCACTTCAGCTTTCCCCAAACTGTCAGCGCGGCCGGTTCGTCGAGTTGTGGCTCGGCAACTTGCGCCGGGACCTCGGGATGGCTCAAAGGATCACCGTTTTCCCCCTCACGTGGCGGTGGAACACCGGATTGGCTCGAAGCGTCACCACTGTTTGCTTCTCCGATGATTTGCTGTCGACGCTGACGAACCAATCTGCGTCGCTCTACAACGAATTTCTTGATGGTTTTGAGCATGCGCGCCTCCGGAAGTTCGACTCTCGCTACTCGGTGTCGGCAGGTCAATTCCGGCGCAGGGGCGAAAAGCTGCCGGAAGCGACTGCGAAGAAGCACGCCAAAGCTGATACTCGGCGGGTGGGCGGAAATCTTAATCGGGAAATGTCGGATCCCTTTGCCTCCTGAAATCACCGGACTGGCTTTCAAATCAGCTGTGTCAGGCGGTTTAGGGGCGATGCTGCTGCCGTTCCATTAACAGCGCCCGCCGGGCCCGACGCGGGAAGCTCGCAACGATCCTCGTCTTGCGGGGGATTTCGCCTCCGCGCTGAACTGGAAGCGCCGCCGTGCGGCGCTTCATTGGTCCGCTTATGGCACTGAGGAGGCCTACAGTCGCGCCGGCAGAGGGTCCGCTTCCTGAGGCAGTGCCGAAGCACGCCTGCGCTGGGCCGGACCATTGCCCGTGACCCTTCTCGGACACCTCGCTCTGGTGATCCACTCGGTTGCGCCGCCCTCGCCGAGACCAACTTCGGACTGCAGCCTACAATGACGGATGCAGGAGACCCGAGATCGATCCCGCCCCCTTCGGGAAGAGTTGGTCCGCATCGTCTAACCTGCGCCAAGACGCTATTGCCGGGCGGGCGAGTTATGAGAGAACGGAAATCCAGAAATCGGCGATGAGCTGCATCCCCGGGGCGGGCACGGCCGGCGGCGTCTGGATGCAAACGAACGGGTGCGGTTGCGCGCCAAGTTTCGCCGACCAGGCCATGACGATACCGGGAAAGGCCGTCAAATCGGAGACGAAATACTGAGCGCGGAGCATGTTGCCCATCGACGTCCCGGCGATCCGGCACAGCGCCTCGGCGTAATCGTAAACCGCCGCCGCCTGGGTGTACCCGGCGTGTGAAAGAGCGGCAAATCCGGGCGAGACGGTCTTGCCCACGACATTCCCGTCGTGCCCGATCGGCATCAGCCCCGAAGGCAGCAGGAATTCGCCGACCCGGACGCACGGCCCATAGGCGGCCATGCCGGGAATTTCCGCAGCGATCACCTGCTTCTGCCGGGTCGCCGTGTTGGTTAACGCTAGCAGATTGATCTCGATTATCCCGCCCACCGTCGCGAACGATTTAGTCGGCACCACTGTCACCGCGCAGGGGATATTCGCGTAGTGCTGGTTCCATACATCGACAAAGTCAGGAACGTCGTCGACATGGGCGAGATAGACTTGCGCCTTCAGCGATTGCTCCAATGACGAGCCGGCTGCCTCCAGCGCGGGCATCAGCTTGTTCAGGATTAGAAATTCCGTCTGCTTGCGGATCTCGCTGCCGGCCCAGGCCGAGTGATCGGGAACGTGGGCCCGCGGGTCCAGCCCTTGCCCGGCGTTGTGCGCCATCTGCCCGGCGACGAAGACAAATTCGTCGCAGATGACGGCTGGCACGAAGCCCGAGCTTGGGGCAGAGCCGACGCCCGCCGGATGGATCTTGTGAATCTCATATCCCGGCATCACGGCGATCAGCGATGTCGAGATATTCACGTCGGTAGCAAAGCAGCGCTCCATCACGACCGAGGTGCTCGGGGGGATGTAATCGCCGAATTCGTCGTGCCGGGCCAGATGATAGGGGTCGACGGCAGCAGGGCTCGGGTAATACTGGTCGAGGCGGACGCCGTTGCCCAGGTCGGACCCGAACTCCCGCAGAATACGCCGCATTCGCTGCAAAATGAAATCGCCCTCGCGTCGGCTGCGCGGTCGCCCGAACAGCGGGAAGCCCGCTGGACCAGCCACCTCCTCGGGGATACCGCCCTCGAAATCGAAAGCCTCGTGGCCGGTCAAGAAGATCCACGGGCCCGCCTTGACCGCATAGGCATAGGACACCGGGGTTCCCAATAGATTTGGAACAGACCTTACCTCCAGCATCGTCGCTGCTCCCTCTAGGATCTCCACCGGCATCATTACCGAACTCGCGCGACCGCGTCTGCTACAGTGCGGCGGTGAAACCCACGCCTTCACCCTCCGCGGCAGCATCGACGACGGGCGTTGGATAGGATACTACGCACGCCGATGTCGGCCGGTCGATCGACCCAATGCTGCGAGGGTCAGCTACCTGGCGGTTTCTTTGCAGGGCTTGGCGGCGCGCTTTTAGGAGCAATTCCGATACGACGACGCGGCGAGACTCAAAGCGTCGCCCCGGCGGATTATCCGCTGCCGATTGTTCGGGAAACTCCGCTGTGGGGGTGGTGGTGGCCGAGGACACGCCAAGCCTGCTAAACCCGCTCGGCGTCGAGAGCCTCGGCGAGATGGCATTACCGGGATCGGCCGGTAATCGTCGCTGCGATCGACGAGGCGATCGGCATGCGCGCTTCGACTGACCGCTCAACCCGACTACGGCGCCGATGCCGACCTTCACGACGTCTTCGCTGCATTAGCCGACCGCGATTTCCCGTGCTCGCCTGTCGCGTCGGCCCGACCGAAGCGGCGCCGTTCGACGAATTGCCCCGGCCTCTCCGCTCGAAATAAGGAGCGGGTGCCTTCTGAACTGCTCTTACGGGCATGTTTCAAGCCGTAAAAAGCAAGCTAAATAGGCGAAGATCGCCGCGATATCGTCGAAGGGAGTACGAATGATGCTGGAAAAACGTGAGGGCGGCTGCCATTGCGGCCGGGTGCGCTTCCGGGCGCAGGTCGATTTGGAATTGTTGTCACAGTGCAACTGCTCGATCTGCGCAAAGAAGGGCATCCTTCACCTCCCGATCGCGCCGGAGGATTTCGAATTGCTGAGAGGTAAGAACGCGCTGACGGTATACACATTCGGCACCGGCGTGGCCCAGCACACATTCTGCTCGCATTGCGGGATGCACGCGTTTTATGTGCCACGCTCGCAACCGGACCGGATGACCGTGAACGCGCGCTGCCTCGATGGCGTCGACGGGCCGAGCCTAAAGCCCACGCGCTTCTTCGATGGTCGGCATTGGGAAGAAGCCCAGCGCCTCCGGATCGCCGAAGGAAGTCATATAGCCGCTGCCGGGCTGAGTGGGGCAGTTACGCTGGAGAACATTCTGGATCGCGCCCCCGAGTAAGTCTTCAAAAACGCTATCGGCCCACTCCGGCGACTTCCGGGCGCTCGACCCAACTTTTGCCCACCGCCCCAGTTGGGCGCGGTTATTTGTGGCTGCACGAGATCTGGATTGCGTTCCAAATGCGCTCCGGAGTGGCCGGTAGTTCGATGTGTTCGATGCCGAACTCCCTCAACGCATCGACGATCGCATTTGCGACGACCGCCAGTCCCGGCGTGATGCCACCCTCGCTCCCGCCCCGCATCCCCAGCGGGTTGGTCGTCGATGGCACTTTGCTGATCTCGGTCTGAAAAAGCGGCAGGTTGTCAGCCCGCGGCAACGCGTAATCCATCAACGAGCCCGAAAGAAGCTGGGCAGTGTCGCGGTCATAGAAGCATTCTTCCCATAGCGCCTGGCCGATGCCTTGCGCGATCCCGCCGTGGCTCTGGCCATGGATGAGCATCGGGTTCACCGCCCGGCCACAATCATCGATCGACGTATACCGGGCGATTTCGACAACTCCGGTCTCGGGATCGACCTCCACTTCGCAGACGGCGCAGGTGTATGCGAAGGACGGAACGCTCATGACCTGATCGCAAATCCCCATCAACGGTCCTCTCAGATCGGCCGGGAGGTCATTTCCAAGACCAGCGGCAGCTGCTTCAAAAAGGCCCATGGAGCGGTCGGTTCCTTTCACGACAAAGCGCGGATGGGCAAATTCGACATCCTGCTCGGCAACCTCGAGCAACGCGGCAGCGATCCTGCGCCCCTTCTCGACGATCTCATCGGCGGCCTTGGCCATCACCCACGCCCCGAGCCGCATCGATCGCGCCGATGCTGAGCCTCCGCCCGCCTGCACGCGGTCGGTGTCGCCGGTGATAAGTCTGACTTGTTCGGGATCGACCCCCAGCCATTCGCTGACGATCTGGGCAAAGCTGGTTTCATGACCTTGGCCCGCCGACATCGTGCCAAGGACAAGCTCGATCGTGCCCGGCGGATCGATCGTCATTTCGGCGCGTTCGCGGGGCGCGCCGGTATTCAGCTCGATCGAATTCGCGATGCCAATCCCGCGATACCGGCCCCGCTGACGAGCGTCGGCGCGGCGAGCCTCAAATCCCGCCCAATCGCCCAGCTCGGCGGCACGCCGCAGCGATGCCGGGTAGTCGCCGCTGTCATATACGAGACCCAAAGGATTGCGATAGGGCATCGCATCCGGCGAGACCAGGTTGCGGCGCCGCAATTCGAGCCGGTCGAACCCGTGCCGGCGGCATGCGATGTCGATCATGCGCTCGAGGACAAACATGACTTCCGGCCGCCCGGCACTGCGATAAGCGGAGGTCGGGGCGGTGTTGGTGATGACCCCAATGCCGCGCATATACGAGGTCGGGATGTGATAGACGCTCGACGACACCGCGATCCCTTTGGCCAGCGGCACAAAGGAAATCGTGCTTGCGCCGAGATTGCTCGTGTTTACTGCCCGCAGGGCGAGGAAGTTTCCGTCCGGGTCGAGTGCGAGCTCGGCTTCCGACGTCAGGTCACGCCCATGAAAATCGGTCAGAAATCCGTCACGCCGCTCGCATGTCCACTTGATCGGCCGTCCAACGCGTTTCGCCGCCCAGGCGACCAACACAAACTCCGGGCAGGTGCTGTTGCGGCTCCCGAAATTCCCGCCGACATCGCCGGAGACCACCCGCACGGCGTCCTTTGGTACCCCGAGTGCTCCGGCGATGTCGTCCCGCTGCCGAATAACGCCACCTCCGGCACTGGTGTAAACGGTGAAGCGCCCGGCAATCTCGTCGTAGACCCCGAGCGCGGCTCGCAATTCCATCGGGACGCCCGTGACGCGGTTGATCGTCGTTTCCAATTGCACGACATGCGCTGCCCGCGCGAAAGCGGCCTCGGTGGCCTCGTAGTCACCCGCCTCGGAATCGATACACATATTGGACCCGTGCTCGCCCCACACGGGAGGTGCTCCGGACGACAACGCGTCCTGTGACCGCGCAACCGCCGCCACCGGTTCATAGACGACCCCGACCTGCTCGGCGGCGTCCATTGCCGCGGCGAGCGTTTCTGCGATGACGATGGCGACGGGTTCTCCAACGTATCGCACGGCATCGCGAGCCAGAACCGGATGCGGTGCGATGAAAAACCCGGAGCCGTCGCGGTTGCGGAGCGGCACCTCGTGCGGGTTCGTCGGCACCGGGCTATGCGGGATCGGTTTCAACCCATCCGCCGCCGCATCGCCTCCGGTCAACACGGCGATGACGCCTGGCCCACCGATCGCCTCTACCACATCTGTCTTCACGATCTTCGCGTGGGCGTGGGGCGAACGCACGAGATACGCATGGAGCTGGCCCGGCAGGCTGAAATCACTTGCGTACTGTCCAGCGCCGGTGAGCAGTCGTGCGTCCTCGCGGCGCGGTATCGATTTCCCGATGCCATGCGGGGCATGGCTCTCGCGGGATGTTAAAAACGACATCAGGTTCCTCAACTCCAAGTGCCTCTTATTGGACGGTCTTTACCTCGCCACTCGGGAGAATGCTAAGCTCCACCCGCGGTAATCTGCCCGTATCGGAGGTCCGGGAGCATATCGGCATGAGCGGTCTTTTGGGTCAACGCGCGGTAGTGGTCGGAGCAGGGGTCGGCGGGCTGTCAATGGCCGGCGCATTAGCAAATTGCTTTGAGCAGGTCGAGATTTTGGAGCGCGATCGCCTCACAGCATCTGTCGGCTCGCGGTCAGGCACCCCTCAGGACCGCCACCCTCATGCTCTGCTGGCTGGGGGCCTTCGGGCGCTCGACGAAATTTTCCCCGGTTTCGCGGATGATCTTGCCGGAGCTGGCGCTGTCTCGGTGAGGGTCGCGCAAGATATCCAATTCGAGCGGCCGGATGTCGGCCTCGTGCCGAAACGCGATTTCGGAATCTCGCTGCTCTGCGCATCCAGGCCGCTGATCGAGTTTGTGCTGCGCGGTCGGGCTGAAACGATCAGGAATATCTCGTTGCGGCCGCAGTGCCGCGTAACCGAGATTGTGCCGGCGGAGACCAATGACGCCGTGCAGGGTGTCCGGATTGATATCGGGTCGGGACGCTCTGAGAAGATCGCGGCGGATCTGGTGGTGGATGCTTCCGGGCGCGGCGCGCTGACGTTCGCTTTGCTCGACGCCGTTGACTGGCAACGGCCGGAGGTGACCGAGGTCGGCGTAGACATCAGCTATGTGAGCGCAGTGGTGGAGATCCCACCTGATCCGCCACCCGAATGGAAGCTCGCGGTGACATTTCCCGATCCGCCCCATCTGGCCTTGAGCGCAGTTTTGCTGCCGATCGAGGGCAGTCGCTGGATGGTCTTGGTGGCCAATCGTCACGCAACCGAGCGGCCCCAAACCTGGGAAAGTTTCCTCGAATCGTGCCGCTCTCTGATCACGCCGACAATATATGATGCGCTGCGCCCCGCGAAGCCGCGTGACGACATCAGGTACTATGGGTTTCCAGCCAGCTTATGGCGGCATTTTGAAGGATTACCTCGATTGCCCAGCGGCCTGCTGCCAGTGGCCGATGCGCTATGCCGGTTCAATCCAGTCTACGGTCAGGGCATGTCAGTCGCTGCCAAGCAGGCGCGCTTGCTGCAAGACGTATCGCGCCGGGCCGCCGCGGAACCGGATCCGATCGTAGCGTTGCAAGCAGGGTTCATGGCCGAGGTTGCCTCGGTGCTCGAGACACCCTGGAGCATGTCCACCGGCCCCGACCTCGCCTTTCCCAGCACGAGAGGCGGCCGGCCCGATAAGTTCGAGGAATCTCAACAGTTCGAAGCCGCGCTCTTCCGCGCCGTCGTCGTCGACCCGGTCGTGCATCGCGCCCTGACCGAAGTCGGCCAGCTCCTCCAGCCGAACAGCCTGCTGCAGACACCGGACATTATGCGGCGGATCGAAGCGGTTTCCGCCGCGAAGCCCGCGTGAGCCGGCCCGCGCTGTCCTTCTTCCATTCGGAGGTTTCCATGCCCGTTCACCACCGCTTCATCGACACCAACGGAATAAACATGCATTTGGCAGAGCAGGGCGAAGGGCCGCTCGTCTTGCTCTGCCATGGGTTTCCCGAGTCCTGGTACTCTTGGCGTCATCAGCTTCCCGCTCTTGCCGAGGCCGGGTTCCGGGCAGTAGCCCCCGACATGCGCGGCTACGGCCGGACCGACCGTCCGGAGCCGATCGATCAATACACGCTGTTTCACCTCGTCGGTGACATGGTGGGGCTGCTCGACGCTCTCGGTGCCGCTCTCGGTGTTATCGGTGGCCATGATTGGGGCGCGCCGGTGGCGTGGCATGCCGCGCTGATGCGCCCTGACCGCTTTCGCGCCGTGATCGGGCTGAGCGTGCCGTTTCGGCCGCGCGGGCCGGACCGGCCGACGACGGTCATGCCGCAGTCCGAGGACGCCGTCTTTTACCAGCTTTATTTCCAGACGCCGGGGGTAGCCGAGGCCGAGTTCGAGCAGGATATCCCTCGGCTTATCCGGGCCACTCTCTACTCGATTTCGGGGGACATGTCGCGTCGCGAACCCACCGCCATGATGGTACCTCGCCAAGGCGGTCTACAGGCTCGCTGGGCGAGCGAATTCGTGAACCCCGCGACCCTGCCGAGTTGGCTGACCGAGGCAGATGTCGATTTCTACGCCGGTGAATTCGGGCGTACCGGGTTCAGAGGGGGCCTCAACTGGTATCGGAACATCGACCGCAACTGGGAACTTCTGGCACCGTTTGCCGGGGCACAGGTCACGGTGTCGGCCCTCTATATCGCTGGCGATCGTGACCCGGTGGTGAGCTTTCCAGGCATGGACAGGCTGATCCCGAACCTTTCGAATTTTGTGCCTGCGCTCCGCGCGACGATCATGCTGCCCGGTTGTGGCCACTGGACCCAGCAGGAGCGGGTCGCGGAAGTGAACGCCGCGATGATCGAATTTCTGCAAGGTCTATAGTACGCTTGCGGATGTGGGTCGCCCGTCGCCGGGCCGTTCAGTATGGGTTATGTCGATTTCTTCACCTTCAAAGAGAGTCCGTTCCGTGACGCGTTACGACCGGCGCCAAGCATGATTCGGGAAAATGCCGCGCGCCGGACAGTCCTGCCGGTCGACTCGGGCTGACGATCTCCTGAGTGGAGCCGATTTCGGAGTTCGCCGCTGACTCGCCGCTGGAGGGAGATGGATTCGAACCCTCGGTCCCCCGTAAGAGGATTAGCGTTTGACGGCGACCGCCCCGTCCAACCTCTCTGCTCGTCTCGTAATCTGCTCACCCACGAGTATCCCTAATACATCGAATTGGAAGCCGATTTCAGACGATGACAGTTTCGGATTCTGCTCAACGAACTCGCATCCGAAATCGGCAGAATCTCGAACAGGAAGAGATCCACGTCGCCAATCGCGATCGGAGATGGACGCTAAGGCTGTAAGGCGGACTACGGGCTGACGCATCGTTCCATCAAATAGGGGACCCGTTTAGGCTGCGACCCTGCCGTTTTTCGCCCACCCTGTGATGAATGGCAGGAGCGCCCGCCTACCACGCCGATCGTGCTCGAATTTCCTTGCCAGGTAAGCCCCCGGGGCCAATCGTGGTCTCGGTTACCCGGCCCTCCGGGGGATGAAGAATGAAGAGATGTTGACCCTATGACCTCGAGCGATGCCTGGGACGTCGTCGTTCTCGGATCCGGCATCGCCGGCCTGGCCGGGGCGCTCGCTGCCCACGAACTGGGACTGCGGCCGATTGTCCTCGAAAAGGCGAGCACGCTGGGCGGCGGCACGGTCAACTCGTACGGGCTGATCTGGGTTGGCCAGAATCATCTGGCGCAGGCAGCCGGGTACAGCGACACGCGGGACGAGACCATCGCCTATATGCGGTTTCTCGGCGGTGGCAGTCTCGACGACGACCGAATGTCTACGTTCGTCGACCGTTCGCCGGAAGCGCTGATTTTTTTTGAAAAGTGCGGCATCCGTTTTCACGTCGTCCGCGGCGTCACCGACCATTATTACGGCAAGTCTCCGGGCTCGCACGCGATCGGGCGATCTGTGGAGGTCGACCTCATCTCCGGTTTCGATCTCGGCGACTGGCGCGATCGCGTCTCAACGCCCGATGACGTCCCCTGCTTCGTGACGGCGGAAGAGCAAATCACTTGGGGCGGCATCAACAGCTTTTCGCGCTGGGACCAGGCCCTCGTGCGTGAGCGTAAGCGGCAGGACATGCGCGGCAAGGGGCTGGGCTTGATCTCCCATTTCCTCAAGGTGCTGCGCGCCCGCAACGTGCCGGTGCTCACCGATCAACACGTGGAAAGCCTTGCGGTCGAAAACGACCGAGTGACTGGCGTCGTGATGCGGTCGGGCGAATCCATCAGAGCCCGCAAGGGCGTCATCCTCGCCACCGGCACCTACAGCGCGAACCCGCGTATGAGCTGGGAGTTTGAGCAGCTTCCCGGAGTCGCTCAGGAGGCGTCGAGCTTGGCGCCCGCATCTCTGACCGGCGACGGCCTAGTCCTCGGCGCAGAGATTGGCGGCATATTGCATAAGATCGAAAACAGCCTGCGCGTGATGCTGTCCTACACCATTCCAC
>Ga0210407_10004373_pt1 | contig 11166 bp, 9 predicted proteins | sample IncBWC27MmetaG_FD_150860 | JGI IMG/M metagenome (GOLD analysis project Ga0210407, IMG submission 150860) | Forest soil microbial communities from Barre Woods Harvard Forest LTER site, Petersham, Massachusetts, United States - Inc-BW-C-27-M | ecosystem: Environmental > Terrestrial > Soil >... | reverse complement strand
GAACCAGAGCAACAGCCGCACTCAGAACGTCCATCACCCGTTTTAGCAGCAGAGATAGCTTCTTCTTTTTCTCCACTTCGAAGAGGTCCGGGTAGAACTCGGCGTCTACAGGCTTTGCCGGGCCGTTGCCAGTCCAGCCGTCTGGAAACGAGTAAAAGGAAATTTGAAAGCTGCTCAGCTGGCTAGCTCGAAACGCCCGCTGCAGCTCCGCCGTCATCTTCGCTTCGATAATCTTCACGGCCGTGCTTACTTCGCATTCTCCAAACTCGGTGAAAATCACACCGAAGACAGCACTGGTTTCAAACCATCCAGCCACGTCTGTCTCGCGGACGCTCGCTCCCATCACGACGGCGATCTGCTCCAGCAGCGCGTCTGTTTTTTTGTTCTTCGGACCTTTGCCGTCAATGAGCATCAGCACGAAGTGCTTGCGCGAGCGCTCTGAACGTTTGCGTTCCCGGCTCAGCATTCTGCGGAAATGTTCTTGGGAAAGAAAAGCTCCCAGCGCGGTCGAACCGTTCGCAAAGGCAACGGCTGCCTTCTTCGCTTCCGGTTCGATTCTGGTTCGGACATTTGATGCATCACTCACGAGAGATCCTCTTTGGCCAATGGTTACGGCAGCCACGCATTTCGCGGCGTTCAACTCAAACCGAAACAAGCACGTGTTGGTCTTGGGAATTCGACTTCTCTGACTGACGGGGCCGAGTCGGGTTAATGGCCGTGATCAGGGCGGAATCGATTTCGACCGCCACGGAGCGCTGCAGCAGCGTGACCGATAAAACGAGGCGATGACTCCGTTTTACGTCGATCAGGATTCCTTCCAGCCCAAGCAACGGACCGGAGTCAATTCTGACGCGATCACCCGCCGCCAAATATGGCCAGGGTTGATTCGGTACACCCGCTGTGACCAGTCTTTGTATGGACTGGATTTCAGATTCATCGACTGCAGTTGGGCCATTGCTAAATCCAACGATCTGGATCACACCCGGCGTCTTCAATATCGGAAGCCGATCCTGTGGATTGAAACGACAGAACAGATATCCCGGGAACAACGGCGCATCGACTTCTTTGATTCGGTCCGACCAGCGCTTCCTTAACTTGTATAGCGGCAGAAATCGCTCGTAGCCCTGCCCGCCGAGCTGCTGGGCGACTCCCATTTCCTGTCTGGTGCGCACTTGCAGTGCAAACCAAGGAAAAACGTCGCCAGTCTCGCACTTGGGGTCGGAGGCTTCAGGCTCGAGTTTTAGGGGTCCGGTCACTGTCACGATACGCTACCGCCATGAGAGTCACATTTGGACTCTCCCATTCCTATGTGGTTTTGCACGACTGTTGCCACTGCGCCGCGCTCTCTGTAAATTCCTAAATCTATGAACTCAAACGCCTTAACTGTGGCATTCCACTGGAACCTGCAACCGCTGGCATCCTTGAGTCGCAAATCTATGAACATTGCTATCCCAGAGTTGCAATTGTTTTCCTCGCCGTAAGGTACTCAAAATAAGAGCATTATAGGTTCTGTCCACGATTCTGCCTGTTCCTAGCATTTTCCGGCTCACCATCGCCTGCTGCGTTGCCGCAGAAAATCCCATCAGGATTGCGCCGCATTTGGGTCAACGCTATGTCCATAGCCATACCCGTATCCGTAACTCGATGAATAATAAGCCCCATACGCGTGCTGCGGTCCCACCGCGTTGAGCACAACTCCCACGATGTTTCGTCCCTGCAACTCTTGGCACGCCCTTCGTGCCGTTTCGACAGGAGTTTGCCCTGCCCGCACGACCAGTAGTACGCCATCGACCAGATCGGCAAGCAGGCTCGAGTCCGCCACCGGAAGAAGCGGCGCAGAATCCAGGATGACCCAATCGAAAACAGGCATTACACGATCCAGTAAAACCTTCATGCGGCCGTTCGACAGCAGTTCACTTGGATTCGTTACCGCATTCCCTCCTGGAATGAAACACAGGTTTCCCTCCAGTCCGTGTTGAATGATCGCTAATTCATCTACTTCGCCCCTCAAATAATCGGTCAAACCAGGCGATGCAGGAGCTCCCAGCGGTACATGCAAACGAGAGCAGCGCAAGTCCGCATCAATAATGAGCGCTCGGCGGTCCGGCTGCCGCACAATCGCCTGAGCAAGATTGTTGGTGACGAACGTTTTTCCCTCGGCCGGCACGGAGCTGGTGACTAGCAGCGTGCGCAGTTGCTGTGAGCTTCGCATTTGGTACAGGCGGGAACGCAAAGTGCGAAATTGCTCCGAACCGTGCGCCGTCAAGACGGAGTTGATAAATACGTTCACGTCTGGATCCAAGTGCCACTGTGGGTGCGCGCAATGTTTTCGCAGGTCATCGAATCGCAGATAGCCGGCGGAATGCGCAAGCAGCTCTTCGGTTGGAAGGGAATGACGCCCTTCGCTATCCGGTCTAGCGACAGCAGGCGCCGCTGGGCTCGCAGTCGACGTAGCCGTCAACACACCAGCGGAGGCAGCCTGCACAGTGGCCCTTTCCTGTTCGGCTTTCTTTAGAGCTTCGTGAATGCGACTCATGTTTTCCTTTCGCGCGTGGAAGAAGAAGGCACGATGTTGGCCTCTCGCAGACGACCGAGCAATTCATCCAGATTCTGGAGCAAGGCTTGTGTGTCCAGAGCTTGGCCGTTCCCATTAGGGGTATGAGCGGCCAAGGTCGGCTCAATTTCGTCGAGCTGGAATTCGCGCGCCACTTCTTCCACCAAATGAGCCGGGACGGGACGCAGGTGGTCCACGTAGGCGTTAATCAGCGCATGCTCGCATAGCAAGTTCACAACACGGGGAATGCCGCGTGAATATAGGTTGACGGTTTCAATGGCTTCCTTCGAGAAAATGGGTTCACCATTGGCTCCCGCAATGCGTAATCTTTCGGCGATATAACCATAAGTTTCTTCCAAGGTGAGCGGTGTGGTGCGGCAGCGCAGCGTAATTCGCTGACGAAGCTGGCGCAGCTGGGGAAGTTTCAGTTTCTCTTCGAGCTCCGGCTGGCCCGTTAGCACGATCTGCAACAGCTTTTCCGTCGACGTCTCAAGGTTCGTGAGCAGACGTATTTCTTCCAGTACCTGCAGCGACAGATTTTGCGCTTCATCAACGATCAGGACGGCCGTCTCGCCCGCGCGGTATCTCTCCAGCAGCCAGTGATTTAGCTTTAAAAGCACCTGGCTCTTATGACGCGATTCGACCGGAATCTCGAAGTCGGCCATCATGAAATCGAACAGCTGACTCACATTGACTTGAGAATTGAAGACAAACGCAGTCTTGACGCGCTGGCCATGCAGCCAGTCGAGCAACCGGTTGAGCAGCGTCGTCTTGCCGGTGCCCACTTCGCCGGTCAACAGAATGAAACCTTTACGGTTCTGTATGCCATAGGTCAGACCAGCCAGCGCTTCCTGAATCTGCTTTGTCAGGAACAGATAGCGCGGATCCGGATTGACGTTGAACGGGCTTTCCCGTAATCCAAAGAATTTCTGATACATGATTGCTCAGGCCCTCGCCTCTACTTCTATCTCCGCGCTCGCTGATTTCTGATTCCCAGCCCGCGTGCCTTTCTTCTCCGACGCGGGCTCGATCTCCGGTACCATCGCCAGCACCGGCAGATGCAAAGCAAATTCCACGTCCCGCTCTGTCTTGACCGACGTGTCCTTCATCTCTAGCAGAAAGGCCAGGCCCAGCCCGAGTGCCAGTCCTCCGCCCAATCCGCCCAAGGCAAAAAGTGGGCGATTCGGAAAGGAGGGCTTGTCCGGCAGATTGGCAGGATCCAGCACGCTGAACTGTTCGCCTTCCTGTTTACGTTCCAGATTCGTCGCCATCTCCGAGTTGTCACGTTTTTTCTGCAATTCGTTGTAGGACTCGAGCGCCGTCTGATATCCGCGCGTCAATTCTTTGTACTGTTGTTCGACCGTCGGACTGGATTGTATGCGCCCTTGAAACAGACCAATCTGCTTCCGGATTTGCTCCTGTTCCTTTGTTTTCGCTGCAATCATCGAGTCATCACTGTGGACTTGGGCTCGCAGCTGCTGGATCTGGGCCGGCTCGATCGAGGTCTTCGAGCCCTTGCTGCCGCTCGGTGCGCCGTTCGCTCCTTCAGTGTCGGCGATTTTCTTTTGCAGAACGGCGATGTCATGCTTCGTCCTGATCACGTCCGGATGATCTTCCGTATAGGCGGACTGCAGGTTGGACAAACGCACCTGCAAAGCGACGAGTTGTTGTTCGAGCGTCTCGGGATTTTGCCCGGTCTGAGATGCTTGCCATGCTGCGACCTGCTGCGAAAGAAGCGATTCCGTGAAGGTCTTGTCCTGTTGCGCGCGTGCCAGAGCCTGCGTCGAGGCATCCAGCTGCGAGGTGAGCCCAGTCAGCAGATTTAAGTTAGTCTGTTCGTTATCCGGGAGTTCGCCAATGTGACCGCTCTTGAATTCTGCGAGTTTCGCGTCTTGCTCGTCCAAACTCGCCTTGGCACTCGCCAGCTCTTGCGCTAAGAATTGCGTCGTCACTTCGGAGTGTTCTGTACGCTGGCGAAGATTCTGCTCGATAAACAGCGATGTGATGGCCGTGCAAACTTCCTGCGCGTTACGGGCGTTATCGAGCGTCACGGCAATGTAGAATCCAGGAAGTTGTTGGGTGCGCGTCTCGGACATTGGCGCAATCGGTGTCACTTCGATTGTTTTTTGTAGGCGCGCGACCAGCTCATCCATGGACCTGCGGTTCACATCCTGGGGATACAGATTGAACTGCCGGATGATGGGTTCCAGCCGCGACCGGCTCAGAATTTGCTGCTGCATGCTGGAAAGGCGCTGGTTGATATCGGAGCTATCCAAGGATTCCACGATCTTATTGGAGACCGTCGGTTGTTGAATCAAGACGAGAGTCTGCGACCGGTATTTTTCGGGGAGCACTCGCGAAACAGCATAGGCGAGCGGCGGTCCCACGAGTGCCAGCACCAGGATCAAAACCCAACGGCGGCGAAGCATCGCCATGTAGTCTGCAGCAGTCAATTCGCGCTCGGTCATTCCATCCTCATTCGCCGGTTTCCGGCGAGCTAGCCATCTCTTAAAATGTTATCGGCTGCTTATGCAAGTTCACGCCAAACATGATCTGATGGCGGGTTACGTTCGTCGAACACGCGCTGCCAACGCAGCCGCTCGTATCGCTATTTTGATATTGAAACTGGTAATTCATGAACATATCGAGCGACCGGCCGAACGGATGGGTCACATTCACCCCGCTAAACCAGTATGAAAACGTTTGCGCCGCTGCTCCGGCCGATCCTGCGATCCCTTGATTGCGCGAATATCCCGCGGTCACACCGACGTTGAACGTTCGCGAAACCTGCTGATTGAATGAGCCCGAGGCTATGTCGGTCACCGCTCCTGCTAAGACGCCCGATCCGCCAGTGACACCGTGATTGTAGGTGGCACTGATTTGGGCGCGCCTCAGCTGGTATTGAAGTTGAGCATTTAGCGTCCAATACAGCTGCGATGACGAAGTCGTTGCTGAGCTTGTTGAAGAGGTTGAGCTCGTAATGGGAAACCGAGACGACAGGAATTGAGGACCTGCGGCAATCTGAAACGCCAGCCGGCCCGTAATCCGACGGGCGTAGGAACCCTGGATCGTATTCAGATTCAGCGATTGATCGACATCGCTGTACCGATACGCGCTGAAGTTGTAAGAAACTGCAACTGTGTCCTTGCGGGTGAGTTGGTAGTTGTAACCCGCTTGGAAGCTCGCGTCACCGAAGTTCAGGAGGTTGTCGTTGAAATAATGGAGTAAGGAATACCCGCCCACGAGGGTAAATGAAGTCCTCGACGTAAGCTTGGTGTCCAGTTCCACATCAAAAGTGTTCGAAAGATTCTGGCCTTCCGGCGTGAGAATTGATTGACCAGGTGTGAAGCCCGACCCTATACCACCGCCCGTGCCAACGCCCGGTAAGCCAGCCCCAGCCGTGCCGGCGAACCCGAAGGATGACTCGGGCAAGTAATTTAGTTGGTCAAACACGGACAAGGTCGAACGGCGAAGTGAGTACGTACCTTTGAGGCTAAGCTCTTGGACGACCCCGTTTGAAGCATTCGAACTGCCAGTGGAGAACATGCCCCCGCCGGTGTAACTCACGAACAGCTCGGATTGCCCTGAGATTTTATGAAGGTCCACTCCCCCCAAGAGCGACGTCCACGTGCCCCAAGAGCCGTTTCCCGCTGTGGAGGATCCGGGGTTGGAATCCACGGTTTCTGCTAAAGCCACGCGCGGTTGCCAATAGCTATGCCCGAGCGCCATCGTTCCGAGCGACAAATCCTCGACGCCCGTGAGCGAACGCGTGTCTGGTTGCATTTGCTGTGGATTTGGCGCTTCGCCCTGGTCGTCATTGTCGGCCGCGGAAGCTAGCGGAGAACGGATTGCAGGGATCGGCTGGCTCGCTTGCTGCCCCGGCTGTTGACCCTGAGTGGAATCGGCGGGCTGCTGCGCGCGCGCTGGAGCGCAGCTCAGAAGCAGCGCCCAAATCCCACCCATCGTAATGTATTTCAAGGTACTCATGAGTTTCCCTACGGCACCACGATCGTGTCGCCGGCTTTTAGCAAAATATCTTGCTCGGGTCTCTTGCCGTTGACCACGTCCTTGTAATTGAATGGGTATTTCGATTCCCTCCCATTTTCGATCCGGCGAACAAAAATATTCTTCACCTTCGCGAACTGGGTGAATCCTCCTGCGCTGGAAAGGGCTTGCAGCACCGACATGCCAGGGAGCAGCGGGAAAGCTCCGGGGCGTGTAACTTCGCCCAGAATGTATACTCGCTGGCTATTGATCGTCGTTACGATCACCGTTACTTGCGGGCTGGTCACATATTTCTTCAGGCTTTCGGTGATCTCGGCTGCCAGTTGCGAAGGTGTCAGCCCGGCCGCCTGTACATCGTTCAGCAGAGGCAGTGAAATCTTGCCGTCCGGTCTTACCGGCACGACGCGAGAAACTTCCGGCTCCTTCCACACGCTGATATCCAGCACGTCCTGGTCGCCAATCACGTAGTTCGGGTCAGCGGTGGCAGGCTTCTTAGCATCAGTACTCGACATCGCCGGAACCGCTGGCTGCGCGGGCTTTTTCGGGCTGGCGTCGTCCTGCGCTAGCGCCGGTATCGCGGATGTTGCAAGCCAAATGACCGCCAATAATCGCAATCGTCTGAACATCTCGTCTCCTGCCCTGCTAACCGAGTTCGGAATCCAGCACGCCGATCTGCTTCAATTTGTACAGCAGCGATTTATAACTGATCTGCAATTCCTGCGCGGCCCGCTTGCGATTCCAGCGCGTGTGCGCGAGCGCTCTCAAGATCATCTCTCGCTCCGCTTCGCGTGACGCCGCCCGCGAGGCGGCCTTCAGCGAATAACCCCGAGTCACCGGAGCTTCGGTGCGGGGTTCGGTCGGCGCCACGGTCAACTCCGACACTGCGATCCGCTCATCGCCGAGCGCGATGATTTTCTTCACCACATTTTCCAGCTCACGAATATTCCCCGGCCAGGAATGTTCCATCAGCATACGCACCGTCCGCGGGCTCAGCGACGGACGCGGGCGGCCAAATTGCGCTGCATGCTTGCTCAAAAAAGATTCGACGAGAATCGGAATATCTTCCCGGCGATCGCGCAATGCCGGCAGGCGCAAACAGACTCCGTTAATCCGGTAGTAGAGCTCTGCGCGAAAACGGCCCGCACGCATTTCATCGTCCAGATTCCGGCTCGTGGTCGAGATCACCCGCGCCTCCAGCGTTCCCCGTCTCGACTCGCCGTGACCATCGGGAAGCGCGTATAGCAGGTTGCGCTGGCATGCGGAATCGAGTTCGCTGATCTCATCGAAAATTACGCTGCCCGCGGATCCAAGCTTGGGATCCTCATCGCGCACCGCGTTCAGACGAAGTTCGCTCGAAAGCTGCGCCGGATTCATAGCGGAGCAGGAGAGTGTCACCACGGGTTCTTCGGAGCGCGCAGACAGCCGATGAACTCTTCGCGCGAACATCGCTTTCCCCGTGCCACTTTCCCCAACAAAGAGAACCGGGATACTGGTTGGCGCAATCTCCGCGACGACGTTTTCCAGCGTTTGCATCGCCGGGCAGATTCCCGTCACGAAGCCCGAATCCTCGCTGACCAGCACGCCTCGAGATTCGTTGGTAGTCATCAATGTCATAACCTTCGCCCGTTCATTGTTCGCCGCGTCGTCGCCCAGGCCGATAGTACTCTCGGCTATTGAGCTGAGACTGCAATGCGCTTGCCACGGATGCCGCTCGCGCCAGGCAACCGTTCACATGTGCGTAAGTCTTGTATTTACAATAGATAGTAAGGAATCGGCAAGCCTCCGTCGCTCTCCCGAGCACTTTCTCTGTTGTGGAAATCCCAGCGATATTCCATGAATGGGCAAAATACTTTCCATTTGTTCCATTCCACCGAGAGTTCTCTCGCTGTGTGCTGCAAATCCGTCCACTCGAAGTATAAAGAAATGTAACTATCCTATTATCAATGCAATAAGGTGAAATTCCGATCTAACGAACTTCGCCACCAAGCTCGATCTCAGCGCTGTCAAAGCTCGACTGCCTGTCGACATGTCCAACCGCTTTCAACATGAATCCAAGGTGCTTATTCCTAATAGCTTGGAATAGTTCCTATCGAGCAATCCCGAGCCGCTGCGAGCTCTGGATTGCTCAGGCTCAAAGGTGTAGGATTTGCGTGTCCTTTCGAGCAGTTTCCACCAAGCGAGCTTGCGATGAACCTTACGAAACGCCGTGGTGTTTGGGCCGTCGCGCTAGTTGCGGCCGCGATTTTGGCCGGGTGTACCCGCGACCCCAACGTCCTAAAGCAAAAGCACTTCAACAAAGGTGAATTCTATTTCCAACGCGGTCAATACCGCGAAGCCGTTATCGAGTTTCAGAATGCGATCCAGATTGATTCCAGGTTCTCTCAAGCGCATTACGAACTCGCGCAAACTTATTTGAAACAGGCCGACTGGTCACACGCATATGGTGAGCTAATGAAGACTGTCGAAATTAGCCCCGACAATCTGAAAGCCCACCTCGATTTGGCCGACTTACTCCTTGCAGCGGGCAAGATTCCCGACGCTCGAAACCACGCCGCGCTCGTTCTGCAAAGCGAACCGCAAAATGCTCAGGCTCAAACCATCGTTTCCCGCGCGGACGCCGCGCAGGGTGATCTCGTCAACGCCCTCAGCGAAGCGCAAAAAGCAGTCCAGATGGATCCGAATCGTCCGGAAACTCTTCTGAATCTTGCAGTCATTCAGGAGAAGTCCAAGGATGAAAACGGCGCCGAACAAAGCTATTTGAAAGCCGTTTCATCGAACCCGAAATCTTTGCCTGCGCTGCTCTCTCTGGGAACTTTCTACCAACGGCAGAAACGCTGGGCGGATGCGGAAAAGCAGTTTCAAGCCGCGATCGCATTCGATCCCAAGAACCCCTCGCCTCGCGCGTCATTGGCCGGGCTCTACATGAACGAAGGAAAAATGGACGCTGCGGAGAAGGTTTTGCAGGATGCCAAAAGCGCTCTCGCGGACAATCCTTCGGGTTACCGGATGCTCGCCGAATTCTATTTGGGTCACAGGCAGTGGGACAAAGCGCTCGCGGAACTCAGCGCTCTTTATTCCGAGCACCCCAAGGACTCGATCGTCGGAAAAATGTATGCTGAACTCTTGTTCCAGCAAAATCGCCTGGATGATGCGACGAAGGTCGCTGACGCTCTCCTGAAAGATTCACCCTCCGATCCAGGAGCGATGACGCTGCGCGGTCAGATCTTAATCCGCCAGGGAAAAACGACGGATGCCGTTCATGTTCTGGAGCAGGTCGTCAAGGATTCTCCGGATAACGCGATGGCTCACTTTCAACTTGGCTTGGCCTATGCTGGAACGCACAATCTCGGTCAAGCCGAATCCGAGTGGCGACAGGCTTCGAAACTCCAGCCAGGAATGGTGGAACCGCTGCGCGCGCTGGCTTCCCTGGCGATGCGTCGGGGTGATGAGTCGCTGCTCGAAGAGACCGGCGGAAGGCTCATGATGCTCGAACCGGGCTCTCCGGAGGGCTACGTCATACATGGTCAAGCTCTCTTGATGAAGAAAGATCAGGTAGGCGCCGAAGCGGACCTGAAAAGAGCGATCGGCGTTGCCCCTGATAATGCCGCCGGCTACGCCCGAATGGGCGATCTGCGCGGGGCTCAAAAGAAGTTTGACGAAGCTCAGAAATATTATTCCGAAGCGCTACAGCGAAACCCATCCGCGCTCGACGCGCTCACCGGTCTCGTAAATGTCGCTCTCGTGCAGAAACAGCTGCCAACCGCCTTGCGTGTCGTTCAGGACCAGATTGCAAAAGTCCCCGATAGCAGCGGTTTCTACGTTCTGCTCGGCCAAGTCGAGCTTCGCAATCAGGATTCGGCTAAAGCTGAGCAGGCCTTTCAGAAAGCTGTCGATCTCGACAAGAACAACGTCAACGCATTCCTGCTGCTTTCCAGCGTGCAGATTTCCCGTGGCTCCGTGGATCAGGCGATTGCTGGTTACCGCAGCGCTCTGCAATCCAATCCTCGCGACATTCGAATCTACGTGGCGTTGGGTAGCTTGCTGGAATCGCGCAATCAATGGGAAGAGGCCGAAGATCTGTATAAAAAGGCGCTGGACATTCAGCCCGATTATGCTCTGGCCGCGAACAATCTCGCGTACCTGATGCTCGAACATGGTGGCAACGTCAACGTGGCGCTCTCGTTGGCGCAAATCGGCCGTAAAGGAATGCCCGATTCACCGAATTCCGCCGACACGTTGGGTTGGGCGTACTACCAGCAGGGTGTTTATAACGCCGCGATAGATCTCTTCCAGGAGGCTATCAAATCTCAGGAAGCAGTAAAGGGCAATCCGGAAAACCCTACCTATCATTATCACCTCGGAATGGCCTATCTGAAGTCCAACAATCTCGACATGGCCAAAAAACAGTTGCAGTACGCCCTGCAAATCAATCCAAATTACAGCCAAGCCGGAGAAATCAAGAAAATCCTCGCGCAATAATGAAGCTGTGAAGAAACGTCTCGCGCAGGTTGGTTTTTGTGGGGCGGGAAAGATTTTGTCTCTTGCGTCTGTGCTGCTCGGGTCGATTCCGTCTTTTCCTGGACCTCCGGTTCTCTGAATCTAGCCCG
>Ga0210407_10004365_pt1 | contig 11177 bp, 15 predicted proteins | sample IncBWC27MmetaG_FD_150860 | JGI IMG/M metagenome (GOLD analysis project Ga0210407, IMG submission 150860) | Forest soil microbial communities from Barre Woods Harvard Forest LTER site, Petersham, Massachusetts, United States - Inc-BW-C-27-M | ecosystem: Environmental > Terrestrial > Soil >... | reverse complement strand
CCGCCGGTCAGCGACTTCTTTCTCGATCCGGCGCTCCGCGACGATGAAGATATCAAGGCGAAGCTGGCGCAGCCCGAGACTGCCATGACCGCCGTCATCCACGGCGACGACAAGCCCGGCAGTCGCGGCAGCTTCTCGCTCTACGTTCCCGAATATTACACGCCCGATCGCGCCTGGCCGTTGGTGGTGGCGCTGCATGGCGGCAGCGGCAATGGCCGCAATTTCCTCTGGAGCTGGCTGCGCGATGCGCGAAGCTTCGGCGCCATCCTGGTCGCACCCACCGCGACGGGGTCGACCTGGGCGTTGATGGGCGAGGATGGCGACACGCCGAATCTGGATCGCATCCTGGATTCGGTGCGCAGCCGCTGGAACATCGATCCAAACCGGATGCTGCTCACCGGCATGAGCGACGGCGGCACGTTCTGCTATGTCACCGGGCTCGAGCGAACGTCACCCTTCACCCATCTCGCGCCGGTGGCAGCAAGCTTTCATCCGCTGATGGCGGAGATGGCCAATGCCGATCGGTTGCGGGGTCTGCCGATCTTTCTCGTCCATGGCAAGCTCGACTGGATGTTTTCGGTGCAGGTCGCGCGTCACACCAGGGAAGCGCTGGCGGCGGCCGGTGCTGACGTCATCTATCGCGAGATTGACGACCTCAGCCATTGCTATCCGCGCGAGGTCAATGCGGAGATGCTGCGCTGGCTAAACGGTACTTGAGCGAAGGGCCGGCGCCGCCGGCCCAACACTTCAGCCATTGTTCCGTGGATGAAGCAGGTCGGAAAATCCGACCCGGTGCAGCATCTCACTGCGAACCCGATCGATCACGCCGAACGCAACATCGGCACCATCCTGCGTCGGATCGATATGCACGCGGAACGGCCGTTGGCCAAAGGGCGTATCCACCACCTCGACAATGGCGTCCGCAACCAATGCGGCGTCTGCATCGGCCGGCACGATGGCCGAAAATGCCTTCATGATTTGCTCACCGAAGCCGGCATATGGCCCCGCCTCATATTCCGCGACACGCGCCGCGTCGGTCGGCTTGCCGGAATGGGCGAAATGATTGGTGCCGCCGGTGAAGGCGCCGGGCACGATGATCGAAGTCTCGATGCCCCAGCGCGACAATTCGCGGGCATAGACCACGGCAAGCGCATCCATGCCAGCCTTCGCCGCGAAATAGGGCGCAAGGTAAGGCGGCGTGCCGCCGGCGGAGCTGCTGCTCGAAACCCAAACCAGGAGCCCTCTGCCCTGCTTGCGCAACTGCGGCAGCGCCGCGCGGTTGACTCGCTGAGTGCTCAAGACGTTGACGTCATAGAGCTCGGCGAGTTGCTCCGGCGTGAACGCTTCCGCCGGGCCGAACACCATGTGACCGGCATTGTGCATGACGACATCGAGACGGCCCTGCTCGGCGACAATTTTCGCGATCGCCGCGTCGGCCGATGCCTGCGAGCCGACATCAAGCTCAAGCGCGCGCAGATCGACCTGGTTGCCGCGGGCAAATTTCTCGACATCGGCGACGACATCAGCGTTGCGCCCCGTCGTCTCGCGCATCGAGGCGTAGACGATGTGGCCGGCCTTGGCGAGCGCATTGGCAGTCAGGCGGCCGAAACCACTCGACGCACCGGTGATGACAATGACCTGTTTCATGACACGTGATCCTTTTTGTTCGGTTGCGGTTTCGTCGTTCAAACCATGCCGCCATTGGCGCGCAGCACCTGGCCATTGATCCAGCCGCCATCCGGTCCGACCAGGAAAGCGACCGCCGAGGCGATGTCTTCCGGGGTGCCGAGGCGCTCCAACGGATTCATCTTGGCGAAACGCTCGATCAATTCCGGCGACTTGCCGTGCAGGAACAGTTCGGTGCCGACCGGTCCGGGTGCGATCGCGTTGACGCTGATGTCGCGGCCGCGCAGCTCCTTGGACAGGATCGCGCTCATGGTCTCGACCGCCGCCTTGGTGGCGGCATAGACGCCATAGCTCTCCGTCTTCAGACCGACCACGCTGGTCGAGAAGTTGACGATGCGTCCGCCGTCGCGCAGGCGCCGTGCGGCTTCGCGCAGCGTGTTGAACGTGCCCTTGAGATTGATCGCGATGTGCTGGTCGAACAGCGCATCCTCGCTGTCGGCGAGCTTGGCGAGCTTCATGATGCCCGCATTATTGACGAGCACGTCGACGCCGCCGAAGGCAGTTTCCGCTGCGTCGAACATGCGCCGCACCGCATTCGGGTCGCTGACATCGGCTTGCGCGGTCAAGGCGCGGCCGCCCTTGCGCTCGATGCGCTGCGCCACGGCTTCGGCGGACTTGGCATCGCCCGCGTAGTTGATGACGACGGTGAAGCCGTCAGCGGCGAGGCGTTCGGCCACCGCGGCGCCGATCCCGCGGGACGCGCCGGTTACAATGGCTACCTTGTTGGTCTGATTGGTCATTTTCCTTCTCCCAGGTTTTGCGGGCGAGCCCGCTTGATCCGATGGGAGTGAGGTAGGCGCTTTCATTTTCCGGATAATTATGTATTATTTGGCAATACTATCCGGGATTTCCGAACAATTATGGATCGACTGGAGGCGATGCGGGTGTTTACCCGCGTGGTGGAGCGGCGCAGTTTCACGCATGCGGCCGACGATCTCGGCTTGCCGCGTTCGACCGTGACGGATGCGGTGAAGCACCTCGAAGCCCGTCTTGGCGTGCGGCTGCTGGAGCGAACCACACGGCAAGTGCGGCCGACCCTCGACGGCGAGGCCTATCATCGCCGCTGCCTTTCGCTGATCGCCGATCTCGAAGAGGCCGAAAGCGCCTTCACCGGCGCAAGGGCGAAGGGGCTGGTGCGGCTCGAAGTGCAGGGCACGCTGGCGCGGCACTTTTTGATGCCGAACCTGCCCGATTTCTTCGCCCGCCATCCCGACATCGAGCTCTCGATGAGCGAGAGCGAGCGCTGGATCGACATGATCCACGAGGGCGTCGATTGCGTGCTGCATTTTGGCCATTCGCCCGATATCGACATGATCGAGCGCCAGGTCGTGATCCTGGAACGGCTCACCTGTGCCGCGCCTGACTATATCGAGCGCCACGGCACGCCGACGGATCCAACAAAACTCGATGGTCATCGCATGGTCGGGCTGCGGTCGCTGACGTCCGGCCGGCTGCGACCGATGCAATTCATGATCGATGGCCGCCTGCACGAAGTGCCGCTGCCGGCAACGATGTCGGTGAACGGCACCGAGAGTTTTCTCGCGTCAGCCTTGCTCGGCTTCGGCCTCGTACAGATGCCGCGCTTTCATGCCGAGAAACCGCTGGCCGACGGCACGCTGGTGCAGGTGCTCTCGAACTACACGCCGCCCTCGGTGCCGATAACGCTGCTTTATCCGCGCAACCGCCAGCTCTCGCCGCGCGTCCGCGTCTTCATCGACTGGACCATGCGGCTATTTGGACGCGCGTGATCCCTGGGCGGGAACCATCATTGACGAGCGGCGTTGTTGGCCGTCACTGGAGGAAGGTTCGTCATGCAGACGTTTATCGGAATGATCCTGGGAGCGCTGCTTCTGGTCGGCGGCGTCTATGTCTATGACTCGATGCAAACTTCGAGCGCCACCAACGGCCAAGTCGCAGCGACCAATCGCCCGATCGTGAACTGGGATGTTGCCGCCGCCAACTGGCGGGCGCTGCAGACCCGCGCACACGACGATTGGATCAGGATCTCGCAGAAGTAAAAATCGCTTCGAGAGAGCCTGTGAAGGCGCCTTCGCTGCGGCGGAGGCGCCTTTCTTGTGAACGTGATCAGCCGCCCTGCTTGGTGGCCTTGTTGCCGTCCCTGGCCTTGCGCGCGTCGGCGATCACCTGCGCGAACTGGTCCATGGTGAGCACACCAGGCACCCGGAACTTGCCGACGATGAAGGCCGGCGTGCCCTGGAAGCCCAGCCCTTCGGCGGTCTCGTTGTTGCGCGCGAGCACGCCGTCGATGGCCTTGGCGTTGGTGGCGAGGTCCTGCTTGGCGCGATCGACATCGATGCCTGCGCCTGCGATCAGCTCATAGATGCGCGGCTCGGTGAGTTTGGAGCTGACGCCGATCATGGCGTCATGCGCCTTGTCGTATTTGCCCTGGTATTTGCAGGCGAGCGCCACGCGCGCCGCCACCACCGAGACCGGCCCCAGGATCGGCCAGTCCTTCAGGACCAGACGCACCTTGCCATCGTCCTGCACCACCTGGCGCAGCTCCGGCTCGAGCTTGCGGCAATAGGGGCAATTGAAGTCGAACCATTCGACAATGGTGATGTCGCCATCGGGATTGCCCAGCACCGGATTGTCCGGATCGCGCAGCACCGACGCCTCGGTCGGCTCGGCCTGCGCGTAGGCCTGACCAGACATCGCGCTGAGCACGGCCGCGCCGCCAAGCAGGGCCAGCATGTCGCGCCGGCTAGGCGCCAAGCCAGCAAAATTCATCCAGTTACGCATCCGTCGCCCCGCTTCGTCTCCCGACCTTGTTACGTCGAGAAATAGGAAATGTTACGCGCCAACATATAGAGCGCTACCGCGATAATAACAGCGGCAAACACCATATTGAGCGCGCCGCGCCGTTCCGACAGATGCCGCGCCGAGCGCGTTCCGGCCCAGCCCCCGACGATGCCGCCAGCGATGAACAGGCCCGCGAGCCCCCAGGATACCAGGTTCGACCAGGCATAACTCAGCGCGGTCGTCATGCCGAACGCCGTGACCGCGACCAACGAAGAACTGACCGCATTCATGATCGGCATGCCCGTCGCCAGCATCAGCGCCGGCACGATCAGGAACCCGCCGCCGATGCCGAAAAAGCCGGACAGCGTGCCGGTGGCAAGCCCAAGGCCGACGATAGCCGGCAGGTTCGATGCGTTCATCTTGACGTCGGCGGCGCCGACGCGCTTGCGCGTCTTCAGCATCAGCATGGCAATGACGAGCATGACCAGTGCGAACAGCGCGAGCAGTTTCTGTCCGTCGACCATTTTTCCAAGCAGCGATCCGCCGAAGGCGCCGACCATGCCGGCGGCCGCAAAGGGCAGCGCACAGGACCAGATCACCGTGCCGCCGCGCGCATGATTGGAGAGGTTGACCGCGGCATTGGCCGCAACCGCAATCGCGCTGGTGCCGATCGCGACATGCGGCTCGGGCACGCCGACCACATAGACCATCAAGGGCACGGCAAGGATCGAGCCACCGCCGCCAACCAGGCCGAGCGAAAAGCCGACCAGCAAACCGGATGCCAGCCCGAGCAGGCTATGCGTGAGGGAAATCATCAGAGGAAGAAACTCACTTGGACAGGGAGCGTATAGAAGAAATTTCTCCCTATGGCCATGCCGGAAGCACAAATCCGCACAGCGCTCAGCGCAGCAGCGTGACGGCCAGCGGCACCAATAGCGAAGTCACGAGCGCGTTCAGGCTCATGGCGATGCCGGAGAACACGCCGGCGATCTCGTCGACCTGAAAGGCGCGCGCGGTGCCGATGCCGTGCGCAGCCAAGCCTGCCGCAAAGCCGCGGGCGCGAAAATCGGTGATGCCGGCGCGGTTCATCAACGGCGTGACCACGATCGCGCCCATGATGCCGGTGAGGATCACAGACACCGCGGTCAGCGACGGGTCGGCCCCAAGCGATTCGCTGATGCCCATGGCGACACCGGCGGTGACCGATTTCGGCGCCAGCGACAGGATCACGGGTCGCGGCAGTCCGAACATCCTTGCCAACACCATGACGGAGACGATCGCGGTGATGGAGCCCACCACCAACGCCACCAGCATCGGCAGAATCGAAGCGGCGACGCGCTTGCGGTTTTCGTACAGCGGCACCGCGAGCGCCACCGTCGCGGGCCCCAGCAGGAAATGCACGAACTGTGCGCCGGCGAAGTAGGTCGAGTACGAGGTGCCGGTCAGCAGCAGGAACAGGGCGACGACCCAGATCGAATGCAGCACCGGATTGGCGAGCGGATGGCGCTGCGTCTTGAGCGACACCGCATCCGCGATCGCATAGACGAGTAGCGTCACCGTGAGCCACAACAACGGCGATCGCGACAGATAGACCCAGAGCGAGAACGGATCGCTGCTCACGGTGCGTCCTCTCTTCCGAAGCCCGCCATCAGGCGGCTCGTGATCAGAAACGCCGCGACCGTCACCAGCAAGGTCACGACTACCGAGATCGCCAGCGCCGTCATGATGGCGATGCCGTGCTCGGCGAGCAGATCGAGCTTCTGCACCACGCCGACACCGGCCGGGACGAACAGCAGCGAAAGGTTGGCGAGCAGCCCGCGGCTCGCCCGCTCGACACCTTCGTCCCGGAGCGGTCCGCGCGAGAACACCGGAAAGCGGTCGCGCAGCAGCAACAGCACGAGTAGCAGCACGAGCCCGACCACCGGCCCCGGCACAGCCACGCCAAGGCCGTGCACGATGACTTCGCCGATCAACTGGCAGATCAGAATGAGGCTGAGGCTTGCGATCATCGAACGCTCGCGGGAACGATCGAGCCATCAAGCGGCTCCCGGCGCGCGCTTGTCAATCGGGCGGGATCAACTGGCTCTGGGCATGATCGCCATCAGCGTACCGGTCATGATCGCAACCAGGCTTTCGACGCCATGGTTCATCGCATAGGCGCGGCCTTCGCATACCGTGAGCGTGCGGCCAGGCTTGACGACCTGCCCGCGAAACTCGAACCGCTCGCCTTTCGCGGGCGCCAGCAGGTTGGTCTTGAACTCGACCGTCAAAATGTCGGCGCCGGCCGGCATCAGTGTGAAGGCGGCGATGCCGCAGGCATTGTCGAGGCCGGCGGTGATGATGCCGGCATGCACAAATCCGTTCTGTTGCGAATATTCCGGCGCATATTCCATCGCCAGATCAACCTCGCCAGGCTCGAGCCGCGCGATCGAGATACGAAGCGTCTGCATCGCCCGCTGCGATGCGAAGGTCGCGGTCGCAACTTCGCGGAAGTCCGGATTCTTCGGCTCGAAGCGCGGCATGCGCAACTCCGTCACGCAATCGCCGGCTCGGCGGCGACAAGATGTTTCGCGGCCGCCTCACGGATATCGGGCGAAAAGGCTGTCGACTTGCGCAAGGCGCGGTCCATATGCACACCCGTGATTTCGCAGGTCGCGGCGATCTCGCCGGTCTCGGCATTGTGCATCTCGTGCAGGAAACGGATCGACTTGTCGCGGATTTCGACCAGCGAACTCCTGATCTCGACGATGTCGCCGGCCAATAGTTCGCGCTTGTAGGCGATGTTCTGCTGCACCGCCGCCATGCCGCGCCCGGATTGCCGCAGATAAGTCGGCGTCAGACCGAGGCGCGCGAAGAAATTCCAGTTGGCTTCGTCGAATTTGCCGACATACCACATGATGTTCATGTGGCCGACGTGATCGCATTGCCACGGATAGACCGTGCCGCGATAGGTGGCCTCGGACGTCATCGACCGCTCCCACTCTCTATTCTGATACGGTAGCGTATCAGGCTGGAAGCGGGTTAGCAATACGGTACCGTATCAAGTCCGGGTGAGGCATGGCGGAGGACAAGAGCGAGGGCTGGATCAAGGCCGGATTTGCCGAGCTGGCGCGGTCCGGCGTCGAGGGCGTGCGGGTCGAGGTGCTGGCGAAGAATCTCGGCGTCACCAAAGGGGGCTTCTACCGCCGTTTCAAGGATCGCGCCGCGCTGCTGACGGACATGCTGGCCGGCTGGAGCGAGGGCCGCATCGCCGCGATCGAGCAGCAGGCGAGCCTCGACGGCGAAACCGCGCGCGATCGTCTAAGAGCGCTGATCCGGCTCTATTCGGAGCGGACCAACACCGAAGGCATGGCGATCGAGCTCGCCATCCGGCAATGGGCCCGCTCGGACGAGGCGGCGGCGCAGGCGGTGGCCCGCGTCGATGCCGCGCGACTGAAAAATGTCACCCAGCTCTATCGTGCGACCGGCATCGAGGAGGAAGAAGCCGAGGCGCAGGCGTTCCTGTTTTATTGCTTCGTGTTCGGCCAGAGCCTGTTGTTTCTCGAGCGCGGCCAGCGCAAGCGCGCGCAGCTGATTGCGAAATCGGCGCAGACATTGCTGGACGACTGAACGAGCGATCAGCTTTTCAGGCGGCTGATGCATTCCCCGTAATAGCCGCCGTCCTTCTCGATCCATTTCAGGCCGCCATTGGCATTGGTCGCCTTATTGGCGGTGAACTGATCGGCGCAGGTTTCCTTGCGGGCCTTGTCGAGGTCCTTGTCGCCCGCATATTTCGGCGCGATCTCCGTCGGGAATACCGCGGTGGTGTCTTTCTGACCGCATTCATCACGGCGGAAGTCGACCCATTTGCGGCCGTTGAGCTTGCCCGCGACTTTGGCCTCCAGATATTTCACCGAACATGCCGTGATCGACAGCGCGGATTTCGTCGCCGGAGCACTGACCGGGGCGCCAGGCGTTGCAGGCGCCTGCGCCGGCGCTTGGCCGGGTTTGGCGTCAGCGGCTGGAAGCGAGCCGGCGGCCGGCGCTGCCTGCGTTTCCGTTTGCGCCATGACGGGAGGGGCGGCAAAGCCGGGAGATACCGGCAAAATCAATTGCAAGAAAATCGCCAGTGCCGCACCGGCACCGCTCTCAATTCGTTCCATGGCTCCAATCCCGCTTAACGGCTCGAGCCTATCACGTTTAAGCGCTCGCAGTTTAACCGCTCGCGGCGGCGATGCGGGGATCAACAGGCCCGGCCGATGAAGCCGGGCCCGTCATCCACATTGGTTACGCCGGTCCCTTGAGGTGCTTGTTGCACTCGGACCAGTAGCCGCCGCCCTTTTGGATCCATTTCAGGCCGCCATTGCCACCCGAGGCCGCGTTGGCGTGATACTGGTCGACGCAGGTGTGCATACGCGCTTTGCCCGGGGTTTCGCTGGCGTATTTCGAATCGACCGCGTTCGGGAACACAGCGTTACCCATTGGCATCGGCGCCGGCGCGGCGGCGGGAGCTTCCTTCTTCGCTGTCGTGGTGGCGGGCGGCGGCGGAGGCGCAGCGGGCGCGGCGGCAGGAGCGGCGGCGGGCGTGGCATCGGCGCCGCATTGCGCCTTGCGGAAGTCGTTCCACTTCATGCTGCCCAGTGTGCCGTCCTTCTTGGCAGCTTGGTACTTCGCGCTGCATTCGGTGTTGCTCAGCGCATTCGCAGGTGCGGTCGCTGCGAATGCAGCGAAGCCGGTCACCGCGGCTGCGCACAATAACTTGGCTCGAAAGGTCATCCCGGGTCTCCCTAGCTAAACGGGATCACATCCTAGCCGAGGCGACGCGCGCGACAAGACAGCTAGTCAAAATATAGTCGCCACGTAGGCAGCATTGGAGCCGATCCATTCATCCTCGGTTCATCATCATGGCGCGAGGTTGCGCCTTTACTCCTTCCCCTGAGGTACCTTCATGATCACGATCTCCTCCCGCGCCGCCGGCCTTGCTCTGGCTGCCTCGCTCCTGCTTGTGGGCTCGGCCTTTGCGCAGACGCCCTCGCCCGCCGCCTCCCCAGCACCGGCCGCCGCGCCCGCTGCGACCAGCAAGAGCACCAAGCCGCACAGCGCCGCCTCGATCGAATGCTCGAAGGAAGCCGACGCCAAGGGGCTGCATGGCAAGGAGCGCAAGAAATTCCGCTCCGAGTGCAAGGCGAAGGCCAAGGACGCCGCTCCGGCCTCGAAGTAAGCCGACCAACCCTGCCTCCGCTTGTCGCCCTCCCCCGCAACCGGGGTCTACCCCGGTTGCGCGGATTTAGATTGCGCAAGTCGGGCAGGCCCGACTTGCGTCGCGGGGGTTGAGGCGGGGCTGCGCAATGCTGCATCGCATTAGTGCATTTGTTTGGCCTTCCCGGATTTGCCATAAGGCGGCGTGAGGCAAATCGTTTCATCGCTGGCCGTTGTGCTGCCGAGCCGGAAGAAGGCGCTGATCGCACTCGAGACGCTTGCGATCGGCACCGCCGGCGGCCTGTTGTTTTTATGGGCCAACCTGCCGGGCGGACTGATTTCCGGCGCCATGGTTTCGACCGGCATTGCCGCGATTTGCGGCCGCCAGCTCGCGGTGCCGCCGCTCATCACCCAGGGCGTCTTGGTTGTGCTCGGCATCTCGCTGGGCTCGGTGGTATCGCGACAACTCATCGACCATATCAGCGCCTATCCGGTGACCATCGCCCTGCTGGCCGCGGCCACCTTCTGCTCAACCTTCGCCTCCAGCTATTATCTGCAACGCCTCCATGGCTGGGACCGCACCTCCGCCTTCCTCGCCGGCAGCCCCGGCGCGCTGTCGCAGATCACCATCCTCGCGGTCGAGCGCGGCGCCGACCTGCCCGCGATTGCGGTGGTGCAGACCATGCGCGTCATCATCCTCACCGCGGCGCTGCCGATGGTGCTGGCCTTGACCGGCGTTGCGCCCGCCAACTCGCCGGGCCTCGTGCTTCCCGTCGCCTCGCCGATGCATCTGGTCGCCCTGGTCGCGGCCTCGCTGGCGCTGTCGCTGATCCTGCGCATCCTCAAATTTCCGGCGAGCTGGATGTTCGGCGCGATGATCGCCTCCAGCGTGCTGCATGGCGCAGGGCTGGTCGACGGCGGCCTGCCGCCCTGGGTACGCCTGGTGGCGCTGGTCGGCATCGGCTCGCTCATCGGCAGCCGCTTTGCGCGAATGAAGCCGCGGGTGCTGGCCGGCCACCTCCACGCGGCGCTCGGCTCCTTCGTGGTCGCAATCGCAATTTCCGGCATTTTTGTCGGGATCATCGCGCTGACGACTCAGGTGCACGTCTCAGACGTGATCGTGGCCTTTGCACCGGGCGCGATGGACGCCATGCTGGCGCTGGCACTGACCCTGCACATCGACCCGATCTTCGTCGGCGCGCATCACATCTCGCGCTTCATCTTCGTCACCATCGCCATCCCCGGCATCGTCCATCTGTTCGGACGGACGCAGGACGACGTTGACGATTAGGGATCAGCGCGTCGCCGTCCTCGCCATGCCCCAGCCCGCGATCGCAGCCATCAACAACGAGATCAGCGCGTTGTAGCCGGCCAGCGAAATGCCGAGGAAGCGAAACTGCACCTCGTCACAGCGGATCACCTTCACCTTGTCGAGGTTCTCCAACAGGCTGCCGGCCTTGCCGGGATTGAAGCCGGTCCCGGTGCAATCGGTCGGCCCTTGCCAGAAACCCCATTCGACACCGGCGTGATAGGCGCCGAACACGGCGTTGCCG
>Ga0210407_10004363_pt1 | contig 11178 bp, 11 predicted proteins | sample IncBWC27MmetaG_FD_150860 | JGI IMG/M metagenome (GOLD analysis project Ga0210407, IMG submission 150860) | Forest soil microbial communities from Barre Woods Harvard Forest LTER site, Petersham, Massachusetts, United States - Inc-BW-C-27-M | ecosystem: Environmental > Terrestrial > Soil >... | reverse complement strand
GTGAAGCGCTGAAGAACAACTACGATGTAGCGACGGCCGCGGCGCGTGTCGAAGAGGCGCGGGCGCAGGCGGGCATAGCGAAATCGGTCTACTTCCCGCAGATCGGATACGGAGCCGATATTGCCGGACAGCGATCATCGCTCGTACCCAATCATGTTTATTACGGTTATAACTTCAATCTCTCGTGGGAACTGGACCTGTGGGGCCGGATCCGCAAGCTTAATGAGCAGCAACGGGCTCTGTTCTTCGCGTCCGAGGAAGTGCAACGCGGAGTCTGGCTGAGCCTGGTCGCGGATGTGGCACAAGCTTACTTTGAACTGCGGGCGCTGGACGCGCAGGTCGAGATCGCGGAGGAGACGGGGCAGAGCTTCCACGAGAGTTACGACCTCTTTAATAAGAAGCTAGAGGGCGGAGCGGCATCGGGCCTGGAAACATCGCGCGCGGAAGCGGCGATGGCAAACGTTCTGGCACAGATCCCGGATCTGGAACGGCAGATCGTCGCGAAGGAGAATCAGATCAGCTTGCTGCTCGGCAAGAACCCCGGACCGATTCCACGTGGCGGTTCGCTAGCAGACCAGAATGACCTGGACGTAGTCCCGGCAGGATTGCCCTCGACTCTGTTGGAGCGACGCCCCGATTTACGCGAGGCAGAGCAGGAACTTATTGCCGCCAACGCCTCCGCCGGCGTTGCCAAGGCTAATTTCTTTCCAGTGCTCAGTCTGACGGGATTGCTGGGTGGCGTGAGTCCTCAACTTTCTGGGCTGGTCAGCTCTGGGACGCAGTGGGCGGTCGCGGGCGGCCTGGCCGGACCGCTCTTCACCGGTGGCCGTCTCAAGAATCAGTATCGCGTCGCGCTGGCACAGCGCGACGAGGCTCAGCTTTTCTATGAGAAGTCGGTAACCCAGGCATTCGGTGAGGTTTCCACCGCACTGGCCGCGCACCAGATGCTTGCCCAGTCGCTGAAGGAAGAGAGCCGGTCAGTGACCGCCTATCAGGATTCAGTCCGGCTTTCGAGCCTTCGCTACGACAGCGGACTCGCCAGCTATTTTGAAGTCCTTGATGCCAAGCTGAACTTGTTCCCAGCGCAGACTTCCCTTGTGGCTTACGACCTCAATCGCAAGACCGCACTGGTTGACCTTTACAAGGCACTGGGCGGCGGATGGAACCTGAGCGACGCCGATTGGCTGAGCAAGGCCGTTGTGAGCCCACCCTCACATCCGTGAGCGTGGGCAGGTGGAACCACACTCCTCACGATTTGCGTCGTGGGCGGGATGCAGCGAGAAGAAAAATAGTTTTCACTTTTTCCAGCGAGAGCGACCCGTGCACTGCCATCGGTTCGGATTCCAAAATCGTAGTTCTGGCTCAGTATGGGTGCTTTGCCTGGTCGCAATCCTCTTCGTTGCGTACCTCGTTCCTGGTTGTGCGGGCTACTCTGTCCTCACCCATGAAGCGATTATCGATGCGGCGTGGGGTGATGGAATCCGGCCACTGCTGTTGCAGCGTTTCCCCAGCGCGACTCCAGAAGAATTGCAGCAGGCGCATGCCTACGCGTATGGAGGCGCAATCATCCAAGACATGGGCTACTATCCTTTCGGCAGCCGATTCTTTAGTGATCTCACGCACTATGTTCGGAGCGGCGATTTCGTTCTCGCGCTCCTGGCTGAGTCACAAAATCTGAACGAATATGCGTTTGCGCTGGGTGCTCTTGCCCACTACGCCGCCGATACCTCAGGACATCCCCTGGCAACCAACCTCTCGGTTGCACTGATGTATCCCAAGCTCGCGAAGAAATACGGGCCTGTGGTCACCTATGATCAAAAGCCATCGGCACACGCTCAGGTGGAATTTGGTTTTGATGTCGATCAGGTCGCTGAAGGGAACTATGCGCCGCACGCTTATCATGAGTTCATCGGATTTGAAGTATCCAAGCCAGTCTTGGAAAGAGCGTTCGCCAGGACCTACTGTGTCAAGCTTTCGAACGTCTTTGGCAGTGTTGATCTGGCGATCGGCAGCTATCGCCACGCGGTTTCATCCGTTATACCGAAAATGACGAAGGTGGCATGGCATTTGAAGAAAAACGAGATCAAGAACAGCCATCCCAGCGAAGTCCGTAGCGAATTCATTTACAACGTTTCCCGTTCTGAATACCGCAAAGATTGGGGAACGGTCTATGAGAAACCCGGACTATCGGCCCGCATCAAAGCGTTTTTTTTGCGTCTCGTGCCGAAGGTAGGACCTTTTAGCGCCCTCGCATTTCATCCGCCCACGCCCACCGTCGAGCAGATGTATATGCACAGTTTCAACGAAACCTTGGATCACTATCGAGGGATGCTACTTGCCCAACAGGAAGGCCGTCTGCAATTGCCCAACGAGAACCTTGACACCGGAGAACTTACTAAACCAACGGTGTACCCGTTCTCCGACGAAACTTACGCGAAGTTGCTAGCCAAGGTGAGCGGGAAACCAGTTTCGGCCGAGTTGCGCAATGACATCCTCGCTTATTACGCGAATCTCGACGCGCCGTATGCGACCAAGAAAGATCCGAAGGCTTGGCAAAATGTACTTGATGATTTGAGGCAACTGAAGGCTTTGCCAGCAACTCTTTCTTTTGCATTGCCCCTCACTTAATGCCAAATGTCCAAGTCAGCCCCGAACTGGTGCCGTAATCGCTCCCGGAAAAGCCTGGCGGAGGCTGGTTGTCCCAGTTGGCGTAGAACGAAACATTCCAGGACAGGTTGCTGATGAGCTTGATGTAGCGGGCCGCGTTCGCATCGATGATGTAATAGGCCGCGTTTTCGGCGTCTGCAAACCCGCGACGGCCCACGAAGTCTGGGTCTCGCGTCTATTTGATTGTCCGCGAACCGGTGATGAGAGCGCTCATGGTGCCGCAGGCGGCCGTGAATCAGCAGCAAGGAATGTATCAGGTCACTGTCGTCGGCGCCGATAACCGGGCGCAGATCCGCACGATAGAGGTTGGGCCGAGAGTGGGCACCCTCTGTGTGATCACGACGGGCCTGATGCCCGGAGAACTCGTCGTGGCGGTTGGCGCGGAGAAGGCGAAAGAAAGCGAACCGGTGAATCCCACGCCGTCTACAATAGGCAGCGATTTTAAGGTAGCCGGGATTTACGGAGATAGGTAGCCGGACGCACTAGGCTCCTATTTTCAGTGGATTAGAAGAACTGGCGGAGAGAGTGGGATTCGAACCCACGTTACCCTTTCGAGTAAACACGCTTTCCAAGCGTGCGCCTTCAGCCACTCGGCCATCTCTCCGGCGATCAGTCTGCTGCATGAATTCACGCCGCAGGTTGTGAGTTGTGAGGAAGCGATTGCTGGAACTCAATTGACGACCCAGAGCGCCGCGGTCAACTCATCACTAGATTCTATGATCCCAGGCGCTAAATCCGCAAGGTAAAGACCTTGGGCTTGGCGGCCAAAAGTGGGTGTCTATCGGATGGGCGATCACAAGAATCAAGACAATGGAGTGCCAGACAACTCGGGGACAATCAGCCAGACATTCTCTGAGCCTTCGCTTCGGCGAAGGCTTCGCTGGGGTGAGACGGCGGTTGCGTGATCGCGGATTTGTGGTTGCTCCGCGGCTTCGCGTCTCCGTGGTAGATTTGATTGCATCGTATGAAAGACATCTCCTCCTGGGCTCTGAACGTTACTGCGCAACGCGGTGCTTCCTATGCCGACGTGCGAATTGCTGACGACCGGAGCCGGGCGCTCTCCACTAAGAATGGCAAGGTCGGTGGTGCGCTGGACTCCGAGTCGTTAGGCATTGGTATCCGCGTCATTGCGGACGGCGCCTGGGGATTTGCCGCCTCTGATGATCTGAGCCGTGCTGCCGTCGAAACCACGGCCGCGCGGGCCGTCGATATCGCCAAGGCGTCTTCGAGCGTAAAACAGCGCGATATTGAGCTCGCTCCGGAAAGGGCGGTTAGCGCGGAGTGGACCACCCCTTTCCAAATCGATCCTTTTACGACCTCGGTCCAGCAGAACATTGATCTGCTGCTTAAGATTGACTCCGAACTGCGCTCGGTCGCGGGCGTGACCCTGGCCGAGACGAATATGAATTTCCGCCGGGAGGAGCAGTGGTTTGTCTCTTCCGAGGGCGCAAACATTCATCAGGCGAAATACACTACCGGCGTCGGTTACGCGGCTTACGCCTTTGCTGGAAGCGAGATTCAGAAGCGCTCCTACCCTAATTCCTACGGTGGACAGTGGCAAAATAAAGGATACGAACTGATTGGCGAACTGAAACTAGTGGAGAATGCCCGTCGTGTGGGCGAGGAAGCGGTTGCGCTGCTCAAGGCGGAGCAGTGCCCGGAGGGCGTGTTCAACATCATTCTGGACGGCTCGCAACTCGGACTGCAGATTCACGAATCAGTGGGGCATCCTATTGAGCTCGACCGGGTGCTGGGCATGGAAGCGAACTTCGCGGGAACGTCGTTTCTCACTTTGGAGAAACTTCGCACTCTGCGCTATGGCAGCGATCTCGTCAACGTTGTTGCCGATGCACGCCAGGAACACGGGCCGGGGCTGGGAACGTTCGCCTTCGACGAAGAAGGCGTGCCCGCGCAATGCACGCCCATCATCACCAATGGCTTGTTCACCGGGTATCTGAGTTCGCGCGAGACCGCGCACAACATTGGGATGAATCGTTCCGGCGGAACTCTGCGCGCCGAATGCTGGAACCGGCTTCCGATTATCCGCATGACCAACATCAGTATTCTCCCCGGCGACAAACCGCTCACTCGCGAGCAACTCATCGCGGATACCGATGACGGCGTCTATATGGAAACTAACAAATCATGGTCGATTGACGACAAGCGCTACAACTTCCAGTTCAGCTGCGAAATGGGATGGGAGATCAAGAACGGCAAACGCATCCGCATGTTGAAGAATCCCTCGTACTCAGGAATTACGACGGAGTTCTGGAACGCGATGGACGCGATCTGTTCACGGGATGAGTGGATCGTGTGGGGCACCCCGCATTGCGGCAAAGGCCAGCCTCAGCAGGTGATGGGGACAGGACATGGCGCGGCGCCAGCGAGGTTTCGCAATATTAAAGTGGGGAGCGCGTATAAGGGAACGTGATGACCGCAGCACTTACCAGTTAGCACAGCCCGTATGCAAAGCTCGCAGCCGGGGACCGTTTCAAGTAAATTGCCAATTGCTAACTGCTAGACTCCGAATGCTTACTCAAGACAAAGCCGCCGACATCTTCGAACGCATCAAGAAGCACTCCTCCGCTGACGAGGTCGAAGCCCTCTTCTCTGGCGGAAAGAGTGCTCTCACTCGCTTTGCCAATAACATCATTCATCAGAATGTGGCTGAAGAAAACTATGTCGTCTCTGTCCGAACCGTATTTGGCGGACGCACCGCTCGCGCGACCACGAACAAACTCGACGACGAGAGCCTGCGCCGAGTCGTGCAATCGTCAGAGAGGCTGGCGAAAGTTCAACATCCTGATTCAGAACTGCTGCCGGTTTGTGAAGCGGGCGAGGGCGCCCGCTCTATAGGTGCGATTCCCAGCCGCCACTTCGCCGAGACCGCTGCAATCACACCGGCGCAGCGCGCGGAAACCGTCAAGAAGATTGTTGCGATCGCGGGGAAACACAATCTCACCACCGCTGGCATCGTCTCATCGGCAGAGTCGGTGGAAGGGGTTTTCAATTCGCGCGGCCTGGCGGACTGGCACACGCAGACTTCATCGGAAATCTCCATTACCATGCTGGCGCCCGATTCTTCGGGATGGCAGAAAGCCAATTCCCCGAACGCCGGGAATCTCGACGCTGTCGCGTTGGCAGAAACCGCAGCCCGCAAGGCATTCGAAACGGCGAAGCCGCGGGAAATTCCCGCAGGTAAGTACACTGTCATTCTCGAGCCCGCCGCGGTTCTCGACATCGTTGGCTTCATGTTCTTCGACTTTGGCGGACTATCCATCCTGGACCAACGTTCTTTTCTGAACAATCGCGTGGGAACGAAACTCTTCGGCGAGAACATCAATATCTGGGACGACGTTGCCCATCCGCTGCAATCGGGCACTCCCTTCGATGGCGAAGGAGTGCGCCGCGAGAAAGTTCAACTGGTGGAGAACGGTGTGGTCAAGCGGCTGGTGTTTGCCCGCGCCACTGCCGCGAAGATGAAGCACTCGGAATATAAAGATGCGGTTGGCGACATCGAACCCACGGGGCACGGCTTTCCGCTCCCCAACGAAATGGGCGAAGCGCCGATGAACATCGTATTCGGCGCTTCGGCCTCGCCAACTTCGGTTGAACAGATGATCGCTTCGACCGCGCGCGGTGTGCTGGTTACCCGCCTCTGGTACATCCGCGAAGTCGATCCTTACGAGAAGATTCTTACCGGCATGACGCGCGATGGCACTTTCTACGTCGAGGACGGAAAGATCCGGCACGGAGTTCGCAATTTCCGTTTCAACCAGAGCCTGATTCAAATGCTCTCGAACGTGGAAGCCATGAGCACCCCGGTGCGCGCCAGCGGCGAAGAATCCTTCGACATGGTTGTGCCGGCGATGAAAGTGAGAGAGTTTAATTTCACCGAAGTGACGAAGTTCTAAGATCAGCACTTAGCGATTGGCATTTAGCATTTAGCCCGTTAGACGCTCGCCCTGTACCTTCTGAAGCAACGATGTCAGCATCTTCCTTACGTGTAACAACCCTCCCGCTAGACGGCGATGGTCCAACTCCTCAAGAAACCCAAGTCACTTGCCAGCAGGAAGTGGTAATCCAGTTCGCTGGCAGAACCTGAAGCGATCTGTAGGTAGCGCTGGATTTCGTTGTTCCCGGGTGCCGACGCGCCTTCCGCAATGTTTGCTCCGATAGATGCGCTGGACCGACGCATCTGACTTGTCAACCCAAAAACTTCGTGGCGCGGAAATCGACCGCTGGCGTTGTAAACTGACGATGTTAGAGAATGGGCTTTTCCCAAGACCTTCAAGTTTCTGAAGTCTTTGACGGGCACCTCCGCCCCAGCGCTAAATGCTAACTGCTAACTGCCAAATGCTTTGTGACGATACTCACGCAACATCCACAACTCCCCCGCAAGTTCATGACCCACAAGAATTTAACCCTAACAGTTCCATGACTTCGGTAACTTTGCACTGCTGGTTCTGGGGTGTAATCTTCGCTCGTAATGTCCAACACAGGCCCATTCGTCAAGAAGGCGAATCCGGATATAGTCACGGATAAAAAAGATGGCTCGCTCCTGGCGCAAGAATCAGTCAGTGGCGAAATATCTGATCCGAAAGCCGGCCGTGGACGCTATCCGGACATGCAGAGTGCGACTCGTTTTCCGATCAAGCTGCCGATTTCTGTAAAATCGAAAGCAGGCGAAAGTCATACGGAAACGCAGAACATTTCTGCGAATGGCGTTTTGTTTCAGATGGTCGATTCCGAAATGCCGGTCGGCTCCATGGTAGACTTCACCATTTCGCTCCCCGCCGATGTGGTGGGTGCGGAGTCCGATGTACGAGTAGATTGCCGCGGGCGCGTCGTGCGTAGTTTTGAAGAGGGTGGCCGGCGTGGTGTGGGTGTTGTGATCGATGAGTATCGTTTTGATCGCGCTGAACGGCAAGGAGACTGATGGCGAGCACTCCGGTTACCGCGAGGATCGTCGAACCGCCGCACGAGAGTGATGGCAACGGTCAGTTCATCCGCGTGATTGTGGCGGACACGCAGGCGATCTTTCGCGCCGGTTTGCGCAAGATTTTTGCTCTGGAAGACGATGTTCGGGTGGTCGGCCAGGCCGAAACCATGCCCCAGACTTTATCGGCCGCCAAGAAGTTTTCCGCCGATGTCATGCTTTTTGAAGCCGCCATCGCTTCGAATCCAATCGAAGCGGTTTCCGATTTGCTGCGGCAGAACCCGCTGCTGAGGCTCGTGGTAGTGACCACTGAGCCCGACCAGGAGCTTACTCTGGAACTTTTTCGCCGCGGCGTGCACGCCATCGTTTCGCGCGAGGTTGAGCCGGAGTTGCTGGTCGACTGTTTGCGCAAAGTATCAAAGGGTGAGCCATGGTTGGACGGTCGCGCAACCCAGTGGGTCCTCGAAGCCTATCGCACACAGGGATCACGCGCAGGGTCGCCTCGCCCCAAGGTGCAGTTGACGCCCAAAGAAACGCTGATTGTTTCCTGCGTAACTCAGGGTATGAAGAACAAGGAAATTGCGACGCGGGTCGGAACCACTGAGCAGGTGGTCAAGAATTATCTGCGCAAAGTGTACGACAAGCTGGGTGTGGCCGATCGTCTGGAGTTGGCGCTCTATTGCCTCAACAGCCGCATCTTGGATAACTCGGTAAAGGATGTCCCGGTCAAGCCGCTTGCCACTCCAGAAGCTTCACCGCCAAATGGCAGTGCGGAAGCAATTGCAACCGCGAATCCAAACACATCAGAAACGATCTCCTAAGAATGTAGGCGCGAGCGTCCTCGCTCGTGCTTCCGGCGAAGCTTAGCCACCCGCAATGGCTCCAAGGATGACCAAGGGCTCCGCCCCGGACGCGACCGCGTCAGGCAGCGGAGCGTCTGGCGGCTCATGCGACAAATCCTCTTCGCACGCGAAGAAGCGCAAGAACGGCCGGCGCTGTTGCGTAACGTGATCGCGGATGGTGCCGCGCAGCATGGGATAGCGGGCCTCAAGTGCGTCGAGCACGGAGCGCTGGGTGACGGGCACCCCGACTTGGACTTCGACGTCGCCGGTGACGTGCGCCAGCGTTCGGAGGTGTGGCGGGAGTATGACTCGGATCGTCATTTGTGCCTGATTCTTCTGGGCTCAGGTGTTCTCAGACATTCCAGCGATGCGTTTCGCGTGACTCCATTCCTGTTTTAAGTCTAACTCGGAAATCCATTTTCCCAGATAAGACTTGTCCAGAGCTTCCCATGTCAGCTTCAATATTGTCGCCACGTCGTCAAGTTGCCGCTGCGATTGCGCCAGCTTTGACCATTCCAGCTTCGCGACGATCACATCTTCGGCGGTGGCCACGAAAAGAGGGAGGCCCTGCACGGTAACCAATTGGCGACGGTCGAACTCCTCCCGGCTGAAGGCGCGGGATTTACGAATGATCAGGTCGATCTTCCAGCCTGTCGCCAGATCAATGACGTTGAACAATGATTGCCGTTTATGCGCTTCGAGGGCAGCACCCAAGTCGGAATAGTATTCAACGCTCGGCAAGGACTCCACAAACGTCCGCAACTGTGTTGGAGTCGCGGCGATCACGATGTCAAGGTCCTGGGTTGACCGAAGAGCGCCGTATTGGGCACTGGCGAAGGATCCGGTCAGCATGTAAGTGATTCCATCGCGATCCAATGCTGCGGTGATTCTTCGAAGGACTTCCAGTGCGCTCATGGAATCCAGGAGGGGAGGGGCTCTGGAAAGAATGCGCGCCGCAACAGTTCCCGCGCGACCCACGCCTCCGGCCACTCGGGGTGGTCGCGCCGGATCCCTTCGCGGGCGAGTTCACGCGCGAACAGGCTCATCTCAAACGCCAGCAGGAGCCGCTGTTCTCCTGACATGGCCCGCAGAATTTCGAACTGGATAGCCTGGGCGGCCGCGCTCGTGTCAGTGTAGGGCATGGGTGAATATTAGCACGGGGTTATTGACGACACTCAGCTTCTTGCCCCCGACAGAAGGCATGCTCCGATACTCAGGCGCTAAAGTCCAACTCTTTATCAGGCCTGGCGGCACGGCTGAAGCCGTGCCCGCGAGCCCCCCATTCAGAAGTCTTGCAGTTACCAATCTACGCCAGCGTCTGGACCTCCACCGAAAGCACCGCTGGCAGATCCCGCACAATCGGATTCCAGCTGTCTCCCGCATCGGCGGAGGCGTAGACCTGTCCGCCGCTGGTGCCGAAATACACGCCGCACTTGTCGAGCGAGTCGACGGCCATGGCGTCGCGCAGAACGTTCACATAACAGTCTTTTTGTGGCAGGCCTTTGGTGAGCGGCTCCCACTCGTTTCCGCCGGTGCGGCTGCGGAAGACGCGCAGCTTGCCCTCGTGCACGTAGTGCTCCGAGTCGCTCTTGATGGGGACGACGTAGATCGTCTCCGGCTCGTGGGCGTGAACGTCGATGGCGAAGCCGAAGTCGGTCGGCAGGTTTCCGCTGACCTCAACCCATTGGTCGCCGGCGTTGTCGCTGCGCATGACGTCCCAGTGCTTCTGCATGAACAACACGTCCGGGCGTTTCGGATTCATCGCGATGTGATGAACGCAATGGCCGACATCGGCATCCTGATCGGGAATGTATTGGGAACGCAGCCCGCGGTTGATCGGCTTCCAGGTCTTGCCGCCGTCGTCGGTACGAAATGCGCCCGCGGCTGAGATAGCGATGTAGATCCGCTGGGGATTGCTGGGATCGAGAATGATGGTGTGAAGACACATACCGCCCGCGCCCGGCTGCCAGTTGGGGCCGGTGCCATGGCCGCGCAGCCCGGGGAGTTCGTTCCAACTCTCGCCTCCGTCGGTCGAGCGGAAGATAGCGGCATCCTCCACACCCGCGTAAACCGTACCGGGGTCGGCGAGCGACGGCTCCAGATGCCACACGCGCTTGAACTCCCACGGATGCTGTGTGCCGTCGTAAAACTGATGCGTGGTGAGCGGCTTGCCGGTTTCGGCCGTTGTGTCATAGACGAACTTGTTGCTCGCCTTAGCGGGAAATTGTGGGAGCGGCTCTCCCGGAGCTGTTCCCGGCTGATGCCAGGTTTTGCCTCCGTCGTCGGAGCGCTGAATGATTTGCCCGAACCAACCACTTGACTGCGAGGCATACAGCCGATTCGGATCAGCAGGCGATCCCTTGAGATGGTAAATCTCCCAGCCTGCAAAGTGAGGACCGCTGACATCCCACTTGTCGCGCTTGCCGTCCGATGTGAGAACGAATGCTCCCTTACGTGTACCTACCAGAACTCGTACCTGGCTCATCGCTACGCTCTCCTATGTGATTTCTAATTTAGCGCTTTCTTTCTTCGAATATTCTATAGCCGCTCCGACAACCAGCAACGAACCCCGGCCTTCACATTGCCGGTGCAGCTGTGCCATCGGACCACATGCCGGTGGGCATCAGGAACATGTCGATCGGTTCCGGGTTGCCTTTGTACGATGGAGCGAGTAAGAGCGGAGATCCCGGGAACGGTTCCGACACATTATTTGTGGAATCCACCAGATTT
>Ga0210407_10004362_pt1 | contig 11180 bp, 12 predicted proteins | sample IncBWC27MmetaG_FD_150860 | JGI IMG/M metagenome (GOLD analysis project Ga0210407, IMG submission 150860) | Forest soil microbial communities from Barre Woods Harvard Forest LTER site, Petersham, Massachusetts, United States - Inc-BW-C-27-M | ecosystem: Environmental > Terrestrial > Soil >... | reverse complement strand
GCGCTGTTATCCGCCGGCTTGCGCAACGCGGCTATAGCCAAGCGTTTATTTGTTTCGACGAAAACTGTCGACCATCACGTCTCGGCGATACTGACGAAACTCGGTGTGGCGTCGCGCGCTGAGGCGGTCGCGATGACACGCAATCCGCAGGACAAGGAAACATGATTGAAGTAGAGGTGTGGGCGATTGATGCAGCTGATCTATTTGCCTATCCTTCAGCTCCAGATCCTGCCAACCTTCGACCGCACCGTAGGGACAAGTAATACCATGTGCTATTCCGCTCAAGTCATTCAGATGGCGCGCAAACTGCACCGGCAGTTGGGAATTCGAATTGATTACGATGAGGTCGAAAGACTGTTTTTTCGCCGTCTCGATGATCCGGCCGTAAATATCTCCCGTGGCTTTGAAGCCAATTTTGACGATCCCACGAATGACCAAGAGCGGCGTGTCAAGGATGCCATCGAGCAACATCGGTCGCGGACCGCAGCCAAGTTTGAGAAGGATCTCTTTTCCCAAAAGACGCGACTTGTGAATGCCGAGAGGTCACTGAGCACCAAGGAGACTAAGAAGGCGCGGGAGGATGTGCGGATTGCGACTGTCAAGATCGCGACGCTGTCGACGAAACTGTCTGATCTACGCAGTTCAGAAATCAAGCCGGAGGATAATCGAATCTTTCCGATGGTGTATGCAGGCGTTATCGTCAAAAAAAATGGTCAGAACGTGCTCACGCCCATGCGCTATTTCTGTCGGCCGGCGGGGAAGCCCGCGTTCTACGATCGGCAATTCCCGGGACTGTATAACGCGCGGCGCGACAACTTAGAGAAGTTTTGGGGTGATCAATTTGGCTCGCATCACGCCATCTTGGTGGTGGAGAGCTTTTACGAGAATGTGAAGCTCCACACCATGGAACATCGAGAGCTGAAGGCTGGGGAGCCGGAGACCAATGTGGTGTTGCAGTTCAAGCCGGAACCTGCGCAGGCGATGTATATCGCGTGTTTGTGGTCGCGGTGGACGGACCCTCAAGAGCCGGACTTGCTTGGGTTCGCGGCCATTACCGATGAGCCGCCGGCGGACATCGCCGCCGCGGGTCATGATCGCTGCGTCATCAATCTGAAGCCCGATCATGTGGAGGCTTGGCTGACGCCGCAAGGGCGGAGCACAAAAGAGCTGCAAGAAATTCTCTCGGACCGGGCGGTGCCTGTGTTCCAACACGAGGTTGAGCAGGCCGCGTGAAGCTGGAATTTGTCGTTCATTACGCGGCTCGATCAAACTGTTCGGCCGGTGGTGCACTCACGGCCGGCGGCTCGGTAGGCGTGGGTTTCGTGCGGCTGACAAGTGACGACGTTGAGCGTTCGCCGAAATATTCGACCAGGTGAACGACGAGCAGCGCGAAGCTAATCGCGGCGTATACAAACAGAATCAGGTCCATAGCAGCAGTCCTCAGCAGTTAACCGCTTCGAATTCTAGGGGCACTGAATGACCGGAAAACGACGCTGGGGTTTCTGTTATAAGACATTGAAAAAATGAGTAATTCGTCACATTTCGGCGACACCTAGCGAGGATTTAAGTTCCGCAGAATTGTTGGCACAGAGTTTGTCCGTAGAGGTCGAGTATTTGGCTACCGAGGGCGCTATGGCTGCGACAATGTCGTCAACGCTCGAGGAATTAAGCCGAGCGGGGCGAAGTGGTATTGGCATTTGTCTTTCGGGTGGCGGTTTCCGGGCGGCGCTGTTTCACCTCGGCGCTTTGCGACGCTTGCACGAGCTCGGGATTCTTCAGAAGGCCTGCTGGATTAGTTCGGTATCGGGCGGCAGCATTCTTGCTGGTCACCTGGCAACCTGTCAGATCGAGCGTGGCCGCGGCGGGAAGCTCGATTTCGAAAACTGGCAGAAGGATGTTTCCGATCCATTTCGCGCCTTCGCCGCGCGCGATTTGCGAACCTGGCCTGTAATAAGGAACTGTCTGTGGAATTGGTTTGCGCCAGATCCTCTTCTACGAAACCTGGAGGCCCGATACCGGACGCGTCTCACGAACTTAGCCCTTGGGGATTTGCCGGAACTGCCGGAGTTCATCTTTTGTGCCACTGATCTCACGTTCGGCGTCAATTGGGAATTTTCGCGCAAGCGAGTGGGCTCTTATCAGGCTGGATATTTGAATGTGAGCGGAAGCTCGCAGGCCGCCGCTCACATGACGGTCGCAAAGGCTATTACCGCATCGGCTTGCATTCCGCCGCTTCTTGGCCCGATGCGAGTAGGTATCGAACCGAAGGCTCTCGTCGGAGGCCATTTCCATGGGCCGAACCGTGACGAGCTGGTCAGTGAACTCTCGCTATCTGATGGAGGCCTGTACGACAATATGGCGATTGAACCGGTATGGAAGCACGCTGCGACAGTGCTCGTCTCGGACTGCGGCGCACCGTTCCAGTTCGAGGCAGGCAAGCAACCGTGGCGCACTCTTCTACGATATTCGTCCGTGCTGTCTCGACAAACTGAGAGTCTCCGAATTCGAATGTTGCAGACCGTCTGGAGCGAGACTGCGGCAACCCGCGCCTTTGATGGAACGCGGTGGCATATTGCGTCCGGCGTTTCTAACAAGTCGGCGGCGCTTCCTGGTGCGGTTGGCTATGGCGAAGACTTCGCCAAGAACTCGGTCGCTATGATCCGCACCGATATGGATGCTTTTAGCGAAGCGGAGATGAGTGTCTTGGAGAACCACGGCTACTGCAACGCAGATTTTCAACTGCAAGATAAGGTGCCGGAGCTCGTCTGCAATACACCTAGTGCACCAATACCTCCGTATGCAGAATGGATGGATGAAGAAAAGGCGAAGGATGCGTTGCGCGACAGCGGCAAGCGCTTCACGGTGACCCGCCTATTAAATGATTTGGTGAGCTAAGTAGGTAACGCGACAAACAGCAGCGCCGTAGCGCAGAATGCCGAGTCAAGGTGCGCTGAACCGAGAAATGAGCAACAAGGCAGACCGAAGTGACGTCGTAATCCGCTTGCGGCCGCATCGCCGCAGAATCGCTCGTTTCGCGTTGCTCACCGTCCTCGGTGTTGTACTTTTTGGCGGCAGGACGGCAGCGTCCTACTACGTCGATGCTCTCTGGTTCGCGTCGCTCGGCTATGCGTCGGTGTTCTTTACGCGGCTCAGCCTTCAAGCCGCGACTTTCGGAACCTTTACAATCCTTACTTTTCTCGTGGTCTATGGAGTGTTCCGGACACTGAAACCCGATCGGCTCGACGCCCTGACGGGGGCCACGATTCTCGTCAACCGGCGGCCGGTCGCGCTGCCCGTCGCACGCTTCCTCAACCTGATTGGAATCGGCCTATCCGCGACAATCGCCGTTGTAACCGGCGCCAGTATGACGGAGAGCTGGACGACCTTGGCCCTCTACTGGGAGGCGCCGCGTCACGCCACAATGCTCGACCCCATTTTTGGGCTTTCGCTGGACTTTTATATGTTTACGCTGCCGGCGTGGCAGCTCATCGCCGGCTGGCTCCTGACGCTGGCCGTAATCGGTTGCGCGATCGCCGCACTGTTCGTGGCCCTCGCCGGCGGCGGCGCGCGTGTGGTGAGGGAGCGCCCCATTGTCGCGGATCAGGCAAGACTGTGGCGCGGCTTGTCGATCGGTATCGCTGCGGTGCTGCTAACCCTTGCCGCGCGCGTGTACTTGGGACGCTTCGAGCGGCTGTTTCAGGATGGCACAATTTTCTCGGGTGTTACCTATACCGACGCGCACGTCACCTTGACGGGCATGCTGATAGTTTGCGCGGCATTTATCGCAGGCGCGGCTTTGGCGGGAACTTGCGCAATCTTGTCACTCCCCAGGCGGTGGCTTGTGGGGTCCGTCGTTCCTGCCGTCATTTGCTACGTCGTCGTCGCCGCCGTGGGTTGGTACGTGAACAGCTTCATCGTCCAACCGAACCAGCTGGTGAAAGAGCGGCCATTCATTGCGCATAATATAGAAATGACGCGGCGCGCTTACGCGCTCGACCGCATCGAGACCCACGCATTTCCCGCCGATACGGGCATCGACGCGGTGGAACCGGCCAGCAACCAGACGACGCTTGAGAACATAAGGCTGTGGGACTGGCGAGCGCTGCAGGACACTCTGCGGCAGATTCAGGAAATCCGGACCTACTACGACTTTCCGGATATCGACATCGATCGATATGAGATCGGCGGGTCGGTCCGTCAGATGATGCTCGCCACACGCGAACTCAATGTGGAAAAGTTGCCGCAGAGCAGTCGCAATTGGATCAACGAGAGGCTGGTCTACACCCACGGGTACGGTGTCACGATGAACCCGGTGAACGGCTTCACGCCTGAGGGGCTGCCGACACTCGTGCTCAGCAACATGCCGATCCAAAGTACGATTCCAGGTCTTCGCGTGACGCGCCCGGAGATTTATTTCGGCGAACTTACAAATACCGATGTCTACGTCAAGACTCGCCAGAAAGAATTCGACTACCCGCAAGGCGATGCCAACAACCTGACCTCGTACCAGGGTACCGGCGGCATTCGGCTGGGCGGCTTGCTCCGACGCACGCTGATCGCACTCGATCGCGGTGATCTTGCGAAGCTGCCGTTCAGCGACGATGTGGATTCGGAGAGTCGACTGCTGATGCGCCGCAAGTTGAGCGAGCGCGTACACGAGCTCGCGCCGTTTCTCACGCTCGATACGGACCCTTACGTCGTGGTCGGCGAGGATGGCCGAATCCGCTGGCTGATGGATGCCTTCACGACCTCCGACGGTTACCCTTTCGCGCGCCGTTACACGCTTGGCAATGAGCGCATCAACTACATTCGCAACAGCGTCAAGATCCTGATCGATGCGTACACCGGTGAGACGACATTCTATGTGTTCGACTCGCGCGATCCGATCATTGCCGGCTATCGGGCGGTCTTTCCCGGCTTGTTCACCGACGCGGCAGCAATGCCGGCAGCCGTGCGTAAGCATGTACGGTACCCGGAACTGTTATTGAACGTGCAGGCCACCGTCTACGACCTTTACCACATGACCAATCCCGATGTGTTCTACAACCGCGAGGATCTTTGGAGCGTAGCCTCTGAAAACAATCAGCGCCAACAGGTCATGGAGCCGAACTTCGTGCTGATGACTTTGCCAGGCGAACGGTCGACCGAATTCATCGCGATCCTCCCGTTCACGCCGGCAAATCGCAACAATCTGATTGGCTGGATTGCAGGTCGTAGCGACGGTGAACACTATGGCGAGGCGGTGGTCTACGACTTTCCCAAGACCAAGCTAATCAACGGACCCTTGCAAATCGAAGCGCGCATCGATCAGAACGCGCAGTTGTCGGGTCAGTTGACATTGTGGAACCAGCAAGGTTCGCACGTGCGCCGCGGCAGCCTGATCGTCATCCCAGTAGGCCGGGCGCTGCTGTACGCGGAGCCCATTTATCTGCAGGCAGACCGCAGTCCCATGCCTGAGTTGCGGTTGGTGGTGCTTGCGGTACAGGATCGCCTCGCTTACGGGCCGACGTTCGAATCGGCGATGGCCGCCCTATTCGGAACGGCCCCGTCCATGCTCAGCGCGCAAGTCTCGCCGGTTCCCGCGGCGCCGGCAGCGAACGCCGCAAGCACAGCGCCTGCGGTTCCGGGCGACATCAACGCTTTGATTGCCGAGGCAGCTCAGAACTTCACCGAGTATCAGCAGCTCACCGCTGCCGGAAAGCTCGCTGAGGCGGGTCAGAAATTGGAGGCGCTGAAGCGCATACTTGAGCAACTTCAGACCCGCCGCCGTTGATCGGGGATTCTGAGCCGCCGTGAATCCAATCATGCATCCGCAACGATCACGCTTACCTGTTTTCGCGGGTCTGATTTCCATTGGACTCTGGAGTTCAGGATTCGCCGTCGCTCATGGTGCGAATGGCGGCAATAGCGGCAGCGGTCATGGCGCGGGTTTTCACAGCAGCGGCGTCGGTCATGGGCACGGCCACCGCAGAGGTGATTGGCGCGGGGCGCGTGGCTCTAGCAGTAGCGGGTATCGCGGCGGCGACGTCCATGGGGGCTGGAGCCTCCAAGGTCATGGGTTTTATTTCGCATCCATCCCATCGTACTGCAGACTCTTCTACTGGGACGGCGCGCTCTATTACTATGCTGACGATGTCTACTATGAATGGAGCAGTAGCGTCGGAGCTTACCAGGAGGTGCAGCCGCCCGCCGGCCTCGCAGAGCAAATCGACGCGCAAGCACCGGCCGTCACAGAGCTGTTCGTGTTCCCCAATGGGGATCAAACTAATGAGCAATTGGAGCGTGATCGCCAGGCGTGTCACCGCTCGGCTGTGCAGCAAGCCGGATTCGACCCCGCAGCGGAGGGGCCGCGTACCAAAGCCATGGATCGCTCGGCAGCGAAGCGTGCAGACTACCTTCGCGCCGACGAGGCTTGCTTAGAAGCGCGCGACTATAGCGTGGAATAGGAGCGCCAAGAAGGGGCCGGAATAGCCTGTTTTCTGCTGCGGCAGCCTCCGTTAAGCAAACCTTAACCGTCGGTCAGGAACTCCGTTTGTTGTGCATTGGCGGGCGGCGCAAGCTCTTGCGTGTTCGATCAATCAACGGAGTAAGCACACATGAGCAATACCTATCTGATTACGCGGTTCGGGCAGGGGCTACTTGCCGTCGCGGCCACGGGCGTTACCGTACTCGTTTTGCTGGCGTAACGCGATGCTGCCGCTCTTAACTACACGGGGGATTGAGAAACACGGCCGCCACTATGGGCGATGGACGCCAATGGTGCGGAAACTGCGCGCCTATGCGGCGGCCGTTGTTGCGAGGCTTGAGGATTTTGCGCCCTATGCGCTATAGCACTGGTTGTTTCTCGCGGTTCAAGCAAATTGCGCACTCATGGTGCTATTTGTTGGTGGCAGAGGGCTCGGGATCTACGAGGTCGCCTTTGCGCGGAAACTCTTCACGAGGCGTACCTTGGGTGCCAGGTAGAGGCGGCTCTCGCACGTCCTCTCCGGATGCGCCGCTGGGATCGTCCGGGTCGATTGGCGGGTGGGTATGCATGCGGAGCTCCTTGATGCCAAATTGCTAGACCGAGAATACCCGATCGATGCTCGTCACTGTCGCTCTCTAATCGAATACCGGAAGTGCTGCCATGTCATCGCGCGGTACGCCTTCTATCGGTAGCCCGGCCTTCCTCCACGCGCGTAAGCCACCTCTAATTACTGCGATGCGCACGCCTTTGCCATGAAGTTTAATCTCAAGTTCCCGTGCCACTCGCCTGCTGGTCGCTTCGCGTGCGCACGTGCAATATAGATAAACGCGCTCTTCGAAATCGGCATTGTCTTGATGCAGTGCGTGAGGATCTAATCGCTTGGATCCCTTAATGCGCACAGCATTAGCTTCAAAATACCCGTGACTGCGAACGTCGTATATTTGGGCGCCCGCTAGCGAGCCGTCAGCTGCCTCAAGAGGGACTGCAAAAGCGACGGGGGGCTGCGCGCGCTCTTTTATCCACAGCCAAACTTGGACAGCCAGATAGACCGCAACCAGGGCGATCACGATACTGCTCATTACCCTGCCGAATGCCCGATAGCCTTGCGTGACGGCTTGTAAGGCGCCGCTGAAAACAAACCCGATCCCAAAATAGCACCCAACGTAGAGTGCGGCACCGGCCAGATCCAGCCGCAAGAAAGACAGGTAGCGCATTTGCATGCTGCCTGCAAGCGGCGGCGCCATGGTATTGATCCCGGGAATGAACTTCGCCACGACCAGCAGCTTACGGCCGCGTCGGTAGAAGGAATCCGCGGACCGCAGGACGCATGCTTCGGGGTTCAGCGAAACGCGGCAGAGCACTCCGAGGAGCCACCACCCGGTCGTGCGACCCAACAGGTACATTAAACTGTCGCCGGCCAGCATCGCGACGAGAGCCCCGACCGCGGCAAAAGGAACCTGCAGTGCGCCACGCGCCGCGGCGGCGCCTGCGATCAGGAGCGCCAGTGCCGCGGGAAGGGGAAAGCCGACGGATTCTAGAAAGACGATAGCAAAAAGAATCGCGTAGCCGTGTTGCGCGAGTCCAGAAATCCAGGATTCCATATTCGCACCACCAAAAAAGTGACCGGCCAGAGCACCATTTACCGCATCGGGCCAGTGCGCTGTCAACTCTGCATCGATCGCGGCCGATTACCGTCTGCGCGATCGCTTCATGGAGGTGCGTTTCTTGCTTGCGGGGGGAGAATTGCCGGATGCCTTGACCCGTGCACGTTGGGGAGGAAGTTCCTTTATATTGGGCCCGGCCGCTTTGGTGTTTGGCGCAAATTTGCCGAGAGACGCGTGTAGGGCTACCGCCAGCGCACTTTCTCCGCTAATTAGTTCCGCCCACTTGAGTTCAAGTCCGAGGCGGTGGCCTTTCTCGGTGATTTTGAGCGCATCGAGGCTCAGGGTAATGACATAGTCGCGCCCTTTGATGTTTAGCGCGCGTTTTAAGGGTTTATCGAGTGGGGTCATGGCGATGTACTTGGCAAGCATTGTAGCCGATCATCATAGTCGATGATTCATTGCGCCGAGGACACGGACGTCGAATGCGGAGTCAAGAATGAATGACCGAGCGGCAAGTAAACAATTGTGGCCTAGACTCGAATGGCGTCAGTGGCAAGCGACTGCCGAAACGCTGCATATGTTCACGCAAATCGTCGGCAAGACGCGACTCGCGCTTACCCTGAAGCAGAATCATTGGTGGAACGTACCTCTGTACGTGACGGTGCGTGGTCTTTCAACTTCCGCGATGCCACTGCCCGACGGCGATTTGCTTGAAATCGAATTCGATTTCTATTCGCATTTGCTCAACCTTCGACGCAGTTCTGGCGCTGCGAGTGCTTTGGCGCTTCAACCGCAATCGGTGCGCGATTTTTATGCGGCGTACCGGCTCGCCCTCAAGGATCTGGCGGTCGAGGTCCACATCAATCCCATGCCGGTGGAGTGCATAAATCCTATTCGTTGTGATCAGGACACCACTCATGCGAGCTATGACGCCGATGCGGTGCAGCGCTTTTGGGCGGCATTGATTCAGGCTGATACGTTGTTTAAGCGCTTTTCCACCAATTTCTACGGCAAGATCAGCCCGGTGCATTTTTTCTGGGGCTCCTTTGATTTAGCCGTCACACGCTTTAATGGCAAGCGGGCGCCTGCGCGACCAGGTGCGGATGCGATCCAGGCTGAGGCGTACTCGCACGAATGCATCAGTGCAGGTTTTTGGCCCGGCAACGGCGGCTACGGAAAAGCCGCGTTCTATTGCTATGCCGCTCCCGTGCCGGCTGGGCTTGGCGACGTCGCGCTGACCGGGCGCGGCGCTTTCGACACCAACCTGGGCGAGTTTGTGCTTAATTACGATGAGATCCGAGTGCTTGCGGACCCGTCAAAAGCCGTGCTCGATTTCCTTACCACTACTTATTCGGCATGTGCAGACACCGCCAAATGGGACCGCAACAGCTTGGATCGTCGAGACGTGGTTCTGTGAAACCGGCGGCGAATCTAAAACACATCAAGGAGCGCACCCATGTTCCGCCATAATGGAGTCTTGTGACCGAGGACGTCATGGCGCTGAGTTCCACGATGTATGTTTTTACGGTGCGGCTCGCAGATGCGGATCGCGCCGTATACGATACGTTGGCGCTGAGAGTAGCGCAGCACCCGTCAGAGTCCCCAGAGTATCTCATTGCCCGGGTGCTGGCCTATTGCCTCGAGTACGAGGAGGGAATTGCGTTCTCCAAGGGTCTTTCGGATCCGGAAGAACCAGCCATCCTTGTCCGTGACCTGACCGGCGCGCTCCAGACTTGGATCGATGTCGGAATGCCGGAAGCCGCGCGTCTGCACAAGGCCAGCAAGGCGGCGCGTCGGGTGGTGGTGTATGCGCACCGGGACGTGGAGCCCTGGTTGGCTCGCCTGGAAGGCGAGCGCATTCACCGTGCCGAGGCAGTTGAAATCTTTGCCGTGGATCGGGAGCTGGTGGCAGGGTTGGTGTCGCGGCTCGAGCGGCGAATGGAGTTTGATTTGTCGGTGTCGGAGCGCAATCTGTATGTGTCTTTAAGTGACACGACTTTGTCGGGGACGGTCGAAGCACGGCGACTCACGCGGTGACTCATATCGCCGAGCGCGTGCCTAGTAGGCGCGCGAAAGACGCGCGAGAAGCGCGGCCGACCCTAAGACCAACGTTAAGAGACCTGGGCGCCTAGACTCCCCACCTGCGACTCGGCCGCCAACCAATCTTCAGTTTCGTGGCCCGGCTCGAAGTTACGATCTTTCGCCAAGTAATACGCGGCTACTGCGATGAGCTCGCGGCGCTGCTCTTCTGTGAGTGGCTCGACGTCTTGCCGGGGCACTTTGATTACAGCAGTTGAATCAATCTGCCGTTGTGCTTCCGCATTCTGACTATGTGAATTCGCTCGCGACCTATTCGGTCGAGGCGTCGACTCCGTTTGCGTTCCCATGGGCGCTCCTTTTCCAAGCGGAGGAGGATTCTGCTCGGAATTTTCTATCAAAAGAGGGTCAAGGATGTCTGTGCGCTATCGAACATGGCGTCGGTCACCTCGGCGGGACTACAGTCAGGGCTCGAGCCGACTAAGCCGTTGTATTGCAAGGGCTCCGTTAGCTTGACAATTGGCCTCGTTTAGTCTGTAATATCTGTCATGACAGAAATAACAGATATGAAAGACAGGGTACCGGAGGCGGTGCGGCGGTTCGTTTTGGAGTGGGGCAATTTAGGCGAACGTTGGGGCGTCAACCGCTCAGTGAGCCAGATTCACGCACTGCTGTATGCGTCGAAGGGGCCCCTTGCAGCCGAAGACATCGCCGATGCGCTGGGCATCGCGCGCTCCAATGTGTCGAATTCGCTGCGCGAACTGCAGTCATGGAACATCATCCGCTCGGTGCCGATCTTGGGCGACCGACGCACCTTTTACACCGCCGAAACCGACCTATGGGTTCTGGTATCGAGAATCGCAGCCGGGCGCAAGTCGCGCGAACTCGACCCGGCGGCGGCGGCTTTGCGCGAATGTGTAGAAATGTCCCGGGACGACAAAACCGTCGATCCGGTCGTACAACTGCGCTTAAGAGAGATGCTCGACTTCGTCGAGCGCTTGAGTCGATGGTACGACCAGATGATTGCGCTCCCTCGATCGACGATTGTGACGCTCATGAAATTGGGCGGCGGC
>Ga0210407_10004358_pt1 | contig 11184 bp, 11 predicted proteins | sample IncBWC27MmetaG_FD_150860 | JGI IMG/M metagenome (GOLD analysis project Ga0210407, IMG submission 150860) | Forest soil microbial communities from Barre Woods Harvard Forest LTER site, Petersham, Massachusetts, United States - Inc-BW-C-27-M | ecosystem: Environmental > Terrestrial > Soil >... | reverse complement strand
GACACGCACGGTTTTCGCGTGTTGGGGTGGGATCACGGCGATGACGCGCGATGACGGCGATGACGGCGATCACGGCGATCTGCCTAACTGCTAATTGCTCCCAATGCGGCGCGCATGGTACCGCGAAACTATAGCGAAAAGCAATAGCAAAATTGTCCATGTTTTCAATGGGTTACGAGGTGGTCGCTTTTGTCGTTTCTGGTGTCTCTTTTACCGGTGCTTCCGGGTTTTCCTTCGGTCGCTCAGAATCGTGGTCCATCGAAACCCTCTTGGCATTGTCATTTCGAGCGGAGCGCCGCCAAAATGTTTGCTCTACGACGTCCAAAGGCGCGGAGTCGAGAAATCCCGAGGATGTGCGCACTACCATGCTGACTCAGGGAGTTTTCACCAGGGACTGTCCCGGAAACCTGATCTCCCTGCCCCAACTCTCGGCCAGGTCCTGCCAGCGCGGATTTAGTTTCTCGATTAGCCAGATTTTCTTTTCCCGGCGCCAGCGCTTGATTTGTTTTTCACGAGCCGCAACCAAAGAGCCTAACCACAGAGGACACGAGGGATCACAGACGAAAACCGCGAACTGCTCATTCCTCCCTCCGTGTTCCTTTGTGTCCTCTGTGGTTGAGGGTTTGGCTGCTCTCGCCGTAAATCTGGCGTCCGTCGCGCATGCGGGAAATCGTAGCACAGACATTCTCGTAGAAACTCCCTGAATCAGCATGGCGGAACACACATCCTCGGGATTTCTCGACTCCGCGCCCATCAGCTCGGAAAAGGAAAATATTTTGGTGGCGCTGCGCTCGAAATGACAGGTGTTGGGCAGCATCGCGGCGACTGGCGCCGTCGCCGGTGCCTAGGTTTTGTCAACTGCCAGTTGTTTTTTCCCGATCTGCGTAATCCGCGTAAATCAGCGGTAAGGTCTTTCCGGGTTTTGCTGAATGCTGATTGCTGATTGCTTGTTTTCCGCGTCGTCAGCGTAATCCGCGGTAAGGTGTTTCCGGGTTTTAGATGATCTCGGCCGGATCGCCCACCCGAATGTGACCAGCGGCCGCGACGGAACAATCCAGCGCGACCGAGCCATCGAGTTGCTGAACAATCCGCAGCAGCACGGAGCGGTCTTGCTCCTGCGTGTCCGGATCGTAGGTGGTCATGACACACCGGTCGCGAAGCTGTTCGGCGCGGATGCGGACATCGCCAATGGCCAGCACCCGGCCCGGCCAGCGGCGTTCTTCCAGTCCAGGCACATCGGCCAGTATGATGTTGGGACGCAGTCTGCGATGGTCAATGTTCAGGTACTGTGCGGCGCCGTCCGTGGCCACCAGCAGCGGCAGAATATCAAATGCCCCGCCCGGCGGTACCCGCTCCAGCGTGATCGCTTCGCCGGCAGCTTCCCGCACCAGGCGCAGCGCTTCCGCTGAATCCCAGGAAAGGCCATTGATTGTGGGAACGCCGTCGGCACGCAAACTGCCCTGAAGGCCAAGCAGTTTCGGCTGAGTGCGAGAAGTCAAAATGCGTCCGGTAGCGGAGCGCACCACCACAATCCCGCGGTCGCCCGCAATCCCCAGGGAAGTGATCTCTGTTTGCAGCAGCCGTTCCCCTTTGAGGCTCTTGATCGGATAGCGCCAGATTTCCGAAACATGCATGGCGTATGTTGATGCTGCGGAAAAGACATTGGATTCGACGCGGGCACTTTCGCGGCCCTGAAAAGGGCCGCTCTTCCAGTGTTTCGCGCTGGCGCGCGAACAAGCCACGCTACAATACGCCGATAGTGGCCATAGGACCGCCATGTGATGAAGCCATCCTCCGCTCGGCGGATGCTGGGGGTCCGTGTGCCGCGGCGGCGCGGCCCTGGATACTTGCTGCGACCATTCTTGGGTCCAGCATGGCGTTCATTGACAGCACAGTGGTGAACGTTGTTCTACCGGCGCTTCAGGCGGGCTTTCATGCGACCGTTGTGGACGTGCAATGGGTGGTCGAGGCTTACGGGCTTTTTCTGGGGGCCTTGATTCTTGTTGGAGGCTCGCTCGGCGACCTGTTTGGACGGCGGCGGATCTTCGTGATTGGCGTGGCGCTTTTCGCCGCGGCTTCGGCCGGTTGCGGACTGGCTTCGGGCATTCATCAGTTGATCATCGCGCGGAGCATACAAGGCGTGGGAGCGGCGCTGCTGGTGCCGGGCAGCCTGGCCATTATCAGTACGTCGTTTGACGCGAGCAGCCGGGGCCGGGCGATTGGCACGTGGTCGGGGTGCGCCGGACGGCAGTACGAATACGTACGCGTATGACACGCTGAACCGGATGACGACGTTGACCAATTCCTTGACGGGCCAATTTACGTTTGGCTATGACGGCCTGAGCCGGCGCACCAGCCTGGGTCGTCCCAATAGCGTCGCCACAACGTACAACTACGATTCGCTGTCACGTCTACTGAGCGTCCTCCACAAAGCCGGAACCGCGACGCTGGACGGGGCCGCATACGCGTACGACAACGCGGGAAACCGGACGACGAAGACCAACTCGCTCAACAACATAACCGAGCAGTACGCCTACGACCCGCTGTATCAACTGACGCAGGTGAACCAGGGGACTACGACCACGGAGAGCTACTCTTATGACTCGGCGGGGAATCGGCTGTCTTCCTTGGGTACGAGTACGTACAGCTACAACACCTCCAACGAACTGACTGCAACGCCGGCCGCCACGTTCACGTATGACAACAACGGCAACACTCTGAGCAAGACGGACTCAACGGGCACCAGGAATTACACGTGGGATTTCGAGAACCGGCTGACATCGGTCGTGCTTCCGGGCTCTGGCGGGACGGTTACATTCAAGTACGACCCGTTCGGACGGCGGATTCAGAAGAGTTCATCCAACGGAACTATCAACTATCTCTACAACGGAGTCAACAGTCTCGAAGAGGTCGATCAGACTGGCAATGTACTTGCACGTTATGCTCAGGGTTCAGGTGTTGATGAGCCGCTGGCGGAGCTTCGCTCCGGAAGCGTGGGTTACTATGAGCAGGATGGCCTAGGCTCGGTAACATCATTAAGCAACACCACCGCCTCTCTGGCCAACACCTACGTGTATGATGCCTTCGGCAACACCACAGCTTCAACTGGTGCGCTGGTAAATTCGTTCCAATATACAGGCCGCGACTATGACCCGGAGACTGGCCTGCACTACTACCGTGCCAGATATTATGACTCCAACGTCGGGCGCTTCATCAGTGAGGACTCCGCTCGCGTCGAGGTGGACTTGTCGTGGTACGAATATGCTGGCAACAACCCAACAAATTACGTCGACGGAAGCGGCTTTCGGAAATCAAGGCCGCCGCAGTTGGTTCCTGGTACAGCCGAGGAGTACTGGGCTCCATTTCAAGGTGGCTTCATGGAGGCATTGCGACTGCTGAACAGCAAGCCGTGTCAGGACTATTTTGTAAAGGCATGCCCCGGCAAAGACCCTGTTAAGACCCTACAGAATTCACAGTATGATTTTGTGAGCTTGTCTTCAGGAGTCGGGGCGCAGACGAATATTCCTGCACGAGATCCTGGCCATGTCGACGTTGATATCAACTCCAATGGAGCATTCATAGAAACGAAGGGCAATACGGCTACTTTCGCGAAGACTCACGTGGTCAACTTCGGAGACTTAATCGATCTCCGAGCCATCATTCTGCTGCACGAGCTGGGCCACCAACTCGGAATATTTCCTGCGGACAGTGATGACGACGCACTTAATTGGAATCACACTCTGACCATTATCAAAAACTGTGCTCCATTCGCCAAGGAGGTTAAGAGATGAAACGGTTGCGTCTTTTTACAATGATCCTTTGTTTTGCCTGTTTTTCGGCTCAACTACAAATAGGAGCGCAGGATCGCTCACAATTGAAGGGGAACCAAAGCGGCCTCACTATCACCGCAACGCAGATAGAGGAGCAGCATTGCGAAAACTATCCCCAGTCTTTTTCGGTCTTCTTGAAACTCACGCTCCGCTTCAAAAACAACTCCGACGAAAAAGTCATTCTTTCACGGCAACCGAGTGACCTGAACCATGTACGCGTGAGCACTTCAACAGAGACGTTCAGTCATGGGGAGTTTATTTACAACCCGTCACCATATGAGGTTGGCACATCGCCGCCAAACATAGAACCTTTTGGCAGCGCTCCAGATGTCGAGCGTTTCATCGTTCTTGATCCTGGTGCTGAATACCAGACGTTGGCTTGGACCGAAGTACTAGCGGACTTGACCACAACCCATCGTAAAACCCAAAATACAGGCCCGACGGCAGGTCAATATGTAATGCAGGTGCTGGTACAACCTTGGCCCTACGAACAGAGGGATAGTAACGCCCTCGTTGCTCAGTGGAGCTCGTGGGGCAGACTTGCAATTATGACGATCCCATCCAACATATTTACAATAGATCTTCCGAAGTCCAAACATGGGATTTCCTGCCGTAGCTTCAAGAGACCTGTACAGTAAGTGTTCGATGGGTCGTGGCGGCTTAGGGCTTTCACAGCACTAGTGATTCTTTCTTTTGGGTTAGAGAATTAGGACGGGTTCTATAAAAGGGAATGTCAAGAGAAAGTTTTCCCCCCAAGACGGAGGGGCGAACCTGTTCTCGACATTCAGCCCCTTTCGCAGGATCCATGTCGCTGGCAGCGCCGTGCTCGAGCAGCCCGCGGATATGGTGTTGGGGATCAGGTTTGCCATACGGGCATGGGTCGCTTAGAACGCATGGCAACAGGAAACACAATGGTCGGCATAAACAGCCGACTTTCAATCCCACCACGCTACAATACGCCGATAGTGGCCATACGACCGCCATGTGATGAAGCCATCCTCCGCTCGGCGGGCGCTGGGGGGCCGTGCGCCGCGGCGGCGCGGCCCTGGATACTTGCTGCGACCATTCTTGGTTCCAGTATGGCGTTCATTGACAGCACGGTGGTCAACGTGGTTCTGCCGGCGCTTCAGGCGGGCTTTCATGCGACCGTTGTCGACGTGCAATGGGTGGTCGAGGCTTATGGACTTTTTCTGGGGGCGTTGATTCTTGTTGGAGGCTCGCTCAGCGACCTGTTTGGCCGGCGCCGGATTTTCGTGATTGGCGTGGCGCTTTTCGCGGCGGCTTCGGCCGGATGCGGACTGGCTTCGGGCATTCATCAGTTGATCATCGCGCGCAGCATACAAGGCGTGGGAGCGGCGCTGCTGGTGCCGGGCAGCCTGGCCATTATCAGCACGTCTTTTGACGAGAAAAGCCGGGGCCGGGCGATTGGCACGTGGTCGGGGTTCACGGCCATCACGGCTGCGATTGGGCCCGTGCTGGGCGGCTGGCTGGTCCAGCATGCGACGTGGCGGTTTGCGTTTTTCATCAATCTGCCATTGGCCGCGGCGGTGATTGCGATTTCGTTCTGGCGCATTCCGGAAAGCCGCAGCGCTTCCGCGACGCGCGTGGATTGGGCCGGGGCGGTGATCGTCACGCTGGGATTGGGCGGATTGGTCACCGGGTTGATCGAATCCGTGGTCCGGGGCTGGCGTGATCCGCTGGTTTTTCTGAGTTTGATTGTCGGCGTCGCCTCTCTGATTGTGTTCGCGATCGTGGAAGCCAGGGAGACTTCCCCGATGGTCCCCTTGACTCTGTTTGCATCGCGCGCCTTCAGTGGCGCGAACCTGCTCACGCTGTTTCTCTACGCCGCTCTCGGGATTTTCTTCTTCCTGTTCCCGCTGGACCTGATTCAGGTGCAGGGATACTCACCCACCGCAGCCGGCGCGGCCATGCTTCCCCTGATTTTGCTTTTGTTCCTGCTTTCGCGCTGGTCGGGCGGACTGGTCGCGCGCTATGGCCCAAAAGTTCCGCTGATCACCGGCCCGGTCATTGTGGCGCTGGGATTTGCTCTGTTCGCTCTGCCGTCGATTGGAGACAGCTACTGGATAACGTTTTTCCCAGCCTCCATTGTTCTGGGGTTTGGGATGGCGATCACCGTGGCTCCGCTCACTACCGTGGTAATGAATTCGGTGGACCGCGACCATGTTGGCGCGGCTTCAGGAATCAATAATGCCGTGGCCCGCGTTGCCGGAGTACTGGCGATTGCCGTCCTGGGGATCCTGATGGTGAACGCCTTTGCCGGGCGCCTGAATTCCCGGCTGGCGCACTTCTCGCTCTCCGCCGTCACTCTGCACCAGATCCACTCGGACGAGACCAAACTCGCCGGTCTGCAAGTTCCGGCGAGCGTCGCCCCGGATACACGGGCCGCAATCAGAGAATCGGTTGGAGAATCATTTCTGTTTGCGTTCCGGCTCATGATGGTGATTTGCTCAAGCCTGGCTGCGGCCAGCGCGGCGATGGCGTGGCTGTTGATTCCTGGTGCCAGAAAGGTGAACTCTTGAGCGTTCTTCCACCGTGTTGGCAACGACCCGGCCGAGAGTGGGTCCCCCTTTGGACCCCATAATCAGCGTCCCATCGAGTGCTAGTCCACTCAGCCGGAACGACTGCCCATCGGTACCATATCCAGCATGTACAACTGTCACGGCGTTGCCGTGCCTCGGTAATCTGTTATTCGCCGGTATATGGTGCGATGCTGTGGACTATGGCCCATTTTCCTCAATCCAACAGTAGAAAACGCGCCCCCCGGGTTTCCGTCCACAGCGAAGAAACGGTGAAGTTCAACCTCGGGAGCGGACAGGTATCAGCCTCACTGCGGCGGCTTTCGACGACCGGCGGACTGGCTGAGTTTCGCGGCAGTATCGGCACGGTGCCCCTGGCTGAAATAGCCCTGGAAACGCCCTCCGGCCCGGTCAAAGGGCTGGTGGAGTTTCTCAGTCCACTTCCCAAAGAGAAACCGTCGGCCCGGGCGTTCCGCTTCATTGCGCTCGATGAAGAAGACTTTCGACGTCTGCGGACGACTGTCCAGGTCATGCGCAAACAGAGTAACGGCGAATAACGCTTTTTGTGCTGCTTGAGGCGGGCCAACCCCCTTCCCGCGTCCCGTTCCCCCCGCTTAAAACATCGCCCCGGTATAAATCGCCATGCCGACGACGGCGTCCGCGCCGACTTCGTCCAGGCGCTGGACTTCTTCCATGGACTTGATGCCTCCGGCCACGATCAGCTGCCGCGTGGTGGCTTGGCGCAGTTCGCGAGCGACTTCGAGCGGGAATCCGGACATGGTGCCCTCGGTGTCAATGTGGGTATAGAGAAAAGCTGAGCAGAAGGAATCCAGGGCGCGAATCATCGTCAGCGCGTCCATGGCTGTGCGCTCTTTCCATCCTTGAATGGCGACTTTGCCGCCGCGGGAATCGACGGCGAAAGTCAGGCGGTCCATTCCCAGCTTCGCGGCGCATTCTTCCGCCAGGACCGTGTTGGGCGCGCCGTCTTTCAGCAAAGCCGACCCAAAGATCACGCGCTTGGCGCCGGCCTGGAGCAGTTCCCTGGCCCGCGCAATGTCGCGGACGCCTCCTCCGGTCTGGCACGGCAGACGCTTGCAGATCATGGCGGTCAGTGCATGGTTCTGGCCGCTGCCCATGGCTGCGTCAAGGTCGATTAACTGCACCAGCGGATACGCGGAGAAACGTTCAATCCAGTATTCGAAGTCGTCAAACTCCAGGGCCTTCTTTTCGCCCTGCACCAGTTGGACGATCTTTCCGCCCATGAGATCAATGGACGGAATCAGCATGGCCACCTCATGGGAATGCCCGCGCGCAGAAGGCCCTGCTTGAGTTCGGCCACAGCGTGCGTTCCGAAGTGAAAAATAGATGCCGCCAGCGCGGCGTCGGCCTTGCCCGCGGAGAACACGTCGGCGAAATGCTGCGTGTTCCCCGCCCCGCCGGATGCGATCACGGGAATGGAAACCGTTTCCACCACCGCGGCGGTCAGCTCGCAATCGAAGCCGCTGCCCGTGCCGTCGCGGTCCATGGAAGTCAGAAGAATTTCGCCCGCGCCGTGTTCTTCGGCCTGGCGCGCCCAGTCGAGCACGCGTCTGCCGGTCGGCTTTCGGCCGCCCGCGGTCCAGACTTCGGCGTTGGCCACCGGCGACCCTCCGCGTTTGGCGTCAATGGCCACGACAACCGCCTGGGAGCCGAAGCGCTCGGCAATGTCGCGAATCAAGGACGGATTGGCGACTGCCGCGGAATTGACCGTGACTTTGTCGGCGCCTGCATCGAAGACTCTGGCCGCGTCGTCGAGTGTGCGAATGCCGCCGCCGACCGTGAACGGCACGAAAAGTTCGCGCGCAGTCCGGCGCACCGTACCGATCAACGTATCGCGATGGTCCGAGGTCGCCGTGATGTCGAGCAACACGATTTCGTCCGCGCCGGCGCTGGCATGGATCCGGGCCAGCTCGGCGGGATCGCCGGCATCCCGCAACTGCTGGAACTGCGTGCCTTTGACGACGCGTCCGGCGTCCACGTCCAGGCAGGCGATGATCCTTTTGGTAAGCCCGTCAGAGGCCACAGAAGTTCTCCAGGATCTTCAGCCCCGCCGCTCCGGATTTTTCCGGGTGGAACTGGACGCCAAAGACGTTGTCGCGTTCAACCACCGCGGAAAAAGCTCCGCCGTATTGCGTGCTGGCCACCGTCTGCTCGATGACCGGAGCGCGAAAAGAGTGTGTGTAATAAACAAACGCGCCGTCGCTGACGCCGCGCAACAGGCGCGAACGCCCGCGCATCTCGATCCGGTTCCAGCCCACGTGCGGTGACTTGACCTCTGCCGGGAAACGGGAACACTCTCCGGCGAACAGGCCGGCGCCGGGCGTCTCCGGCGCTTCGGTGCTGCCGGCAAACAGCCATTGCATGCCCACGCAGATTCCCAAAAAGGGAACGCCGCGGGCAATGGCGTCCAGCACGCTGGCGCGCAGGCCGTTCTTGAGCGCTTCGCATCGGCTGAAATGCCCTACGCCCGGCACCGCGATCTTGTCCGCCATCAGGACGATTTGCGGGTCTGCGGTCACCTGCGCGTCCGCTCCCAGATGCTCCAGCGCTTTTTTCACGGAGCTGATGTTCCCGGCGCCGTAATCCACAATCGCGATCATAGAAGTCCCTTGGTGCTGGGCAGCATGCGGGCGAGCTGGCGGTCGCGCGAACAGGCCACGCGCAAGGCCCGCGCAAAGGCTTTGAATAGCGCCTCGATCTTGTGGTGATTGGAGCGGCCGTACAGCACACGCAGGTGGACGTTCGCGCGCGCGCCCCGGGCAAAGCCTTCAAAGAAGTCATGGACCAGTTCGGATTGCAGGTCGCCCACCAGGCGCGCGCGCACTTTTGTGTCGACCACCGCGGCGGCGCGACCGCTGAAATCCACCGCGGCCAGCGCCAGCGTTTCATCCATCGGCATGACGAAGTATCCGGCGCGCATGATGCCGCGTTTCTTGCCCAGCGCACTATGAAACGCCTCACCCAGGGCAATGCCGACGTCTTCGACCGTGTGGTGCTGGTCAACATCCAGGTCGCCTTTGGCCGCAAGCTTCAGGTCAAATGCTCCGTGGCGCGCGAACAGTTCCAGCATGTGATCGAAAAAACGAATTCCGGTCGAGATTTCGTATTTCCCTCGGCCCTCGATGGTCAGAGAGAGCCGGATGTCAGTCTCCGTGGTGGAACGATGAAGTTTGGCGGTCCTCATTTCGCCACCGCCGCTGTTGTTCCCCGCAAAACCTGCCGCAATTCTGAAACCAGGTATTCCATCTCCTGCTGCGTACCCACGGTGATGCGGACGCAGCCTTCGCAGTCCGGACGATCACGCAGGGCGATGCCGCGAGCGCTCAGCGCGGCCAGGATGGCGGATTTCTTTTCGCCAAAGCGCGCCAGAACAAAATTCGCGTGGCTCGGCAAGCACTTGAAACCAAGACGTTCCAGTTCCCGCCGCAGCCACTCCCGGCTGCCGCGGACCTGGCGGACGTAATCGGCAATGAACTGGGTGTCGGCCAGGGCTTCCGCCAGGCATTCGAGCGCAAAGGCGTTCACGTTGAACGGCGAACAAATCCGCCGCAGCAAAAACATATGCTCCGCCGCTCCGGTGAGCGCTCCCAGCCGAAGCCCGGCAAGCCCGTAGGCTTTGGAGAAAGTGCGGACCACAAAAAGGTTCGTGACCTTGCCAATCAGGTCCATTACGGTTTCGCCATAAAAATCAAAATAGGCTTCGTCCACCAGGACGGCCGCATCGGGCGCGGCCTTCACGATTTTGAGGATGTCGGCGCGGTCTGCCACAGCGCCGGTGGGATTGTTAGGGTTCGTGATCACGATCATCCGCGTGCGCGGGTTGATGGCCCGCAGCATGCGTTCGGTTGGAAACGAGTAATCGTCTCCCGCAGGAACACCAACCACTCGTGCGCCCGCCGCGGCGCCAAAGATTTCGTACATGGAAAACGCGGGCAGCACAAAGACGATTTCACTTCCCGGTTCGAGGAACGCGCGGCAGAGCAAGTCAATCGCCTCGTCAGCGCCGTTGGTCAGCAGCACCTGGTCCGGCGCCAAGCCCAGAAAGTCCGCCATCAGGTCTTCGCCCGGCTCGCGCGGAGAATAGAGCGCGATGCTCCGTGCACCCATGCTGTTGAGCCGGGCCAGCACGCGAGGCGAGCAGCCCGTCGTGCTTTCGTTCAGATCGAGACGCAGGCGATGCGCCGGGTTGCTGACCGTCGCGCTGTACTCCGGCACCTGATGGACGCACTTACGCGCTTTCAGCACGGGCGCACCTCACACGAATGGATTCTGCGTGGGCCTTCAGTCCCTCAGCCTCGGCCAGCGTGATGATCGCCGGCGCGAGCCGCTCCAGGCCCTCGCGCGAAAGCCGTTGCACGGAAATGTTTTTCAAAAAGTCTTGCACACCGAGCCCGCCGCGGAAGCGGGCCGCACCTCCGGTGGGCAGAACGTGATTCGGGCCGGAAGCGTAGTCGCCGGCGGCCTGCGGCGAGTAGTCGCCGATGAAGATCGAACCGGCATTGCGGACGTGGCGCAGGCCGTCCTCGTCGACGGTGATGTGTTCCGGCGCAATCCGGTTGGCCCATTCCATGGCTTCGCCTGGCAATCGCGCAAGCAGGATGGCGCCGTTGTTTCGCAACGACGCTTCGGCAACGGCATTGCCCGCGCTTGCGATCTTGACTTCCTTGGCCACCTTCACGGCCAGCGCTTTACGTGTAGTAATAAAAATAGAAATCGCTTCCGGATCGTGTTCCGCCTGCGCGACCAGATCGGCCGCTATCAGACGGGCGTCTCCGGTG
>Ga0210407_10004357_pt1 | contig 11185 bp, 10 predicted proteins | sample IncBWC27MmetaG_FD_150860 | JGI IMG/M metagenome (GOLD analysis project Ga0210407, IMG submission 150860) | Forest soil microbial communities from Barre Woods Harvard Forest LTER site, Petersham, Massachusetts, United States - Inc-BW-C-27-M | ecosystem: Environmental > Terrestrial > Soil >... | reverse complement strand
ATCTGCTGGCGGCCGAGGCTCACATCCTAGGTGAGAGTCGTCCCCACGATGTTGACGAGGTTGTGAACTATGTCCGGGCAATGAATCACGGCCTCGCGCGCTTAGCGGAGCTACCCGTTTCGGTGCGGTTGATCCGCGAGATTCATGGCGAATTGCTCAAGGGCGTTCGTGGATCGAAGCTGACGCCGGGCGAACTGCGGCGCAGTCAGAACTGGATCGGTCAAGGAGGATGCACGTTGGCCGAGGCGACTTTCGTGCCCCCGCCACCCATTGAAGTGCCTGCTAGTCTGGGCGCGCTCGAGACTTTCCTGCACGACAGGGACGACATCCCGCTGTTGATCAAGATTGGGCTGGCACACGCCCAATTCGAGACGATTCACCCTTTCCTCGACGGCAATGGCCGAGTCGGCCGGCTGCTGATTACGTTTCTGCTATGCGAACGAGCCGCGCTGCACAAGCCGGTGCTGTATCTGTCGCATTTCCTCAAGCGCCACCGACAGGCCTATTACGACCACCTCCAGGCGGTCCGCGACAGTGGCGATTGGGAAGGCTGGCTCACGTTTTTCTTGCGTGGAGTCGCGGAGGTTAGCGTTCAGGCGGCCGAGACGGCCCGCAAGATCCTTGAGTTGCGTGAAGCACATCGCAGGGACATCACTGAGCATCTAGGCCGTGCCGCGGGCAACGGTCATCGGGTGCTTGAGCGCCTCTATGAGAGGCCGATCATGAGCGTGAGCGACGTGCGCGAGCTGCTGGGAACTACCTTTGCGGGCGCCAATCAGATCGTGCAACGCCTTGAGGACCTCAAGATACTCGTTGAAATCACGGGGCAAGCTCGCAATCGCCGCTTCCGCTACGACGCTTACGTTGGGCTCTTTGATTAGCAGTCGGACGCACGATACTCGAACCCTCGATGAACTCTCTGTCAGTCCGGACAGGGGGGAGGCGAGGGTTTTGGAGCGAGCTGCGTTGAAAGCTATTTCGAGTTGGGCGAGTTTCCTAAATGCGGCCAGCTGGGTGCAAGGCTTAGAGGGCGTCTGCGGTTTCGTTCACTCGGGCGCGTGCCGATGCCTCTTCAGTCCGCCCGGGCAGATGGGGCCGAGCGTGAGTTCGTGTCCAGTTTCGACGGACCTTGTACAAGGCTTGCGGTGGGCGTGCGGTCGCGCACGATTCATCGGACGCAGAAGTTCAGCAAGCGGCGCGATGGGACGACGATCATGACGATGAATATTCGCGGGACGACTGAGTTGGCGAATTGGATCATGAGCATGGGGCCGTGGATCGAGGTGATGAAGCCGGCGGCGTTGAGGAAGGATATTGCGCGCCGGCATGCGGAGGCGTCGCGGATGTATCGGGGTGGGTGACCACTGATCCCTTCTTTGGAGTAGAGAGGATGAGAGCGGGGCGGTGGATGCGGTGATCCGAAACCGGAACCGGCTTCGCTGGCGCGAAGCTGTCCGAGATCCTTCCATCCGCTCGCGTCGCTCGCTTCGTCAGGATGACAGAGGGGCGCAAGGTCCGAGGAATTTCTGCGCGGCGAGCGTCGCTCGCTTCGTCAAGATGACAGAGGGGCGCGCGAAGCTGTCCGAGATCCGTTCTATCCGCTCGCGTCGCTCGCTTCGTCAGGATGACAAGAGGGTCATCTGCTCGCGTCGCTCGCTTCGTCAAGATGACGGAGTCGGCGGTCGCGTTGCTTGCTTCGTCAGGATGATCAAGCAGCACGGCGACTGCTTGCGGATACCTAGAGGCGGCCTGCGGCTCTCAGAGCGTAGAGGGCGTCGGCGGTGACCCATTCATTTGCGCGGCGAGGGTTGGGGGCGCCCCAGTGGACCGGGGAGTTGGAGCCGGTGCTCGAATCGACTTTCGGGGAGACTCTGTAGAAGATGCCTTGGGCGGGCCATCCACCACTCGGGAGTTCTTTTTTCTCGAGCAGGTCGAGCGCGTTGGCGCATCGGGGATCTTTGATCAGTCCTAGTTCAGCCATTGCTACGAGGCCACCTAGAAAGTCGTAGTGCCAATAGCGGGGATACTTCGGCCTGATCCAATGAGGGGTAATGATCGTACCGTCGGTGAGGCGCTTGTAGAGGCGGCGGGATAGAAAGATCTCGGCGGCGTTCAATGAGGCTTTGCGAGCCCCGTTGTCGCCGGTTCGATTTGCGTGGGCGGCGAGACCTAGCATCGGGTGCAGGGATTCGTTGAACGACGAAATGTGGGCGGTGGGATTGCGATCGCAATTCCATCCACCATCGGGCCATTGCCAATGAAGGAGACGCTCGGCGAGGCCGTCGCTGCGTTTGTCGGCGAGGCCGAGGCGGGTGATCGAATAGAGGGCGTTGCCCTGCTGCGAGCCGCATCGGCGATAACGGCCGCGGATGCAAGGAACGCCCTCGGGGCTGCGGCGTTTGGGAATGGCGTTCTTCGATTCGAACTCCATGTAGAAGGAACTGTCGAGCCAACGATCGAGGACCTGATCGCGCATCGAGAGCAGCGACTCGTCGCCGGCGGGGTAGCCGATTTCGGCGAGCATCGCGAGCGTCCAGTGGGCGCCGCGCCATTTTGCGTAGACTTCGGCTTCGCGAACGACGCGTTGGTCGCGGCCGGCGATCAGTGCCTTTGCGCGCGGAGAGTTGCGGATTTCTTCCTGCAGGCTTTTGATTTTCGGTGAGTGAGGATCCTCGTCGAGGACGCGAGTCATCACTTTCCATCGAATCGAAGGTTCTTCGCTGGAGAGAAGTGCGTCGATGAGGGAAGCGCGGGTTCGTTTCATGACTACCTCGCCAGGAAAATTCATATACCTTTCGCCGAGGATGATTTAAATGGCGCGGCGCGGATAGAATGAAGCGATCGGAGTGAAGCGGCGATGATAATCGTGACGGGCGGGGCCGGATTTATCGGCAGCAATTTGATCGAGGCGCTGAATGCGAAGGGCGTCAGCGAAATAATTGTGGTCGATCGAGCGGGGAGAGATTCGAGCAATCTCGCGGACTTGCGGATTGCGGACTTCATGCGCCCCGACGAATTTGCCCGCGCGATCGAGCGCGATGCTCTGCCGAAGCGAATCGACGCGATTTTCCATCAGGGCGCGTGCGCGGATACCACCTGCGACGATCGCGCGTACATGATGGAAAACAATTTCACATTTTCGAAAAACGTTTTGCACTTCGCGCTCGCGCACAGGATTCCGATGGTCTATGCGTCGAGCGCGGCGGTGTATGGAGCGTCGACAAGGTTCGCGGTGTCGCGGGAGAACGAGCGCCCGCTCAATCTTTACGGCGAGTCGAAGCTCGACTTCGATAATCACGTGCGCGAGATCGTCGCGAGTGCGGAAAGCGTCGTCGCGGGGCTGCGCTATTTCAACGTTTACGGGCCGCGCGAATCGCACAAGGGCAAGATGGCGTCGATGGTCTATCAACTCTATCGGCAGCTCGGCGCGAGCGGGCGGGCGCGGCTGTTCGCGGGCACCGACGGTTATGGCGACGGCGAGCAGCGGCGCGATTTCATTTTCGTCGGCGACGTGGTGCGGGTGAATCTTGCGCTCGCGGAGGGGCCGATGCGCAAGGGGATCTTCAACGTCGGCACGGGACAGGCGCGCAGCTTCAACGAAGTGGCGAGGGCGATCATCGCGAGAATCGGCGCAGGTGAAGTCGAGTACGTGGCGTTTCCGGAGAGTCTCGCGGGGCGGTATCAGAGCTTCACGCAGGCGGACTTGTCGGGGTTGAGGGACGTCGGGTACGGGGAGAAATTCGCCAGCCTTGAAGATGGGATCGCGAAGTCGGTGGAGGCGTGGGATCGGGAGTCTGCGCCGACGAGTTGATCAGGGGCGGGCGCGCTTTGCGAGTTCGCGGCATCGTTTTCTATCTGCGACTATTCCTTTCAGGCATCGGGCGACAAAAGTTTCTACTGCGCGGCGCATCATGTCCATCGCGTCGAGGATGTTGATCGCGGCGCTGCCCTCGAACACGTTGAGATTTAATTCGCCGCGTTCCAGCGCGAGGCGTGCGGCGCGCTCGCGGCCGAGAACCTGGAAGCAGCATTGGAGCATCGTCTCTGGAATCACGGGATTTATTTTTCCGGGATAAAACGACGAACCCTCCTGAACGGCGGGGAGCACGATCTCGCCGAAGGAAGCGAGGAGGCGAAGGTCCTGCGCGATCTTGATGAGGACTTCGGCGAGGATCGCGAGTTGCGCTGATACGGCGCCGAGATCGTCGATGTTTTGCGCCGCGTCGTAGAGATTGCGGCGCGTCGAGAATCGATGGCCTGCGATTTCGTTCAGATGTTTTAGAACGGTCCGGCGGTAAATGGCCGGAGCACCGCTTCCAGAGCCAATCGCGGTGCCGCCAAGATTTATCTTCGTGAGCGCCTCTACGCTTCGATCCAGTTCGGCGACCCGGCGAGCGAGCGCGTCGGCGTGGCCGCCGAACAGCTCGCCGAGCGATGCCGGCTCGGCATCCTGGAGGCAGGTGCGCGCGATCGTGACGACCGGGCGGAGCTCGGCGGCCTTCGCGCGATATGCGCTGACGCATCGGCGGAGAACTCGATGCAATTCGGCCCATCGATCGAGCACGGTCATCCGCGCCGCGGTGTGACAAACGTCCGCGGTCGATTGCGAAGCGTTCACCTGTGATTTCGGATGAATCGGTTTGTAAGTACCGCGCGCGCCGCCGAGGCGCTCGGATGCGAGGTTCGCGATGACTTCATTGACGTTCATGTTGACCGCGATGCTCCCGCCGCCGCCCAGAAGATCGACGGGAAATTGATCGCGATGCTCGCCGCGAATCAACACGTCGCAGGCGTACTCGATGGCTGCGAGGCGGCGCGCGTCGATCACGCGCGCGTCGCGATTGGCGCGTGCCGCGGACTTCTTCACGATCGCGAGCGCGCGGATATAATCGGGATAGTCGCTCAGGAGGCTCGACGAGAAACTCAAATTCCGAACCGAACGGAGGGTTTGGATTCCGTAGAGTGCGTCGGCAGGCACGCGCAGTTCGCCTAAGAGATCCTTTTCGATGCGCGTCGGAGATAGCGCCCGGCGCGGCTCTTGGAGCCGGCTAGACCGTGCGGCCATAGCGGGCCATCTGCAACAGCTTGCTGCTCCGAGTGTCGGGCTTGGTGTCGTATGCGAGCAGCGCGACCAGCCGCGTGGTGCGCCCCCTGATTGGCGTGACGCGATGAATCGAGTTTCGGCCCTCGAAGAGCAGCAGCGTGCCGGGATGCATCGGGACGCGCACCACACCTTCGGCGGAACCGTTCAGCAACTGCTTGACGCGCGGATAGTTTTCGTCGGTGGCGCTGCGAATCAGCGGCACGTATTCGAAATCGCCACCGGCTTCTGACGGGCGCAGCGCAATCGAAGTGACGAAATCGGTTTGATCGAAGTGCCAATGGAGGCGTTCGCCGTCGCCCATCACGGCAAGATTCAGCGCGCCCATCGGGTCGGCATAGCGATAGAGCCGGTCCTTCTTGAGTGCGGCAGCGATGAACTCCATCAGCGGATCCCACTCGAACAGGCGGCGCATCACCGAAGTTTTGGGAAACTGATCGTAGGCGACGACGCCGACCGAAGTCGGCTCGAAGAATTTGCGCGGATGATCGTCGGGCAACGAAGGATCGGGAACGGCGAGATAGGGCGTGCCGGTGACGACGCTGTGATAGGCGTGCGCGGCGAGCGAGTCGCTCTCGCGGACGAGGACATCGACACTGTCAGGCTTGAGGAATCCGGGCAGCTCACAGGCGCCGGTCTTGTCGAGCTGCTCGCGACAATGAATTGTGAGATCGCGCGCGGCAGCGCCCAGATCAAGAATCGGGTAGCGCTCGAGATCGATCAATTGCGACGGCGACCATTGTGCGGAGTCGCGATGCGCGGAGGAATTGGGTTGCATAGTTCAGTTCCCTCGGTTGCGACGATACGACCACGGCTCGACGCGCACAACCTTCGGCTATTTCGTTACCGCACTGTTTTGAGCGGGTGCTTGCGGAAGAAATCCAGCATGGCCGGCGTCCAGGTCCTTGGCCATTGCGAGTGATTGAATATGCCGGCCGCCGAGCCGAGCGGATTACTCAGTAACACCATTTCACCCTTGGGATTGCTACCGCATGAACTAGTACATGTAAGTACTCGACGCCCACGGTAGTCGAGGATTACGTCCTCAACGGATACTCCGGATGCGAGCAACTGAGTAGTCAGTTGTTCACTACTAGGACAAATGCCGGCGGTATCGCAGCTATTGTGAATATGCATAGTTGGTATTGATGGATTGAAGATCTGAAGCTGCGTATTGTTCGTCGGCGTGACCGCGACCGGATGCTGTTCGCACGGGTCGTCGAATGCGCCGAACGGATTGGGCGCGGAATAGACCGCAACCGCGGCGATATTGGGGCGATCTAGTCCATATAAATAGGCCATCGATGCGCCGTTGGACCATCCCGAGATGAAGATGCGATTGGTATCTACATCGCCGCTCGCAACCTGCATCGCGATGAAATGATCGATTGCGGCAGCGTCGGGGTTCTCGCGCCAGGTAGTATTTCCGATAGTCACATCGCCGCCGGGATTTAGTTGACGATACCAATTGTCCCAACCGATGCCTTTGGCGTCTGGAAATGGATAGTAGTGAGTAGTCTTGCGGCCCTCGGGCGCGAGCACTATGTATCCAACGTTCTTTGGATCGTCGGAGAGAGAGACGGAATCCTGGTAGTCGAGCAGATTGGTTCTAGTAATCCATCCAGCGCTGAACAGGGACGGATGCAGGTATACAATCATTGGGAGTTTGCGATTGGACGCGGCGCCCGCGGGTGCATAGAGGCACGCATAACGATCAATGTGGTCGGCGTCTTTCCACGGACCGATCAATTTGCCCTGACCGCAATTGGGCTTGACCCCGGAGAACACGGCCGCGGACGGATCTCCGTAAGGGCCGCAGGTGTTTGCCGCGCCGCTCTCGCTACTTGCCCGGCCGCAGGCGATTGCGAGGATGGCCGCTGCGAGGAATATCGTCAGCTTGGGGAGCAGATTCATTGTCGGCATTTTGGATTTTTGAAACCTGTGCAATCGATCTCATTTAACATATCGTCGGATTCGAAAGCATGAGCAGAGACCGAGTCATGCGGCGCGCGTTGTGGGTGAGCGTCGTTTACAATTTCGCGGGCGCGATTATGTTCGCGTTTCCGTCCTTGCCGATCGGACGGTTATCGGGCCTGCCCAGTGACGTACCGCCGATTTATTCGATTCTCGTCGCGCTGTTCGTAGCGCTTTTTGCCGGCGCGTACGGCTGGCTCGCGATGCAACCTGAGATCGATCGCCCGCTGGTGGCGTTCGGTGCGATCGGGAAGGCGGGTGCCTTTACGATCTTCGTTGCGCTGTGGATGGCGGGTCGATTCTCGGGGCTCGGTGTGATTTCGGGCAGTGGAGATTTGATTCTTGCCGCAATCTTTGCGTGGTGGCTGTTCGGCGGAGAAGGTGATGCAAATCGATCACGATGAAATCATGCGGCGGTGTGCGGCGATCGCGCCGACGCTCACTGCTCATGCCCGCGAATGCGACGCCTCGCGCCAGCTCGTGCCGGAGAGCATGGCGGCGATGCTCGAGGCCGGCGTGTTCCAGATTCCGCAACCTGCGCGCACCGGCGGTTACGAGCTCCCGCTGCGCACGCTTGCCGACGCGGTGACGGCGCTCTCCGAAGCGTGCCCGTCGGCTGGATGGGTGCTGATGGTGATGGGGGCGCATCACTGGTGCATGGGTTCGTTCCCCGAGGCTGCGCAAGATGAAGTGTTCGGCAGCGGCGGCCTGGTCGCGGGCACGCTCTCGTGGCAGGGTTCTGCCTCACCGGCTAGCGGCGGATTCCGTGTGCGCGGACGATGGCAATTCTGCAGCGGCGTCGATCACTCGAATTGGGTGATGCTTGGATGCGGCGACACGGAAACTCACGGCCCGCTGGTGCACGTCGTGGTACCGCGCGGCGATATCGAGATCGACGACACTTGGCACGTGATGGGCCTGCAAGGAACCGGGAGCAAGGACGTCGTCGCGCATGAGGTGTTCGTGCCGGAGCATCGCATGATCGATACGCGGACGCTTTTTCGCGGCGCGAGTCCGTACGCGTCGAAGCATGCGAGCAATCTGTATCGATTGTCGGCGGAGGCGATGCTTTCGGTTTCGGTCGCGACGGCGGTGCTCGGCTCGGCGAAATATGCGTTGCAGCAATTTATCGAGCGGACGAAGGAGCGGCGCGCCATCCTGACAGGCGCACGAAAGGCCGAGCATGGGCCGACCCAGGTGCGATTGGCCGAGGCCGCTGCCGAGATCCATTGCGCAGATCTCTTGTTGCACGACACGCTCGCCGACTTCGATAACCAGATGGCCGCGGGCAACGGTTTTTCGAACGAGCATCGCGCGAGTGCGAAGTGGCAGGCTGCGTACTCGGCGGAGCTATGCCGCCGCGCAGTCGCGCGGATGTTCTCGGCGTCGGGCGCGCACGCGGTTTACGCGCCGAGCGGCTTGCAGGCCGCATTCAGGAATATCAACGTGGGCGCGCAACACGCGAGCATCGACTTCGACAATGCCGGCGAGATGTATGCGCGCATGCGGCTGGGACTCGGCAGCTAAAAGAAGAGCCGCAGCCCCTTTCGGGACTGCGGCCCTGTCGTTCAATCGCTTCTCGAATCAGCCCGCTCTATTGATTGGGCACCAGTTCGACGCGACGGTTCTGAGCGCGGCCTTCGGCCGTGTCGTTGGTGGCGACGAAGTCGCTCTTGCCGTAGCCGTGCGGAATCAACCGGCTTGACGGGATACCCGCACTCACCAGGTAATCTACGACCGCATTCGAGCGCCGATCGGACAGTCTGAGGTTGTAGTTAACCCCGCCGATCGCGTCGCAGTAACCGTTCACGTTCACGGACACGTTCGGGTTGGCCTTCAGCGTGGAGGCCGCTTCGTCCAGAATTGCCGCATCACCCGGCCGAATCTTCGACTTGTTGAAGTCGAAGTGCACGCCGCGCAGGATCAACTTCTGCACCGGCGGAGGAGGAGGCGGCGGCGGTGGCGGCGGTGGAGGAGGCGGCGGCGGAGGAGGAATTGGCGGAGAGACTATCGGATCGCATAGATAGTGTCCGGCCTCCGCGCCTAGGAACAGCCCCGCACCACCGAGGCTGGTGGTCCAGGCAACCATATTTTCGTGATCTGCGGTGTTCTCATTGAGTGCGACGCCGAGTCCGGCACCGGCGCCCGCGCCGAGTAGTCCACCGACGAGTCCGCATGTGCCCCAGCGCCGCTGCTGATGCATATTGGCGCATCCCGAGATGAGCGACAGTGCGGCTATCCCGACTAGTATGTTTAACGACTTTCTCAGCACGATTTACCTTCCTTGTCTGGCAGGTTCCCCCCCCCAATCGGCGAACCCACGGTTGAGCGATGCGTATGCCAATACAAAAGGCTTTAGGCCATCTAACACAACAGTAATAGGAGGATCAAGTAACCCCAGGCGGAAGATTCGGAGACTGCGAGCTCCAACTTCGACAATTCCGCTAACTTTGTGCGAGCAGCTCGCGTTGGCGACGGCTGAAAAGAAACCGCAGCCCCCGATGGGACTGCGGCTTGTCGTTACTCAGCAGTTTTCGATTCCGCCTGCTCTACTGATTGGGCACCAATTCGACGCGACGGTTCTGAGCGCGGCCCTCGGCCGTGTCGTTGGTGGCGACGAAGTCGCTCTTGCCGTAGCCGTGCGGAATCAGCCGGCTTGACGGGATACCCGCATTCACCAGGTAATCCACGACCGCGTTCGAACGCCGATCGGACAGTCTAAGGTTGTAATCAACCCCACCGATCGCGTCGCAGTAACCGTTCACGTTCACGGTCACGTTCGGATTGGCCTTCAGCGTGGACGCGGCTTCATCCAGAACGGCGGCATCACCCGGCCGGATCTTCGACTTGTTGAAGTCGAAATGCACTCCACGGAGGATCAACTTCGCCTGCGGCGGCGGAGGCGGTGGAGGCAGTGGCGGCGGCGGTGGAGGAGGCGGTGGCGGCGGAGGAGGTGGCGGCTGGATTAGAGGATCGCAAATATAGTGGCCGAGCACTGTGCCGAGTACGGCGCCGCCGATTCCCGAGGCCCACATCGCGGTACCGCGCTCTTCATTGAATACATTGTCGCCGCTACGACCGACCGCGTTGGCGATTCCGAGTCCGGCGCCGGCGCCTATCGCGCCACCCAGGATTGCGCCTCCGATTGCGCACCCATCCCAGCGACGTGGCTGCGACATGTTCGAACATCCTGAGATGAACGACAGGACAGCTATTCCGACTAAAATTTTTACAGACCTTCTCAGCACAATTTACCTTCCTTGTTGGGCAGGTTCCCCCCAATTGGCGAACCCACAGTTAGACCAAAAGCCAATCAAAACGCCCCAAACTGTGTAACACGACCGTAATAAGGCGATCAACTAACCCCCAGTGAACACAGAAAGCGTCTGTTCCGCAGAATTCAGCCGTCGGAAGCAGCAACTTTTGTGCCGATTCTCCCCCAGTGGCCTCATTCATACCCTCGCTAGGGCATTTCGAGCAGGCATCGCGCACACAACGCCCATCGGCTTTCCCCGCCCGCCGGAACCACCAGGATCGCCGCGATCGACGGTTCAGCATCGCCGCATCGCCGGCAGGTCATCAAATCGCCGGCGCGGCGCGCCTCGATCCGGCACCTGGCGATGGCGGCGGGATCGTCGATCAGCTCGACGCGAATATAGTTGCGTTCGGTTTGCAACACTCTCCCCCATTTTGAGCCGCGTCATCAGAGACGCGGAGATCGCAAGTGAAATTGAGCGCGCGCCGATCTCACGCCGCATGCGCCGCCTAGTTGGGCGACAGGTGGACCAAATCAGCATGCTCGCCGATCGATTCCTGAAGCTCGGCGACCCGCACGACTAGTTGCCGTCCCTGGCGAATCACTAATTTTTCGCGCTCGAGGCGCGCCAGATGTTCGGTGGTTCTCGGCCGCGAGGCGCCGACCAGGTTGGCGATATCGTTGTGGCTGAACGAAACGCGGAGCAGGGTGCCGCGCGATTCCTCGATTCCAAAGTCGGAACACAGTTCGAGCAACGTAATCGCGATTCGCTCGCGAAGGCCGAGATTCAGAAAGCTCGAGCTGCGCAGCAACAGGCGGTACCACTGCTTCAAATCGTTTTCACGCAGATGCTT
>Ga0210407_10004355_pt1 | contig 11187 bp, 7 predicted proteins | sample IncBWC27MmetaG_FD_150860 | JGI IMG/M metagenome (GOLD analysis project Ga0210407, IMG submission 150860) | Forest soil microbial communities from Barre Woods Harvard Forest LTER site, Petersham, Massachusetts, United States - Inc-BW-C-27-M | ecosystem: Environmental > Terrestrial > Soil >... | reverse complement strand
GCTGCCGCGGTAAAACGGATGAAATTCCGTGCTGAAGTAATTGTACGGACCGTGCAGGTCGTGATTCAGCGGGCCTTCTTTTTTGGCGCGCTCACCGTAGATCTGGCCGTAATCGTGTGCGTAGGTTTTGTCGTAGACGCTGGTGCCGCAGCGCAGCACCAGCATGCTGTCCACCAGCCCGTACTTCCCGCTGGCCAGATCGGCGTCCAAGGCCGCGAGTTTTGCCGGATCGATGCCTAACTCTTTCGGAGTGGCTCTTGGCCAATCTTTCGTTGCTGCTGGAGCTTGCGCAAGCGCGCCGATCGAGGCCCAGCTTTCAAGGAATAAAAAGAGCGCCGCCGCGGCGATTTTTCTCGCAAGCCTGTTCTCGTTCGAAAAATGCACGGCACTTTTTTTCATCGCTTCTCCCGTCCGTTCCTGAATCTCAATCCTCGAGCGAAGTAAATCGCAATAGCGGGTAGAGATCGCGGAATATTTTTAGAATCTCTCGTGGAAAAGTGGATCGCGATGCGTCGGCGGTTTTCAGTTTCCGCCGGACGATCCACGCCCGAATTCTCTTCCACTCATCCGAGGAGGTGGGCCAGCCGTCATGCTGCGTCCATTCACCTTTTTCCATGGTGTACCAGTAGCTCTCATAGCGCCGACCGAGGCGTCGCTTTTGCCGTCGAACCCACTGGGGCTCGGTAAGCGCACGGGCCTCCCCGATTTGCGCCAGTGCGGATTCTTTGCGCTTCGAACCGGAATAAATGCGGAAGCCGGCGGTCACGGTATGGGCGGAAATCCCCGTGTACAGCTCACCGGTTTCACCTTGGCCTGAAAACGCCGGAGAGAATTTCAAATACATCTGTGCGCGATAGGGAGTCTTGTTTTTCGCGAATCGAATATCGCGGTTGATGCGCGAGAAATTCGCGCCACTGCGCCCGCTGGTGTCGAATCGCGAATCGAGTTCGAGGATCGCTGGGCTGACTTCTTCGTGCAGGCGGCGGAAGGGTGCTACAACAGATTGTTGATAGCGCTCGCGGTGGGCGTCCATCCACACTTTGTGGTTGTTGCGCGCCAAATCGCGGAAAAACTGAAACGTCGCGCGCGTGAAGATCGGCTCCTGTTTCGCCATGCATGGCCCTCGAAGCGGATGGATGGGGACAAGAGTACACGATTCCCAATCGGCGTCAATTGGACTATGCTTTGCCGCTTGCCAGGTTTAGCGACGGTTACGTGTTATTCGAGTTCCACGGGAAGCGAGGACGAGATGAACCGATGGAAATGGTTTGGGGCGGGAATTTTCCTGTGCGCGGCTGCAGCGTTCCTGCATCCCGCGGCGCTTGTGAGGGCAGAGGACACCAAACCTGCGGCGAAAATGGAACACTGGAAAGCGCAAGACGAGATCTTCCAGGAATACGCCTCACAATTAAAAATCTCACCGGACGGAAAATGGCTCGTGTGGGTCAAATCGACCGCCGACAAAGAAAAAGATGGGCGCGTTTCGAATCTTTTTCTATCCAGCTTCACGGAAAACAGGGAGATTGAACTTACGCGCGGCAGCGATCGCTATGGAAGTCCGCGATGGTCGCCGGACGGCGAGCGTATCGCATTCCTCAGCTCGCGAGCGCGACTGCCAGCCAAGCCGGAGACGGCGCCGATGCAAATCTGGCTGATCAATCCGCACGGCGGCGAACCCTGGGTGCTGACCGAGCTGACGCGCGCGCCGCATCAAATCGACTGGCTGGACAACGACACTATTATCTTCAGCGCCGAAGAAGAGCCTGCTCTCTACGAGCAAGAACTAAAGAAAAAGAAAGATGATTCCGAGATTGTCGATGACGCGGATCATGCGCCGCCCGTGCGTCTGTACAAAATCCGCGTGAAGGACAAAAAAATCACGCGGCTGTCGACAAACACGGATTGGATCGAAAGCTGGAGCGTTTCGAAGGATGGGCGATTCGTGGCCGCTTCGCACGCGAGGAGCTTGCACTATGAATTCGACCAGAAAGTTCCGCCCATAGCAGTTCTACACAATCTGAGCGATGGCACCGAAAAACAGATTCTCCAGGAAGGGCGCGTCCGCCCCTTTGGATTTGAGTGGGCGGCGGACGGATCTGGATTCTATGCGTTGGCGCCGCATTCGACGGATCCGAAGTTCCTGACCGCCACGATCCTCAAAAGCTACTTCTATGATTTGGCCTCCGGGAAGGCGACGGAAATTCCACCCGATTGGGAAAACGGTTTCGGTTTTGGGATCGCGCGGGTGCCTGGCGGATTCGTCGCCGACCTTGCGGCGGGCAGCCATTCCGAACTGGCGCGCTACACCGCGGAGAAATCGTCGGCCGGTTGGACGTGGCGCCGGCAATCACTCGACGGCGAGCACGCCAAGAATATTCGCGGGTTCGTGCTCAGCGAAGACGGAAAAACGATCGTCTATGAATATTCAACGGCCAGCAAACTGCCGCAGATTTACCGCGCGCAACTCGACGGCACGAAAATTGCTTCGCCGGCACAGGTCTCGAAACTGAATGAAGGCCTGGTGAGCGGCCGAACGTTTGCGAAAACGGAAGTCATCCGCTGGAAAGGCTCGCTCGACGAAGAAGTCGAAGGCATTCTCTACTATCCGACAAACTACGAGGCCGGAAAAAAATATCCGGTGATCACGGCGATTCATGGCGGCCCCACGGGATGGGACTCGGACGCGTGGGGCGACAACTGGGCGTATCCCGTCAATCTGCTGACGCAGCGCGGCGCGTTCGTGCTGCGCCCGAATTATCACGGTAGCGCCAACTACGGGCTGAAGTGGGTGGAATCGATTTGCTGTGGCAAGTACTACGACCTCGAGACGCCGGACATCAACATGGGCGTCGACTATTTGATTTCCAAGGGCATGGCTGATCCGGACAAGGTTGCGACGCTGGGCTGGTCGAACGGTTCGATTCTCTCCATCAATTTGATCACCACATATCCTGCGCGGTACAAAGCGGCTAGCGTGGGCGCAGGCGATGTGGAATGGATCAGTGACTGGGGCAACGTGGATTTCGGGGATTCGTTTGATTCGTATTATTTCGGGAAGTCGCCGATGGAGGATCCGCAGCTTTACATTCGCAAGTCGCCGTTCTTCAAGATGGACAAGGTGCAAGCAGCGGTCTTGATTTTCCACGGCTCCGCCGACCGCAACGTTCCCCCGGCGCAGAGCTGGTCGTTCTTTCGCGCGCTGGAGTATTACGGCAAAGTCCCGGTGAAATTTGTAGTGTTCCCCGGTGAGCCGCACGGCCCGCAAAAGCTGACGCACCAGATCCGCAAAGTAGAGGACGAAGTCGCATGGTTCGACAAATACTTCTTCAAGACGACAAAAGCAGAGAGCGAAGCCTTCAAGAAGGACTCCCCGCTCGGTGATGCCATCGTGAAGAGCAAGGCCAAGAGTGTGCTCGGCGCGTTCGGGGAACGCAAATCTGAAGGAAGTGCGCGAATCGAAGAGAGATTCTTCCCCATACCCGAGGCCGTGGACCGTGGTGGGCTAGCAATCGGGCGCTTCGAGGTCACCAACGGACAGTATGCCGCATATCGAAAACAGTCTCGATCCCTCCCCGGAGACTTGAACCGACCAGTGGGGGGCGTGAGCTTGGACGACGCCAAGGGATATGCCACGTGGTTGAGCAAACTCACCAACGAAACCTGGCGCTTGCCCTATGAAGATGAAGTCAAAGATCTCTATGGAAATCGCGACGGCGAAAACACACTCGATTACTGGGCTGGTTATGCGCCGAATCCAGAAGATGCGGCGCGTCTGCGCGAAAAAACCAAAGAGCTGAACGCAACGGCGCCTCTGCTGAAAGAGGTCGGCAGCTTCCACGGCCAGGGCAAAGACGACGAAGAGCCGATCTACGATCTCGGCGGAAACGTTGCCGAGTGGGTGCTGACACGCGACGGCCTAGGCAAAGTGCTTGGCGGCAGCGCGGATTGTCCGGCTGATCCGAAATCCAATTGCACGCCTGCGCCGGAATACGTTGGATTCCGCGTTGTCCGTGGCGCCGCCAAATCAGCGCCTCGCGAGCAATAGTGGGACAGGCGGTCTTGCCTATCTCTTTTTTTCTTGAGGAAGGGAAAGAGCACCGGCGCAAGCGTCGGCCCCTTTGGCCCTTGCAGCCTCGCGTGGCTGGCGCTAGGCTGCGGGAATGAGCGAAATTACACCTACTGAGAGAACCAAAGTACGGCGCAAGCCGGACCGCGCTAATTACGACCGCGAGACCATTTACGGCATTCTGGATCAGGCGTTCGTGTGCCACGTGGGGTTCATCGCTGACGGAATGCCCGTTGTCGTGCCGACGAATTATGTGCGTGTGGGCGACAAGCTTTTTTTGCACGGCTCGACGGCCAGCCGGTTGATGAAGACGCTGGGGAGCGGCGCGCCGTTTTGCCTCAGTGTGACTTTGCTCGATGGGATTGTTTTTTCGCCCACCGCGACGGGACACTCGGTGAACTATCGATCGGTCGTATTGATGGGCAAAGCCGATCCCATCCGGGATCCCGCGGCAAAGCTAGCGGCCATGCGCGACTTCGTGGAGTACGTGCTGCGCGGACGCTGGGCTGCCGTGCGCCCGCCGAGCGAACAGGAGCTGAAAGGGACGATGGTTCTTGCCGTACCGCTGGTGGAGGCGTCCGCAAAAATACGCACCGGCTTCGCGGTCGACGACGACAAGGAATACCAGGGCACGGCGTGGACCGGAGTCCTGCCGTTCCGGTGGACGCCGGGAGAGCCGCTCCGTGACCCGCGCGGTGATCCTGCGGTTCCCGTGCCAGAGAACATTCAGCACTATTCCCGGCCGCAATAGAACGCCAACCCCTTCCGTCTTAGTACCCTCGGGACTCACAAGATTCAGCCTACCTCGCACGATAAGGGGGCCCGGCCGCAGGCGCGCTGTCGGGTCTCTGCTGTCTCGGCAAAGGCAGCTCTCTCTCGGCGCGTTTCCGGGGCGGAGACGGCGAAGCACTTGTTGACGGGCAACAGCAGCATGACCGCTCGCGTTTTCTCCTGTTGACCGTCAAAAGGAGAGTGTGGCATGTTGCCAGATCGAAGTCCTCGGAAAGAGGACGCGAGAGGTTGGTGTCCGAGGCCAGCTAACCCATGCGCGAATCTTGCCGCGTGTTCCTAAAACGTCTCGCTGGGCTGTTCCGCGGCCGCCGTCTCGAACGGGACTTAGCCGCCGAAGTGCAGTCGCACTTGGAGTTGGCCGTGGAGGCCAACGTACGCCGAGGGATGAGCGCCCGAGAGGCGCGCTCGGAGGCGCGGCGCAGTTTTGGCGGCTTGGAGCAAACCAAGGAACTGTATCGCGAGCAGAGAGGACTGCCCATGATTGAAACCACAGTTCAGGACCTGCGATTTGGTTTGCGGATGCTCGGCCGTAGTCCGGGCTTTTCGATATTGGCGATTCTGTGTCTGACTCTGGGAATTGGGGCCAATACCGCAGTGTTCAGCTGGGTGGAAGGGATTTTGTTTCGTCCTTATCCGGCAGTCCGTCACCAGGAGCGATTGCTGGCGCTTGCCGGAACGGCGCGTGGCGAAACCGGAGCTACCGCGCTATCGTGGCCGGATTTCGTGGACCTAGAGAGGAGTTCGACGCTCTTTGACACTTTTTTTGTGAGCAAAATCACCGGAACTACGCTCAGCATCGGCGACCGCGCCGAGCGCACCATTGGAAGCATTGTGTCGGCGAACTATTTTGACGCCATCGGGGTGCGTCCGATTCTTGGACGCGGATTCGAGCCGGGCGAAGATTCCGGGCGGAGGGCGCATCCCGTGACGGTCGTCAGCTACCAGCTGTGGCAAGGCCGATTCAAAGGCGATCCGCAAATCGTGGGGAAAACGCAGCGGCTCAATGGGGAGGTGCATACGATCGTGGGAGTGGCGCCAGAAGGATTTTATGGGACGTTTGTGGGCTGGGGGATGCAGTTCTGGGTTCCGGCGTCGATGGAGGAGATCTTTGAAGCGGGCGGATACAAACTGGAGGATCGCGGGGCCCGGTGGATTGAAGCGTACGTACGGCTGAAGCCCGGTGTGACTCGCGAGCAGGCGCAACAAGAGATTTCTTCGATAGCGAAAAGATTGGAGTCCGACTATCCGGACACCAACCGCGGCCGCGGCGCGATGCTCTGGCCCTTGTGGCAGACCCCATTCAACAACGCGGGTACGCTGCTGCCAACACTGGAAATCATGCTCGCGGTGGTATTTTTTGTTCTGCTGATCGCCTGCGCAAACGTCGGCAATCTGCTGCTGGTGAGGTCCTTCGCGCGGCGACACGAAATGACCGTGCGGCTGGCGATCGGCGCAAGCCGCGCGCGATTGCTGAAGCAACTTCTCACAGAAGGGTTGCTACTTTCCTCGTTCGGTGCGGTCGGCGGCCTAGTCGTGGCGCATTGGTGCCGTCACGCACTGGTGCTGCTGTTCCCGGCGCGGGCGGGGGTGGCCATGCACCTGCCCGGCGAAATCGACTGGCGCGTACTGGCGTTGAGCGCCGGGGTTTGCCTGATGGCCACACTGGTGGTTGGTCTGGTTCCCGCCATGCAAAGCGGCAAGATCGATCTTGCCGGGGCCTTGAAATCCGATTCGGCAGGCGTCGTAGGAAGCCGTGGGAGAGCGTGGGTCCGTTCGGGGCTGGTAGTGGTCCAGATGTCGCTGAGTTTCCTGTTGCTGGTGGGAGCCGGGCTGCTGCTCGAGAGTCTAGAGAGAATTCGCAACTCGAGTCCGGGTTTTTCGACGCACGAAGTGCTGTCCACGGCCGTCGATTTGGTGTCGGCGGGATATGATGCGCAACGCGCGCAGAACTTCCAGGACGAGCTGATGGAGCGGGTGAAGGCCCTGCCCGGCGTCGAGTCAGCAGCCTTTGCGCGGATGACGCCGCTCGGCTATGGAAGCTTTTCTTCGACGCCCGTTGCCGTGGATGGTTATCAACCGCCGCCAGAAGAGCAGCCCACCGTTCTATACAACGAAGTGGGGCCCGAGTATTTCGTGACCATGGGGATTCCTTTGATGTCGGGGCGTGAGTTCACGCGGGCGGACGACGAAAGAGCTGCGCTGGTGGCGGTGGTGAATGAAACGATGGCCTCCGAGTATTGGCGCGGAAAGGATCCGATTGGCGAGCGCCTTCAAGTGAAGGGCCGGTGGATGCGCGTAGTCGGTGTAGCGAAAGATTCCAAATACAATAGCGTCCGGGAGACGCCGAAACCGTTTTTCTACGTGCCGCGCCGGCAGAATTTCTCCGTGGGGGCGGGCTTGTATATCCGTACGCCGTTGAGTGCGGAGACCATGGCCATGGCGCTGGCCCGCGAAGTACATGCGTTGGATGGCAATCTTGCTGCCTACGAGACGATCACGCTGCAGGAGCAGGTGAATCGCTCGACGTCGCCGCAAATGGTGGCCGTCACGCTGGTAGGCGTTTTGGGCGGGTTGGCGCTGCTACTCGCTACGATCGGATTGTACGGCGTGATGTCTTACGCAGTGTCACAGAGCACGCGCGAACTGGGATTGCGCATGGCGCTGGGCGCGGATGTATCCAACGTGTGGCGCCTGGTGATGTCGCGAGGACTGGCATTGATGGCCGGCGGGGTGTTTCTTGGAGCGGCGACGGCGCTCTTGTTGACACGGTTACTTGGGCGCCTTTTATACAAGGTAAGCCCGCGCGACCCGCTGGCGTTCGGAGCGGCGATGGTGGTAATGACGATCGCAGGGCTGGCAGCGTGTTTTTTGCCGGCATGGCGCGCCATGCGGACGGATCCGGCGCGGGCCTTGCGGGATTGATTCTTCGGACAACAGACGCGTACAGTCCCGTGCATGCCAAAGTACAGAATCATCTTCGCATTGGCCGTGCTCTCCGGTTGGCCTTCGCTTTGCTTTGCGAAAGATGACGCGAGAAGAGTAAAAAAAATAGTGGAGCGGAGCACGCTGAACCAGCCGGGAACCAAGCCTTTTCATCTGAAAGCTGTCATCGCGCCCACCCGTCAGTCGGATCGAGAGTCAAACCGAACAGGCGAGGTAGAGATTTGGTGGGCGTCGCCAACGAAGTGGAGACGTGAGGTACGTTCGCCTGAGTTTCATCAGCTCGTCGTCGTGAATGGCGCGCAGGAGTGGCAGAAAAACGAGGGTGATTATTTTCCGGAGTGGCTCCGGGAGACGGCAGTGGCGCTGGTGGAACCGGTGCCGTATCTGGATCAAGCCCTGAAAATGGTGAGCCTAGCCGACGTAAAAACGATGTTCGGCAACACTTACTATGCCTGGATGAGCATGAGCACGGATGGAAACGTCGAAAAAGGCATGGGCGCAAGCATTGCCGTGACGGACAAAACGGGCCTTCTTTTCTACGGCGGGGACCTCGGATGGGGCGCTCTATTCAAGGACTACAAGAATTTTGACGGCCGGATAGTGGCCATGACGGTGACGCACGGAACGCCGGAAGTGACGGCAAGAGTGACCACGCTTGAGGAATTGGGCGACACTCCGGCTGGCCTCTTTGACGCAGCTGCGAGCGGCGGAGATTTTCCGCTCTTGCAAACGGTGATCGTCGAAGAGAAAGTCCTGCGCAAGAGCCTGCTGCCCATGGATCCCGTCGTATGGCCGCCTCTCAAGGACGGTCCTCAAGAGGGAGTGATGACCACGGATATTGCCGTGGATCGTGCCGGGAGGGTGCGGGAAATCGGAACGATTGTTACGGACAACAACGCGATGAGCGAGGCAGCCCGGAAGATTATTAGCACGATGGAATTTACTCCTTACTTGCTGAGCGGCGTGCCGGTTCAGGTGGTGTCCCGAATCACCATGCCCTTCAAAGCCACTCGGCCGCAGGGCGACGCTCCGCGCTCGATTCCTTGACGCTGAAAACTACTTCTTGGCGGACGACCCGGCGAAGGCCGTGGCTACGCCCAACGAGATGAGCATGCCACCGGAGACGTAGCGCTGGGTGCGTAGCCAGCGAGGGTTGGCGCGGAGGCGATGGGCGACCGTGCCAGAGAAATAGGCCCAGAGACTGTCGCTGAACGTTCCCATACAAGCGAAGAGAATACCGAGAGAAAGGATTTGCGTGGCGACGTGTGCGCGCGATGGATCGATGAATTGAGGGAGGAAGGCGAAGAAGAAGAGAGCGGTTTTGGGATTGAGGACGTTTACGACGATGCCTTGAGCGAAGACGCGGGTTAGGGTGGTTCGTTGTGCGTCGGGAGAGGCTTCGAAGGATTCATCGCGGCGGAGTTTTTGTATGCCGAGATAGATCAGATATGCGGCGCCTAAATATTTGACGACGCTGAAGGCGGCGGAGGAGGAGACCAGCAGAGCGGAGAGGCCGACGGCGGCTGCGGCGGTGTGGATCAGGGTGCCTACGCCGATTCCGAGGGCGGAGACGAGGCCGGCGTTGCGGCTGTGGCCGATGCTGCGACCGACGATGTAGAAGACGGCGGGGCCGGGGATCGCGAGGAGGAGAGCGGCAGCGCTGATGAAGATTACGAGTGAGGCGTGACTGGGGAACATGCTCGTTGGATGTTTGAGGCTAGGCGGCGGTGAGGAGGATGGGGTCGCGCCTGGTGATGACGATGGTGTGCTCGTAGTGCGCGGAGAGGCTGCCATCGGCAGTGCGGACGGTCCAGCCGTCGCGGTCCAGGGAGACGTTGCCGGTACCGGCGGCGATGATGGGCTCGATGGTGATGACCAGGCCCTCAGTCAGGAGATGGCGGGCTTCGGGGTCGGAGTAGTTGGGGACGCTGGGCTCTTCGTGAATGGTGCGGCCTACGCCGTGGCCGCCGAGTTCGCGGACGACGTGGAAGCCGCGACGGCGGACTTCGCGCTCGACAGCGCGGCCGATGTCTTTGGTGCGATTGCCAGGGCGGGCGGCCTGGAGGGCTTGGCGGAAGGCGCGTTCGGCGCAATGGGCTAGTTCGCGGGATGTTTCAGTGGCGGGCGGGACTTGAATGCTGATGGCGGAATCGGTGTGGTAGCCGTCTTTGACGGCAGTGAGGTCGAGTTTCGCGAGATCGCCGGGTTGGATGACGCGAAGGCCGGGAATGCCGTGGACCACTTCGTCGTTGATGCTGATGCAGACCTCGCCCGGGAAATTGTAGACGAGTGGTGGAGAAGATTGAGCGCCGTTTTCAGCGAGGACGCGGGCCCCGATTTCGGAGAGTTCGGCGGTGGTGACGCCGGGGCGGACGGCGCTAGCCATGGCGCGTAGGGCTTTGGCTACGATTAAGCCGCAGGCGCGGAGTTTTTCGAGTTGTTCGGCGGTGGTGATAGACATGTTGCCTCGAATGCAGGCTTAGCGATAACCAAAAGTCGCACAGCATGCATGCTGTGCCACTGGCGGCTAATGGCAGTCGCAACCGCCGCCGCAGCAGCCGCCTCCACCGCTCGAGGAGCTACCAGAGGGCGCGGAGGAGCCGCCAGAGCCCGCCGTGGCGAAGACGGAGAGCTGGATCGTGGCTTTTTTGCTGGCGCACTTGGGGCATGAGATTTCTTGCTGTTTGTTAATAACGATTTTCTCGAACTGGGCTTTGCAGTCTTCGCAGACGTATTCATAGATTGGCATTGGTATGGTCCCCGGAACGACCTTCTGGAGGATTATAGCAGGATAGGCGGGATTCCTTCTGGTAGCAATCTCGAGAATCGTTTGCCGCCGGGAGGCGTCTATTTCACTATAGCCACCCAAATACGCAGATCTTGAAAAATGCAATGCGGAAAAGCGCGTCGGCTCGGCCTTCCGACGGGCTAGCTGGTGTCGGCGGATATCGCTGGAGGTAGGAAGGTATGGATGGAGTGCTCGGATGGGGTCGTTTTTTCTTTGCGATTCCGATGGTGGGATTCGGCGTTCAGTACGTCGTATACGGAAGATATCTGGGTGGATTGCCGCCGGTGCCGCCGTGGACTCCGGGAGGCGCATGGGGGGCCTATTTGACAGGGGCCGTGCTAATCGTGGCGGGCGTGAGTCTCCTCGCGAATTGGAAGGCGCGGCTTTCTGCGACGGTTGTGGGGTTGCTGTTTCTTTTGTGCGTGTTGCTGCTGCATACGCAGAGACTCAGCGCGGTTCTAAATAATGGGAACGATCGCACCCGGGCACTCGAACCTCTGGCATTGGCGGGTGCGGCGTTTATGTTGGCGGCAACGCTGGCCGTCGACTGGCCCAATTCCCGCGGGTGGAACGCGGCGGTGGCATGGTTGAGCAAGCT
>Ga0210407_10004354_pt1 | contig 11187 bp, 9 predicted proteins | sample IncBWC27MmetaG_FD_150860 | JGI IMG/M metagenome (GOLD analysis project Ga0210407, IMG submission 150860) | Forest soil microbial communities from Barre Woods Harvard Forest LTER site, Petersham, Massachusetts, United States - Inc-BW-C-27-M | ecosystem: Environmental > Terrestrial > Soil >... | reverse complement strand
AATAAGAACGCGCAATCCTCGCGGGCGGGCGACGCCCATCTTCTTTGAATTGAAACCTCCGCGCGGTTACGGCCGTGAAAGCAGGATTCGCAGGTCCCGCAGATTGTTTCCCGTTGGGCCGGTGACAATCGCGTCGTTCAGTTGCGCGAAAAAAGTAAACGCGTCGCTCCGCCGAAACGCGTCTCCGGGATTCATACCAGCCGCCATCGCGCGCGCTAGCGTTTCACCGTCAGCCACTGCGCCTGCGGCTGGGCTATTGCCGTCAATCCCGTCGGTTCCCGCGCTGAGCACCGCGACGCGACGCCCGATAATATTCTCCACGCAGGCGAGCACGAAGGCGGAATTCCTTCCACCGATTCCATCGCCTGTCACCGGCGAGCTGATCTCGCCGTCGGCGATCAACGCCACCGGGCGGCCGGGATTGGCTGCCTGCAACGCGCCAAGTTGCGCGAGCAGGTACTCCGCGGCTTTCTCCACCGGCCAATCGTCGGTCGCATTATCGCAACAGGTGAAGAACCCCTTTCCCTCCGAGGCGTGGTGCGCGGGATGAAACAAATCGTCCATGCCCAGGAGCAGGACAAAATAGGCGTTGGCGAACGCGGGATCGCTTCCCTTCGGCGTCTCGGTTATCCTTCCTTCCTCCACGCACCGGCGCAGCGGCGCAGGAAACTGCGGCATCATTTTGAATTGCGAAATGATGCGCTCGACGTCCGCGATCGTCGTTGGGTCCGGCAAGGAAGGACCTGAGGCCAGTGCGGACTCCTGGTCCGCCGGCACGTCGGTCACCGCCAGGGTAATCTTGGTGGCTCGCCCTGCCGCTGCGGCAAGGCGGCCGCCTTTCACCGCGGAAACATGCTTCCTGACTGCGTTCATCGCGGCAATGGGTGCGCCGCACGTCACCAGCGTGCGATAGAACTGCTGAACGTCTTCCAGCGTCATCCGTGAATCGAGTGGCAACTCCGCGAGCGCCGATCCGCCGCCCGAGAGCAGAAAAAATACCAGCATTGTGTCATCGCATTTTTTCAGCAGCGCAAGGGCAGCTTCAGCGGCCGCCCAACTGTCGGCATTCGGGATCGGATGGCCTCCGACAAAATACTGCACGCCAGGCAGCGGACCGCTCGGCGGCGTTGGCGCGGACCGCGATGCCTTCAAATCCAACGTTCGGCGGCAGCAACGCACGCAAGCCGGCCAGCATCGCGTGCGCCGCTTTACCGATGGCTACCGCGCGGATTTTCGAATAGGAGCGCAGGTCAACCGCAATCTCGCCGCAGTGCAGAATTGAACCTTCGAGGGGCAGCTTGCGCTGCATCGTCACGGGAATATCAATAGCCGCCAGCGTTTCGTGGAAAATCAGGCGGGCGATCTGTTTCAGGTCCGCCATGCGGGGATTACCGGCACGCGTTTCAGCTTGCCTTCAGCACTTCAGGATTCAGAATGTTAGCCGGGCGCTGGCCTTTGAACAGCGCCACAACGTTTTGTGCAGCCATGCAGGCCATCTTGGTGCGCGTCTCAAGCGAGGCAGACGCTATGTGCGGGGCGAGGACCACGTTCGGACGCTTCAAGCCAGGTGCAATGACCGGCTCCTTCTCGTAAACGTCTAGAGCGGCCCCTGCAATCTTCTTGCTCTCGAGCGCCTGCACCAGTGCCGCTTCGTCCACCACCGGACCGCGCGAGGTGTTGATCAAAAAAGAAGTGGGCTTCATTTGCGCGAATGTCTTTGCATTAAAGAGCCCGCGTGTCTCCGGCAGCAGTGGCACGTGCACGCTCACAAAGTCCGATTCGCCGAGCAGCCCGCTTAAATCGCGGTACTCCGCGTGGAAGCCTCTTTCGACGTCCAGAGGCACGCGCACGGAATCGTAATAAATGACCTTCATCTGAAAGCCCGCGGCGCGGCGCGCCACCGCCCGGCCTATGCGCCCAAAACCGACCAGCCCGAGCGTCTTGCCCCAAACATCGGCGCCCACAAGCTGATCCAGGTCCCAGCCCTTCCACTCGCCCGAACGCGCCAGGGCTTCGCCTTCGCCCAGGCGGCGCGCCACGGCCATCAGCAGCGTCCACGCAAAATCGGCGGTGGTTTCGTCGAGCACGCCGGGAGTATTCGTAGCCGCGACACCCCGCTTGGTGCAGTCAGCCACCGTGATGTTGTCAAAGCCAACGGCGACGTTGGCCGCGATGCGCAGCTTCGGCGCGGCCGCCAACAGCTCTTCATCTACCTTTTCGGTGAGCAGGCACACCAAGCCATCTTGGTCCTTTACCCGGCGAAATAATTCCTCCTTGGAGATACGCTCCGGCCGCGTCCAATAATCGACCTCGCAGCTCGCGTTTAGAATCTGTTGCGCCGCCGGAAACAACGGCCGCGTCGACAACACTCTCGGTTTCGCCATATTCGCCTCTTCGCAAATGCGCGGAAAGTTACACTATCACGAAGATTCAATGTAATGAAGCGATGCCAATGGCAGGCAGGTTCAATTCTAATTGGGAATATCCTGATGGACCCGAATAAGTGGTTATTGCTGCCAGCCTCCGCCGAGTGACCTGTACAGTTGCACGAGACTCTGGTACTCGGAGCCGCGCGCTTGCGCGAGCGTGAGTTCCGCGTTGAAAAGGGACCGTTGGCCATCCAGGACTTCGAGGTACGTGGTGGTGCCACCCTTGTAGCGCATGTCCGACAGGCGCACAGATTCCTGCAAATCCTTGACGGTATCCTCCTGGCGAACGCGGACTTGGTGGAGTTTCTCGTAGCCGATCAGCGCATCGGATACGTCCCCGAAGGCTAGTTGAATCGCTTGGCGATAGCCGATGAGAGCTTGTTGATGCTGCGACTCGGCTAGCCGCAAATTTCCTCGAAGAGCTCCACCCGTGAAAATGGGCTGGCTCACCTGGGCGCCGTAAGACCAGATGCCGAGCTGCGAGCTCATCAGGCCGGAGAAAGCGCTGCTTCGTCCAAACGACCCGCCCCCGGAGCCTGTGAGGGAGATTTGCGGAAAGAACTGGGCCTTGGCGACTCCGATTTCGGCATTGGCGGCGACTAGGAATTGCTCGGCTTCGCGAATGTCGGGCCGGCGCTCGAGGAGCGAGGAAGGCATGCCCGGAGGCACTTCGGGAGGAAGCGGTTGCTCAACCAGAGGGAGTCCGCGCGGCACTCCTTGCGGATAATTGCCCAGGAGAATGCTAATGGCATTTTCTTCCTGCGCGATCAGCCGCTCCAAGTCAGGGATGGTGGCGTTCGCAGTATCAAGAACTTGCTGCGCTTGCAAAACATCAAGCTTGGTGGCCACGCCATGCTCCACGCGAAGGTTGGTGAGCTTCACCGAGTCTTCCTGCGTCTTGACGGTTTCGTGTGTGATTTGGAGTTGAAGGTCCAGCTGCAGAAGCGCGAAATAGTCACTCGCCACGTCGCTTACGAGCGTTAATATGACTGTCTGGCGCGCATCCTCTGTTGCGAGGAGTTGCGCGCGTGACGCCTCGGTCGCGCGGCGCAACCTGCCGAAGAAATCCAGCTGGAACGCCGCGTCGGCCGTAAGGGTCAGAAAGTTTGACGTGGTTTGGAAGTTATGCTCTTTCCCTCCGCTGAAATTGCCGTTGCCTTGGACCTGCGGGAATAGATTGGAACGAGTTATAGCAACCTGCGCGCGCGCTGCGTTGATGCGCTCGGTCGCAAGTTGCAGGTCGTAGTTCTGCTTCAGTGCGGTGCGAATCAGTTCTTGTAATTGCGGATCCTGGAAGACCTGCCACCAAGGTAGATCAGCATAGGACGCTGCCTGAGCCTGGGCCTGTGGGTTTTCGCTCAGATCGCGGAAGGCCGTCGGAGGTTGAACGGTGGGCCGATGGTAATTCGGGCCGACCATGCATCCGGCGAGGAAGCCAGAAGCCAGCGTGAGAATCACCCATGGTGCCAAGTTTTTCATTTTCAACTCCGTTCGTGCTTCGGCGCACTTGTCGCGAAGAAGTGCACGTCAATCTGCCGGTGCCGGTGTGGGCTCTGACGGCAAAGCTCCCGAGGCCCGCTCCTTGTCGGCGCCCGACCATTTCTCGACGAGGTAGAAGATGGCGGGGACAAAGAAGATGCCGATCGCGCTGGCCGCCAGCATGCCTCCGATCACCGTGGTTCCCATGATTTGGCGGGCAACCGACCCGGCCCCGGTCGCCGTCCACAGTGGGACGCAGCCAAGAATGAACGCGAAAGACGTCATCAAAATTGGTCGCAGACGAAGCCTGGCTCCTTGGAGCGCTGCGTCTACCAGGGGCTTCCCTTTCTCGAATTCGTCCTTGGCAAACTCGACGATCAGAATTGCGTTCTTGGCGGCCAAACCAATGAGCATGACCAGTCCGATTTGCGAATAGACGTCGTTCTCAATCTGGACCATATAAGGTGGCAGGAAAACGCCGAGCAGCACGCGGCGCAGCCAAAGGATTCCGAACGCTCCAAAGATCGCCACGGGTGTGCTCAGCAATACGCTGAAAGGCAGCGACCAGCTTTCGTACAACGCCGCCAGAATCAGGAAAACGAATAGCAGCGAAAGTCCGAAGATCACCGAAGCGGGTACTCCCTGCCGCGCTTGCTGCTCCTGAAACGACATACCTAAGTAATCGAAGCCCATTTCACGCGGCATGGTCTGCCTGAAAACCTCTTCAAGCGCCGCCGTGGCCTGGTCCGCGCTATAGCCCGGCGCCGCGCTGCCATTGATTTGCGCGGAACGGTATTCATTGAAGCGCATCGTAAACTCCGGCCCCAGCCGCGGCTTCACGCTGATCAGCGTGGACAGCGGAACATTGTCCCCGCTGGTGTTGCGAACATAGAACCGTCCGACGTTTTCCACTTTCGCGCGGTCTTCCCCTTCGGCCTCGATATAGACCTGCCACTGACGGCCGAACCGGTTGAAATAGTTGATGAAATATCCGCCCATAAACGCCTGAACGGTTCGGTAGACATCGCTGAGGAGCACACCCTGCTTCAGGACCTTGTCGCGGTCCACCTGGACGAACTCCTGTGGCACGCTGGGCAGGAAGGTAGTGCTAACGCCTGCGATCTCGGGGCGCTTGCGGGCCGCTTCCAGGAAGGTGGCCAAATTCTTGGCCAGGAACTGGACATCGTTGCCGGCGCGATCCTCGAGCACAAACGTGAATCCGCCGGAGGTCCCGACACCCGGAATAGCGGGCGGGGAAAACCCGAAGGCAATTGCCGTAGGCAACTTGCTCAATTCTTGGTTCAGATGCGCCTTGATCGCTTGAAATTGTTCGGCTCTCTTTGTGCGATCATCCCAGCGCTTGAACGTTACGAAAAAGAAGGCGTTGTAACTGGTGCGCACGAAGCTCAGCAAACTGAAGCCGACGACGCTGGTCGTGTATTGAACCCCCGGCGTATTTTGCAGGATTTTTTCCACATCAGCCGTTACTGCGGTCGTGCGCTCCAACGAAGCTCCGTTCGGAAGTTGTAGATTCACGTAGGCATAGCCCTGATCTTCGTCGGGAAGGAAGCTCGACGGTACTTTGTTGGCAAAGAAGCCGCCGGCCAAGCCAAAGGCCACGAGCAACACGACCACGACGACGGTCTTGCGTACCAACACCGCGCTCCACCGGACGTAGCCCTCTGTGGCTCGCTCAAAGACGCGGTTAAACCAATTGAAAAATCGCTGCAGCAATCCTCGACTCTCTGTCCGTGGCCGGAGCAGAAGTGCGGCAAGCGCGGGACTGAGGGTAAGCGCGTTAAACGCAGACAGGAGCACCGAAATCGCGACGGTAACAGCGAACTGCTGGTAGAGCCGGCCGGTAATGCCGGGGATGAAGGCTGTAGGCACGAATACCGCGGAGAGAACCAATGCGATCCCGACGACAGGGCCGGACAGTTCTTCCATGGCTTTCAAGGCCGCGTTCTTAGGGGTCAGGCCTTCCTCGATATGCCGTTCCACACCTTCAACCACAACGATGGCATCGTCCACCACGAGGCCGATTGCCAGCACGAGACCGAAGAGCGAGAGCGTATTGACGGAGAAACCGAACAGCGGAAAAAGCACGAACGTGCCGACCAGCGATACCGGCACCGCAAGAAGTGGAATCAGCGTGGCGCGCCAGCCCTGTAAGAAAATGTAGACGACAAGAATCACCAGCGCCAAGGCGATCAGAAGCGTCTTAATAATTTCCTTGATGCCTTCCGTGACTGCGCGAGTCTGGTCGAGCGCGACGACATAGTCCATGTCTTCCGGAAACCGCTGTTTCATCTGGGCCATTAGCTTCGTGATCTTTGCCGCCGCGTCGACGGCGTTGGAGCCGGGCAACTGATAGGCAGCGATAATCGCGCTTGGTTTCCCGTTGAGGCGGCCAACAACGCTGTAGTCCTGGGAACCCAATTCGATCCGAGCGACGTCCCGGACACGCACGATCCCGCCGTCGGGCGTCTCGCGAAGGACGATCTGTCCGAACTCTTCCTGCGAGACAAGACGGCCTTGCGCTAGAACCGAATAGGTAAATTCCTGGCCCTTGGGCGCAGGTTCGCCACCCGCCTTCCCCGCAGGGTTCACGGTGTTCTGCGCCTGAATAGCGCTGATAATTTCGGGAACGGTGATCCCCAGCTTTGCCAATTGGTCGGGTTTTACCCACAGCCGCATCGCGTATTGGCCCGCACCGAATACCTGAACGTTGCCGATGCCCGGCGAGCGCGTGAACGGGTCGACGACATTGATGTACGCGTAGTTCGCGAGAAACTCGGCATCGTACGTTCCGTGCGGCGAGTAGAGGGCAATCAGCATGAGCGGAGCGGTTACGGACTTGCGGACGGTTATTCCGTAGTTGTTCACGTCGGCGGGGAGCTGCGAGGCAGCTTGCGTCTCGCGTGCCTGGGTGAGAATCAAATCGGTGTTCGGATCGGTTTTTAGGTCGAAGTTCACTATCAGAGTCGTGTTCGAATTACCGGTGGCGTTTAGCGAATACATATAATTCATGTTGTCCACGCCGCTCATCTGCTGCTCGATGGGAGTGGCCACCGCCTGTTCGAGGGTCTGTGCGTCAGCGCCGACGTACGTGGCCAGGACTTGAATCTCCGGCGGAGCGATGCTGGGGAACTGCGCGACCGGCAGACTAAGCACCGTGATGGTGCCTACAATCACCATGACGATGGAAATCACCATGGCGACGATGGGACGGTTGATAAAGAATTTTGACATCGGGTTACCTTCCTTCAGTTCCCGCGGCAAATGGTCTGGGCTTCACTTGCATGCCCGAACGCACCTTCTGCACGCCCTCGGCGACCACGCGTTCGCCCCGCTGCAGTCCGTCGGTAATAATCCATTCGGCGCCGACCCGGTCGGCCACTTTAACTGTACGAATGCTGATCTTGTCCTCGTCGCTCACAACCGCAACCTCATAACCTCCTTGTAGCTCCGAGACCGCACGCTGAGGCAGAAGCAGCGCGTTTTGCTGGACGCGGACGGCTGTGCGAACTCTGCCGTAGCCGCCAGGGCGCAGAATATTCCCGGGATTGGGAAATAACGCCGCTATGCGAATCGCGCCCGTGCTCTGGTTCACTTGGCGGTCCGCAAAGTAAAACGTGCCTTGATGTGCATAGGTCGAGCCGTCGGCCAGGATCAGGTCGAGACGCAGATTCTTGCCAGCCGCTTCCCGAGTACTCTCCGTTGGGAACCGTTTGTTCCAATCGAGGTACTCGCTCTCGCTGACGGTGAAATAGACCTTGATGGGGTCCACGGTGGACACGGAGGTCACGGGTCCGCTGCTCGGATTGACCAAAGCACCCACCTGAAGCTGAGCCTGCCCAGCGATACCGTCAATGGGCGCAATAAGGCGCGTAAAATCGAGGTTGATCTTGGCTGTTTCCACGGCAGCTTCTGCCGACTTAATTTGCGCTTGCGCTGTGGCCACTGTCGCCTTTGCAGCCATGTTGTTCTGGACGGCATTGTCTAGATCCTGTTGGCTAGCGGCTTGCTCTCTCGCCAGAGGGGTGTAGCGGTTGACATCCAGTTCCGTGCGGCCTTGCACTGCCTGCGCGTTGGCAAGCTGGGCCTTGGCCTGCGCCAACTGTCCTTCGGCTTGGTCCAGCACCGCCTGAAAAGGCCGCGGGTCAATCTCGAAAAGCAACTGCCCCTTCTTGACGAATGCGCCTTCTTGATAGCCCTGCCGCAGTAGGTAGCCCGTGACCTGCGCCCTGACGTCGGCATTTGTCATTCCGTCGAGCGTGCCGATCCACTCGCCAAAGATCGGAACATCCCTCTGCGCAACCTGCACCACCTCAACATCCGGCGCACCGCCCGGCTGCGCTCCTGATACGTGCTTCGGGCGTACCGTTCCAATAATCAGGCCGGCGACGACCAGGCACAAAGCTCCGCCTATCCAGAACTTGTATTTTGAAAGTGTGTTCATGGTCGCCTCCCACAGCGAGACCTTTCCCCGGAATCCAGCTTCCTATTTTCGACGCCTGGGGGATTGCATGACTTGATGCTCCTGCTGACCAGCAGGATACATACAATCCCAAGCCTCTACCACCCCTCAGGCTGCGCGGACGGCTTCCGCGGAGAAGCGCTTGGCCGCGAGACCCCAAGGAAAAAGAAAACCAACAAAACCACCACCTGCGTCCCGAGGAACGGCGGCCCTGATTGTGTGGGTGTCAGGGCTTTGAGCACGGATAAATTCATGGCTAGCCGAAACCTAACCCACTTCGCCTTTTCCCCTTGACAACCCGTTACTGCTCGCGTAGTATAAGTGTCGGAAACAACCGCGCCTCCTATCCCTCGTAACGCCGGCATCCCTGCTGGCGTTTTTGCTTTCTGGAGCCAGCCAACTGGCCGTAGTGCTTTGCTTGCGACCTCGCGAAACGCAGCACACGTTGCCTGATTCTTGCTCAATATAAGGCCCTTTAGAATCAACACTTGCAAAAGTGTGTGAAAACAAAGGACTTTAAGTTCCTTTAGAATCAACACTTATGAAAAAAGGGGGGAGGGGCCCCCTGAGCTCGCGTAGTCCTTAGCGGTCGCCGATTAGGTAGCGGCACGACTCGGACCCATGCGCGCGCAGTGCGCGGCCTGCGACCGGATTCGATACGGTCTTATGTGTTATCTCGGACGCTTGATAGCGGCTTCCGCGTCCGCCTGAAGCTTGGCGCTGACCCTGCGTTGTGAGTACCGAGCTGACCAGTAGTTGATCTTCTCAGCGAAATATTGAAGGAAGGTCCATCCGAGCGCATGGTATTCCGCATACTCATCGGGTGTGAGCTGCACCATGATCGTAAAGCCTGTTGCGGACTGCTCGCAGTTGACGTAAAGGAAATACGCATCGCCGTCTCGTAAGAGATGCCAAAACTTGTACGTGAGAGTGCTTGGCGGCGGCTCTCTGACGATTACTTCCATAACCTTGCCTCGAAGGCCGAGATTCGTAGCCGTAAGAAGTATGCCACCTCCGGGAGCAATCGCCCGGTCGTGGTTGCGTAAGTTAAGACGGCTACGCCCTCCCGGCGGCATTGGGGGACACCGCAGAAAGGGCGCGTCCGTCTTCAGGAGAGAAGCTCGTCAACAACTTACAAATTCAGAAGCCCGGCGGCGGAGGCGGCGTATCGGCCGTTCCACCGGCCGGCGGAGCGCCGTGAAATCTGCGCATGTGATCCCGCGGACCTCCCGGCCCACCTTCTTTCACCGTGTAATCCGAGGGCACCGTGAATAGCGTCGCAGCAGGCTCGGCGCGCTGCACATTGGTCAATGTGTAGGTGGTGGTCCCAAAGCGCGGATCAGTGCGCGTGCTCTTCACCACGATCTGCAGGTCCGGCGAATACCAGCGCTCGAACACGATTTGAATGGGCTTGTCGTTTCCGATCTGTCCCGCCGGAATGGTGCGCGTGATGCGCGTACCCTCGGCGTTCACGCCGTTGATCGCTTGCGTGCCAAGCGATTCCTTTTGTACCTCGCCGGAAGACTCCTCTTTGGCCATGTGCTTCTGCATCCTTTGCTCGAAGGCTTGCTGATTCCCATTGGCCCGTGCGCCTCCCTTACCGCCTCTGGGCGTGATCTTGTGCGCCACTTTTTGCGCTGGGTCCAACATGTAGTGCACTCCGGCAACGGGATCGCCGATGGTGATCATCGTGCGCGCCTTTCCGGAGGTCTGCAGCGGTCCGAACCCGGAAAGCGTCACTTCCCGGCGCGACCGGCCCTGGCTATCGCGATAGAGTGTGCTCGACGTGGTGCGAACGATGTTGCTGCCGTCTTGCAGTGTCTGCTTGGTTTCCGAACTTGCCGTCGCTGAAAAGGGCGCTCCTTTGACAACTTTCCCGGGATTCAATCCTTCAAATCCCATTAATTCGATGCGCTCGGCAAACGGTCCCGCGGGTCCGCCCCTCGGCGGTGGCGGCGGTTCTTGTGCTCGGAACGTTCCCGCAGTCAGCAAAAGAGCCCCGCCAACAAGCGAACAGGCCCAAATTTTACGATTCATCGTCTCTTCTCCTCTTCTCTCCCGCGCTTCTAAACTCGTGCCTCAAGAAATCAAACGCGCACTACTGTGATTGCGGCAGGCGCACTGCTTTGGGCAGTCCGTCCTGGCCAACCAGCAAATCCACCTGAATCCAGTCGCTCACGCGCTCTTCGTTCACTGGCAAACCCAGTGCGCTGAGCGCGCCGCGCTGCATCCCCACGCGCACGATGGCGGAATCGTCCATGTCCTGCGGAAAGCTTCCCGGCAGCAGCGTAAAATCGCCCCCTTCGTTGTCGGCGACGAGCATCGCGTCCTCGGATTTGTCCGTAGCGGGCACCGCAGAAGCTGGCGCGTTCGCCTTCGCATCATTTCGAGCCGAAACGTCGATGCCCTGCGTCTGCGCGAGCCTCCAATTCCACCAGCTAATGCCCGCGAACAGCACCGCCGCGGCCGCCAACGCCCAAGCCGCGAACACTGCCGCGGAGCGCGCTTTTGCAGTGCGATGCCGTATGCCAAATTCGTGTCGCAGCCGCATTTCGACTCGCTGCGGCGTCCCCGCATCTCGCGTCGCCTCACGCAACGCCTGCAACGCGATCCGCGCCTCTTGCCAGGATTCCTGTAGCGCCGCGCAGTTCGCGCACTGGGCGGCATGCTCCGCGGCGGCATGCCGCAACGCCGCGTCGAGCTCGTCTGTTCGGAGGCCACTGCGCTCGAGGCCCACTGCTTCAAATTCTTCGCACTTCATAATGCCCTTCCTTTTTCTTGCTCTACGTTGCTGCGCTA
>Ga0210407_10004352_pt1 | contig 11191 bp, 12 predicted proteins | sample IncBWC27MmetaG_FD_150860 | JGI IMG/M metagenome (GOLD analysis project Ga0210407, IMG submission 150860) | Forest soil microbial communities from Barre Woods Harvard Forest LTER site, Petersham, Massachusetts, United States - Inc-BW-C-27-M | ecosystem: Environmental > Terrestrial > Soil >... | reverse complement strand
AGAAATGGTACCCTCGGACTGGCAATGGCGGGGGGGATCCCAGTCGGGGATTCCAATTATCCTCCCGCTCAGAGCAGCGGTCAAGATGCGGATGTTCTGTGCCGAGGTTCTGTGGCGAAGGGACATGAGGAGTTCCTCTTGGACCAAGCCGAACTCCGTCTCGCAAGGAAGCAGAGAACTGCTACTTTGAGGGACGCGGAGGTTTGGTTATGGGGTCTTTTAGATTATTTTGTTCGTGCTCGATGACTTCTGACTTGTAGCTCTGAAGCCAGCGGACAAATTCATCGTAAGAATTGCGTTTGACAGGTAATCCGCGAACTAGTTTTCTAATGAAGTTTTTGCGATCAAACCCGCTCTCGCGAGCGCATTTGTTGATGCCAATCTTCCCTATATCCGCCTTAACTTCTTTGGTTGCGACAACTTTTGGTCGCTCTCCCGTACTCGGCAGACTTGAATTCCAGTACTCTGGGATCCGAAACTGTTTTTCCGAGTATTGATCAATCCAGCTTTTCTTGAGCCATTGTCGAGAATCAGTTTCGTACGGGGCTATCAGATGGAAACGTTCCGGTTTGACCCCCGGAGGATGGCCGAGCGGCTTTACGTGACAAGTCAACAAGAAATTGAAAGGTTTTATTTGTTTCCAGTACGGCTTTCCACCATTCAGTTTCGCCAGCGGTCTCACAACTGAAGACGGATAGTCGAAAACACGGCCCTGCAGAATTCTGTGGCGGTTTAGGTAAGGTGCCGTGTCCTTTCCGAATTCGTAACCCTTATAGTACAAGTGCGCCACGAAATCGCAAAACCCTTGCACCCAAACTTCCCGGATCGTGCGCTCTGCGGTCTTCCGCCAGGAGTGCGACCGCCTTCATGCTGGCTATACCGAGAATTTCGGCTGACGCAGCAGATTGCCGTAATACTAGGTCCTTCCTTTGTCAGGCCCAAGGGCGGTCCAATCGTTTGGTACACTTTGCATGGGTATGCAAATTCTGGAATCGCTTCAAGACGCGCAGCGTCTGGTCGGAGAACTCGGGAAACCGATTCCGAAGCTGAGTCTAGCGGAAAGACGTCACGTTAGGGCTGTTCTGAAGGCCAGTGATTTCGAACGTTTGGATGCGGCCTGGATTATCAGGCTCTTCCTGGTGGCTGGCTTGCCCCTTTCTGATCGCAAGTTTGATGCTATGCAGATCTGCCGGGCGTTGCCTCCGTATGACATCGGCCATTTCCTCGACAGACTTTCCAATCAAGAGCGGGTGGTCAACGCCGAAATACCCCTCGAAGCCATTGCTCTTACTCTGAAGAGAGAGGATGCCGCCCGCACTTTGAACAGAGAGGACGCGGTGCAAACGTTCCACTCCCTATTTCGTTTAGCTCACACTGGCGTACATGCGGACCTACAAGACAGCTCAACGACGCGAACACGATTCGAACCGGGAACCGCCCTTGCCCTTCTGAAGACTGCCTCGCGGATCGCGGCCCTTATCGTGTTGGACGCACGTGATGGACTATCTAAGGTGCAGTTTGCCAGGAGACGCACTGCTATCAAATCGTTTGTGGATCTAGCGTATTTCACGGCGACGAAGTGCGAGACTTCTGGTGTTTCTGCTGCAACCCTCGACCTGATGTTCACCCTCAGCCGAAGGGTTGGATGGGCTGACTTTGACCGTGCGGCTGAAATGACCCCGGCGCACTCGTCCTATCTGTACTCCCTCCCGGCGAAACTGGCCCCGATGCTGCTTTCACATAAGCGCATAGCAGAGATTGAGATTTTGGCTGCTCGGGCAGCATTATTTGACCAGTCGCGAGAGACATTTCAGGAAGCTCTCCGGAACACTCTTTCGGAGACGACTTCCACGATCCCTATGGCGTCACGCGAATGGGTGGAAGGATTCTTAGGCCTGAAGAGACCGCCACCCCCCCCCCGAGCTTCAATCCAAGAGCATTGATACGACCAGTGATGTGATCTCGAGCGTATGGCAACGCTACTGTTGGCGGCATGGGAGGCTCGGGAGGAAGGTGCCGGGGCACGACATCTCTTTCAACTGTTTAGCGGGATTTGTAAGACGGCCTTTCGCTTGTCCCTCGCTGGTGATCCGGGGGGGGTAGCCGAATTTGATCCCGCCGTTCACGAAGGTTCAGGCGGCGACATCATGAGTGGAGTTAGGGTTAGGCTGTTAAGACCTTGGGTGCAGTGGGGTGAACCTCCGGTTACTCGGGTGATCGTTCGCGCACTTGTCTCACCAGTTGAGCACACGGCTCCATAGTTACTTGGCGTACGATGTTGTCATGTTTTGGATTGGAGGTTACGGAATTGGCAAGCATCGTTAGAAAACTCTGGGTTGGGTTGGATTGGGGGACCCATTCCTCTAAGTGGTGGTACAACTTCGAAAATGCCGATGGTGTTGTGGGCCAATCCTCGCGAGCCGAAGCTGTCGTTGATTCCACGATCCATAGGAGTGGCGATCGGCTGAGAATGCTGCGTGAGCGTACTCGGACACAAAGCGAAGTCCAAGACGCTCGGTTGAAGCGGCTCTTGCTCAAGGATCCCCAAGGTGCCAGTTATTGGGAGGCGGTTCGGGACGGCATTCGAGTAAGTTTGGGGGAAGCCGTTACGGACATCGGGATCCTTGAGATTGCTCAGGAATGGGCAAGCGTCGGTGAAATGTTTTGATCATTCCACGACCCCCAGGGGCTAAATACTATCAACACGAATAAACACACTAAAGATCCAGACAAATATCTTGGTAAGACGTTGTGATCAGAAATAGTTCAAAAAGAGAGCCAAGGCCCAGAAATGCTACCGGTATCCGGTTCAGTCTCGCTGAAAAAAAGAAATGGGCTTCTTGTAGATTTTCGCCAGGTGCAGAAGTTCGATAAAGTCCACCCTCCGCTCCCCAGATTCCGACTTCGAAATGAAAGACTGAGGCCGAGAAAGCAGTTTGGCAACTTCAGCCTGGGTAAAACCAGCATCCAGTCTGGCTTGCTTCAGCCGCTTCAAAAACAGCCGATATTCCCGAATGTAATCTTTGGTTTTCAGTGGCCGCCTCAAGGACTACGAGGCAGCTTTTACAGGTCTCCAGATCAATATCCCAAAATCGAATATTGCGTGATCTAGTCCTGGGATTTACAATTCATCCGACTTTCCCTTCCCCAGCAGGCTGCCCACTTTTTTCAAAGGAGATTTCCCGTGAAAGCTCTTTTAAGCGCGTCGGTAGTGATCGTGTTTGTGCTCGCGGCAATTGCCGCCCCCGTGCAAGCACAAACTTTCACTGTCCTTTCCAATTTCACAGGTTCGAGCGGGGCATATCCCTACGGCGGTTTGATGCAGGACAGTGCTGGCACCCTCTATGGGACCACTTATGCCGGTGGATCCTTTTCGGTCGGAACGATATTCGCAGTGATTTACGGCGCGGAACCTGTCTTGCACAGCTTTAACGGCTCGGACGGGTCGATCCCGAAAGGGGGGCTAATACGGGACAAGGACGGAAACCTGTACGGCACCACACAAGAAGGTGGAACTTTCGGCGCAGGGACGGTGTTCCAGTTAGATACAAACGGCATCCTGACCACGCTGCACAGCTTCGCAGGAGGATCGTATGACGGTGCGGCTCCTTTCGGGGGCTTGGTTCGGGACAGCACTGGCAATCTTTATGGCACCACGGAGAGCGGTGGCTCTGCTGGATTTGGAACGGTGTGGACGCTGAGTCCCGGCGGTACAGAGACCGTGCTTTACAACTTTTCAGGACCAGACGGGGCGAACCCCGCCTATGGAAGTTTGATGCTAGACAAGACTGGGAACCTCTATGGCGTCACTGCGTATGGCGGCGCGGCAAATGATGGTGTGATATTCCGGATTACGACGGGCGGCTCGTTCACTGTGCTTCACAGCTTTACGGGCGCTGATGGCAGTCTCGCTTATGGAACTCCGGTGGAAGATGCGAACGGCAATCTCTACGGAACTGCCGCGGAAGGAGGAAAGCACGGCGGGGGAACGGTGTGGAGGTTGACTTCGAGCGGCGCATTAACGGTCCTGCACCACTTCACCGGGGGGACATCGGACGGAGGATATCCCCTCGCCGGTTTGGTCCGAGACAGTAAAGGAAATCTGTATGGCGTTACGTACTACGGCGGGTCTTCGGGGCAAGGAACAGTGTTCAAGGTCAAGGGTCGTACTTTCACCCTGCTCCACAGCTTCACTTGCGCAACGGACGGCTGTTATCCAGTTGGGGCATTGATAGAAGACGGGAATGGAAACCTCTATGGGACTGGTAACGTCGGTGGCTCTTTCGGATCAGGAACAGTATGGAAGATCACTCCCTAGCGTGTAGCGCGCCACGAGATTCTCCGTCAAATACCAGGCTCACTTTAACGGCCCAGCGCCCGCAGCCTCGTGCGATAGGGAAGGAAAAGAGGCCTTCGATAACCGACAACAGGTTCAACCTGCCCAGCTCGGGGAATTTCTGAACCCAAAATCAGGGAAATTCCAGCAAATCTACCCGTAAACCCTTGTATATCTCGTAGTTATAAAATAAATCGCGCCATTTCGCGTATAAACCATAGTTGCGAGCTACCCTACCAAACCCCTATGCCCCCTCCCAAATCGCGTCCTAGTGCGTCTAAACCCGGTTCTTGACCCCGCCTACAGCCCAGTCCCAACCCCGCCGTTTAGCCCTTGGAACTCCAAAACTATGGCAAGACCATGCTAACGGATCAACGGTACAGGGAACGCCATCGTGAAGAAGATGAAGATAACGGTATCGGAGAACCGAGACTGAGAGCAGCGTAGGGCCGAGATTAAATCGTTCATTCCGAAGACTTTTGCCTTGTGCGGGCTCGTGTGGCCATCTTGCGTACCTCGACGGCGGTCACCGCCTTGGCCCTTCCATAGGCTAAATGGCCAACTTCTAGTAAATCCGCCACGTCGTAGCGGTTTCCGCCGGTCATGCTTTTTACATACTCTACCAACACTCGAACAGCGTTTCCCGGTTCCGTTCGCAGAGCACGGCTCCAACGGTTATTGAGCTCCTGCGAAGCGCCGTTGAGACCCGAAGCGTACGAACGGATACGATTTGAGAGATCGATCGACGCGGAGGGAGGCCATCGGAACTCTGGAGTGATTTCCAGGATCGAATTAAGTTTTTCTATGTCAGCGGCATCTTTGAGGAGGCGCTTGGCGGCTTGCTTCACGCGAGCAGCTAGCGACCGTTTGTCCGTCACGAATCCTTTTATTCCGCGGGCGGGCTTGCCTTTCTCCTGCCGAATATTGAGGCCGCAGGATAACTCCACCCACATCAACAAGAAATCCGTATCGCAGCCTAATTTTTTTAGGCGTTCTAGCGTTCCTCTGCGGGATGGGGGGCCATCGAGTTGAGTATAGAACTGCCGCTCGAACGTCTCCGACGGTAAGTGGATCATTTTGTTTCCGAACATCCCCGGACGCAAAACTATCACAAATTATCTAGTTCGCGGCCTTACCTATTGCAGATCCCTAAAGTAGATTGGCGTTGGAAATCACGCTTGGTAGCTGCTTTGGCACCTAGTTTGAAAAGAAGTCAAAGTAGCCGGGGGAAAGGCTTGTGAACGTTTCGGATGTTTTCGCATTCATGTACGCGGCGGAGTTGCCAACATTAAATCTCGTTATCGGCGAAGCCCTTCGGATACTCGCGGAGAAAGAGCGGAGTGAAACGCAAGCACCCAGCAGCCTGACGTCCACTCCAAATACTCGCACTGGGCGTGCTTGACAGAAGGCACGGTTGTCCGCCTCGACAGGCTCCAGGTTGTATCGTGGGCTCCACCGGGACATAAACCGCCATCGTTGGACGGATTCGTCGTCACTCGAGATTCGTTTGTGCGAAGCCAAACAACGACCAGCACTTATGCGAGATGTTGCCAGTACAAAAGTGTAACTGACGACACCAAAATTTACTGGCAATACAGTCGCCGCAAGGGGTGGCTCAAGCCGTGGAAGATCACGATCGTCGCGGATGACTCCACCGGTTTATCTCGCGATCAGATCGAGCGTGTGCTCGATCATTGCCGCTTCTATCGATTTCTGACCATTGAAGTGGCGCTTGATTTCGGCCCGCAGTCCGCAGTCAACAGAGAATTTGTCAAACGCCACGCACAGTTCGGAAAGAGTCGTCGCCGTGCACAAACAAGGTGAAATGCGAGTGCTGTACTACGGAGGTCGAAAATCTGACAAGTTCGTGCGCTGCTATTCGAAACCGGGGCTTGGGTTTCGGGTTGAACTGGAACTTCATTCGGGTCTCTTGCGTCACCATCAAATTTCGACGCTGGAGGATCTTCGTTATTTGCCTCAGCTCATCCAGCCCAAGCATTTTCAGTTCGTCGATCTTGATTGGGTCAAGTTGAAGCGATATCTCGTCCATAAGTTCGGCGCTGGCGGCCATCAGATCTTGGTTTGCGCCCAGAGTCGCGCGAGGTCAATCCGGTGGGTGTTGCGTTATCTCCGGAAGAACAAGGTTCCTAACCCGCATCGGTTTCTTGCACCGCTTCCAATGAATGAAGCGATCACTCGCGCACTGAGCAGGTGGGTGCGCCAATTTTGAGGTCCCTACGAACATGAGCAAACACAAGGTAAGTCACACCGAAGAACGTGCGGTAGAGGCTGACGCCAAGAAACTCTTGAAATCACCACGGTTCTTTAACGAGTTCCTTCTTGTGATGAAGAAACTAGGGCTTGTCGGCGAAGAATTGAACGCGCTAGTGCTCTTGATCGTCGTGGTTTCCCGTCTCTTGCAGAGACCGCTCAGCGTTTTCGTGAAAGCACTCAGTTCAGCTGGAAAAAACTGGACCGTCACACGCGTGCTCCGTTTACTACCGAAAGATTGCATTATCGAGGTCACGAGCGCGTCTGAACGAGCTTGGAACTATGCAAAATCAAACCTTCAGCACCGTGTTGTGTACCTACAGGAGCGGAGCGATGCGGCAGGCACCGTTCACCCCATCCGACTCCTAATCAGCGAACGCAAGATAGTGCGGTTGGTTACGCGTGTGGTCAACGGAGAACGGATCACGGAGAAACATGTCGCGCGGGGGCCGGTGGCGTCCATATCTACTAGCACGGAAGATCGGCTCGAGATCGATGACGAGAATCGGCACATTTCAATCTGGATTGATGAATCCTCTGAACAGACGCGCCAAATCGTGAAGTCGTATCACAAGCAGACTGAGGGTCTCAGTCGGAAAGAGCTACGAACATGGCGGATGGTCCATCGGCTTTTGGAAAGTAGAACCGGGGATCAGTTTGTCTTCCCAAAGTGGTTTGACGAGGTGCCTGACCGATTATTCGTGGAAGACTTACGTGTTCGTCGCTACTTTCCAGCTTTCGTGGAAGCGTGCTGCACTGTCTGCCTAACTCGCTCTTTTCAATCAGACCTGAAGATCCTCAAACCAGGTTACCTAAGCGTGGACTTTACCGATTTTGCGATTGCGGCTTTGATCTTCGATCAGGTCTTCGTCGAGAGCTTGCACCGGCAGCACGGCGCAGAAGAATCCACACGCCGTATAGTCGAACGTATCTCTGCGAAGAAGGGACGCCCTGTTCGAGCCAAAGATCTTGCTCGAAAGCTCCACATCTCACTTGATTGTGCGTACAGGCAATTGCGTCACGCAGAGAAAGCCGGGGTCATCCAGCGAGCAAATGAACCAGAGAGGAACAATCGCAAGTTATTTATAGCGACCCCGCGACCCCGTTTTGTTCCTGACCCAGAGAAACTCTTCAGGCAATTGAAAGATGTAGACGAGAAAGTCCGGTTTGTGCACCCGATCACGGGAGAGTGGGTCGAATATCGGCGATGAGGTGTAGGGCGTTTGGTTTTGTAGTTTTGACGGTTTTGCGGAGGGTACCCTCGATGGAGAAATTGCTAACGATTGCGGAACTAGCAGACCGCTTAGGAATTCAAAAGTCCAGCGCATACCACTGGCTGAGCGACGGTCGGCTCCCTTGCATCCGGCTTAGCAAGCGTTGTGTTCGTTTTCGTGAAAGCGATGTCGAAAAGATGTTGGACCAATTTAGCCAAAAGCGCGATACGCACGCCCGAAGTGAAGAAATACAGTGGCGACGCCAAAAAACATAAGGCTTCCCGAAATGCGCCAATTGCTCCAGGTTGCGCTTTTTAACAACCGCTTTTCTAATGACGCCCAATGGGAGGTATCTCATGGGAATCAAGAAAGCAGCTATCTACACCCGAGTGAGCAGTTTGGATCAGCATCCCGAGATGCAGCAAGCGGAATTAGTCGATTACGTCAAAAGACGCGGCTGGAGTCTTCACAAGGTCTACACCGACAAGGGAGTGTCAGGAGCAGTAGAACGGCGTCGGGCTCTGGACGCACTCTTGGCGGATTGCCGCCAGAAAAAGATTGACATTGTAGTCGTCTGGAAATTCGATAGATTTGCTCGTTCACTGAAGCAACTGCTAACCGCCCTGGAACTGTTCAGAACTCTCAACATCGGTTTTGTGTCGTGCACAGAAGCAATAGACACATCACTGCCACATGGCGAGATGCTTTTTCAAATAATTGGTGCAATCGCTCAATGGGAGCGGTCGCTGATCGTTGAGAGAGTGAAAGCCGGATTGCAATACGCACGAAGCCAAGGGAAACGACTGGGTCGTCCCCCGCTCCGTGTGTTGACTCCCAAGGAAGTCGCACAGTTGCGGAAGGAACGAGTCCGAACCAAAGCATCCTTCAGAGAAATTGCCCTGAAGTACGGTGTCTCGGTATTCACGGCCCACTCGTTGTGCAAAAAGTAAGAACGGGGCAGGGCCGAATTTTCAGGAAATCTCACACTTGAGAAGACATGGGGACGCTCTACAAACGCGATGGGAGCCGTAAATGGATGATGGCAGTGACCGTCAACGGTCGGCAGGTGTGCAAAAGCACGCACACATCTAACAAACGGCTTGCCGATCAGATGCTCTCCCGATGGGAAACTGATGTATTCGAAGGTCGTTTTCATCTGCCGAAATCTGCTCCGCCGGCCTTCGCGCAGTGGGCCGAAGAGTTTCTTGCAAAAGTGTCGCACCCGAATACTCGTAAGCGATATGGGTCTTCCGTCGGGAAGTTGAAAGAAGCGTTCACTGGCGCACGGTTGTCCGACGTCTCCGCTGAGCGCATTGAGGAGTACAAGGAAGCACGGTTGTCCGAGGGTGTGGAGCCCGCAACAATCAATCACGACCTTCGGGTCCTCAGGCGCATCATGCGACTTGCTGAGCGCAAGCGTCTGATCCCGCGAACTCCTTTCCTTGAAGTCGATTTCCTGAAGCAGAGACACGTGCGCACACCGCATATCGTCACTTTCGAAGAAGAAGAGAAGATTCTAGCTGTCGCGCCTGGATTCATTCGCGCCCTAGTGGTCCTAATTCTTGAAACTGGAATGCGGTCACACCGCGAAGCGCTGGCTTTGACGTGGGACGCAATTGACTTTGCAAACGATTCGATCCGAGTCAGAGAATCTAAAACGCGAGCGGGCATCAGAAATATCCCGCTCTCGGCTAGGTGTAAGGCGGAACTCTTGCGTTGGCGCGACATGTTTGGCCCAGAATTTTCCCCATTTGTCTTTCCCAACGTGCGCACCCCAACGCAACCATTGAAGGATGTTCGCCATAGCTGGGAAAGGACGCTCAAAGACGCAAGACTCCCGAAATTCATTCTTTATAACCTCCGCCACACCTTTGCCAGTCGCTTGAGCGCTGCTGGAGTGTCCGACCTCTTCGTTGCCCAAATGATCGGCCACTCCTCACCGAGCATTTTGCAAACGTACGCCAAAGCCATTGACGAATACCGTCGCGATGCGGTCCGCAAACTTGAGGAAATGCGGGCTGCACACGTTCCCCGGCAGTCCTCTTCCCCAGCGTCCATTAACTGAGTGGCGCTTTCTGAGATCCCCTGCCGACCCGGTTCGCCGACCCCGATCACGAAAATTACTACAGTTTTACTACAGTGGGGAGTTTTCAACAGGAAGTCAGTCCGGCGAGTATATATAGCTGAACGCTGTAAGTCTATCAAAACAAAATGGACATCATGGTGCCGGGAGGGGGAGTCGAACCCCCAAGGTACTAAGTACCGGCGGATTTTGAGTCCGCTGCGTCTGCCAGTTCCGCCATCCCGGCACTACTTCCAAGTGCCTGATTTTACGCCCTGCTTATGGCTCTGTTTTCTTTTCATCCAAGATGACGAATGTGAAACTGTGTAAGGAAGTGTGTCAGTTTTCGCCGATTTCCACAGTTCGTTGTCATTTTGCCTGTGAAGCGCTTTGCCGGCGATTCGCAAGCTAAGAGCCCATTGCCAAGGTCATAAGAAAGCACCCGCACGAGATTCTACCATTTCATTAAGAGCTGCTGCTATCGTTTGATTTCACGCGAAGCGGACGACTTGGCGTTCGAAAGAACAGCGCCAGTACGAGCCAACGACTCAAGCAGCTCTAACTTTACAGGTCGTGGATATTTTTGCGCGTACAACAGAAGCTTGTCGCGATCAAGCTTGCGGAGGTCGAACTCGTCGGTGATTGCCTCAGTTCCCCGCTTTCGCGCCAAGTAAAACCAGTCTAACAGAGCCTTCTCTGGTTCTGCAGTGTTGTACGTCCCGTATAGGGTTCTACGCGCTTGGAACCCCCAATAGAGACTAGCTTTGATATGCCTGAACGTTATCGACACCGTGCGCGAACTGAACGATGCTGGTTCGCCGGTAGTAACGCCGGTGATCGAAACTGGCGTCTGTGAGCTTATTCCCGCCTCTCGAAGGACCGTTTGAAGCGAAACATATGATCGAGGCCGGAGAAGATTCACAAGCTCACGACCCGAGAAGTCTCGTGCAAGCAGGTTAATAAACCACTTCTTCGCAAAGTGTTCGATCATGCCTCTCTTCACAAGTCTGAGAAACGATCTTCGGACAACTAGCTCAGACATTCCCAAACGGCGGGCGATCTCATCCGATTTCAATAGTGGAGAGACCTTAGCTTCTTCCGACACAAATTTTGCCCAGTCGATGCGTGATGTTTTCATGGTTTTAGCCACTCCGCGAATAGATCGCGCAGGGATTGCCGCAGTGGTTCGAATTCTTTTCCCGCAAGCTGTCGATACACCTCTTCGGGGAGATATTCGCGTAACTCAGCCTCGCAGCGTTTAGGCGTCACTGCGGCAATTCGTTCATTGATGAAGTTTGGATCTTCAAG
>Ga0210407_10004351_pt1 | contig 11193 bp, 2 predicted proteins | sample IncBWC27MmetaG_FD_150860 | JGI IMG/M metagenome (GOLD analysis project Ga0210407, IMG submission 150860) | Forest soil microbial communities from Barre Woods Harvard Forest LTER site, Petersham, Massachusetts, United States - Inc-BW-C-27-M | ecosystem: Environmental > Terrestrial > Soil >... | reverse complement strand
CCTGCAGCGTTGTCGGTGATGGTTACAGCAGCCGAGCGCGAGCCCGCCGCTGTCGGAGTGAATGTCACGTTGATGGTGCAGCTCCCATTATTGGCGGCCACCGAGCTGCCGCAGCTATTCAGTTGCGTGAAGTCCCCAATGTTTGCGCCCGTCACACTGATTCCTGTGATGTTCAGCGCTGCGGTGCCGGTGTTGGTGAGCGTCACCGCCTGTGAACCGCTGGTCGTGTTCACTTGCTGGCTCGGGAAGGTCAAGCTCGAGGCCGACAAGCTCACAGCCGGGGCAGGCGAACCGGAGGTCCCCGTGCCCGTCAGTGGCACGACCTGCGGACTGTCCGGAGAACTGTCGATGAAGATAAGCGATCCTGTCCGAACGCCAGGGGCCGTGGGCGTGAACGTTACCCAGATATCGCAGCCGAAACCTTGAGACAATCCGCTCCCGCAGAAATTGTTAAGGGCGAAATCTCCAGTGGTAGTGATGCTGTTGATGGTCAGGAATGCCGCGCCGACGTTTTTGATGTTGAAAATAGTGGCATGGGTGGTGGAGCCCACAGCCTGAGAACCAAAATCATTGCTCGTGGGAGTTATGACCACCGGAGATGAGGAGCCAGTCCCGTTGAGGCTGATGGAATGTGGACTGCCCGCCGCATTATCAGTAATGGTTACGGCCGCCGAACGTGCGCCCGCGCCCGCGGGCGTAAACGTCACGTTGATCGTGCAAGTCCCGGTATTGGCTGCGACCGAGTTGCCGCAATTGTTGCTCTGAGAAAAGTCGCCGTTGTTTACTCCAGTAATGGCAATGCTCGTGATCGTGAGCGCGCCGTTTCCGGTGTTGGTCAAAGTGACGGATTGCGCCGCGCTGGGCACGCCCAATGACTGCATCGCAAACGTCAGGCTCGACGTGGACAGGCTGACCACTGGTGCCGCCAGGCCGGTTCCGCTGAGAGTTACCGCATGCGGGCTGCCCGCGGCGTTATCGGTCACGGTAACGGAAGCGGTGCGTGTGCCCGCCGCGGTGGGCGCGAAGGTCACGCTGATGGTACAGGTTCCATTATTCGCCGCGACTGAGCTGCCGCAAGTGTTGGTCTGCGCGTAATCGCCGATGTTTGTGCCTGTGACACCAATGCTTGTGATGTTCAACACCGCGTTGCCGGTGTTCGTGAGGGTCACAGTTTGGGCCGGACTGGTCGAGCCAACTTGCTGGCCCACGAACGTCAAGCTCGGAGTTGACAGACTCACCACGGGGGCTGGGGGCGGCGTGCCGGTGCCGGTCAGAGAGACTGCATGCGGACTGCCCGCGGCGTTGTCGGTGACGGTTACGGAAGCCGCACGCGAACCGGTGGCAGTGGGCGTAAAGGTCACACTGATCGTACAAGTGCCATTGTTGGCGGCAACCGAGCTGCCGCAAGTATTGGTCTGCGCATAATCGCCGCTGTTGGTGCCGGTGACAGCGATGCTCGTGATGTTCAGCGCCGCGTTGCCAGTATTGGTAAGCGTAACGGTCTGCGCCGCGCTGGCCGTGTTTATCTGCTGGTTGGTGAACGTCAAGGTCGAGACTGACAAGCTCACGACGGGTGCTGGGGGCGGTGTGCCCGTGCCAGTCAGGGTGATCGTTTGCGGGCTGCCCGTGGCGCTGTCGGTGATGGTCACCGCGGCGGTCCGTGTGCCGGTCGCCGTCGGTGTGAAAGTTACGTTGATGGTGCAGGTCCCATTATTCGCCGGGACTGAGCTGCCGCAAGTGTTGGTCTGCGTGTAGTCAGCGCTGTTTGCGCCTGTCACGCCAATGCTGGTGATATTCAGCACCCCGTTGCCAGTGTTGGTCAGTGTCACCGGCTGCGACGCGCTGGTCGTGTTGGTCTGCTGGCTGGTAAACGTCAGGCTGGAGCTGGAAAGGCTGACTGCCGGAGCCCCTGTGCCCGTGCCCGTAAGCGTGATGGAGTGCGGCGATCCCGCGGCGTTGTCCGTGATGCTGACTGCGGCGGTCCGTGTTCCTATTGCCGTCGGCGTGAACGTCACGCTGATCGTGCAAGTGCCATTGTTGGCGGCCACGGAGCTGCCACAAGTATTTGTCTGAGCGTAGTCGCCGCTGTTCGCGCCAGAGATTCCGAGAGAGCTGATGTTTAGCGTTGCATTGCCGGTGTTCGTCAGCGTCACTGTTTGTGAGCCGCTGGTTGTATTCATCTGCTGGCTGGCAAACGTCAGGCTCGAAGCGGACAAGCTCAGGATCGGTGCAGGAACCGGCGTGCCGGTGCCGGTGAGATTGATCGCTTGAGGCGATCCCGTGGCATTGTCGGTGATCGTCACCGCTGCGGTACGCGTGCCGGTCGCAGTCGGTGTGAAAGTTACGCTGATGGTGCAACTTCCATTATTTGCCGGGACTGAGCTGCCGCAAGTGTTGGTCTGCCCATAGTCACCGCTGTTTGCGCCTGTCACGCCAATGCTGGTCAGGTTTAGCACCGCATTGCCGGTGTTGGTTAGCGTCACCGTCTGCGATCCGCTGGTCGTGTTCAAAACCTGGCTCGCGAACGTGAGGGTTGAAGCCGAGAGGCTCACGACCGGTGCAGGTGCGGCACTGCCCGTTCCGCTGAGGGTGAAGGAATGCGGGCTGCCCGCAGCGTTATCGGTGATGGTCACCGCAGCCGTCCGCGTACCCGCTACGGTCGGCGTAAAGGTCACGCTGATTGTGCAGCTCCCATTGTTGGCGGCTACAGTGGTGCCGCAAGTGTTGGTCTGTGCGTAGTCTCCGCTATTTGCGCCGGTAACCGCGAGGCTGCTTATGTTTAGTGCGGCGTTGCCGGTATTCGTGAGTGTCACCGTCTGTGACCCGCTGGTGGTGTTCACTTGCTGGCTCGCAAACGTGAGACTCGGGGCCGACAAGTTCACTGCAGGCGAGTTCGACGATGTTCCCGTCCCGGTAAGGTTCACCACCTGTGGACTGTCAATGCCGCTGTCTGTGAAAACGAGTGTGCCTGTTCGAACACCTGGCGCCGTAGGCGTAAATTTGACCCAGTTGTCGCATCCAAAGCCCTGGGATAGCCCGCTCCCGCAAAAACTTGTAACACTGAAATCGCCGGTGGTTGTCTCGCCGTTGAGAGTCAAGAATGCCGCGCCGGTGTTCTTGATATTGATAATGATTGCCGCGCTGGAGCTGCCGACAGCCACCGAGCCGAAATTAGCGCTGTTTGGCGTTATGACCACGGGCGATGCCGGGGCGACGCCCGTGCCGTTGAGCGTAAAGGAATGTGGATTGCCCGCGGCGTTGTCGGTGATGGTCACTGCAGCGGTCCGTGCGCCTACCGCTGTCGGCGTGAACGTTACGCTGATCGTGCAATTCCCATTGTTGGCCGCCACGGTACTACCGCAAGTGGTCGTCTGCGCGTAGTCGCCGGCGTTTGCGCCCGTCAGACCGATGCTCGAAATGTTCAGCACGGCGTTGCCCGTGTTGGTCAGCGTGACCGTCTGCGCCGCGCTGGTCGTATTCGTCGTCTGACTGGCAAACGTCAGACTCGCGCTGGAAAGGCTCACAATCGGAGCAGGAGCGCCCGCAACTGTACCACTCAGGTTGATGGATTCCGGGCTGTCCAGAGCGTTGTCGGTGATGGTCACTGCCGCGATCGGCGTCCCCGGGTTTATTGACGTTGGCGCGAATTTCACGCTGATGGTGCAAGTTCCGTTGACCGCCACGGAGCTCCCGCAAGTATTTGTCTGTGTGTATTCCGCGCTGTTCGCGCCGGTGATGCCAATGCTCGTGATGGTGAGTGCCCCAGTGCCAGTATTGGTCAGTGTCACCGCCTGCGCCGCGCTGGTTGTGTTTACCGTCTGGCTCGCGAAAGTCAGGCTCGTGGTAGAGAGGCTCACCGCCGGAACGGTCACACCCGTGCCGTTGAGAGTGATGGACTGCTGGCCGCCCGAAGCGTTGTCATTGATGGTCACCGCCGCGGTGCGTGCGCCGGCTGCGGTCGGCCTGAAAGTAGCGCTGATGGTGCATGTCCCATTGATCGAGATGGAACCGGAGCAATTATTTGTCTGTGTGTAGTCGCCGCTGTTTACGCCTGTGACGCTGATGCTGGAAATGTTCAAAGTGGCGTTGCCGGTGTTGGTGAGCGTAACCGTCTGCGCCGAGCTGGTGGTATTTATGGCCTGGTTCGCAAAGGTCAGGCTCGGAGCAGAAAGGCTTACCGCCGGAGATGGTCCCGCAGGCAGGAACGCAACGATAAACATGCCCCAGTGCGATGCGGAAGAATCCGACTCGGTAGCCGACAGTGTCCCGGCAGTGACGCCCAACCTGTGTTCCAGGAGCTGTCCATCCACACCCACCATGCCGTAAGAGAAGTTTGTGCCTGGAGAGACCGAGCCGCCGCTCACTCTGCCCCACCCGATTATCAGATCAGTTTTCGTGGTGGTGGTGGGCCCGCTGTTTATCGCGTCCGTGCCGCCGCTGGATCCGAGCTGTCCGTTGCAGGAATCGATAATCGGCCCGCTGGTGCTTACGCCTCCGTACTCGCCGATGGCCCATTGGAGGCCGAGATTGCCGTTCGGAGTAACCGTTACCGTATTAGAGGCCGAGGACTTGATGTTTTGCGCGTGCCACACTTCCAGGTGTCCCGCAGTCGAAGTGACCGAAACGGAGCAGGACTTCGCGTAAGTGTTGCCGGCGGAGTCGGTGACTGAGGTGATGCTTCCAACCGGGTCACCGTAATCGATCCCCACGACGATGGTGTCCCCAGCAAGGTTAGGCGAGCTGAAGGTTGTTGTGCCCTTACCAAACGTCGACCCGGACGCCTTAGCCTGCACGAACGAAAAGGGATTGCCAAAATTGTATTTGGCTACGAAGCCGTCATATCCGCCCGCGAGCGAAGACTGGAACCGATTGCCCGCGGTGGGAAAGTTGGACGAGTTTGTGAAGCCCGTGAGGTAAGGATTGCCCGCGGAGTCCACGGTGACGCCGGTGCTTTCGTCATCACCAGAGCCCCCCAGATACGTGGAATAAATCAATGCCGTGCCGGTGGCATTCAGTTCGCTGAGAAACGCATCCGTGTTGCCGCCAAAACTGCTTTGAGCGGGACTGCCGGCCGTGGGGAAATTGCTGGACTTCGTATAACCGACAACGAACGCGTTGCCGGAGGAGTTTATGGCCACATCGTTACAAGTCTCATCGCCGCTGCCGCCGAGGAACGTGGAATAAACCAGGGCATTGCCGGCTGGGTTCAATTTACTCACGAAGGCATCGCCACTCGTCGCGCCACCCGCAAAGCTCGTCTGCAAGGCGCCGGCAGTCGTGGGGAAATTGCCTGAGGTCGTGGCTCCGCAGACATACGCGTTACCAGAGGAGTCCACCGCGAGTCCGCGGCCCAGGTCGGTGCCATTGCCGCCCAGGTAGGTGGAATAAGTCAGAGCCGACCCAGTGGAATTCAGCTTGGTTACGACCGCATTCGAAACGCCACCACCGAAAGAGGGCTGCACGGAACCGACAGTTGTTGGGTAATTAAGGGAGCTGGATTGCCCTGTAATATATGCGTTCCCTGAGGAGTCCACCGCGATTGCATTCGCAGTTTCAGTGGCGCTGCCTCCCAAATATGTGGAATACGTCAATGTGGTGCCCGTTGAGTTCAACTTGCTCACAAAAATATCGGAAGCTCCAGAAAGCGTTTTCTGAAATGCGGTGGTGGACACCGCAAAGTTGGGCGACTGCGTTTGGCCGGTGACGTACGCGTTGCCGGAGGAATCAATAGCAATGGCCAGCCCGATGTCGAGGCCGCTCCCACCCAGATAGGTGGAATAAGTGAGTGCCGAACCAGTGGAGTTCAATTTCGTTACAAAGGCATCGGCAGTGCCGCCGCCGAATGCTGTCTGCACCACCCCTGTGGTCGTTGGAAAATTGTTTGAGCCTGCCTGACCCGTAATGTAGGCGCTGCCCGAGGAATCCACGGCAATCGCCATCCCTGCATCGCCCACGGTGCCGCCCAGGTAAGTCGAGTAAATCAGAGCCGACCCAGTCGAATTCAGTTTGGTGACAAAGACATTAGTGGCGCCGCCGTTAGTCTTCTGAAACGCGGTCGCAGAGGTCGGGAAGTTGGTGGATGCCGTTGTCCCGACGATATAAGCGGCGCCGGTGGAGTCCACTGCGATGCCGTTACCTTGGTCGTTTCCTGTGCTCCCGCCCAGATATGTGGAGTACGACAGCGTGGGGTCGATTACCAACGCGTAGCGAGAATCATAGGCAGCAACTTCAAAACCGATCTGTTGCGAGCCCTTAAGCACAAAATGACCATCAATATTCTTTTTGCCCGAATCTGTCTCTTGATAAATAACAGGGGCCTGCAGGATCACTTCCTCGCCGCCAATCCCGATGCGCAGATTGCCTTTTCGATCCAGCGTTAACTTATCCGCACTCGGGAATCCCAGAGCGATCGATTTGGGGTCGGCCCCTGGATTAACGATAAAGTCGTGCTCCAGTTGCTGCTGATTGCCGTAGTGGATCAAATCCACGCCCTGATAAACATTTTGGTAGCTCACGCTGGCGTAGGTGGGCACATCTGTGCGCCATTTCTTGGGATCATTCCCGACGAAGTAGTTGCTCTTGCCGGGCAATAGTTCGCGTCCGCTGACGAGCGCTGCAGGGTTCGCACCAATGAGCTGCATTCGCAAAACTGCGGAGGTCGCAACGCGCCCTCCCGCGAATTGTTTGCCGTGGGATGTTTCCCCGAATGATTGTTTGGTTCCAGTCGTGTCAGCCTTACGCAGAGCTAATACAGCTTCGGTGGGCGTCAGGAATAGCGTGTATCCGCGGCCCCGCGACACGAACTTCACTGGCGAATTGCTCTGCCCCATGGTTGGCTCAAATTGCCCGATGTTCGGCTCGAAACTCAGCGGCAACGTCCCATATTGTTGCTGCAATCTATTCAACTCACTCTTCGACCCAAGATTGCCATTTTGAAGTTCAGAGAATTTCTTATCGGCAGTCGAAGAATTATTCTTGACCTGCGTTGCAGGCCGAATGAGAGCAATAAATATGATTACCGAGACGGCGACACTGAGACCGAGAACTAGTAGTGCTATACGTCGTGGACGCAAGTGTGTCTCCTCGTCTGCTGAGCCGAATGAGCCCAGGTTTCAGTTTCACAATTGTGCGCAACTCAACCCACCGGGGACACGGGGGCCTACAGGGGACAAGCCGTATAGTCCTGATGCATGGCGCATGCCAGACTAGGAAGAAAAGCTGTCTGAGGACTTGGCCGGGGAGGGCATCTAAATCATTGATTCTGCGGGGTTTTACTGGGTGTGGAAACGAGAGCTTCGAGCGGGGCGTGCGGAATCTGCACAGTGCAATCTTATTCCGCACCGCAAAGTGCCGCTAAAGAGAAACTGATTTCTTGGAAGCAGAATACCCCCCTGAACACCCATTCCAGCTATTTTTGCGCCTGAGACCGCTTCAGGTCGCGTTGCTGGTCCAAGTAACTCTCGCCTTCCGAGACCCATGCCGGGGCGGGCTCGCCCTTCAAGTAATGACCAAACCAAGTGAAGATGCGGCGCTCGTAGTCAATTTGGTCGGCTTTCTTGCGCAGGCCGTGGTCTTCACCGCCGTAAAGGAGCAGCACCACATTTTTGTTGGCACGGCGCGCGATGTTGTAAAGCTCGACGCCCTGATGAAAGAAAACAGTACCGTCGCTGTCGCCAACTTCGATCATGAGCGGCGTGTTCATATTCTGCACGTTGAAGACGGCCGAATTGCGAATGTAAGCCTGCAGATCTTCGTAGAGCGGGACCTGCATGCGCTGCTGGCCTGTTTCGATGTGATCGGTTTCGGCGATGCCGACGCTCCAGTGATGATTTCCGTAGTTGCTTACAAGATCCGTGATGGGAGCACCCGCCACTGCGGCTGCGAAGAAATCATTGGTGTGAGTCGCGAGGTATGCGGCGTCAAATCCGCCCCAGGAGTGGCCCACCACGCCAATCTTCTTGGAATCCACAGCGCCCATGGTGAGGACTTTTTTCACGGCGGAGGTCACACAATCAACGACGGAGATTCCCGGATCGCGCGGCTGGAAAACAATGTCCGGCTCCAACAGGAAATATCCGTGACTGGTGAAGCTGCCCACGCTGTAATAATTACGCTCGGACGGTGCACTATAATGGTGCAGGCCGTCGGACAATTTTTCGTACATATAAACGATCATGGGATATTTCTTGCCGGGCTCGTATCCGGCCGGATAGTAGAGCGCGCCCTGCAACCGCTCACCGTGGCTGTTTTTGTACTCGACCAATTCTTCGTGGCCCCAGGCGTAGTCGGATTGGAATGGATTTGTGTTGGTAACTTGCTTCATATTTTTGAGTTCGGGGCCGCCGACAAATGCGTTTGGCGATTCGGTGAATGTTTGTTCGGAATATTCGTAAACGTCCGCGTCCTTTGCTTTGGCGAGGCGTTCGACGGCCTTATCGAGCCAGATCAAACGCTCCACGCCCGCAGTTCCCGGGCGAATACGGCCATAGCCGGATTTCTTGGTCCAAATTCCGAAGAGGCTGAGGTAAATGGGTTTGTCGGTGTCAATGAACTCCTCTTCAGGATTCAATCGAACGTAGCGATGACGTATCTGCTCTGCCGCGCCGTCGGTGAAACGAGCGGCATGGGAACCATCGGCGGCAACCTGCCACAGGTCAAATCTGTCGTAGAGAATTACTGCGGCATCGTTCTTCGTCCATCCGGCAACGCCAAACGGCGGCTTTTGTGCGACCGTGGCGTCCGACTCAGTGTCCAGAAAGGTTGCGTGTATATTCTTGGTGATGTTGACGACCGCGCGCGTGGCAACGTCAACCGTCCAGAAATTATCATCCTGAAAAAATAGCAGGTATCGGCCGCCGGAGCTGGCAGACACGTATCCATTCTCAAGGATGTGCTCCTTCACTCTTGTTCGATCTCCAGTGGAGAGGTCGACAACGTAAAGGTCTGCCTCGTGACGCCCGATGCTCTGGTCCATCGCATAGGAATCCCAATTTTCTGTGAAAGCCAATTTCTGATGCTTGAGAGGTGTCACCGACTCGGTGAGGCTGCGCCCAAGCTGTGTGAATTGACCTGAATTTACATGCCAGGCAGCCAGCATATTTTTTTGACGGTCGGCCTTGGCGCGGAACTTCTGAAAAGGGATCACCTGGGCGTCGCGGTAATTCCAGATATCGACCGATGGCGGATCGTCGGTCTCGGCGGCAGGAGAGGCGGCAGTGGAGGCGGCTGTGTCCGAAGTTGTAGCAGGCTTTTTTGCGGCCGGGGCTTTTCAAGCCACTTCGCCACGCCCAGGAAAACGGCGTCACCGTCTTCGGACCACGTTGGTTTGTGGAATGGAACTGTGCGCAAACCCGTGGCGAATTTCGCGTCCGCGGCAGGGCTGTACTCATGCTTTGCGGGCGAGGCATCTGAGAGATGCGTCCAGGCCAGTGCGGAGTAAATCGGGTTCTCGTGACGATCATCTGACTTGGATCGCAGGACGGCGAGGTCGGCGCCGTTCTTGCGCCAGGCCAGGCCGCTGTATGTGGACGAAGAGGAGTCGAGAACGTTGAGCGCGCCAGTCTCCGTGTTGAAAATCTGGACTCCGTTGCCGGCTTTGTCATCTGCGTAGGTGGCCATGGCGAGCAGCGTTCCAGTGCGCGGAAGGTCTTGCCAGGCGAATTCGGAGACATTTCCAAATGTGGTGTCGTGGCCAGTGGAGAGTTGCCGAAGAATCAGTGTTGCGCCTTGCGGAGCGTCGTCCGCCTCGGCTGATGCTGCGGGATCAGGTGTGTCCTTTTTTTCCGGAGGATAGCGGCGCATGGCCAGGTAAAGCCCAGTTGGACTAAAGGAGAATGACTCGATACCTTCAACAACTGACTGCTCCCCACTTGAAAGATTGAGCAAACCCATTTTGTTCTGAATGGGTTTCTTGTCTTTTCTCATCTTTTCCTGCTGCGCTTCGGAATAGCCGATGGAATAAGCAAGCCAGTGCGAATCCGAGGAGAAGGATGGCTGGGTGCCAAACGCTGTGGTTTTTGTTGTGCCATCGGCGATGTTTGTCACGCGCAGCTCATTGTTGAAGCTTGAACGGTTTATGGCGTAGGCGAGCCATTTCCCGTCAGGTGACAGCCCGCCGTAAGCGCCGCCCGGGCCGAGCGATTCCCACTTGCCATAATCAGCCGGGGGCACGGGCTGCTTCGATTGTGGTTGGATTGTGGAAGCAAAGCCGAGGATCAAAATCGTAGCAGCAATTGTTCGTCGCATGGCACGCCTTCCTTAACAGTCGTCAATTCTGAAACGTCGCTGAGTGAAGCGGCTTGTTTGCAGTCACTTGTGGTATATCACGCCGCCCTTCATTACAAAGCTCACTTTTTGCGTGGCGCTGATGTCTTGCAGCGGGTCGCCGGGCACGGCAATAATGTCCGCGAAGTAACCCGCCTTCAGCGCGCCGATTTGTCCTTGCCAGCCCAGCAGTTTCGCACCGTTGAGGATGTCGGCCTGAAGCGCCGCGAGCGGAGTCATACCGTACTTCACCATGAGCACCAACTCACGCGCCTGCGTTCCGTGTGGAAAGGGCCCGACATCTGAGCCCACGGCCATGGGAACTCCAGCCGCCAGCTGCTTGCGAAATTCGGCTGCATGAAAATCGAGCTGCGCGTGTTGGCGAGCAATGGCGGCTGGGGAGCCGGCGTGATCCGCAAAATATTCTGAAATGGCGAATGTGGGCACCGCAGGGATCTGTTTTTCGCGCATGATGCGCATGGTTTCGTCACTGAGCTGATCGGCGTGATCGACAGATTCAACGCCTGCTTGCGCGGCGTAAAGCGTGCCCGGCTCGCCGGTGGCATGAACGGCGACGTGCTTGCCGTTGCGCGCGGCCTCGGCAACGGCCGCGTCCAATTCCGCTTTCGTGTATTGGTACGTTGAAGAAAAGTGGCCGTCACGGAAGGAGTCGCGGCCGGTTTCATAGATCTTGATGAAGTCGGCGCCTTCTTTCAATTCTTGTCGAATCACAGTAACCAATTCCGCGGCATTGTTGGCGTAGGTGGCGTTCCCCATTACATGCTGTTCGGGATTGTAGTTAATGGCGTCTTCGTGTCCGCCAAGAATGCTGATGGCGTTGCCGCTGATGCGCAGGCGCGGGCCGGGAAACTGTCCTTGATTGATGGCGTTGCGCACGGCGGTGTCGGCGGAGCCAGCGCCTTCGGTGCC
>Ga0210407_10004350_pt1 | contig 11193 bp, 11 predicted proteins | sample IncBWC27MmetaG_FD_150860 | JGI IMG/M metagenome (GOLD analysis project Ga0210407, IMG submission 150860) | Forest soil microbial communities from Barre Woods Harvard Forest LTER site, Petersham, Massachusetts, United States - Inc-BW-C-27-M | ecosystem: Environmental > Terrestrial > Soil >... | reverse complement strand
GCAGCGCCAAAATGGCCGAAACCAAACGGAGGCGACGCATCGCAGCCATGGCGAGTGCTAAGGGACCCAGCGCTACCAGCAGGAAAATGAAATTCTCCTTCGATCCGGCAGCGATGGCGGTGCCGAGCGATGCCACCGGGAGCGCCCAGCCAGGAATGCGCTCACCTGAGACGAGCCGAGGCACGATGGCGTCGCAAGCAATAAGAACGAGTGAGATGCCGAGGATAGCCAGTTGCTCGGCCGGTCCGAAAGATAAGGTCCAGAGATTGCTCCAAAAGCCAAGCCCAGCAATACCGATGACCATCGCAAGCGCCGGCAACAGTCCGATGCAGCGGACGGCGATACGGCCGGCTGCGCCGAGGAAAAGGCCAAAATACAAAACCCGCAATGCGTGATAGAGACCTGGGCGATCACCCAGCAGCCAAGCTTCCAACTCAAGGTACAAGATAAAGATCGGACGGAACCGGCCGCCGGAGCCGAGGCTCCCGACCTCCGTCTCCAACAGATACGGCCAAATCCTGGAAAATGGAAGGCTACCATTACTGCCAAGCCAAAGCGCCTCGCGATGATCATCGACGATGGAGAAATCCGCGAAGACCATGCCGCCAGTCAAGAGCACGGCAACTGCCAGCCCCCAAAGCCAAGGTACCGACCGGATATTCGTTCTACAAAGGAGGAATCTCATATCTATATCAGAACGGAATGTCGTTTGTGTCCGCGTCCCTCCCGCAGTAATCCGAGTCGCGCTCCCGGGGGCCGAGAGAAAAGCAACCCATGTCGTAGGCGTGAGTGCTCTTATGAATGGTATAAGACTGTTCGTGACCGCTGAGATGGCCGGCAAGGTGCTTGCGGACCAATCCCTCATAAAGCGTGTAGTCGGCTGAGCGGACAAGGTAGCACTTGCCGGCTCCACACAACACCATCCGGTAACGCGGCATTGTGTCGAAGAGGAATTTATAAACTGCTGCCGTCACCTGCGGGTAGCGACCCGAGAAGAAGTCATCGACACAGATAACTCCGCGATCGGCGAGGAAGCGTTCCGCAACATGCAGGTCGTTCGTTACGCTGTGACCGTCATGATCCCCGTCGATGTGTATCCATCGCGCTGTACCATAAAAGCGGACGAGGTCTGGAGCAGTAAGCAAGCACAAAGACTTGGTCAGCACCGCCTGGACCTGGGGTTCATCCAGACTGCAGATCTTTGCGACTACGTCGTCGATTGGGTTGACGTCGTTGAGGATACACCATTCGCCGCGTTGCATATGGCAGGCCGCGAGCAGGGCCGATTTGCCCGAGAGGACACCAATCTCGAAAAAATTACCTGCGACGCTCATTTGGCGCTGCGCGGTAAGGAAGAAGTCCCAAGTCACGATCGCTCCGTCCTGGAAATAGCCGGGTGTGCTCCCGAATCGGGAGCGATATGTCTCAAACGGGGTCGTCACTGCTGGCCTCGCCGCCATGATTGTAGGTTTGCGTGCCAACGCACGCACAATCCGTTGCTTGATCGCCCCATACCAACCTGTCAAGTCGCAACACCTTGGTCTCGAAGCACTAGCGATAGCACTTCGCCCAGGCAGTCAGATCACGCCGTCTGATTGCTCGGGAGATGCGTTTCAGCCTTTGTGCTCAGGGGTGCGCCATCCTGCGTCGGTCTCGACGGCCCCTGCCTCTGCTCCCGACATGGTCACCTCCCCGCCCACATGCCACGTCCGCGCGCCCGCACGCGACGCAGAACGTCGACAGCGCCAGGCGGCAATAAGCGGACGCAAGCCTCAAGTGTCCGCCAGCGCGCCCGCATCAGCCACGAGCGAACGGCGCCGCGAATCGGTCCGATGGTGATCCTGACCGCACTTGTCACCACTTGCCAGTCAGCTTTGATCAAGTCCCAGTAGCCACGGTCTGGCACCACTTCAGCCGGCTGAATACTCCGCGCGCGTTCATCGGCCGCCCGGATCTCGTCCCGGAGCCGGGCCGTCTCGATCCGCTCCCGCAGGAAAGCCTCCTGCAACACCGCGATTCGCGTCCTGTCCCATTCCGGCGTCGCGTACAGCGGCGACCGGTTCTGGATCGCATAGACCTCGGGTTGTCTCGCGGCCAGTTGCGACGAGATACCCCCCTCCTGGAACGAACCGATGACCTCGTCCACGGACCGCACGTCGATCGCGGGATCCGCAAGAACCTTGAGAAACCAGTCGTAGTCCGCGTGGCAACGATAGCGCAGGTCAAAGCGGCCAGTTCGGGAAAAGACCGACGGACGCGCCAGCGTCGACTGATGCGGCAGGCAGCCGCAGATCATAAGCCTGGGCGCCTCCGCCGGCGGAGGCGGGCGAAACACGTGGGTCGCCCCGTCGATCGGCCGCACCTCCAGCCAGCCGTAATACACGTCAGCGCCGGCATCCCGTTCGATCGCCGCGACCGCATTCGCCAGCGCCGTTGCCGATGCAAACCTGTCGTCGGCATTGAGGAACAGCACATAGTCGCCGGTGACGCGGTCCAGGCCCTTGTTCATCGCGTCGTAGATGCCCCGGTCGGGTTCGGAGACCAGCGCGGCCACGTGCGGATACCGTCGGACGGCGGCGACCGTCCCATCGCTCGAAAGACCGTCGATCACGATGTGTTCGACATCGCGGTGGGTCTGCTCCGCGACGCTTCGCAGGCAGCCCTCGATGACCGCACCCGCGTTGCAGCAGACCGTGACGACGCTGATCTTCATTGGCCAGCCCCTGATTGCCGCGCTACAGACCGCGCTCCGTCCTCCTGCGGACCTGTTCCGCCTCGACCAGCAGTTCCACCAGGCGCGGCATCGTGATTGTGGCCGACCAGCCTAGCAGGTCCCTGGCCTTCCGGGGATTGCCGCTGCTGTACAGAATGTCGGTGGGTCGCCGGAAGGCATCGCTTGTTACCACATGGTTCCGCCAATCCAGGTTGTAACAGGAGAAGCAGCCGGCGACGAAATCCTTCAGGCTGTGGGTCTCGCCCGTGGCGATGACGAAGTCGGTCGGGTCGGGGTGATCGAGCATGCGCTGCATGGCGTCGACATATTCCGGCGCCCAGCCCCAGTCGCGCGAGAGATCGAGCGCGCCCAGTTCCAGAACGGACAGCCTGCCCTCCGCAATGTCTGTGGCCCCGTGCACGATCTTCTGTGTGACGTAACGTGTCGCGCGGAATGGGGATTCGTGATTGAACAGAATGCCGGAGCAGGCGAACAGCCCATACGCTTCGCGATAGTTCGCCACGGCCCAGAACGACGCCGCTTTCCCGACCGCGTAAGGGCTGCGAGGCCGGAACTCGGTCGCCTCGTCTGCCGGCTTATGCTCGGTGTTGCCGAAGCACTCGCTCGACGCGGCGTTGTAGAACCTGGCGTCGAGCGCGAGAAAGCGCATGGCCTCCAGCACGTTGATCGTCCCGTGCATGATGCTGTCGATGGTCTCGACCGGTTGGTCGAAAGACAGGCCAACCGAGGATTGCGCTGCCAGATTGTAAATGTATCGCGGTTGGACATTTTTGAGCGTCGTCACCACACTGCGGAAGTCGTCGAGCACGCTCGAATGCAGCGTGACCTTGTCGAGGATTCCCAAGACTCGCAGATTAGAAAAGCTCGTGCTCTCCTTGTCGCGCGAGGTCCCGTGCACCTCGACGCCCTTGCGGAGCAGGAGATCGGCCAGATAAGCGCCGTCCTGGCCTGAGATGCCGAAGATCAACGCCTTCCGGTCGCTCGGTTGCATGGTTGCGCTGTGCTCCGTCCCCGCCCACGACGTGTATGTTCGATGTCCGTCGTATCGCGGGCAAGGTCAACCCTCGCACGGCTGTGCGGGTGCCCGGCATTCTGGCGGAGTTGACAAGAGGTCGTCCGATCCGCCTCCGCCATGCTTTTCATCCACCCCACTTCTTTGCCTGTTAGCGGTGTGGGGTCGCCATCCTCCGACTCCTGCTCTTCGGTTGTCATGCCGACCTTGTTGACTTCGTATATGAAACGCATGCGGCGGTCTCGGTGCCGGCGGAACGCCTCGGTGCTCTACTCGTGTCCTATTGCGCCCGATCCCGTCATCGAATGGCCCGTGGTGCCGACAAGGAGCTCCGCGTCGAAGCCGCCATTGTGGTCCTCGCATTCAGCACTCATTATGCCGACCTGCCAGCAACTTGGAGATGCCACGGGCGGGGGCGGTCCACGCCTACTGATCAGGCGACTGTTGGTTGCAGCCCAGGGGAATCGGGTGAAAAACCTACCGTGCGATCAGGTCGGCGAGGAAGTCGTCATCCCAGCCCGCAGTCTTGCGCTTGAGCCGCAATGAGGCGTTGCCAGGCGCCTTTCGGATCAGGTTGTGAGCCATGTGTTTGATGACGGCGAAGTTGGCCGGTGCGTGGTCGGTTCGGACCCGACACTCGCCATCGCGGAAGATCATGTCCACGGCCATCGCCGGCGAGGATCACCTTCGCCCCGGACTGCTTCGCCTCCGCAAGCAGCTCGCCGGTGACACGGCTGTCCAGCATGGTCGCCTCGTCCACCACCACCACGGTGCGTCGGTCCCAGCTCGTCCGCCCGGTCTTCAGTCCGAACAGTCCGGCATGCACCGTGCCGGCCCTGGTGAACCCGTCCGCCTTCAGGCCCTGCGCGACGGCATCCGTCGGCGCCAGCCGGACCACGCGCCGCCCGTCCAATGCATGCGCGTCACGGATCGCCGCGAGGGAATAACTTTTGCCCGTCCCTGCGCGGCTCCCGATGATCTTCAACCCGCCGGCACCAACCGTTTGGTCGAACGCCAGCCTCTGATCCGGCCGCAGGCTGCGCGACGCCATAGCCGCGTCGATCGCCGTCGCCGACAGTCCACGTTGATGCCGTACCCCGGCAATTGCTTTCGCGTCGGCGAGCGCCGCTGTCTCCTGCGCGCGCACCGTCATCGTGGTGCAGCGCCCGGCCGCATCCCCGCTCACCCGATCATGCAGCGCCTGCGTCTCGGAATGGCCAAGCACTGCCGCCTTCGTGGTGGCACCTTCGGCGTCGTCCGTGATGTGCTTGGCGAGGTGCCGGTCCAGGTCTCGCTCGGTGAACGTCGCGTTGTGTCGCGTCAGCGTGGCGAGCACCTAATCCGGATCGCGTGCCGCCGCCTCACTGGCTTGACATCAAGGCCATACTGGATCTGAAGCGTCCCGGTTTGCAGATCGGCGCTTCCGACGCAGCCCAGTCCGCCCGACGCCGTGAGGTCGAGGATCAGCAGGTCGGGAAGCAGGGGCAGCGTCGTTGCAGGCAAGTTGAGGAAAAGCGGACCGTCGGTCGTAAAGTTTTCCTGTAAGGTTGGCGGCGCCGATAAGCCCAGGCTGCTGGTCGTCAGCGATGCGGTCAGTAGCGTCACGGAGGATTTCCTAAGTTCGGGTTGGCAGCCAATTCCCGGGATTCCGCCGCGCGCTTGGCTGGGTTACGGCTTTGGCGGGACGCGGCTTGTCACAAATGGCCACCGGCGTTTCAGTGATTGCCTCATACGTTTCGTTGAGATAATTTCTTCGTCAGGCCAAAAGAAAACCTCCTGCGCATGGGATTCATATTTCACAGAAGGTGAGAGCGGCCTGCACGACTTTCTGCACTAAAGCAAACCTCGTTCCGGGAGTTTTGATCCAGATCAATGCATAATCGTCGTGTCTCCAACATTATTTAGCACGCGCACTACACTATGCCGCCTGCGCACTAGCAGACTAAGCAAATATCCACGCCAATTAAGGGCGCAGTTATACTGCGCCAATGTGAGGCGCATTCGAAACTAAGCTTCATTTGACGTCTAGTACACTTAGTGCAGCCGTATCCATCATCGGAGACACCTGATGTGTCTATAAAATCGCAATTTTTGCGTATTGGCAACTCTGAATGTATCGTAGGAGCCATCATCACGATCACATTAAATAATGTGCGAATGGCGGAATACTTTCGTATTAGCAATCTTTGGTCACGCGAATGCCCCGATTGCGCGCCGATCGTCCGCCGCTGGCGTGAACCTGGCACGCTCGATGACCGACATGCTCGACGCATTCGATCGGAAACGCGGCAATGGCCCGTAAGTGGCTCGGGTTGAGCGCCCGCCGCATGGTCGTCAAAGCGCGAGCGCGCGCTATGATGCCGAGCGCGCGCGGCGGCAGCATGCCTCCGCCTGGGGAACTGGAGAACCTGCGCTACTACGGGGGATGGCCGAGGCGACGGCGCTCGATCTGGCGATGCCGACGCGGCTGGTGATCGAGCGGCTACGGATCTGGCTTGCTCTGTCGCCTGATGAACGCATTGCGATCACCCATACGGCGATCCTGCGGCGTCATTCCTGGCGGATGGAATGACGCGACCCCTCCCGCAATGCGGAAGGGGTCGCGCCGGTCGTCGCGGTTGCGTGCTCAGCCTTGTGTCGGCTGGGCGGGCGGCGGCTCCGGTGGCGTCGGCGGACGCTGGCGCAGTTCGGTCATGAACTGGTCGAACTCGGCCTTGTCCTTGGCAAAGCGCAGCCGGTCGAGGAAGGCACCGAACTCCTTCTGCTCCTCCTCCAGACGACGCAGCGTCTCCATCCGGTATTCGTCGAAGGCGCGGTTGCCGCTGGTCGGCGCAGGCCGCTCACCGCCGCCGCACCAGTTCTTCCAGCCGGCCCACGGTGGCGCACTGCCTTGCCAGGTGCCGCCCTGCCAGGAACCGCCCTGGTAGCCGCCCTGACGGTAATAACCCCAGCATCCCATACGTTTGCTCCATAGTGCGAGAAACAACAGCGTCAGCCCGACCGGCCACCAGAAGATGAAGCCGAGCACGACTGCGGCGATGCACAGCGGTCTGGGCAGCGTCCGCCAGTGCGAGTAGCTCCAGCCTGGCTGGTTCCAAACGGGTCCCTGGGCTGGTCCCGGGCCCCAGGGGGAATTGCCCATACCCGGATTGCCGTAACTTCCATGGTTTGCAGCGCCCGACATGGCGGTCCTCATGTGAATGTAAGACACATTTACATATGATCCTTTCCGGTCGCCCGTCAAGTGAATTGCGCGCCGGTTCAACCGCCCTGCGGTTTGCCGCCCGCGAGGCCGAGGCTCTGCAGATAGATCAGCACGCCGGCCTCCAGCAGTTCCTCCGGCGACATCGGCAGTTTCCGGCGCGAAGGATCGGCGCGCACGAACAAGGACGCGATGCCGTGCGAAAGCGCCCAGACATGCAGCGCCATCATCAGCGACGGCGGCCGCCGGTCCCGCGGCAGCGTGGCAGTCAGCCGCTCCGCTGCCTCGCGCAGGATGGCAAAGGCGCGATCCCCGGCGGCGAGCAGTCCGGGATGGTTGTCCAACGCGATGCGCGCCTCGAACATCGCCGCGTAATAGGCGGGTTCGTCGCGCGCAAAGGCGAGGTAGGCGCGGCCGATTGCCTCGAAGGCGCGCATCGGATCGGGGAAGCCGTTGTTCCACGCGGCAGCCAGCACCGCGGCGAAACGCTCGAAGCCACGCAGCGCGACTTCCGCCAGCAACGCCTCGGCGTCGCGAAAATGCCGATACGGCGCGGCAGGGCTGACGCCGGCCAGCCGTGCCGCCTCGGCGATGGTGAACCCGGCCGGCCCCTTTTCGGCGATCAACTCCAGCGTGGCCTCGACCAGCGCCTCGCGCAGGTTGCCGTGGTGGTAGCCACGCCGCTGTCCGGACCAGCTCATGTGAAAGAGTTTTACATTACTTGCGCCGTCGATCCAGCGGTCGAAAGAACTGGCGAACGCAGGTCACATGCTTTTCGGCAGGAGGCTCAGGGCTTCGCCGGCCAGGTCCTGAGTTCCTTCCGAGCAGTCCCGAAGTCGCCGAGCTGGTAAGCGGACGCCGCCACCAGGGAGAACATGAACACATCAAACGGTTCGGCGAGCATCTTCTTCAGGTAAGCCTGGGTTGCAATGCCTATTGTAACGTGCGGATTGAAATGCTTGCCCGACGCCTTCGGCACGAACGCCGCGACATAATCGATCGTCGGCTTGTTGATGCCAGGATCCTCGGGCGTGGTGACGAACGCCGAGGCACTCCCGGTTTTCGTTGTGAACGGAGCGACCGCATCGATCAGTTCCTGTTGGAACCGCAACAGGTCGTCCGTCGGTTCCACCACAATGCCGGCAAGGCCGAGACTCTCCCACGGGATATAGTAGTATTTGAACGCCTTTAGCCTGAAGCTGGCGACCTTCTCGCTGGTCAAAACCTTGTCGACCGCGGCGTAAACCTTATCAAGGTCCGCCGTGCGGACGTAGCGCTGCAGCATCGAGATGTGCGGGTGGTGCGTCGCATCCAGCGCGAAGCCCTTTGGGAAGACTTTGAGCAGCCGGGCGTTGGCGGCCTGCGCATGCTGGATCATCGTTGCGTCCGGCTCCAGCGCGATGTCGATCGCTGTGACAGGATCTTGCTGCGCGCTCGCCCTCTCGGCATAACCGACCAGCGTTGCAACGTCAATAAAAAGCGCGACCGACAACTTCATGAGCCCGCGCATATTGTTCTCCTGGTTGGTGGAATCCTCGGCCGAGTAACGCGACGCCTGCCTGACAACACGGCTGACGGCTATGCGAATGCGAATATCCGCTTCCAATCGTCCTTCATGCTGATGACCGTCCAGCCCTGCTTCTTCGCCTCGTCGTACAGCGCCTGGGTGAAGGTGCCGACTTTCGGATCGGGCAGCCCCTGTGCCGGTCCATACGCATACTCGCGCTTCGCATCATCGTGCAGCACGAGCATCGACAGCCGCGCGCCGTCGCCGGCCTTGGTGTACTCCAGCATCTGCTGGTCGCCGGTGGAATTGCCGAATGCGGCGTGGGGTCGTCGCCCGATCATCATGTGGATTCCCTCGGGCTTGCCGGCATCGTTGTCGTTGAGCAGCAGCTTGGGTTCCTTGGTCAGGAACGGTTTTCCATCTTTGTCGTAGCCGTACTTGGTGCCGCCGGCGGTGCCAACCACCTGCTCGGGAGGGATGCCATAGACGATTTGGGAGTAAACGCGCACGAAGTCCTGGCCACCGCCGGTGACTATGTAGTTTTTGTAGCCATTGGCGAGCAGATAGACGAGCACCTCCTGCATGGGCTGGTAGGTGAGGTCGGTGTAAGGCCGCTTCCACCGCGGATGCTCGGCCGTTTCGAGCCACTTCTTCACCTCCGCATTGAACTCGTCCACCGACATGCCGGTGAGCGTCGCGGCGAGGATCTCCTCCAGGTCGTGCGTCGAGAGCATCGCGATCGCCTGCTGATTCCCGGACATCACGGTCTTGAACGGCTCGACATTCGCAAGTTCGGGCCTTGCCTTGACCACCGCCGGTACCCGTTCCAGGCAGTAGATCAACTGCGTGTACATCGGTTGCTCTACCCACAGCGTGCCGTCCTGGTCGAACGTGGCGATACGCTCCTCCGGTGGCACGAAGCTCGGGCTCGCCGCATCGGTTGTCGCCCGCACAAAGTCCAGGATTGCCTGTTTCGCAGGGCCGTCATTCCAGGACGGAAGTGGCACGGCCTGTGCCCGCGCGGGGGCTGCGCCGAACAGCCCGGGCAGCGTTGGCAGCGCCGCAAGTGCGCCAAGCATGACGCGCCGGCTTGGACCGTTGGGAGAAGTGGTTCGCATGGTTGTCTCTTGGAACAGGCGAGCGAGCCGCGGCAATGGCAGTGCGACCATACTGCGTCTTCGATGCAAATCAATCCGATCGTGTCGCTGTTGCCGCTGCACGAACGCCGCCTGCACTTGGCGTATTTGTTCCGGCTACGGTAGAGTGCCGCAGGTTCGTTCCGGCTCCAGACTACGGGGGATCGAGTGTGAGTTTCGATTGGTACTACGGACTTGACATGGAGATCCTGTATCCCGTGACGATCATCCTGATCGCGGGAGCTGCCGAACTTGGTAACCGGATCGGCCTGCGGTTTCATGTGGCCAGGACCCAGAATGCCGATGTCGGCACGTTGGCAGGCGCCGCTCTTGGCCTTCTCGCACTGCTGATCGCGTTCAGCTTCTCGATGGCCGAGTCGCGCTACGACCTGCGCCGCAGCATGGTCCTGGAGGAAGCAAATGCCATCGGCAGCACGGCGAACTTCGCCCTGATGCTGCCGGAGTCGGCGCAGCAGCCCATCCTGAGCCTGCTGCGCGACTATACCGCGGTCCGGATCACGCTCGGCGTTCCGTACGATCCGTCGAAGCAGGAACAGGACATAGCCCGATCATTGGATCTTCAGAGCCGACTGTGGCAGCAGGCCGTCGCGGTGACGGCGGTGAATCCGCAGTCGCTGCCCGCCTATCGCTTTGTCGCTTCGCTGAACGAGATGAACAACATCCATGAAAGGCGTCTCACCGCGCTGCGCAACCACGTGCCCGGCGCCGTGATGTTCATGCTGAAGGGGACGGCGATGGTGGCGATGGGATTTACCGGTTTCAATGCGGGCGTCGTCGGTGCCAGACGGCATCTGACCACGCTCATCATGGCGCTCACCGTCGCACTGCTGATCATGCTGATCGTCGATCTCGACCGGCCGTATCGCGGGCTGATCCAGGTGCCCGTCCAGGCCCTCGTCGATACCGCTCAGAGCATCCCGAAGTAGGAAGCGGGCGCGCCTGATCACGCGCCCGCCGTGCCGTTCGTGCGCTTATTGCCCTTCGTGGCTCCTTATCACTTCATCAACCTGCGCCTTGACCGCCTCGAGGTTGAAGGATGCCGGCGCCTGCATCGGTGGGAACTGAATGGCCGTCTGCGCCAACGCCGCGACCTGCTGCTGCACGAGAACGAAGCGCCAGAATTCCCGGGCATAGAACTCGTTCATGTAGCCGCCGCCCATGCTGTTCAGGCTTTCACCGCGGATCGACGGCGTTCGCTCGAATGGATCCTGGCGGATGTTGACGATCGTGGGCATGTCGGTCGTCACCTTCTCGCCAGGCCAGCCCCACGGCTGCTGGTAGAACTGGAACTTGAAGTCGTCGATCCGGATCGCGCCCAGCTTCGGCCCTCCGAAGTAGAACAGTTCGTGACGGGCAGACGGCCCCTTGCCCAGCAACAGTTCAGTCTGGTCGAAGCCGTCGAGGTGATTCTTGTAGGTCCGGTCGCCCAACTTCACGCCCGATAGCAACTGAGTGGTGATGTTGGAGTTGCCCGCCGCGTCCTCACGACTCCCCTCATTTATCAGATCGGTCCGAAAACGTCAGCGAAGAGCGGCTGGTCTTGCAGCATGAGTGAAAAGCGCTGCATCAGCGGACGCAGCC
>Ga0210407_10004349_pt1 | contig 11194 bp, 7 predicted proteins | sample IncBWC27MmetaG_FD_150860 | JGI IMG/M metagenome (GOLD analysis project Ga0210407, IMG submission 150860) | Forest soil microbial communities from Barre Woods Harvard Forest LTER site, Petersham, Massachusetts, United States - Inc-BW-C-27-M | ecosystem: Environmental > Terrestrial > Soil >... | reverse complement strand
GGCGGATTTGCGCAGGACACAGGCGCGCGTGGAACTGAGCTTCACGCAACGACAATTGCTGGCCAAGTTGCAGACTTTGTACAACGAAGCGCGGACTGCGCGTTCGGAACTGGAGTCGCTCGACCAGTCTGCCGAACTGGCGGCGGAAAGCCTACGCCTGACCACGATGCGCTATCAGGCGGGCGAATCCACTGTGTTGGAAGTGGTGGACGCGCAGAACACGGTGACTCAGGCGCGCAACGCATTCAACGATGGGCAGGCACGTTTTCGTGTTTCTATGGCAAACTTGCAAACGCTGACAGGAACTTTGTAAAACGATGAGCACAGCAAGCAACTTCGAAGCGAAACAGATGCCTACCCACGGCTTGCGCTCTGGGCTGCATTCTTGCGCCGCTGTGCGGCTGGCTTCGTGGCGCCGACGAGCCATTTACCTCGCACTCGGAGCGGGCCTCCTGTTTGTTTCCGCGTGCTCTAAAGAGCCCGGAGAAAAAGAACCCATCGTCCCGGTGCAGGTGGTTTCGGTCGAGAAGACGACGATTGAGCACACCGTGGTCGCGCAAGCAGTTTTGTTTCCGCTGGCACAGTCGGCGATCGTTCCCAAGATCAGTGCTCCCGTAAAGAATTTTCTGGTGACGCGCGGCAGCCGCGTTCACGAAGGTGATTTGCTCGCCGTGCTCGAACATCAGGATCTTTCTGCCGCGGCGGTAGACACCAAAGGCACGTATGATCAGGCCCAGGCCACCTACGAAATCAGTACTGGCGCCGACCTCCCGGCGGAAATGCAGAAAGCGCAACTGGAAGCGCAGGCTGCCAAGCAAATGCTGGACGCTCAGCAAAAAGTCTACGACAGCCGGCAAGAACTATTTCAGCAAGGCGCTCTTCCCCGCAAGGAACTGGATCAGGCGGGCGTGGACCTCACGCAAGCGCGCAACCAAAATGAACTAGCACAAAAGCATTTGGAGGCGATGCAGGCGATCGGAAAACAGCAGACGCTGAAGTCGGCAGCCGGACAGCTTGAGTCGGCCAAGGGAAAATATCTTGGAGCGACAGCGCAATTGAGCTACTCCGAGATTCGCAGTCCAATCAATGGCGTGATTGCCGACCGTCCTTTCTATCCGGGAGAAATGGCCGCGGCCGGAACTCCGCTGCTCACGGTAATGGATATCTCGCAGGTGATTGCTCGCGCCCACATTCCACAGCCTGATGCCGCATTGCTCAAGCTCGGAGACAAGGCGACGATCACCGTTCCCGGCGAGGATCAGCCGACCGAAGGCAAGATCACGGTGATCAGCCCGGCGCTTGATCCCAACAGCACCACGGTGGAAGTCTGGGTCCAGGCGAGAAATCCGGAGCAGCGGCTCAAGCCGGGAACCAGTGTGCAGATCTCCATGCTGGCACGGACGATTCCAGACGCGTTGGTGGTTCCCACGGCCAGCCTGCTTACTGCAGAAGACGGTACGACTTCGGTGATGGTTGCCGGCTCCGACAATCGGGCCCACCAGAAGCCGGTAAAGGTTGGAGTGCGGCAGGACGACGATGTGCAGATCGTCGAAGGCGTGCAAGCCACCGATCGCGTGGTGGCATCGGGCGCTTACGGCTTGCCCGACAACACCAAGATCAAAGTGGAAGAGCAGAAAAAAGAAGAGAAAGAACAAAAAGATCAGAAAGAAAAGAGCGGTGGCGGAGAGGAAAAGTGAGTCAGCCGGAACCCTCGTACTGGTTTGCGCACTTTTCCAAGCCGGTGATCTTTTTGATCATCACGGTGGCGCTGCTCGGGGTTTATCTCGCCTTCACCATTCCGGTGTCGGTTTTTCCGGAAACTAATTTTCCCCGCATTTTGATAGCGGTCGATAACGGCGTGATGCCCATCGACCAGATGATGGTCACGATCACGCGCCCTTTGGAAGAGGCGGTGAACAGCGTCCCCGGCCTGCAGTACGTTCTGTCGATCACCAGCCGCGGCTCCGCCGAGATCGACCTTTTCTTTAACTGGAACGTGGATATGTTCCAGACGTTGCAATACGTGAATGCGGCGCTGTCGCGGGTGCAACCGGAACTTCCCTCGACCGCAAGCGTGGTGGCGAATCGAATGACGTTTGCCAGTTTTCCGATCATGGGCTACAGCCTTAGTTCGGAAACCATGCCGCAGACACAACTCTGGGAGATGGCAACCTACGAGATCAAGCCGCGGCTGAACCGGCACGATGGCGTGTCGACCGTGCTGGTGCAGGGCGGGCAAGAGCCGGAATTTCACATCACGCCTGATCCCGCGAAACTGCTCACCGCCAGTATCACGGTGACCGACATTCTGGACACCATGCGGCGCACCAACCTGATTGATTCGCCCGGATTGTTCGAGCGCAATCATCAGCTGGTGTTGGGCTTGATCAGTGGGCAGGTGCGTACTCCCGAGCAGATCGCCAACACCGTAGTCAAAGCCACACCTGCGGGAATTCCGGTTCGCATCGGAGACATTGCCACAGTGACTCGCGGAGTTAAACCCGTTTACACCATCGTAACCGCCAACGGAAAGCCTTCGGTGCTGATCAACATCAACCGGCAGCCGGACAGCAACACCGTGGAAGTCGCCAAGGAAGTTCACGCCGAAATCGATCGCATTCAGAAGTCGCTTCCTCCCGGAATTCAGATTCGGCCGTTCTACGATCAGTCCATCATTGTCGAGGATTCCATCAAGAGTGTGCGCGACGCGATTCTCCTCGGCCTCATTCTTGCCTCGATCATTCTGGTTGTGTTCCTGCGGGACTGGGGAACTTCCATCGTCGCTGGCCTGGTGATCCCAGTTACGATCATGGTTACTTTTGCTGCGCTCAAGCTGCTCCATCAGAGCTTCAATCTGATGACGCTGGGTGGACTGGCCGCCGCGGTGGGCTTGGTCATCGACGACGCGATTGTGGTGGTGGAAAACATCGTGCTCCATCGCGATGCAGGACAGAATCGGCTGCAGGCCATTCACAGTGCGCTTGAGGAAATCACGATTCCCCTGGTCGGTTCCACGGTGACGCCGGTGGTTGTGTTCTTGCCGTTGATTTCGATCACTGGAGTTACGGGCTCATTCTTTCGTGCGCTGGCCGTGACCATGGCGATATCTCTGTTCACGTCGCTGGCGCTGGCGCTCACCTGGACGCCGAACCTGAGCCAGTACTTCATCAAGCGCAAAGACGCGCCGATGGCTCAGCCAGCCAATGAACCCGAAGAAGAGTCGATGACGCGACTGCTCGCGGCTGAGGAAGCTTCGCTGGGCGGATTCTTTCGCAAGGTCGTTTCCTTTCACGAACGCTGGCTGCGCCGAGCGCTGGTAAATCCGTTGTGGCTCGCGGGCGGCGCAGTTGTGCTGGTGATTGCCTCGTATGTCTGTTACCGGTTTTCGGGATCGGATTTACTGCCTGCGATGGACGAGGGCGGTTTCATCCTCGATTACATTATGCCCGCCGGCAGTTCGCTGGCGGAGACGAACCGTGTAATCACTCACGTCGAGCAGATCCTTCGTACAACCCCGGAGGTCGAGAACACCTCTCGCCGAACTGGATTGCAACTCGGGCTCGCCGCCGTGACCGAGGCTAACACCGGCGATATTTCCGTGAAGCTCAAGACCGACCGCAGCCGCGCTATCGACGACATCATCGCCGAGGTGCGAGAGAAGGTCACGCAGCAGGAACCGGCGCTGGATGTGGAATTCATCCAGGTGCTGCAGGACATGATCGGAGATTTAACCAGCGCTCCGGAACCCATCCAGATCAAATTGTTTTCGCCGGATGCGGCCGCGCTCCAGCAGTGGGCGCCCAAAGTTGCGGATGCGATTCACAAAATTCCTGGCGTCGTGGATATTCTGAACGGAATCGACAATACCATCAGCGGTCCCGCTACGACATTTCAGATTGATCCCAGTGTCGCTGCTCGCGCGGGTTTTACTCCCGAGGAAATCGCAACCGATGCCTCCGCCATTCTCGAAGGCGAGCCGGCCTCGGCTCCGGTTGTGAGCAATGACCGCGCTTACACCGTGCGGGTGCGCTTCCCTGCTGCAAACCGCGCATCGCTCGAAACCATCCGAGATACGCTGTTGACCAGCAGCACTGGCCGGACTGCGACGTTGGGAGGACTGGCCACCATCACCGAACTCCCGGGGCAAACCGAGATTCGCCGCGAGAACCTGCAACGTCAGGTCGCGGTCACTGCTCGCCTCGAAGGAACCGACCTGGGCCGAGGCATGGATGCGGTCATGAAAGCGGTCGACGGCCTGCACCTCCCCGCAGGCATTCGCGTCACCTATGGCGGAACTTATCAGGAGCAGCAGAAGTCGTTCCGCGATCTGGTGTTGGTGCTGATACTCGCCATCCTTTTGGTGTTCATTGTCCTGCTGTTCGAGTTCCGCAACTTCGCGGCGCCACTTGCAATCCTTGCTTCGGCTCTGCTATCGACCTCGGGTGTTTTCGTGGCGCTGCTGATCACCGGCACGACCTTCAATGTCTCTTCATTTATGGGAATGATTATGGTGATTGGCATTGTGGCGAAGAATGGAATTCTGTTGCTCGACGCCGATCAGAAATTCCGCAAGCTCGGAGTCTCGGCAGAAGATGCCATGCTGCAAGCCAGCCGGCGACGACTGCGCCCCATTGTGATGACAGCGATGGCGACGGTTGCGGGGATGCTGCCCCTTGCTTTCGCCATAGGCGCGGGCTCTCAAATGCTCCAGCCTCTGGCCATCGCTGTGATCGGTGGAATCCTGATTTCGATGGTGCTCTCACTGGTGATCACGCCCGCAGTTCACTACTACTTGAGCCACGAAGAGATCAAGCGGGAGGAGTTGACGCCAGCGGCAGCCTAACGCCACACTCCACTCACAATTCGCCACATACCAATCAACCTGGGGAAGGTGCAATATTTTGCGTCTTCTCTCCGACTGTGCTGTTTCTGAGATTTCGTCCCATCCCCGTTTCCAACTGTTACCCCGTTTCCGCATGGAAAGCTGGGCCCGATGCGGTCGCCCAATCGCAAGAAGTGCAAGCACTTGAGTGCCTCCATACTGGGATGGTTCGAGCGAATCAGGGCTGCTAGAATCAGGGAATCGCGGGCTTAAGCCCAGCATTGTGGATGGCGAATTGCACTGCCTATGGCGGAGTCACGCAAGCCGGGAGCACATAACGACTTGGAGCAACAGACCATCAGCCCACAGGATAGGCCGGCGTTGGATGAAGCCACGTTCCAGCAGCTCCTCGAAGCCGCTCATGTGATCCAGGAGTTGAAGGCTTTCGAAGTCGCAGGCCGCCCTAAATCCGATCCTGCTGAAGCCCTCGCCAAAATCGTAGAGACCCAGGATTTGCTGCGGTCGCAAGCCGGCGACTTGCACGGTGCAGCCAAGTTGATTGCCGAGCGGCTGCAAGAGATCACCCATGCCACCGGAGTGGCGATTGCGGTGATGCGGGAGAATCAGCTGGAATATTGCGCGGCCACGGGTGATGCCGCCGGTCTGGCTGGATCACGCCTGGGGACGGAATCGTGCATCTCTCCCGATGGTCAGCTGTCGACTGAGTTTGTCCGTGAAATCGAGGGCAAGTCATCGATGGCCCTGCCTCTTCACCACGAAGGGAAATTGACTGGATTGCTCGAGGTCCGCTTCGTGAATGCTGATTGCATTCAGGAGCCGGAAATTCGTAGTTGCCAGCTGATGGCCGGATTGATGACCGAGGCAATCGCCAGATCAATTGACAAGGAGTGGAGGCAGACTCTCGCAGCGGAACGGGCGGCCATGCTGGAGGCTCTGGAAAGAATCAAGCCGCAGCTTGAACGCCTGGCAGTGGGATCGGCAGAGAACGTTGCCAAATCCGCCGTCGCACCGGCGGAGATCATTGTCAAATCGGTACCCGAGATTACACCACCGCGCATTGCCGCTCCCGTCAGCGAGTCCCGGGCAATGTCGCGCCGCGACACGATCTGTTCGCAGTGCGGGTACCAGTTCGGAAAACAGGAATTATTCTGTGGCAGATGTGGAACCGCGCGGCCCATTGGAAGCTTGCCGCCGGCCGATGGGCAGAGCAAGTATGGATCTCGTTGGCATCAGCCGCAGGCCGCGGAGGACCAGCGCGAAGACACGCGCACTGATCTCGAAGAAATCGAATTCCGACCTTCGTCAGGCTCCGAAGCCGGCCTCGCTCATGAACTCACTCCTGAACTTTCTCCTGAACTGAAAAAGGCAATCGCACAATTCTCCGACAGAGCCAAACAACTTGAGGCGCCGCCGGAGAGCGAGCCCGGATTAGTGATCGGCGAAGCATTGGTAGAAGACACACCGCCGCTTTCGCTGGAACCTGCAGAACCTGCGAGATTGCAATCGCCTTGGGGTTCCGCTACCAACGCTCAGGAATGGCTGGAATCCGTTCACCCGAAATCAAAGGGTGGCATCTGGCTGGCTAAGCACCGAGCCGATCTCTATGTCGGAGCAGCGGTGCTTCTGCTTTTAATCGTGATCTCGGGATGGGGAATGCGGCCAGCGGAACATTCTGTCCAATCCAAAAACCCTCCGCAGCCCAATCTCACGCTTCTTGAAAAGCTGTTGGTGAGTTTAGGATTGGCGGAGACCCCCCCCGCGCCAGTGTATCGCGGCAATCCCAACGCGCAGGTTTGGGTCGACCTGCACACCGCTCTTTACTATTGCGCCGACTCTGACTTGTATGGAAAGACTCCGGGCGGCAAATTTACAACCCAGCGCGACGCACAATTGGACCAGTTCGAGCCGGCAGCCCGAAAGAACTGTAATTAGTCTGGATGCGAAGAGGTGTTTTCAGCGACTTGCGAAAGCATGGGGGAATCGTGCGGACAACACTCCTGCAATGCGATTTCGCATTTCGGCGAAATCCCTAACTTTAATTTCGTGCTCAGAGTTTTGATGGCCGGCTCAGGCTCGAGCCAGGGTCTCATGCCGTCGCGCCTCATACCACAGCGCGAGTTCGACCCGATTCCAGAGTCCAAGTTTGTCGTAGATGACGCGCAGATAGTTTTTTACGACATGCTCAGTGGTGCCGATTGCTTCTGCGACTTCGCTGTTTTTGAGCCCCTGGGCGACGAGTTCAATGACTCGTTGTTCGCGTTCGTTCGGAACCCGTTTTCCGTAGCGCTCTCCTCCAAACATATCTGCCTCCGGTATAAGGTTGTCGCGAGTTTAACTCGCTTGATACCGCTGTCGATTCCAAAACGCAGGAACAGACGATTGAAATGCGCCTTCACTGTACGTCGGGCCATCTTGAGTTGGGCGGCAATCTCCGTATTGTCACAGCCCTGCAACAGCAATTCCGCAATCTGTTCCTCTCGTGGGCCCAAGCGAACAGGCTTATCCTCCATGTCAACTTCCTCAGGGGTAAAATAATAACCGACGCTGTCAAGGGAGTTTTCCACAAATCCCTTGCTGCAAGCGCCCTTCGCCGTCCAGCCGCACAAGGAAGCACAAAGTTTTGGCTGGGTTCTCCAAAAAATCATAGCACTCACACTGCCAAGTGAACCGGATTTTATCGGTGGATTCCTGTATCCGTTATCACCCTTGTCTTTCCCTCGGTATAAACTCATAGGCTCCAAGCGGGATGGCCAGCCGGTCTCCGGCGAACAGGCCATTCGATTGCCCCCGGTTACGCCGAATCACGACTTAAGTGATAGAAAATAAGCGAGAAACCAAACAACCTGAGGGCGTGGCTGGTCACCACTCTAAGCTGTGGATAAGGAAGAATTCTTCTTCAGGAAGTGACGATCCCTGCCGACCCTGCGGCATCCAAATTCGAACTCCACCGTCTTCAGGCTGAACACCCAACGGATGTTTAAGGCAAAAACCTTAGGACAAAATTCCCCAATCATGTAACCCTCTTGAGAACTAATTACACTTCTTGACAATTTTCTCAACCGGCTTCCTGTGGATTGCTTCGCCCGAAGTCGCGAACACCATGAAATTCCACATCAATTCGGCAAGCGGGCCGAAGGGCTCACTTGCGGAGACGGCGAAACCGAAGCGAAAGAGCGGTCTAAACCGCGACGGTAGTGAATCTTTACGCCATGAAATGGGCGGTCGTTCCCGACTACAACGGGCGCGCGAAGCTGCGGTCGCGTTGAGCTGGTGTTGGCGACCCTGCACGAACTCAAAGTTTCTTTGCCCTCGCAAGAGACCATTGTGACGAAGGGAATTGTTCCAGGGATCGGATGAGAAGGTGCATCTTGAGTGCAAAGCTTTTCACACTCTTTCCAGAATCCTCACACCAAAAGCGATCCTTTCTCCTAAACGTCCCGCTGAGAAGGACATAGCAACCTTCGCCTGACCCCGCAAAGGTACGAAAATTGCTCATGTTGAGGTTTGACACGCTCTACTCAGTCAGTACTTGCTGCCACCCGCGTTAAGCGGTATTCTGGCACAACGCTGGCTTCGCCACCTCCCGCTAGTTTCTGTGGGCCGCCAATTGTCGTACCAATACTGCCTGCATCGCGAGCAGTTACTACGTAGTGTGCTAATAAACCTGTAATTATAGGAGCAAGGATTTGACCGCTTCCATTAGTCATATTATTACGCCGCACGGCGGAGAACTCATCGATCTGATCGCCGCTCCAGAACGAGTCGCAGAACTCAAAGCTCATTCCCGGGAGTGGCCGTCGTGGGATTTGACGCCACGCCAGGTGTGCGATCTCGAGTTGCTGGTGAGCGGAGGATTCTCTCCGCTCCAGGGATTCATGACCCAGGCGGACTACACGGGCGTCTGCCACAAAATGCGCCTGAGTAGCGGCGTTCTGTGGCCGATGCCGATCACTCTGGATGTTAAGGAAGAATTCGCCAAATCGCTCACGCCGGGGAGCAGCAAGGTTGCGCTGCGCGATGCCGAAGGGGTGATGCTGGCGGTGCTGCACGTCGAAGAAGTCTGGCAACCGGATCGCAAAGCCGAAGCGCAATCGGTATTTGGGACTACCAGCGCGGTTCATCCCGGCGTCGACTACTTGCTGAACAAGGGCAACTCCTGGTATGTGGGAGGGCGCATCGAAGGCCTGCAGATGCCTTCGCACTACGACTTCCGCACCTTGCGTCTCACTCCCGCAGAATTGCGCGCCGAGTTTGCTCGCCTGGGCTGGCGCCGCGTAGTGGCGTTCCAAACGCGCAATCCCATGCACCGTGCCCACGTGGAGTTGACGTTCCGCGCGGCTAAGCAAGTCGAGGCCAATCTACTCCTCCATCCTTCAGTCGGGATGACCAAACCCGGCGACGTGGATTACTTCACTCGGGTTCGTTGCTACCAGTTGCTGCTTTCCAAGTTCCCCGCAGGCAGCGTCAAACTCTCCATGCTGCCGCTGGCGATGCGCATGGGCGGGCCGCGCGAAGCCATCTGGCACGCATTGATCCGCAAGAATCACGGTGTCACACATTTCATCGTGGGCCGCGACCACGCCGGTCCGGGAAAGGATTCCGATGGTAAGCCTTTCTATGGTCCTTACGAAGCTCAGGAGTTGTTCAAGAAGCACGAAGCCGACATCGGAGTCACGATGGTGCCCTTCAGCATGATGGTCTACCTCGAAGATCAGGATCAATACGTGCCTGACAACGAGGTGCCAAAAGGCGCACGCGTGCTGAATCTCTCAGGCACTGATTTGCGGGATCGCCTCAACGGAGGACGCGACATCCCCAGTTGGTTCACCTATCCCGAAGTCGTGCATGAATTGCGCCGCAGTTACCCGCCGCGGCACAAGCAAGGCGTAACCATTTTCTTCACCGGACTTTCAGGCTCGGGAAAATCGACGATCGCCAATGTTCTCGTAACTAAGTTTCTGGAGACCGGCGGACGTCCGGTCACCCTGCTGGATGGGGACCTCGTGCGCAAGCATCTTTCCTCTGAACTGGGTTTCTCGAAGGAGCATCGCGATATCAACATCCGCCGCATCGGGTATGTGGCGTCGGAAATCACCAAGAACGGCGGGATAGCGATCTGCGCCCCAATCGCGCCTTATGACGCGACTCGCAAAGCTGTGCGCAGTATGATCGAGTCTGGCGGTGGCTTCATCCTGGTACATATCGCGACACCAGTGGAAACTTGTGAGCAGCGCGATCGGAAGGGTCTTTACGCCAAGGCTCGCGCCGGAATCCTTAAAGAGTTTACCGGCATCTCAGACCCGTACGAAGAGCCAACGGATGCGGAAGTCATCATCAATACCGCCGAACTGAGTCCGGAAGAAGCGGCGCAAGAGATCATCTTGCACCTGGAGCGCGAGGGCTTCATCGGGGTCAACGGACAATCGGACTAATCGCGCAGCGAGACGGCCGCGGCAGAGTTGTAGCGTGTTTTGTATGCTCATCGAAAAGATCTTGATCGGCTTCGTTGTGGGGACCCTGATCGGTATGACCGGGGTAGGGGGCGGTGTCCTCTTGCTGCCCGTCTTGATTTTTGTCCTGCGAGTGCCGCCCATTATCGCGGTTGGATCGGACGCGCTTTTCAACTTTGTTACCAAGATCGGCTCGAGCTGGGTTCACTTAAACAAAGGAACCGTTCGCAAGAAAGTTGTTTTGGCGCTGGCCACGGGCAGTATTCCAGGATCAATTCTTGGCGTAGGTTTGCTGGGCCATCTACGAACCGTCTATGGGGCGGGCGTCAACACGTTCATCACGACCGCAGTAGGCATACTCCTGATCTGCATTCCGACTCTCATGCTTTTCCAGAGTCGGATCGAAGAGCACGTGGCCCATCGTTCTCCCACCTTGCAGTCCTTCGTCGGAATGTCGGCCATCGGACTCCTAGCCGGCTTTCTGGTAGGCATGACTTCGGTTGGCTCAGGCAGCATCATTATGATGCTCCTGCTCCTCTTCTACAGCTTCTCTCCCAAGGTAATGGTAGGTACGGATATCGTCCACGCCGTGATACTCACTGGCGTAACCAGCCTGTTGCATTTCCGGCTCGGCAACATCGATCCTTACCTCGTGGGTTCTCTGCTGATTGGTTCCATTCCCGGTGGGCTGCTCGGTTCGCACTTGAGCACTCGCCTTCCGGTGCCGTGGCTGAGGCGCCTGCTTTGCACGGTGTTGCTTGCGACTGGCGCGCGCATGCTCTGGGCCTGAGCAGGAAATCCTGAAAACACTTATGCCGAACTCCAACGCCGAAACCTTGCAGCGAATTCAGTCCGCCATGGAGGCGGCTCGCGTCGTTTTCAGCCGGTTCACCGCGGGAGC
>Ga0210407_10004345_pt1 | contig 11197 bp, 8 predicted proteins | sample IncBWC27MmetaG_FD_150860 | JGI IMG/M metagenome (GOLD analysis project Ga0210407, IMG submission 150860) | Forest soil microbial communities from Barre Woods Harvard Forest LTER site, Petersham, Massachusetts, United States - Inc-BW-C-27-M | ecosystem: Environmental > Terrestrial > Soil >... | reverse complement strand
TCCCCAGCAGAATGCTGATGAGATTTTCCTGTTGCTCGATCCGCTGCTCGAGCGTCGGGATTTCCGTGGCGGCAGTGAATACCAACTGTTCGGCCTGGCGCACATCGAGCATGGAGGTGGCGCCGTGGTCGGCAAGGCTGCGGGTGAGCCGGAGCGACTCCTGCCGGGAAGCCAGAGTGCGTTTGGAAATTTCCAGTTCCAGGTCCAGCGCGCGAAGCTGGAAGTAGCCGGCGGAGACATTGGCCACCAGTGTGACAATGATTTCCTGGCGAGCCCATTCGCTGGCCAAAAGGTTTGCGCGCGCGGCTTCCGTCGCGCGGCGAAATTTCCCCCAGAAATCGAGCTCCCACGCGGCTGATGCATTCAACTGCCCTGTGCTTCCTTCGAAAGCAGGAAAAAACTTACCCCTGGCGCTGCGTTGGTCACTTAGTCCGGCGCCTGCACTCACGGTCGGAAACTGATCAGCGCGGGTGATGCCGAGCTGTGCCTGCGCTTCGAGGATGCGGGCTCCCGCGATGCGCACGTCATAGTTCTGTTGCAGCGCTGTCCGAATGAGGGTTTTGAGTTGCTCATCCTGGAAGACCTCCCACCATTTCTGATCGCCCACGGAGGCGGGCTCGGTATTCGCCGCCTCTTCCGGCGTCAACCCCCGATAAGTGCCCGGAACGGCCGCGACAGGCTTCTTATAGTTTGGCCCGACCGTGCAGCCGGAGCAAAGGATCGCCGCGCACACGAGGGCAATTAACTTGTTCATCTCAGTTGCCCTCGGCAGGAGTGGGTTTCGGCCGCAAAACGGTTAGCTCTTTCTCCTTGCCGGCGCCCGACCACTTCTCGACGACGTAGAAGACGACAGGGATGAAGAAAACTCCGATCAGGCTCGCGGCGAGCATGCCTCCGATCACAGTGGTGCCCATGATCTGGCGGGCAACCGATCCCGCGCCGGTTGCCGTCCATAGCGGGACGGTACCGAGGATGAAAGCAAACGAGGTCATCAGGATGGGCCGGAGACGCAAACGCGCCCCTTCCAAGGCAGCGTCGACAAGAGGCTTGCCCTTTTCGTATTCGTCCTTGGCGAATTCGACGATCAGAATCGCGTTCTTGGCGGCCAAACCGATGAGCATGACCAGGCCGATTTGTGAATAGACGTCGCCTTCGATTTGCACCATGTAGCTCGGCAAGATGAGAGAGAGAACGGTGCGGCGCAGCCAGAGAATTGCGAACGCCCCAAAAACCGCAATCGGCGTGCTCAAGAGGACGCTGAAGGGGAGCGACCAACTTTCGTACAATGCCGCCAAGATCAGGAAGACGAACAGGAGCGAAAATCCGAACACAACAGACGGGGGAACACCTTGCTGCGCCTTCTTCTCCTGAAAGGACATTCCCAAGTAGTCGAAGCCCATCTCGCGGGGCATCGATTGCGCGAAAACCTCTTCGAGAGCCGCCATGGCCTGTCCGGCGCTGTAACCAGGGGCGGCGGCGCCGTTGATTTGCGCAGCGCGATACTCGTTGAAGCGCATGGTGAATTCCGGGCCGGGGCGGGACTCGAATCGAGTGAGGGCGGAAAGCGGCACCATCTCGCCTTTGTTGTTTCGCACGTAGAACTGGCCGACGTTCTCAGCGCGAGTACGGTAGTCGCCTTCCGCCTCGATGTACACCTGCCACTGGCGTCCGAAACGGTTGAAATAGTTGATGAACAGGCCGCCCATGAAGGCCTGGATCGTTCTGTAGACGTCGCTGACGGGCACGCCTTGCTTGATGACTTTGTCGCGGTCCACATCGATAAACTGCTGCGGCACACTGGGCAGGAATGTGGTGCTCAAGCCGGCAATCTCAGGACGTTTCCGCGCGGCGGCAAAGAAAGCTTGTAAATTGGATGCGAGAAACTGAACGTCTCTTCCGGCCCGGTCCTCCAGCGCAAACGTGAATCCACCGGATGTGCCGACTCCGGGAATCGCCGGAGGCGAGAACGAAAATGCGATGCCTTCGGGAATCTGAGAGAGTCTCCGGTTTATTTGCTGCTTGATCTCCTGAAACTGTGTTGCGCGGGACTTGCGCTCGTCCCAGGGTTTCAAGGTGACGAAAAAGAATGCGTTGTAGCTCGTGCGCACAAAACTGAGCAAGCTGAAGCCGACAACGCTGGTGGTGTACTGAACTCCAGGAGTATTGGCCAGCACCTCTTCAATTTTCCTGGCGACCACATCCGTGCGTTGAAGGGAAGAGGCGTTGGGCAGTTGAAGATTGATGTACAGATAACCCTGGTCCTCATCGGGCAGAAAGCTGGATGGGATCTTGCTGCTGAACCAGCCGGCGGCAACCCCGAAAGCCGCAAGCAAGATGAGTGCGATCGCGCTTTTGCGAACCAGGAGCCCGCAGAGTCGAACATAGCCGTTCGTGGCACTGGCAAAGGCGCGGTTAAACCAGTCGAAGAATTTTCTTAGGAGCCCTCCGCTGGCCGCTTTTGGCCGGAGCAGCAGAGCGGCGAGAGCGGGGCTAAGGGTTAGCGCGTTGAACGCTGAGAGGATCACAGAAATCGCGATGGTGACTGCGAATTGCTGATAGAGGCGGCCGGTGATGCCGGGTATGAAGGCCGTCGGAATGAAGACCGCCGAAAGAACAAGAGCGATCCCTACGACGGGACCGGAGATTTCTTCCATTGCTTTGAGCGACGCCTCTTTGGGCGTGAGGCCTTCCTCGATGTGGCGTTCTACCGCCTCAACTACGACAATGGCGTCATCCACCACGAGGCCGATGGCAAGCACCAGGCCGAACAGGGACAGCGTGTTGACCGAGAAGCCGAACAGCGGGAAAAACATGAAGGTACCGACCAGCGAAACGGGCACGGCCAACAACGGGATCAGCGTGGCGCGCCAGCCTTGCAGGAAAATATAGACGACGATGATCACGAGCACGATGGCTATGACCAAGGTCAGAACAATTTCCTTCATGCCCTCGGTGACTGCCCGGGTTGTGTCCAGCGATAACACATAGTCCATGTCGTGAGGGAAGCGTGTCTTCACCTCAGCCATGAGTTGCTTGACGCCCGCGGCGGCTTGCACCCCATTTGATCCGGGCAACTGGTACACCGCGACGATCGCGCCAGGTTTCCCGTTCAAGCGACCCACAACATTGTAATTCTGGGCGCCAAGCTCGATGCGCGCCACGTCCTTGAGACGCACTACCGCTCCGCCGGGCGATTCGCGAACAACAATTTGCCCGAATTCTTCGGGAGAGGTGAGCCGGCCCTGCGCCCGTACCGAATAGGTGAACTCCTGGCCCGCGGGTGCGGGTTCGCTGCCGACCTGCCCCGCGGGATTGACGGTGTTTTGCGACTGGATTGCAGCGACTATTTCCGGAACCGTGATTGCCAGCTTGGCCAATTGGTCGGGCTTCACCCACAGCCGCATTGCGTACTGGCCAGCCCCGAAAATTTGCACGCTTCCAATGCCGTAAAGGCGAGTGAGTTGATCGGCGAGATTAATGTAGGCGTAGTTGGAAAGGAAACGCGCGTCGTAGGTGCCGTTTGCGGAAAAGAGAGTCATTAGCATGAGGGGAGCGGTAACTGTTTTTTGGACGGTGACGCCAAAATTCGTAACGTCGATAGGAAGCTGAGACGCGGCTTGCGTCGAGCGTATCTGCGTGAGAATAAGGTCGGTGTTCGGATCCGTTTTCACGTCGTAGTCGACGATTAGCCTCATTTGCCCGTCGGCAGTGGAATTCAACGAATACATATAGTTCATATTGTCCACGCCGCTCATTTGCTGCTCGATGGGGGTGGCAACGGACTGTTCGATCGTTTGCGCATCCGCACCGACGTAGGTGGCGACCACTTGGACTTCCGGCGGCGCGATGTTCGGGAACAGGGCAACGGGGAGGCTTGCTATGGTGACGGCGCCGACGATCACCATGAGAATCGCGATCACCATCGCCACGATGGGGCGGTTTATGAAAAATTTGGACATGGATCAACTGCCTTTCGTGGGAGTGCTGCTCGCCTTAACCTTGACAAGTGAGCCGTCTCTGACTTTTTGCAGGCCCTCGACAACGACTGTTTCCCCCGCGCGAATCCCGCTCTCGATAATCCACATCGTGCCGACTCGCTCACCGGGCTTGACGGACCGGACGGTGACCTTGTCGTCGCTGCCTACAACGGCTACCTGATAGGTTCCCTGGAGTTCCGTCACGGCCCTTTGCGGGACCAGCAGCGCACCATTTCTGGTTTCTCCGGCCGCACGTACTCGTCCAAACTGGCCCGGGCGCAGAATGTTGTTGGGATTGGGAAACGCGCAAATCAGCCGGATGCTGCCGGTGGTAACGTCCACCTGCCGATCCGTTAGAAGTAGAGTCCCTTTATGGGGATAGACCGATCCATCGGCGAGGATCAGATCAAAGGGCGGGGCATCGGACGGCACTTCCTGCTGATTGTGGGCGTTTATTCTAGCCGCGTAGTGCATGTACTCCTGCTCGCTGATCGGGAAATACGCCTTGATCGGATTCACCTGCGAGACAGAAGTCAGCGTCGCCGTCTGATTGACCAGATTGCCGATCTGCACCTGCGCGATTCCCGCGATGCCATCCACGAGTGATGTGACATGCGTGAAATCCAGGTTCAGTTGCGCCTGTTCCACTTGAGCCTCGGCAGCTTTTACAGAGGCCCTGGCGGCAAGATTCGCCTGGATATCGTTGTCGAGCTGGCTCTGGGCGATGGCGCGCTCTTTAGCCAAAGGAGTATCGCGATCCACGTCGAGCTGGGTCTTGCCCAGCTGAGCCTCGGCTTGAGCGAGTTGGGCCTTGGCTTGATCGAGAATTGCCTGGAAAGGCCGCGGATCGATCTCGAAGAGCACCTGGCCCTTGCGGACATAGGAGCCCTCTTTATAGCTTTGCTTGACGAGATACCCGCTAACCTGGGGCTGGATTTGCGCGTTGACGTACCCGTCGAGCGTCGCGACCCATTCACCGTATATCGGAACGTCTTGTTGCACGACGCTGACAACTTCCACCTCGGCGGCCGGCGGCGCAGAAGCTGCCCGGGGGTTTTGACAACCCGGAAGAATGACGGAAGCCGTCAAGGCAAGCAGAATAGTGGTCCGCGCAAGCTTTTCCTGAATTGTCTTCGTGCGGGCTTTACGGATTTCCTTTTTGCCAACGCGCATCAGGTGAGACACCGTCGCCGGCGAAGCAGCTGGCGGCGCGGCGTGGAATGTGATTGTCATCGCGGACCTCCTTTGAAAATGCTGCCAATACCTCGCTCTTCGTTTCACTCGAGATTTTTGCTTCATGCCTTGTGATTAGATGAGGGACATCAGAGGTGATCTACAAGGCCGAATGGCATCGAGTTTTGTTGTGGGTGCCTGAATATTTTCATTTTACCGTGTCGCGGCTCGGTCGAGGTGCGCCGAGGGCTTCGGCATTATATCGGAATCGGAAGCGTCATGCTGTACTAACAGGCGGGCCCAGGCTTTGGTGATGAGGAAGCGGCCTCCGTCTATTCTTCTTTCTTCTTGCCGGGGCTCAGCAGGCGCATAATCAGCCAAAGGAACTACCTGCATGAGCGCGCATCACGCATCCGCAACACTTCCGGCTCCTCGCTTCTCGCGAGCGCAAACCTGGACGGTTCTGTTTCTTTTCTTCACGGGCATCGCCTTTCTGAGTTTCAACTATAAATACCTCGATGACCTTGCCCGCCAGCAGGGTGGCACTTTGCTAATTCTACCTGCCCTGTTCGTACTCACGACGCTTGATTTGTTTTGAACGACTTAGGTTGCGCTCAGTTACGCCCAATGACGTCATTTGCAAGCTAAAGTGCACCAAGAGTGCACCAAATCCATTTGGAATTTCTGCCCGAAAAGGCCTCCTTGTAGTTGGGGCACGAGATGTGTACGCTGTGCTTGGCAGACACTTTTAGCACCGTGAGGTAAAGGGTCCAAGATGACACCCCGCTGCAATGACTGTCCTAATGACCGAGCCTAGCGTTCATTCTCGTTAAGAACCATCATATTCGGCCGAAAGCCCAACTCGGCAATTGTCCTCCTGAGGAGTTTCGGGCCTGGATTTGTCTTCCAATTCCAACTCGATAAGCCGAGTCGTTCTGCAATAACTCTTCGCGCATACTGTGAAGGCAACCCTCGGCCGTCCCGTACGTGCAAGCACCATGAATCTGCCGTCTTATTCGGGAGGAATACAGCAAGGTAGCTCTTCATCTGTACCAGGGTTTTTTCGTCGCGATCGATGTCTATCTTACGGGTGTTTTTTTCCAGAATGTCTGATACCACGAGGTCAGCGAGGCCTGTTTCAAGCGGCACCAAATGCAGGTGGCCGTGAACTGTGCTGCATAGAACATCGAAGGAAACCCCAGCCTCAGCTCATACATGATCGCTTCACAGGATACCTTCGCCGGATGCCGCGCCGTTCGAGCCCTAGGCGTTCGCTACAGCACTTGCCGTAACCGAATGGTTCTGGTGACCTATACGTTTTAAGGGAGTGGAACGGGGTCGCAAGAGCACGACCCCATTCATCTTAGGCCGCTAAATTCGGGCCTTTGAGATACTGGGCAATTGGGTTGGAGTGGATAAAGAAGTCGTACTCTGTGGTGCCTGCTTTTCTGTGATGCGTTGCCAAATAGTATTGTCTTGGAATCGAACTTCTGCGATATAAAGTTTGACAAGGGTACCGACGGTCTTAAGAGGAGCCCCACTAATATTTTGGGCCGGAACCTCTGCTGTTGCACCAGCGGGGACCGCCGCCTTAAAAGTAACCCATTCACCCATTTCCGTTTCAGCAGGCTCATTAGGGCGTCTTATCCTCCATCCCACGCGGATGCCTACGACAGCCTTTTTGCCGATGTTCCATATTTGAGCGCGCTCAAGGAGGTCCTTCGTGGAATGGGTGGCTTCGATGAACGTGACGGGCTCTCCGGCTTGAAGTTCGATTCGCGGAGATGACCCGCCGAGCCTGATAAGTTCAGCCTGCTCCTCTTCTTCGGTAGGAGCCTGTCCTTGCTCCTGATTCATTTCCTGGAGCAATCGAACTGAAAGTGCAGACGGGTTTGGTGGAACGCAACTGCCCGATGTGGGGCTTGACCGGTGACAGAACAATGAATTAGTGCAGTTTTGATAGCAGCCGTCTATGTCGGGGTTAGATTTCTCACATACAGTGGAGTCACCGCTCGAAGCCTGGCAGCCGTAGCCACCTTGGCCCGAACCACAAGCGAAAAATACACAGTGAGAGCATCTCAATGTTTGAGCAAACGAAACAGATGCCACTCCAACAAGAAGCACGATTGTCAGAAGGCTGCATCGGCAGAAGAAGTGTTTGATTGTGTTCATTGATTCCTCCTATTATATTGGCTGGGACGTATTCGAAATAGCACTATAGACCGGAATAGTTAAATACGGATTTATACAATGAGATATAGCTATCGTATCGCATGTAGCGCGACGGCACTCAGCCTTGTGAGCGCAGCACTCTTCACCAACAAGTCTCCGCGCGAACTGCTCAATCTTGTTTCAGAGACCTATGACGGTCTTCCGAGGTATGAGGCCGAGGGAACCGAGACAACAAATCTTACAGACGCAGGTTGTACGGTGATGTTTCCCTTTAAAGTAAAAAAGGGCGATACAGCGACCTATCCTGTTCCAGCAGTCGAGTTCTTCAAGCCATCGGTTTCGGTTGAATGTAACGTTCGATTGGCAAAGATTGGCGGCATCAGCCCTCCGTCCGCTTGGGCAATATTCGAAGCAGTTAATCAAGGGGTTGAGGACGTTCGAGAACTGCCAGAGCAATTCCTTCCGCTAAGCGACGGAAAGAGCCGGTGCAGCGTGCTCGAAGTACAGTACGAAACCTACTACCAAAAGATTGGGCAGTTCACAGGGGCCGTCCAATATTGGGTCGACCGACAAAGTCATCTGATTCGTCGCATTGAGTTCACGCAGCTAGTTCACCTTGGGGAAGTCAGAACCTGGACTACGACGTTCGAAAAAGTCAGTATAGGAGTAAGAGCGTCGCCCCCTACGATAAACAGGGCAGACATTTCGAAGTACGGCACGCTCGTGGGTCAACAGGCTCCAAATTTCAAATTAATGACGAGCGACGGTCGGAGTCTTGAATTGGCTGGTTTCCAAGGAAAAGTGTTGCTGCTCGATTTCTGGGCAACTTGGTGCTTCGCATGCGCCGAGGAGGTTCCAACGCTTGAGAAAATACAAGGCAACGGCGAAACCGCACCTATTGTGCTCGGTATAACCGCCGAGACCGCTGCTCCCGTACGCGACTGGCTGAAGGAAAATGACCGGTCCTTTCGTACTTTGGTGAATGCGCAAAATACATTCGACCAATTCGGGGTCAAATCCATTCCGACCCTGGTTGTGATTGACCGCAGGGGAATTGTTGTGGATTACAGGGTTGGATTTATTTCTGAACTGCAGCTTAAGAAAATGATACCGCGCAGGTAAGCGAGCCCAAGTTCGATGGCAGAGCGAGTTTGAAATATCGACGGGTAACTACTCGCCAGACTGCAACACCAAATACTTCCGCAAAGGCACTAGACCCAAAGCTTGCCCGCCTGCGCCGGCACATAGTTCTAACGTGGAAAGCACGGATTTCTCATCGAATTAATGTAGCCGACTTCCGCATTACTCATCGCGGTTTTTGAAGATAACTTACTGAGAAAAGTTTGAGCATTAATAATGTGAGAATAAGAGGCAACGCTAACTTCTTCAATGCCGTATCGTTTCAACGGCGCTTCAAAAGATTACCGCGAAAAAGAGCCCGTTACATTACGTAACGTTGTTCGACCGATCCCGGGGCTTAAAAGCTTCGATTTACGTGCATCGCGGTTCATGGTACGTGCGATTTCGTAATCGGGTGCGCCAGGAAGATGGCTCGATCAAACTCCGACAGAAGGCTAAGAAGCTGGGTAGCGTAAAGGATTATCCACGCAAATCCCAGATCATGCCCATGTTAGCTGAATTTATGCAGCGCGTGAACGCGGGCAAGTTTATGCCTAAAGCCAGCATGACGCTGAAGGAGTTCGTCGACAAAATCTACTTGGTTTACATCGAGGGAAAACGTCCGTCCACTAAGAAGGGATACGCGGAAATCTGGAAAAATCACATTTGCGATAGGGTTGGACACATTCAACTGCGCGAGTTCCGAACGGTTCATGCCAGCAGAATGCTGCAGGCATCGCCGACGAAAATGACTTGAGCAAACCAACGTTGCAGCATATCAAAGCGGTGCTCAGTGGCATTTTCACTCATGCGAAGAATGAAGGCGCGTTCGACGGCGCAAATCCGATCCCAGGTTGCCGAATCCCCAGTAACGCACGTGAGCCAGGAGAGACTTACGCATATAACCTGGCCCCAATTTGTCGGATTCTAGAAGCTCTGCCACTCTTTCCTAAAGCAATCGTCGCGATGGCTTCTTTTGCTGGCTTGCGCGAGGGTGAGCTGCGGGGGGTCGAATGGTCGGATTACGTAGGCGACGTACTTAGCGTCAATCGGTCGATTTGGAAAAGCGTTGTCAACAAGCCGAAGACCCGCGCAAGTGCGCAGCCTGTACCTGTCATCCGACAACTCGCGGAAATTCTGGAATCTTATCGTCGTTCAATGGGTAATCCTGCCACCGGGATCATCTTCCACACCGGAGGCGGAGAACCGATGGACCTCGACAAATTAGCCCAGAGAGTCATCCGTCCAGTCGTAGAAAATCTCGGGCTGGAATGGTATGGCTGGCATGGGTTTCGTCGTGGCATCGCGTCGAATTTGTATAAGCTGGGAGCGGATGAGAAAGTGGTTCAGCGCATCCTGCGTCATGCAAAATCACACGTTACTAAAGATCGTTACATTAAGGCTTTCGACCCGGCCGTGATGGCCGCGATGCGGAAGCTGGAAACGACTTTGGACACGATGGGCCAGAGTGCACCAAGAGTGCACCACGTCAATTAGGGCAGTTATGGTAAGCTGTTGAAAGCAAAGACCGGAGAGGTGGCCGAGAGGCTGAAGGCGGCACTTTGCTAAGGCGTCTGCTCGAAGAAACTACCGGCGTGTACTCGTTTTTTATTCTCCTGCCTATTGCCTTCCATTTCGCGCACATCTATCTGTTCGAACGCAAGGGATGGCTGCGCCAGGCCCTCATGCACTTGGCCACCGGCGTTGGATTTTCAGTGGCGCACACGATGCTCATGGCGCTGAGCCGCCGCGTTTTCGCGCCGCTCAGTGCCGGTAACGGAAATCTCCTGGATCGAGCCGACCGCAAGTACTTCGCGCGCGTCAACCGGGGGACTATCGTGCGGTTGGATGCCGTTCGGGAGCTCTTGCCGTGGTTTCACGGCGAGTACAAGATCGTGCTTTACGACAACACGGAACTTCGCTGGAGCCGGCGCTACATCTCGCAGCACACCGATTTGCTGAAGCCGATTTGATGCAGCTCGCAAGCGAGCCGGCCCGCACGTCCCTCGTGCAAGTCCGTTCGTCCCATTTCCATGGCCGTAATTTTCCCGTCCGTGGTATCACTTCTCGCGTTGCATGAACTCGCTGATGAATAACGTAACCGCTGAAACTCCATCTTTTCCGGGCAACAAGAGGTCCTTCCTCTCGGAAGGTATGGCCGTCGTTTTATTCCTCGCGATTGCCAAGTTCCTGCTGCACTGCTACTTCAACAATCGCTACGGCTACTTCCGCGACGAATTCAATTACATGGCTTGCGGCGATCACCTGGCTTGGGGCTTTGTGGATCAGCCGCCGCTGGTGCCTTTCTTGATCAAGGTGTGCCGCTGGCTGTTCGGGGATTCTCTTCGCAGCATCCGGCTTATTCCTGCGCTGGCGACTTCCGCCACTGTGATTCTGGTGGCGATGATCGCGCGCGAGCTCGGCGGCCGCCGTTTCGCGCTTGCACTTTCGGCTTTGGCTGTCGTCGTCTCTCCCATTTACCTCTCGGACGGCAGCCTGCTAACCACCAACTGCCTTGAACCGCTGCTTTGGACAGGGTGCATTTATTTCGCTGTCCTGGCCATTCAACGAAATGATCCGCGTTACTGGATCTGGTTTGGGGTAGTCGCGGGAATTGGTTTAGAGGAGAAATACTCGATTGGTGTGCTCGGATTCGCCATGGTGATCGGCTTGCTGCTGACGAAGCAGCGCCGCATATTCCTGAACAAATGGATCTGGCTGGGCGCAGCCGCGGCTCTTCTTATTTTTCTGCCGAA
>Ga0210407_10004341_pt1 | contig 11205 bp, 6 predicted proteins | sample IncBWC27MmetaG_FD_150860 | JGI IMG/M metagenome (GOLD analysis project Ga0210407, IMG submission 150860) | Forest soil microbial communities from Barre Woods Harvard Forest LTER site, Petersham, Massachusetts, United States - Inc-BW-C-27-M | ecosystem: Environmental > Terrestrial > Soil >... | reverse complement strand
CGGCGCCGCAAATTTCCATCAACCCCGCGATCGTGATGCGCAGCAACCTGGACCTGTTTATTCCGCAAGAACCCTCGGCCAGCGAAGTCAGCGTTCGACACAAGAAAGGCTAAGGTCGCTTTGATTCGTATTCGATTTTTAACTGCCATGAGGTACAGAAATTGAGAGATTGTACCGCCTGTGGTCGATGAGTCACCGCGTCGTCCTCTAGCGGTCCCGTTCCGCGAGCTGCAAGGCTATCTGATAGAACTCCTGCCGGGCGTGGGGGGGGAGTTGCGCAACCTGTGCTGCCGAGGTTTTCGTTGCCGAGGCAGCATCCAGGGTGGCCCCGATCCCGGCTACGTCAACCGAGCCCTTCGGAAACATCTCGCTACAGCGACGCAGCACCTCGCGCGCCTCGTTGATGCGGCCGGCCTCATAGTAAAAGACGCCCAGCGCCATGAGCGCACTCTGGTCACGGGGTGCCAGCTCCACCGCTTTTTTCAGATAGGTTTCGCCGCGCCTGGCGTCTCCCTGCACTACGGAAGTCACTCCCGCGCCCCAGTGGAGGATTCCAGAGTCCGGAACGCGGGCCAACCCTCTTTGCAACGTCATGTAGGCATCGCCGGCATCGCCGGCGTGCAACTGCGCTAGTGCCAGAGAAAGATAATACTGGTCGTTATCTGGGCTGGTGAGTATGGCCTTGCGCAGAACCTGGGCAGCGTCCCCGGTACGCCCGAGGCGCATGTAGACGTCTCCCAGGAGAGCGAGGTAGGCGCCATCGTTTTTGGCGTCCACCGAAACCTGTTGCAGCGATTGCAACGCCTTGCTGTCATCGTGGTTCTGAAAATATGCATTGGCGAGATCGTATGCTGCCTCGTCCGAAGATGGATTGGCCGCCAAGGCTGCCTGGAAATGCTCGATGGCTGCGGGATACAGCTGAAAGCGCGCCAGTAGAACGCCTTCACCGAGAAGTGTGCGAAAATCTTTCTCGCTGATCTTGTCGAGCCGATCGAGAATCTGCATAGCCTCGCTGACGCGGTTGAGTTCGAGATCGGCTTCTGCCAGAAGGTACAGGCTGCGCGGGCGATCGGGATGTTGCTGAACTTCAATCTCCAGTTCATGGAGGTTGGCCTCGGTCTTTTGCTGTGCCGAAAGGCCTCCGCGGCGTTCAACATAATCAAAAACATTTTGCCGCGGGTAGGGTCCGGGTTCCGGGTTTTTGGACAATGTGAGGAAGATCTTCATGTCCCGCTCTGCCGCTTCCATCTGATGAAGATTCCGTTCTGCCGCCGCCAGCTTGTAATAGACTTGACCTGGCGTCGCGCTGACCTCGGCGCAACGGCGTAACATCGGAATCGCCTCCGCGTATTTTTTCTCTTCGAGCTTCAGACTGCCCATTTCAAAAAGAGCATCGGAATAACTGGGGTCCAATCGCAGGGCTCGGCTGAGATACTGTTCTCCCTCCGCTCGATTCCCTTGGCGCCTGGCGATATAACCGAGGTTGAACAGGGAGGGGATGTTTTCAGGATCTGCCTTAAGGGCCCGCTGAAAATATGGTTTGGCCTCTTCGAACTTACCGAGATGGCGGTAGCAAAGTCCCATGAAAGCGTACGACTGCGACGAGGAATCGAGTTGCAGTAGCGACTTAAATTCTTCCAACGCCGCCTCTGTCTTGCCGATGGTGAAGTAACTCTCTCCCAAGGCAGCGTGCAACTCGGGTCGCTTTGGAGCAAGTTTTATGGCATCGTTGAGCACCGGAATGGCATCCTCGTAGAACCCTTGCTTCATGCTGAGCCGGGCCATCAGAAGCAGGATGTCGGTGTTCTGCGGAGCAAGCTTCCTGGCGCGGACCAGGAGTTCAAGCGCTTCTACATCTTTCCGCTGGTCGGTCTCCGCCTGGGCGAGAAGATAGAGCACCTCGGCGGATTCCGGATCAACCTTCAAAGCCTGTTCCAGAGCTGACTGTGCCTTGCCGGGTTGGTTGTTGCGCAGGTACCCTTGGCCGAGATTGTGCAGTATTTCGAAGGTGCCTGGGCTGAGAGCGTCGGCAATTTCAAACTCTCGTATGGCGGGAACCAATTGCTTCTTTGAAGCCAGCAACACTCCTAGCGAGAAGTGAAGCTTCACGTCTTTGCCTGCCTGGCGGGAGAGGAGTTGCGCGGTTCTTAGCGCCTCGGAATTCATCCCGGCTATCAAGAAAGCTTGCGTAAGATTCAACAAGGTGCTTCCATCCGGTGGTTTGACCCGCTGCAGGGCTGAGATTGCCTCTTTGGGTTTATGCTCGGCGAGTAAGATGAGTCCCAGGTTGTAGTTGGCCATTCGATTTCGCGGCTGCAATAGCAGAATTTTCCGCAGTGTTTGTTCCGCGAGGTACGGTTTCTGCTGCGCGCTATAGGCAATTGCGAGATTGTTCAGTGTCTGCACGGAGCCGGGTTCAATCCGCAAAGCCTTCTGCAGCACCGTGACAGATTCCGCATAACGTTGCTGCTGGTGGTAAATCATTCCTAGGAGGTTCAGGCCGTCGACATTGGAAGGGGAACGAGCGAGCCCCCGCTGGACAGCAGCCAGCGCGTCATCCAAAGATCCCAGGCGAAAAGATTCCTTCGCCTGCTCGAAATCAGGGATCGCTGCCTGCGTTGATGCAGCCACCTTGCTTCTCTGCGGTGCCCGCGCATGAGCGGGCACGGAAAAGATGCTGGAAAGAATGCCGGCGTTGATCAGAATTACTGGAAGGAATTTCACCAGAGTCAGCGGCAACCAGGCGTGCACCGCCATGCTATTCTGACAACCGTGACGCGATCTCTGGGGAGGCTGCATTCGGTAGAGAAACATGGCTCATGGTACATCAGGCGAAATCAGTTTCGTGCGCTCACTGCGCGAAAGAGTGCGATCTGCGCCGAAAAAATGTGCCGCTAAAGTTTTGCCGCCTACTGGCATGACAGTTATGCCGCTCCTTGTTAGCTTGCTGTTCTTGTTTGCGACGTTGAACCCTTCGGCTTTCGCCGCGCAGCAAGGTGAAACGGCCGGGAAGTCCGCGGCAATCGCCATTCCTCCAAAATTTACTGATATTACCTCTGCAACCGGAGTGCGCTTCAAGCACTTCGATTCGCACACTACGAAGAAGTACTTGATTGAGACAATGGGGCCCGGGGTTGCCTTGTTCGACTACGATAACGATGGGCGCCTGGATTTGTTCGTGGTCAATGACACACCTCTCAGCGATCCGACGCCCAAAGGGACGATTCCGAAAAAGACAGAACCGGCACACTGGAACCGTCTCTTCCATCAAAATCAAGACGGCACCTTTGAGGATGTCACGGAAAAAGCCGGCCTTCAGGGCGCAGGCTACGGTATGGGTGTGGCGGTGGGCGACTACGACAACGACGGCTGGGAAGATTTGTACGTCACCGCATACGGTGGCAACAAGCTTTACCACAACAACGGCGATGGCACGTTTACCGACGTCACCGCCCAAGCGGGGGTTGCCGGCGGTGGATGGTCGACCAGCGCGGCTTGGGTAGACCTCGACGGTGATGGCCTGCTGGACCTGGTAGTGGCGCGCTACTTACAGTGGGACTTTGACGACATCTGGTGCGGTGAGCACAAAGAAGGTTTTCGTTCTTACTGCCATCCCGACCAATTCCAGGCCATTGCTCCCCTCGTCTATCACAACGACGGACACGGCCACTTCACGGAAGTTGCCCGGCAAAGCGGTTTTGCCAAGCCAGGCAAAGGGTTGGGGGTGGCGATTGCCGACTTCAACCGCGACGGATGCACAGATGTTTTCATCGCCAACGATGCAGTGCCCCAGTTTCTCTATCAAAGTAATGGCAACGGAACTTTTGAGGAAGTTGGCCTCGCCTCCCAGTCGGCAGTGGATGGAGATGGCCATCCGTTCTCTGGCATGGGCGTGGATGTCGCTGACTACAACAATGATGGCTTGCCTGACCTGGTGGTCACCGATCTCGCCTACCAGATGTACGCGCTCTTCCAGAACAACGGCGATGGAACCTTCGACTATGCCACGCACCGCTCCGGCCTGGGACAGATGACGCTCCTGCATTCCGGTTGGGGAGTGCGGTTTATGGATTACGACAACGACGGCTGGAAAGATCTGCTCATCGTGCAGGCGCATGTTCTCGATACGGTCGAGATGACTTTCCCGCAATTGCACTACCGCGAACCGATGTTTCTTGCGCGGAACACAGGCACCAAATTTGTGGATGTCTCGGCGAATGCGGGAATCGTCTTTCGCGAAGCCTGGGCCAGCCGGGGACTGGCGGCTGGCGACCTCGATAATGATGGCAGACTAGATGCGGTAGTCACTACTAATGGCGGGCCGCTCTACATTCTGCGCAATGAAACGCCCACGCCGAACCACTGGTTGCTATTGAACCTCGTCGGCCACACGAGCAATCGCGATGCGATTGGCGCGGAGGTAAAAATCTCGACTGCGGCAGGCATGCAGTTCGCAACCGTGAGCACCGCGGGTAGCTATCTCTCCGCCAGCGACAAGCGCGTCCACTTTGGCCTGGGCGGAGAAACGGCAGTGCAAACAATTGAGATACGATGGCCCAGCGGCATCGTGCAGGTACTCAAGCATGTGCACGGCGATCAGATCCTACGCGTAGATGAGCCTGCGAGAGGCACTCAATTGCCGACGACGGGCTGTAAGCATCTGCCCAGAAATTGAAAGCAAAACTGACGTGAATCGATTATTAGCGGATGCGTTCCAGGAAAAACGAGGTTGAGTCATAATCTCCCTCCAGGGAGAGGCCGACTCCCTCGTGCATGAGGTAAGCCCCGCTGACTACCTCACTCTTGTCCGCCACCTTGGCGTCAATCCGATGAATGCGATACAGTCCGCGTTCTTCCAATCCTAGTAGCCGCAGAAGCGGAAGTGATCGTCCAAAATGCTGGGAGCGCAGAAAACTGTACACAACCGCCTGCGATCCATCCTCGGCGACGTATTCGGTCGCCGACCAGTCTGACTGGCGCGGTGAGGCGAGGCGATACAAAAGGCCGTTCTGCACGGTATTGCGGACCTGCTTGTAATAGGCAATCATCTCTTTCGCCAGCGTCAAGTCCTGCTCCCGCCACTTACTCAGGTCAGCACCGATCCCCAGAGAACCCTGCATGGCAACCAGGAATCGGAACTTGAGGGGAACGCTGCGGCCATTGAAATTGGGCACGTCGGTGACCCAATCCATCATCACGTGTGGCGTGTAGGCGTAGGAAAAGCCGTCCTGAATGGTCAGCCTGTCGAGGGCTTCGGTGTTATCGGAAGTCCATGCTTGGTCGACGCGACGCAAAATGCTGAGATCGACGCGACCCCCGCCACTCGCGCAGGTTTCAATTTCCAACTTGGGATATCGGGCCCTGAGACGGTCGAGAATCTCATAGACGTTCTGCGTGTATTTGACCCACAACATGCGCTGGTTCTCGGCCGGCACTTCGGGCCAGCCAGGCTCAGTGAAGTAGCGGTTGTTATCCCACTTGAGGAAAGCAATATCGTTGTTCTTCACCAGTTGGTCGAGCCACTGGTACGTGTATTCCTTGACGTCGTCGCGTGCCATGTTGAGGACCAACTGGTTACGAGACTCGGTGCGCGGACGGCCCTCGTAGTGCATCGCCCAATCTGGATGCTGACGGTAGAGGTCGCTGTCTGGATTCACCATCTCTGGCTCAACCCAGAGCCCAAAGTCCATTCCCAGACGATGGACGTGATCGATCAACGGCTTCAGGCCATGGGGAAACTTTGCCGGGTTCACATACCAATCTCCCAGGCCAGTGTGGTCGTTATTCCGCTTGCCGAACCAGCCATCATCCATTACAAATCGTTCCGCCCCAATACTGGCAGCCTTATCGGCAAGCGCCTCCTGCCCCGCTTCCTCGACGTTGAACAGGGTCGCCTCCCAGGAGTTGTAGAGCACCGGCCTCACTTTGTCGGCGCCGGGTTTGGGGAGAATTTCCGTTCGTTCGAAACGATGCAGGATGCGGGATGCCTCGCCCATCCCGCCCTCGGTGTAGCCGGCATAAAAAGGCGGCGTGGTGAGAGATTGCTTGGCCGGCAGGCGATAGGCGAAGTCGAAGGTATTGTATCCACCTGTAACCCGCACTTGCAGGTTGGGGGTCTGCTCGACGCTGATCTTCCAGTTTCCACTCCAGCCCAGCGCTCCGAACCAAACGTCGCCTTTCTCCTGGTCGCGACCGTCGTCGCGATCGAGAGCGAACCACGGGTTCATCTGGTGGCTGGTAATTCCACGCCGGCTTTCGAGCACCTGCGTTCCGGTTTGCACCGGTTCTTCGTGGAGCTGCCACTCCCCGGCCCAGCGCCCCGAAAGATAGCGCAAACGATAGCCTGGCCCTTGGGGAAGAGACCAGGCAGCAGATTGGGCGCTCTCGATCACTACTGGGGTATCGGTGCGGTTCTCAATGGTGACGTCGCGGCGCAGAATCCCAGTCTCCGGAAATATCTTGTAATGCAGATGCGCATACAGCGGAGACAGAATGTCCTTCAGAGTAATGGTGAGGGTGTCTCCGGCGATCGCGTGGCTGACGTAGTGGAGGACGACGGCGCGGTTCCCGTCTGGAAATGAGACTTTGAGGCTGGGTTCAGAAAATAAACTCTCGCCCCAGCCCGGATATTCCTGGCGATCAAGCCCCGGCGCATCACTTATCAGCGTGGCAGGGAGGTCCTCATCCCGCCACAGCCGCCCACCCCAATAGTGATGTTGGAGCTCATTGTGCTGGTTAATGCCAAACACATACGAGACCTTACCGATGTCGAGAACAAAGAGTTTTTTCGCTTCGAGATAGCGAATCGGCTGTTGTCCCCAGGCAACCGTCGCTGTTGTGACGAATATCGTCAACGAGTAGAACCATTTTTTCACCGCGCACGTCGCCATGTCACCCTCACGCTGGCTGTTCAACGAAAACCATTGTTCGGCCGGTCCCTTCTCGGCCATCCCCTTCTCACCGCGTCCACGAAGCCTCAATGTCTTCCAAGGTCTTCCCCCGGGTTTCGGGGAGTCGCAACTTGACAAAGACGAAGCCGAAGGCGCAGACCACGGCGTAAATCCAGAAGGTTCCAGCGGCGCCCAGGTTATGGTTGAGGCGAGGAAAAGTGTAAGTCAGGACGAAAGAGCCAATCCAAAGCGCGGAAACCGCAATGGATACCGCCAGCCCCCGCACTCGGTTGGGAAAGATTTCCGAGATGACCACCCAAGTCACCGGCGCGAGTGACATGGCATAGCAGGCGATCGCCGCTACCACGAGGGTAAGCGTATAAGTCCCCTGGATGTGCGCGTGGTAGGCCAAGCCCAGCAGGATATAGATGAGCGTCAGTCCGCCGGCGCCAGTCAGCATTAAGGCGCGGCGACCAACCTTGTCCACCAGGCCCATGGCGACGAATGTAAAAACCAGGTTCACCGCGCCGGTGACGACAATATTGAAAAGAATATCCGAAACTTTGAAACCGGCGGCGGAAAAGACCTCTTCGGCGTAGTTGAAGATGACATTGATGCCACACCATTGCTGGAAAATCGCGAGGACAATCCCGACCAGGAGCGGCTTTCGAATGCTGGGCTCGAGCAGCTTTCTGAACTCCGATTCGTTTGTCTCATTCATTACGGTCGCCCTGATCTCAGCCAGCGCCTGATCGCTATAAGCGCTGCCGCCGATTTTAGCGAGGATGCTCCTCGCCTTGTCAGTTGCACCCTTGGCCGCGAGCCAGCGCGGGCTTTCCGGGATCATGAACGTCCCGATGAAGAACAAAGTCGCTGGTATCGCGGTCACGCCAAACATCCAGCGCCACCCCACTTGCCCGTTCCACGAATTCAAAATGTCCGCAGCACTGGCGGCAGGAGGAACGGGCCTCGCGATCAGCCAGTTCACCAGTTGCGCCAACAAAATCCCGATGACCACGGTGAGCTGGTTGATGGAGACGAGCTTGCCGCGAAATAGTGCCGGTGAAACTTCGGCGATGTACATCGGAGAAAGGCTCGATGCCAGGCCTATCGCTAGCCCGCCGGCAATCCTCCAAGTTACAAAAACGACAAAGGTATTTGAAAGGGCAGTGCCGATTGAGGAGAGCGTGAATAACATTGCCGACAAGAGGAGCATGGGCTTTCGGCCGAACTTGTCGGTGAGAACACCGGACAGCATGGCACCAAGCAGGCAGCCGACCAGGGCACAGCCCATCGCCCATCCCTGCTGCGCGGGATCGTACAAACCAAAAAACTTTTCGTAAAAGGGTTTGGCGCCCCCAATTACCACCCAGTCATATCCGAACAGCAAGCCCCCGAGCGCGGCAACCAGGGAAATCGTCCAGATATAGGTAGTGTCATAGGTAGGATGCGCGGTTGTCGTTTCGGTCTGGATGGGGGGCGCCATGCTGGTTAATCCGTCTGAATTGTCTTCAGTCTGCTCCATTGGCGACGCAAAGTGCGCGGAGCGTTTGCCGGGGCAATTCTCATGCCCTCAGACCTAATCGGTTCCTTGCCTGAGAGAAAAGCTATGGCTACATGCCGCCACTTCAGCCGTTCTTTTTCGGAGAACTGAATGTTGATCGTCGCCTGCCCTCCCGGCGCGAGCATTCTGACAGAGCAGCGCGCGACGATTTCAAGTCGGAATCGTGCACGTGCACGTCACGGTATTAGGCCACAGGGAAGGCACACTGTCAAACAGGATTTTCAAGACAGGTCTTTAGGTAACTGGATTTTGTGGCTACATTCACTACATCACTCTGCCAGAACTGCCCAGGCCAGGCAGACCACATCTGCAGTCAAAAATCGTTGGAGAAGTTATTTTGTGTTGTCGACGTCCAATCAATTACCTTATGCAGGTATGACAGCGAATACAGCGGGGCCCGGTCGAAGCTCGACAAGCGCAAAAGGTAAACCGACCTCGGCTTCCACACTGGATATCGTTGAGCGCAGCGAAGGTTCGATGCGCTCCATTCTGATCGAGAACCGCTACATCCGCGCTGTTGTGCTGCCGGACAATGGAGCAAAGATTATTTCACTCGTCCGGCGGAATACCGGGCGCGAGTTCCTTCTTCAGCCGAATCCGCGGCAGCGGAGTCAAATCCCGAATCGGGGATTTGAGCAGCACGCTTACGGGTTCGACGAATGCTTCCCTACCATCGCCCCGTGTGAATATCCCGAGGGCGCTTTTCGGGGTGTGCCCCTTCCGGATCATGGCGAACTCTGGTCAGGCCCCTGGAAATACGAGATCGGCAAAGGTCATCTGCAGGTGTGGTCGGAGCCGCGCTGCCTGCCTTGTATCTTTCGAAAGCGAATTCGCTTGGACGCTGATTCCGTTCTGATCGAATACGAAATCGAGAGCGTCTCCGATCAGCCCTTCCGCTATCTGTGGTCCGCCCACCCTCTATTGCAGATCGAGCCAGGCTGCCAGATCGTCTTGACCCCGGACGTGCGCAGCGTGCTGATTGGCTATTCAACCGGAAACCACCTTGGCATACCCGGCATGGCTTGCGGGTGGCCGACCTCTCAGGTTTCTCAAGGTGGTGAAATCAACCTGAGTATTATCGGAAACGAAACCGCAAGAACAGCTGCCAAGCTTTTCACCCCGCAACTGTCGGAGGGGTTTTGCGCGGTGTACTATCCCAACACCGACGAGTCGATTTCGTACCATTTCGACGTCAAGCAGGTTCCCTATGTCGGAATCTGGGTTTGCCAGGGAGGCTGGCCGTCATCCCGGCGCGGGCAATTCACCGCGGCCCTTGAACCATGCACGGGACGCCACGATTCCCTAGCCCAAGCCATCGATCAAAATGAATGTTCGCTGCTCGCGCCGCGCGAAAAGAAACGGTGGGAACTACAGGTCCGTATCCAGCAAAACCTCCCGGAAGATGCTTTGGGGAGAAACAGGATGACACTGTAAGCAACAACCTGACGAATTTGACAGGCCAATCATCCGCGATCCGCCGGAGGAAACTGTGACGAAACATCAAACTGGGATCTCATGCCCGTGGCAACTTGTTACGGTTTTGTTCCTATCGGGGTTGCTGCATGCCGCTACCACTTACAATGAGGGCAATAAGACTTGGACTCTGGCCTCCGGCGACGTCGAATACCGGCTACAGGCAACCGAGCGTAGCCTGCGAGTCAAATACTTCGGTCCCAGGGAGTTGGAGCCGGCCGGCTCCGAGGCAGTTGGGACTGCCGATATCGGGGGGATGATCGACGGGCATCGTCTGGACCCCGAATCCCTGGAACTCGTATCCTCCGAAATCGAAAACTCAAAGCCGGGGATCTCGACCCTACACTTGTCACTTCGTCATCGTGATCTGCCTGTCCAAGTCGACATCCGTTATAGCGGCTGGGGTGACACCGGTGTGATTACGCGTCATGTAACACTCACCAACCAGGGGAAAAACACCTTGCATATCGAATCGCTGCCGTCGCTCGCCCTGCAATTACCGGCTGGTGACTACGAACTGACGCACCTGTTTGGCAGTTGGAAGCAAGAAAGACAAGTTGCCACTGAGCCGTTGCACGACGGTGAGCGAGTATTTAATGCCAATACCGGACGCTCTACTTGTCTCTACTCCCCGTGGTTCGCTCTCCACAACCGAAGGAACGGGATTCGCTATGCCGGTCAGCTTGCCTGGTCAGGAAATTGGCGGATGAGCTTCGAACAGCAACCTGGCATGAGGGAGGCAATACTCGCAAACTCTCCGCTGCATGTCTCCCTGGGAATGGCGTTTGATTTCGGAGGGGCGGAGTCGCTTCGCGCCGGCGACAGCAAAGACTTCCCTGAGGTCGCCTTCACTGCATCCCACGGTAGTCTCGATGATATCGCAAACCAGTTGCATTCCTACCAACGAAAATATGTCACTGCTCGCATCCCGGCCAACGAGCCACCACTCGTTCAGTACAATACTTGGTATCCAACCCAAGCCGGACTCACGCTCGCCGACATGAAACGATCTGCCGAAACCGCCGCCGGACTGGGCATCGAGGTGTTCGTTGTGGACGGTGGCTGGAGCTGCGACAAAAACTGCAACGAAGGACTGGGTGATTACCGCGTTGACCCGGTCAGGTTTCCGCGCGGGCTTGAAGAATTCTCCGAATTCGTGCGGAAGCGAGGCATGAAGTTCGGCTTGTGGGTAGAGATCGAAAACATCGGTCTCGACTCTCGGATGTTCCGCGAGCACTCCGCCTGGTGTCTTGCCTACCAGGGCAAGCCCATCGTCCA
>Ga0210407_10004338_pt1 | contig 11214 bp, 9 predicted proteins | sample IncBWC27MmetaG_FD_150860 | JGI IMG/M metagenome (GOLD analysis project Ga0210407, IMG submission 150860) | Forest soil microbial communities from Barre Woods Harvard Forest LTER site, Petersham, Massachusetts, United States - Inc-BW-C-27-M | ecosystem: Environmental > Terrestrial > Soil >... | reverse complement strand
AATGAAGGGAGCCACATAGGCAGATGCGGCGTTGCTCTCCGAGGCGATGGCTTCGAGGCGGGAGACGGCGGCGATGGGGCGACCGTAGACCTCGCTCCAGGCCTTCACGGTGGTGAGGCCCACGCGTACGCCGGTAAAGGAACCGGGACCGGCGGCGACGGCATATAGGTCGATATCGCCAAGTGTGAGGCCTGCTGACGTTAGAACGGCGGTGACAGAGGGAAGCAGCCAGGAGGAGTAGTCCTCGTTTGTCGTATGCGGGGCGACCTGGAGAAGGGACTCGTCACGTAGAATCGCGACACTGCCGCGGGCATCGCAGGTATCCAAGGCCAAAATGAGCACGAAGCGCATTCTACCGCAAATTTTCGCGGGGCGTCCTGTATCCTATTCTGCTGATTGAATTTGCGATGCGCGACGGGAATCTGGAGGTTCAATCTGGGCAGTTTGGAAAGTGCAGCGCATGGAGAGCAATTCCAATGCCAAAATGGTACGGGCAAATCTCTAAGCTTATGATTCCAGAGGATATATCTTGACTCATGGAACACAAAGGCTTAGAGTCGTTAATGTATGCCTAGGGGGGCAACCGAAGCTATGGATTACAAAATCGGCGACAAGGTTGTATATCCGAATCACGGCGTAGGCTTGGTGGAGCAAATCAGCTACGGAGTGTTGAACGGACGTACCGAGCGGTACTACATGATTCGCATTGTTTCAAGTGGGTTGCGAGTGATGGTACCGCAGTCGAACTCAGAAGCGGTCGGATTGCGAGCAGTCATTCGATCCAACGATGCGACCAAGGTGCTGGGATTCCTGGAGAAGGGCAAGCTGAATTCGCACCACGACTGGAAGCACCGGTTCAAAGAAAATTCCGAGCGCATGCGCACGGGTTCCCTCCTGGAAGTAGCCGTAGTCCTCAAGAGTTTGGTTTCCCTCAGCCGGAGCAAGCCGCTTTCCTTCCGCGAAAAGAAAATGCTGGAGCGCGCCAAGTATTTGTTGGTGAGCGAGATGGCGACAGCGCGAAATACGACGTCGGAGTCCGCGGAAGGCTTGGTAGTGAAGTCGTTGGCGAAGGCGAAGTTGCAGTTTCCGTTGATGACGGAAAAGTTCGAGTAGTTTTTGTTTTGCCACTTTGCGGCGGACCTTTGTTTTGGTCCGCCGTTTTTGTTTCGGAAAGGCGGCAGGCAAATAAAGCGTATACCATCCGGTATCGTACCGAGCCAGGAAAACAATTACATTGACTAACTGCCCTCGGCCTGAGATGATCTCTCCACGACTCCCCGGCCTAACAAGCCGGTTCGGGCAATCTATATGATTGCCCTTTTTTTATGGTCATTGCCCCAGCCCAGCCGTCACCCAAGCCGAAGCCTCGCGTCATTGTCTACATTGACGGTCTAAACCTCTATTATGGAGTGCTTCAACAGGTACCCGCAGAGAAATGGCTGGATGTCGAGCGCCTCTGTACGCTGTTGCGTCCCAATGATGACGTCCGGCTAATCAAGTATTTTAGCGCTCCTGTTGCTGGGTCGGCGGACCAAGCTGTCTATCTGCGTGCTTTGGCTACGCTGCCTAAGGTTCAGATAATCCTGGGCAAATTCAAAAGAAAGAACGTTAGGTGCGGAGTCGCTGGGTGCACGCATTCAGCTTCAAGGTGGTTTACTGTTCCGGAAGAAAAGCGTACGGACGTGAATATAGCAGTATCAATGGTTGACGACGCCTATCAGAATGCCTGCGACCATTTCGTGGTGATGAGCGGTGACTCCGACTTAGTGCCGGCACTGGCCACAGTGCGTCAGCAGTTTCCTGCCAAGAAAATCACTGTGTACGTGCCGAGTCGGAACCCGATCAGGGCCGCCGCCGTGGAGCTGAGAGCGGCAGCTCATCGCGCCAGAGTACTGCCGCTTCTGCTCCTTGCAAAGGCTCAGTTTCCAAATTCGATGCCGGATGGAGCGGGAGGAACGCTAAATCGCCCTGCGACTTGGGTCTGACGATTAGTTAAGGCTCCCGGCGAAATAAGCCGCGACGACGACGCCAGGGTGCTTTGCTCGCTCCCGCCATTCATCGGAAATGAAAGTCAAAACCCGCACCCTTTGCAAAAAGCGCAAAGGATGCGGCACCCGAAGCATCGTAGAGGGGCTCGTGTGGGCCACCCGCCCGACCCCATTTCGGAGAGGTCTGCCCACGTCTTGTGTAGAAGCGCGCCCCCAGCGGCTGAAGCCGTATTGATTTTGCGGGGCTTGCGGCACGACGGGCTGCGTTGACGATTGACGCTGTTGGGTAGGCAAATGAAAAAAAAGCGGGATTGGACAACTATGGTCCTGGCGTGCGTAGCTGCGGCAACCTAGGTTGCTGGAAGCAGCGGAGGGTAAGCTCCGCTATTGACGCGGCGCTGTTTTCAGTCACAATGATGGCCAATTTTTGCATTGAGGAGCTTCCCATGCGACGCCTGAGCTGGGTTCTCGCCGTCATTCTGTCCCTGACGCCGATTTCATCCGCACAGCAGCCTGATCTGAATCAGCTCAAACGTGAAGCCGTGGGCGAAGTGGATTCCATGCAGACGCTTACGCAGCAGATGGTGGACGAAATCTTCAGCTACGCCGAGTTAGGATTTCAGGAGTTCAACACGTCGCGTTACGTGAGCGGCATCCTTGAGAAGAACGGATTCACGGTGGAACGCGGTGTCGCGGGAATGCCCACGGCGTGGGTGGCAACGTGGGGCGCAGGCAAGCCGGTGATCGCCTTCATTACGGATATCGATGACATTCCGCAGGCCTCGCAGAAGCCGGGTGTGGCGTATCACGACCCTCTTGTTCCCGGCGCTCCGGGGCACGGCGAGGGACACAACTCTGGGCAGGCAGTAAACGTCACTGCGGCGCTGTCATTGAAGAAGATCATGCAGCAGCACCATCTGGCCGGCACGGTGAAGCTGTTTCCGGGTGTCGCGGAGGAGTTACTCGGTGCCAAAGCGTTTTACATTCGCGAAGGGCTGTTCCGTGATGTGGATGTCGTACTCGGCTGTCATGTGGGCGCCGCATTCGGTACTAACTATGGCGAGAGCGGAACGGGATTAGTATCGGTGCAGTACTTTTTCCATGGCAAAGCCGCGCATGCAGCTGCCGCGCCCTGGGAGGGCCGGAGTGCACTGGATGCAGTCGAGCTCATGGATGTCGGATGGAATTTCCGGCGTGAGCATCTGCGTCTGCAACAGCGCTCGCATTACGTTATTTCGAATGGTGGCGACCAGCCAAATGTGGTGCCGCCCGAAGCAAGCGTCTGGTACTACTTCCGAGAACTCGATTACCCGCACATCAAAGAGCTATACGAACTCGGCAATAAGATGGCACAGGCAGCCAGCATGATGACGGACACTAGCGTTACGCAACGCCTGATCGGCTCGGCCTGGCCCAGGCACTTCAACAAAGTCATCGCCGAAGTGCAGCAGAAGAATATTGAAGCGGTCGGCATGCCGGAATGGACCGACGGGGACCAGACCCTGGCCCACGCGTTACAAAAAGAAATCGGCGCGAAAGAAACTGGTTTAGCTACTAAAGTAGAAGAGCTGCACCCGCCGCGCGAGAACATGGGTGGTCCGTCCGACGACATTGGCGACATCTCGTGGAACGTACCAACGGTTTATCTACGCTATCCGGCCAACATTCCCAACTTGCCGGGGCATAGCTGGCCAAATGCAGTCGCTATGGCCACTCCCCTCGCTCATAAGGGTTCTACAGCAGGCGCGAAGGTGCAGGCGATGACGGCGCTCGACTTCCTCACCACGCCTGCGCTGGTAGAGCAGGCATGGGCGTACTTCCGCGATGTCCAGACGAAAGAGATCAAATACACGCCCTTGATCGGACCAAACGACAAGCCAGCCATCGAATTTAATCGCGACAAAATGGAGAAATTCCTGCCTGAGTTGCAGAAGACCTACTATGACCCGGCGCGTTACAAAACATATCTGCAGCAGTTGGGAATTCAGTATCCGACGGTGAAGAAGTAGGGACCGTGCGTGCGACCGGGTGCTTTCTTCTAGTGATCCCCTAGAGACAACCGCGGGAAAACGGCAGCAGTTCACTTGAACCCTGACGGAATACCCGTTGAAGCCAGCCCGATAACTCCCGAGTGGTCGGCAACCCGGAAGCTATCCGGCTTCCACGGGATTGGTCCTCTGGAGTCGGTCTGTAACAAGCGATTCCGGTCACTCCCGGATCTCGGCTTATCCGGAACTTGAAACCGGGCGCAATCCGCTTCCACTGCCCTAAGAACCTACTGAACGGCCTGATGCCCTGGCACGTCAGCTTGCTGAAATACGCTATCCCTCAGCATCTAAGCTACTTAAAGTTATCCTTGACAAACAGTACCAAAGTGTTATAATGTGTTTGCAAGTCCGGCACGATCCCTTCGTGCCCGCAAGTCCATGCTCGACCACCAGGCGGTCCTTCCAAATCCTTCAGTATCCGTGCGTCTACCCAATTGCACTCCTACAACCAGCAAAGTAGCTTCCGTTCTCCGCACACACTTCCAAGTTCCGTATCCTGTAAGTCCTGTGTTTACCGCTCTTGCGAAAAGTGCCGGGGGGTGTACCAACGATTCCCCTTTCGGCACTCGACGCTCAGAACTCGCCACTTTACTCAACTCCTTTCGTTTCAAACTCTTGCGAACTCTTTTGCTCTCTTTTGCACTCCGGAGAATCTCAACTCTTTTCCTTTCAAGCGCTTCCGCACTCTTTGCGCAAAACACCGGGGGTGGGGGTATCCCTGCAGCTCTCACGAGTCGCGACAATTTGCTTTTTCCCTTCGCCCGCCCAACAATGAATCCTGCATCTTACCTTGCGAGGTTCCGCCATGCCTGAAGCCGTCATCGTTTCCGCCATCCGCACTCCCGTTGGCCGCGCCTACAAAGGTTCGCTCCGCGCCACGCGCCCTGACGACCTCGCCGCTCTCGCCATCAAGGAAGCCCTCGCCCGCGTCCCCGGCCTCGACGCGAAAGAAATTGACGACGTGATTCTCGGCTGCGCCATGCCCGAAGGCGAACAGGGCATGAACGTCGCGCGCATCGCCGCTCTCCGCGCCGGGCTCCCCGTCGAAACCAGCGCCATGACCATCAACCGCTTCTGCTCCTCCGGCCTGCAAGCTATCGCTCTCGCCGCCGAGCGCATCCGCTCCGGCTCCGCCCAGGTCATCGTCGCCGGCGGCACCGAATCCATGTCCATGGTGCCCATGGGCGGCAACAAGATTTCACCTAATCCCTGGCTCGTCGATAATTATCCCGACGCCTACATCAATATGGGCCTCGGCACGGAAAACATCGCGCGTAAATTCGCCATCACGCGCGAGCAAGCCGACCAGTTCTCCGCCGATTCACACAAGAAAGCTCTCGCCGCCATCGTCGCCGGAAATTTCAAGGATGAAACCATCCCCGTGGAAGTAAAAATTACTTCCGTGCCAAACGGCAACGGCGCTTCCTCCAAGCCTAAGTCTCCGGTCAAACCCGCAACTCAGACGTTTACTTTCGCCACAGACGAGATCCCCCGCGCCGACACGAACCTTGACGTTCTCGCCAAACTCAAGCCCGCCTTCCATGCTAAGGGCACCGTCACCGCAGGGAATAGTTCACCAATGAGCGATGGCGCCGCCGCAAGCGTCATCATGAGCGACACTCGCGCCAAATCGCTGGGCCTCAAGCCACTCGCGCGTTTCGTCGCTTACGCCACCGCCGGCGTTCTCCCCGAAGAATTCGGCATCGGCCCCGTGCAAGCCATCCCCAAAGCATTAAAGCTCGCCGGCCTCTCGCTCAACGAAATGGCCGTAATCGAACTCAATGAAGCTTTCGCCGCCCAATCGTTAGCCGTAATCCAACAAGCCAAGCTCGACGCCACGCGTGTCAATCCCAACGGCGGCGCCATCGCCCTAGGCCACCCCCTCGGCTGCACCGGCGCAAAACTCACCGCCACCATCATCCGTGAACTCCAGCGCCGTAACGCAAAGTACGGCATGGTCACCATGTGCATCGGTGGAGGCATGGGAGCAGCCGGCATCTTCGAGCGCCTCTAGGCATGCTGGTTCTACTCGTTCTCGTCGCCTCGATCCTTATCTTTCGTGGTCTTGGCTTTGCGGGCGCATCAGCTCTCGCCTCATGGCCCACGGCCGTGCGCGATGGCTTCGCGGTCATGCTCCTTTTCACCGCGAGCGCGCATTTCACGCCAATAAAGGAAGATCTCATTCGCATGACGCCTCGATGGGTTCCACGGCCGCGAGCGATGGTTTTCTTTACCGGGCTTTGCGAGCTGGCCGGTGCGATTGGTCTTTTGATCCCCGCGACGCGGCGCGCAGCTGGCATCGCGCTGATTCTTTTTTTCATCGCCGTCTTGCCCGCGAACATTCACGCAGCCCGTGCTGGAGTGACTCTTCGCGGTCGCCCGGCCACGCCTCTTTGGCTCCGCATTCCGATGCAAGTCCTCTTCATCTTTTTTGTTTGGTGGTCCACCCGATAGCTCATGCCTTTGCGAAGGATTCATTCAGGTGATATACAATTCGCTCGTGAAACGCCTATTCATTGTTCTCGCGCTCTTGTTCTCTGCCTCACTCCCCGCTCAGGCTCCCACCGCCGTTCCCATCCCCAAGGAGCCCCACCATCATCTCGTCCTGGAAAATGATTACGTCCGCGTTTTCCGCGTAAGCGTCCCCGCGCATGACGCCACGCTTCTCCACCAACACGACGTGCCGTATGTGTACGTCTCCCTCGGTCCCGCCGACGTCATCAACGCCGTCCAAGGCAAACCCGAAGCCCGCATCGTCATGACCGACGGCCAGGTCGGCTACTCCCTCGGGCACTTCGCCCACATCGCCCGCAACGAATCGGACGTCCCCTTCAACAACGTCACCATCGAATTGCTGAAGCCTCAGGGCGAAGTGCAAAATATTTGCGTGGAGGTCGTGCCCGGTGTCGAGAAACAAACTTGTAGCAGGTCGGTCATGGAGAAGAGAAGCGGGATGTCCAACGTACCGCAGTTTCAAACCGGTGAGATATCAGCATCAATGGCCCGGCTCGACCCTGATGCGGAGCAGATTACAATGACGCAATACACAGGGACTTTGTTCGTCCTTCTCGGCGGTTCTGGAATTCAAACGATGGTAAAGGGCAAGCCTGACCAAACACTCGTCGTGGGTGACGTGATGTGGCTGCTCGCTGGATCGAACGCTACGTTCTACAATCCGGCTCACAAAGCATGGAGTTACCTCGAGATAGGCTTTAAAGGGAGCGAAGCACTGCACAAATACTAGACGGCGTTGCATTCCTTATCTGCAAATGGATTCGGACCACGCTTTTATCTGTCGGCGCTCATTTCTCTTGCGTCGAAACGTTGGCCGTGGCGCATCCAAGCAGTAGACTTCTCGAAGGGAGACGGCATGTCCATACGACCGGTGAAGAGGTTGATCAAGTCCAAGCCCACGACGGAAGGCGCGGGAGTGCACCTGCGGCGCGCGTTCGGTTTCGGCAATACTTCGGATTTCGACCCGTTCCTGCTGCTGGATGATTTTCGCAATGATGTGCCGGAGGATTATCTGGCGGGGTTTCCGTGGCATCCTCATCGCGGCATCGAGACGATTACCTATGTGCTGGCGGGAACGGTGGAACACGGCGACAGCATGGGGAACCACGGCGCGATCGCGGCAGGCGACGTCCAATGGATGACCGCTGGCAGCGGGATCATTCATCAGGAGATGCCCAAGGGCGACCACGCCGGGCGCATGCACGGATTTCAACTCTGGGCGAACCTGCCGTCGGCGTTGAAGATGACGTCGCCGCGCTACCAGGAGGTGAAGGCGCTGGATATCCCGGAGATCAAGGACGATGACGGCACGCACGTGCGCGTGGTGTGCGGAAATTTCTGGGGAAAGAGCGGGCCGGTGGACGGCATCGCTGCCGATCCTATTTATCTGGATGTGTCCGTACCGCCGGGGCGGAGGAAAACTTTGCCGGTGGGAATTACGCGGCATGCTTTCGCTTACGTTTTTGCCGGCGACGGAAAATTTTGCAATGCGTCCGAGCCGCTGGCGGTGCCCACAGAGCCGGTGAGTTGGGCGGACACGAATCCACCGGCGGAGGCCGACAATCGTTCCCTGGTTCTATTCGATCGCGGTGACGAGTTGATGGTGCAAGCGGGCGATGAAGGAATACGGTTTCTGCTGGTGTCAGGCAAACCGCTCGAAGAACCGGTGGCATGGTACGGCCCCATTGTGATGAATACGCAAGAGCAACTGCGCCAGGCGTTCAACGAGCTCGAAAAAGGGACCTTTCTAAAGCAAGCCGCCCACGGTTAGCGTTGTCGATTTTCGGCGTTCCCGTTCGACTAACCAACAGGAGGTAATACCATGCAATACCTGCTGCTGATTTATCACTCGGAACAAGGATTCGAGAAGACCACGGAATCGGACCGGGCCGCTGTCTACCAGGAATACGGGCAACTTCGAGAGGATCTCACGTCAAAGGGCCAGTTCGTGGGGGGCAACCAGTTGGCAGCAACCACCATGGCTACAACCGTGCGCGTGCGGGAAGGCAAACGCGTCGTGACGGATGGCCCGTTCGCGGAAACCAAAGAGCAATTGGGCGGCTATTTTCTGGTGAACGCCAATGATTTGGACGAGGCGATCGCGATAGCGGCGCGAATTCCGTCCGCGCGCAGCGGAACTATCGAGGTTCGGCCCATCGTAGTCCGCGGGAAAGCCGTGCAAGCGTAGAATCCACAGTCGTTGGAATGAAACAGAACAGCGCGCCACACTTCGTTCCGCGTGCCACAAGGCGCTTTGGGCAGAGTGTGGCGCTGAAATTCCTTCCGAATGGATTTGGAAAAACTGCATCGCGAGGAGTCGGGACGGATTCTGGCGACATTGATCCGTCTGCTGGGCGATTTTGATCTCGCCGAGGAGATGTTGCAGGAAGCGTATGCCATTGCCCTCCAGAAGTGGCCTGTGGAGGGTACGCCGGCGAATCCGCGCGCGTGGCTGATCAGCACGGCCCGTCACAAGGCCATCGACCGCTTGCGGCGCGATCAGCGCCTCGAACAAAAATCGGAAGAAATTGCAAAGACTGCGGAGACCACCACGGCGATGGAAAGTGATGGCGGCGAGGAAATGCTTGTTGATGACCGCTTGCGGCTGATCTTCACGTGCTGCCACCCTTCGCTGCCGCTGGAAGCGCGAGTTGCATTAACGCTCCGCACCGTTTGCGGAATCACGACCGAGGAAATTTCGCGGGCGTTTCTTGTTCCCTTAGCAACGATGGCGCAGCGGCTGGTGCGCGCAAAAGGGAAGATTCGCGAAGCGGGGATTCCCTACCGCGTTCCCTTGCAGGAAGAGTTGCGCGACCGGCTGGACGGCGTGCTGCTGGTCGTCTACCTGATTTTCAACGAGGGTTATCTGGCCACCAGCGGCGATGCGCTAATCCGGCAGGAGCTCTGCGCGGAAGCAGTTCGGCTAGGACGTGTTCTGTGCGATCTGCTCCCGAAGCAGGCGGAGGCGCAGGCGCTGCTGGGGTTGATGCTGCTGCACGATTCACGGCGCGATGCGCGGATGAGCGCGGACGGCGAGTTGATTTTGCTGGAGGAGCAAGACCGAAGTCTGTGGCACGCGGAACAGATTCAGGAAGGGACGGAAATTGTGGAATCGGCGCTGCGCCGCGGCGCGGCGGGCATGTATGCGGTGCAGGCTTCGATTGCCGCGCTGCACGCCAATGCGAAGACGGCGGCGGAAACGGACTGGGCGCAAATCGCGGCCCTATATGACGTGTTGTTGAGGATGCAAGCGTCGCCGGTGATTGAAGTGAATCGCGCCGTGGCGGTGGCCATGGCTCGTTCGATTGAAGAGGGGCTAGCGCTTCTCGATGAAATCGAGAGACGTGAAGAGCTGGAAAAGTTTCATTTGCTGCCGGCGGCGCGAGCGGATCTGCTGCGCCGGCTGGGACGGAATGCGGAGGCGGCGGAAACATACCGGCGGGCGCTCACACTGGCAACCAATGACATTGAGCGGCGCTTCTTGCGGCGCAGGCTGGTAGAAGTTGAGAATTTGAACGCCCACCGATCTTGAGCGGCGGCGGGCCCGGCCAACCCGCTTCTGCGAGATGCACGCGAGCCTCCGCCAGAGGTTGGTGTAGCTCACAACGGAATAAAATAGAAAATTAGTCGGCGGCGTAGCGCCGGAAAAAGGAATCCTGCTTCCACTGCGGACGCGCCGCGGTGTTCGCGGTTTCCAGGAGCAGGCGGCGGGTAAATTCCTCGTAGCCCGCTGCTGCCTTGAGATCGACCGGCTGATTCACGTCATCGCTCGGAGCATGGTATCGGTTCGTGAGCCAGTCCTTGAAAATTTTTTGTTCGGGCGTGCCGAGTTCGAATCCGACGTCCACTTTTACCGCAGGAACGCCTTTCTTGATGAAGCTGTATTGATCGCTGCGGATGAATGCGTTGCGCAGCGGCTCGGGATCAGCGATGGGTTTGATGCCCATGGACTGCGCGATGGCGGCGGCGCGCGTGCCGAGGTCGGATTCTTCAATGCCTTCGATCTTCAAAATCTTCAGCGGGACGATGGGAAGAAACATGTCCACGTTCACATCCGCGACGATGGATTTCGCCGCAACCGTGGGATGCGCGGCAAAATATTTGGAGCCGAGAAGGCCTTTTTCTTCGGCGGTCACGAGAAGGAAGAGGATCGAACGTTGAATTTTCTCGGGATGCGCTTTCAAGTTTGAAGCAATGTCCATCACCAGCGCGCTGCCGGAGCCGTCGTCCATCGCGCCATTGTAAATGCGGTCGCCATTGATGGGGGCGCCGATACCGACGTGGTCGATGTGCGCAGAGAGGACGACGAATTCATTCTTGAGAGCAGGATCGGAACCAGGTAGCTTGGCCACGATATTTGAAGATTCGAGGGCTTTGGTGAGGATGACGGCATTGGCCTTGAGCGAAACGGGCAAGGCAAAGCGCGGAAGCGGCTTGCGGTCTTTGCCGAGGGCCGCGATTTCCGCAAAAGTGTGGCCGGAGCCGGCAAAGAGTTGCTCCGCTGAGGCCGGATTAAATGTCACGGCGAGCTGCTGGCCCGGAGTTTCATTGAACTCAGCAGCAGCGAGATCCATGGAGGGATGATTGCGGTTTATGGAAATGCGCGACCAGGGAATATCCATGGACGCGGGATTCATGATCGTGATGGTACCGAGTGCCCCGAC
>Ga0210407_10004337_pt1 | contig 11214 bp, 8 predicted proteins | sample IncBWC27MmetaG_FD_150860 | JGI IMG/M metagenome (GOLD analysis project Ga0210407, IMG submission 150860) | Forest soil microbial communities from Barre Woods Harvard Forest LTER site, Petersham, Massachusetts, United States - Inc-BW-C-27-M | ecosystem: Environmental > Terrestrial > Soil >... | reverse complement strand
CGACACACGCTCCAGCCGGCCTTGTGAATTCTGCCGAGAATTCGACCCGGAATTTCACGGACGCCGCCCGCTCGATCAGATGGTGGCCACCACCCGCAAAGCCATTGCTTCAGCCCATTTGACAGAAGACGGCTATGTCCGCCACCGCATGCTCGAACTGCGGCAGATCACGTCACGGGCGCCACTGACCGCGGCGTAACCAGCGGATTTCGTGGAAGCGGGGATGTGCCCGCTTGTACGGGGCACAGCCGCGTCACCACACAACCACCTTCAGGGGAAATTTTTCGCGCAACTTTCGGGGCGGCGGAGACTTCTAATCAGTTAGGCCCAGAGCTGCTGCACCCGCCCTGGGGGAGGCTTCTCATGCTGGCCGCTGAGCGATCCGGTTTCGTGCTTTGCTTTGTCTTGGTGTTTTCCATCGCAGCTTATTTGCCCGCACACGCTCAGATTCACGGGGTCCCCGCCTCGGTCACTTCGTTCGGTTTTGGCGGGAGTGACAACCCCAATCCCGGTGTCCGAGCCAGCGTGACGTCCCTTGGGCCGAACGGTTTTGGCGACAGCCGGCCAATTTTTGGAAACTGCTGTGCCAACTTCTTCTTCCCGGCAAACCAGGATCAGGCGCTGTTCTTTGGTAGTCAGTTCTCGGGCCATCACTTCTCGGGTCGTCAGTCCTCGGGGCGGCACCACCGCCACGGCGATCGCTCCGATTTCCCCATCGGCGGCTACATCCCGTACGCGGTTCCTTATGCCGTTCCCTATGACGCCCCGTATGACGAGGAAGGCGACGATGACTCCGTCGATGCCGACTACGTCCGCGCTCCTGGCGCGCGGAACGCGGAGCCGTCAATCAAGCGCGCTGGGGCCCGCGATTTCGCATCGAAGGCTGAAGCTTCCGTCAAACCAACTCCCAGTGAACCTGAAGAGCCCGTGAGCGCTCAGCCGTCGACTGTGCTTATTTTCAAAGACGGCCATCAGTCCGACGTGATCAACTACGCCATCGTGGGCGATACTCTGTTTGACTTCGACGCGGGCCGCACCCACAAGATTCTTCTCGCCGACCTCGATCTCGCCGCCACACGCAAAGCCAATGACGACCATGGCGTGGACTTCCAGATCCCGGCAAGCGCTACGCGGCAGTAAAGTCTTAACCACAGGGGACGCAGAGGAACACGGGGAAACACAGGGGAAAACCTCGAAGCCCCGTGGTCCTCTGTGGTTAGTCCCTCCAGCATTTCCCGCTTGACACGCCCATCCCGACCAATGGATACTTATGCAGTGGGTTGCATTTTTATTCATGTCGAAAACAGCTCGCCACAAAGCGATTCTCGATCTGCTCGAAGACGGTCCTGTCGAAAGCCAGGATTCTCTCCAGCAGAGGCTGGAGCGTAAGGGCTACGACGTCGGCCAAGCCACCCTTTCCCGGGACATTCACGAACTGAAGCTCGTCAAAGGTCCGGAGGGGTATCGGCGGGCGGGCGAAAGCAAAAGCGCGGAAAGCGTTTTGCCGTCGGTCATGCATCTCGCGCACCAGTTTGTGGTCGAAATTCGCCAGGCCCAGCACCTGCTCGTGGTGAAGACCACGGTCGGCAGTGCGCAGCCTGTCGCCGCCGCACTCGATGCCTCGCGCTGGCCTGAGGTGGTCGGCACGATTGCCGGGGATGACACGGTGCTGGTCATCGCTACCGACAAAAAGAAAGCGCAGGCGCTCGCCCGGCGTATTCGCGAGCTGTCGTAAGAATTTTCCAGAAATGGAGTGTTACAAAAACGCAAATGAGAACCGATCCCATGGCATTGATGAACCCGCCAACAATGAAGATGAAGACGAACCCGCTGCCGGAACCGGTCGCTCCGCGCGATCTCGTCTCCATCCACGATCTTGCCCCCGCCGAAATACTCTCGCTCTTCAACCTCACCTCCATGCTTAAGCAGCGACCAGCGGACTTCCGCGGCACTCTGGCCGGCAAGCAGATGGTGATGTTCTTCGAGAAGCCTTCGCTGCGCACCCGCCTCACATTCGAAGCCGGCATGGACAGCCTCGGCGGCAGCACATTCTTCGTCGACCAGACGGCCAGCCGACTGAATGCCCGCGAGTCTCTCTACGACATCGCCCACAACCTCGAACGCTGGATTGACATCATTGTGCTGCGCACCTTCAGTCATAGTGTCGTCGAAGAGATGGCCACCTACGCCGGTGTTCCGGTCATCAACGCGCTGAGCGAACTCGAACATCCCTGCCAGGCGCTCGCCGACTTCTTCACCCTGCATGAGCACTTCGGCGATCTCTCGAAGATTCATTTCGCCTATGTGGGCGATGGCAACAACATGGCGCACTCGCTGCTTCTGGCCGGCGCCTCGGTCGGCGCGAAAGTTTCCATTGCTACTCCGGAGTCCTACGGGCTCAATCCCGTCATCGTCACCATGGCAAAGGCCATTGCGGATGAGACTAAGGCTTCTCTCCGTATCCTGACCGACCCTCGCAAAGCCGTTGCCAGTGCCGATGCGGTTTATACTGATGCCTGGGCAAGCATGGGACACGAACAGGAAAAGGCGGAACGTGCCGCGATTTTCGCGCCCTACCAGGTGAACAACGCGCTCATGCAACTGGCCAAGCCTCATGCGCGATTCATGCACTGTCTGCCGGCGCATCGCGGCCAGGAGGTGACCGATCAGGTCATCGACTCGCTGAACTCCGTTGTCTTCGATCAGGCGGAAAACCGTCTGCACATTCAGAAAGCCATCCTCGTATGGCTGTTGGGCGGCGGCGTGGGCCGCTTCTCAGCCAGGGGCGCGCATGCCTGAAAAAATTGTTCTTGCTTACTCCGGTGGGCTCGACACCTCCATCATCATTCCCTGGCTCAAGGAAAACTACGCTTACGAAGTGATCGCCATGGTCGCCGACGTAGGCCAGGGAGATGACGTCGAGGCCGTCGTGGACAAGGCCTACAAAACCGGAGCCAGCAAGGTTGTCGTCGAGGATCTGCGGGAAGAGTTCCTGACCGGCTACGTTTGGCCGGCGCTGAAAGCGGGCGCGGTGTACGAGAACAAGTATCTTTTGGGTACGTCGCTCGCGCGGCCCGTGATCGCGAAACATCAGGTTGAAGTGGCGCTGCGCGAAGGAGCTTCGGCCGTCAGCCACGGATGCACCGGCAAAGGGAACGACCAGGTCCGCTTCGAAATGGCCTATCAGGCGCTTGCTCCCGAACTGAAAGTCGTGGCGCCGTGGCGCGAATGGGATCTCAAGTCCCGCGAAGATTGTCTCGACTACGCCGAGAAGCGCGGCATTCCCGTGACTGCGAGCCGCGAGAAGATTCACAGCCGCGATCGCAATCTCTGGCACCTTAGCCACGAGGGCGGAGAGCTCGAAGACGCCGGCAACGCACCGTTTGCGAGCACTTGGCAAATGACGAAGTCGCCGCAAGAGGCTCCTGACAAAGAAGAGCAACTGGAAATCGGATTCGAAAAGGGCGTGCCCGTTTCGGTCGGTGGACAGGCGTTCGATCCTGTATCGCTCGTCGAACTGGTGAACGAAATCGGCGGACGCAATGCCATCGGACGCGTCGATATTGTCGAGAACCGCTTCGTTGGCATTAAGTCGCGCGGCTGCTATGAGACTCCCGGAGGCACGCTGCTGCTTGCCGCTCACGGCGAACTCGAAGCTCTCTGCCTCGATCGAGACCTGTTGCACTTCAAGCAGCACGTCGCGCTTAAGTACGCCGAGCTAGTTTATTTCGGGTTGTGGTTCACGCCGCTGCGCGAAGCGCTCGACGCCTTCGTTGAGACTACGCAACAGAATCTGACCGGGTCGGTCACGCTGTCGCTCTACAAAGGCAACGTCAACATCGTCAGCCGCAAATCGGATTACTCGCTCTACCGCACCGACCTCTCTTCATTCACCATGGGCGCGAGCTATGATCAGAAGGACGCGGAAGGCTTTATCCGCATCCTGGGATTGCCCTCGCGTTGCCGCGCCCAGACGCGGGCCGTTCCTGCGCAAGCCAAGGTTGAGGTTCCGCAATGAAGATGTGGTCGGGCCGGTTCCGACAGCCGCTCGACGCCGAATTTGAGAAATGGCAGCGGTCGTTCCCTTACGATCAACGGTTGCTGCCCTTTGAACTCGCCGCCAGCCGAGCCCACGCCAACGCCCTTGAACATGCCGGAGTGCTTTCTTCCGAAGAGCTTTCGGAAATCGTGAAAGCATTGGAGGAAATCGGGCGGCGCGCCGAGTCCTCGCCACAGTTTCTTAGCGATCCGGATGCCGAAGACGTTCACCACTTCGTCGAAAAGCAACTTGTCGCGCTGATCGGCGCGACCGGTTACAAGTTGCACACCGGCCGCAGCCGCAATGAACAGATTGCGACCGATCTTCGCCTCTTCGTGCGGCACGGCATCGATACCCTGCACAACCTGATCGCCGATTGGATCGACGCGATTCTCTCGCGTGCCGACGCCGCGGGCAGCGCGTCTTCGATATTAGGGATGCCCGCTTACACGCACCTGCAGCCGGCGGAACCTGTCTTGGTCGCGCATTGGCTGCTCGCGTATGTCGAAATGTTTCTGCGCGACGCCTCTCGCCTTGCCGACTGTCGTAAGCGCGCGAACCTTTGTCCGCTGGGATCGGGCGCTGTGGCTGGAGCGACCCTCACGCTCAATCGTCAAGCCATGGCTGCGGAGCTGGGGTTTGATGGCCCGACGGCGAACAGCATCGACGCTACCAGCGACCGCGATTTTGCGATCGAATTTGTCGACGCGCTCTCGTTGCTTGCGCTCCACCTGAGCCGCTGGGCCGAGGAGATGATTTTGTTCTCCACGCCCGCTTATGGCTTTGTCGAGTTGCCCGAGCCTTACTCGACTGGCAGCAGCGCCATGCCGCAGAAAAAAAATCCTGACTTGCTGGAACTGGTGCGCGGCAAGGCGGCGCGCGTCATGGGATGCGCCACCACGCTGCAAACTTTGGTGAAGGGTCTGCCGCTTGCCTACAACAAAGACTTGCAGGAAACGCAGGAGCCTTTGTTCGACGCCTCCGACACGGTCATTGGCATGGTGCCGCTGGTGACTGGATTTATGAACACCGTCGAATTCAACGAGGCAAAGATGAATCAGGCAGCAAGTTCAGGCTTTATGAACGCCTGGGCTGCGGCCGCATATCTCGTCGAACGCGGAGTGCCCTCGCGCCTCGCCCACGAAGCGGTCGGTAAGGCTGTTGCTTTGGCGGTGGAACGCGGATGCGATTTGCAAAAACTTCCTCTCGCCGATCTGCAGGCGATCCACTCAAGCTTTGACGCGGGCTTCCACTCCTGCCTCGGGCTTACCGAGGTGCTGGCGTTGCACGATGTCCCGGGAGGGACTGCGCCTCGTCACGTCAAGCGCGCGCTGCAGAACGCCCGGGAGCGGGCTGCTGCTCTGCGGGCTTTGGAACAAGTCACGAGCCGCTAGCTTACTATGTGTACCCTGCAGCCACACCGTGTACTCGGGCTGCGCCTTTGCCCGAGCCTTCTTCGGCCAGCAGCGCATCTAACTGAGCGAGCTTCATAACGGAGTATTGCCCTGATTCTTAGCCGAGTTCTTTTCTTCGCATTGTTTCTTTTAGCTGTTTACGCCGTGCAGCGATTCTGGTTCATGCGGGCGTGGACGTGGATTGGTGCGTTCTCGAATGCCAACTGGCGTTTCGGTCTGCATGCCGGACTGATCGCGTTGGCCGCTGCGCTGCTTGCTGCTCTCCTCGATCCGCTGCTCGGCCACGCAATCTCGCGCCTCAGCTTGGGCAGTTTCAACTTCGGCAAAACGCTCTCGACCGTTGCCCGCTTGTGGATGGTTGCTTCATTCTTTGGATTTCTGGCGGTTGAATCAGTGGGAGCGATCGAGTGGGTCACAAACGTCGCGGCCCGGCTTCTGCCTCATTCCGGAACGGTGGCGGGCGGGTTCAGTCCATCGCGGCGGACGTTTTTTCAATATGCGGCTGTGCTGGCTGGAGGCTTTCCATTTCTTGCCGCTACCTATGGATTTGCCGCGGGACGCTTGCGCTATACGATCGAACGCGTCGATGTGCCGGTGGCCAATCTTCCTCACGAGTTGGATGGGCTGCGCATTGCTCAGCTTAGCGACATCCACATTGGCGACTACATGCCGCCGCACGAGATTGCGCGCGCGGTTGACATGGCTAACGAGCTACAACCCGACATTTCCTTTGTTACGGGAGACTTTGTCTCGAGCGAAGGCGATCCGCTGGACGCCTGCATTTCCGAGTTGAGCCGGCTGCGCGCTCCGCTCGGCGTCTGGGGATGCAATGGCAACCACGAAATTTATGCGGGAGTGGAAGACGACGCGGAACGGCTCTTTCGTGAAAAGGGAATGCGGCTGCTGCGGGCGGCAAATGCGGTTGTCGAGCATAATGGAAGTCGCTTCAATCTGCTGGGCGTCGATTATCAGCGCGACCACATGACGAGTGGGGAGCGTACGGGGCCGATGTTGCGCGAGATCGAGCCTCTGATTCGGCGCGACATGCCTAATATTTTGCTCTCGCACAATCCGAATTCGTTTCGGCGCGCGGCCGAGCTGGGCATTGAGCTTAGCCTTGCTGGGCATACTCATGGCGGGCAGATTAAGTTTGAGATTGTGGATCACAGCGTTAGCCCGGCGCGCCTGATCTCGCCGTTCGTGGCGGGGCTTTATCGTTTGCCGATGAACGGGCGCGCTGACGCTGCGTCCGGTAGCAACGGCTTGCAGAAGGCTGCGCTCTATGTGAACCGCGGGCTTGGGACATTCGGCTTTCCGGTGCGGATCGGCGTGCCGCCGGAGATTACGCTGCTGACGTTGCGTAGAGCGTGATCAGCCGGAACCTCAGCGGCTAAAGCCGTCAGAATCGGTCGCGCCGGAACGCAGCCACCCATAAGTAACCCTTGTCATCCAAGAGAAGACCCTCTGCAGAGCCTGGAAAGCCAACGGTCGCGTGTCCCAGAGCGCCCCAAACGTGGTATAATGCCTTAGTAAATCCGGCCATATAAGCACCTGTAGATGCAATAGCTTAGCGGCATTTGTGGCGGAAAAAGCGGGCGGGGTTTTGCCCCGCTTGGACGGGCGAGGCGCCCGTCCCCACACAGGCTCATGGGAGCCTTTACTGAGAACTGACAACTGCGAACCGAGAACTGACTTTCATGGCTGACGATCAGAATCCTGAGCTCCCCTTAACTCCTCCTCCTGGAGGCGACGGACAATCTCCGGGCGCCCTCAACATGCAGCCCGTCAACATTGAAGACGAGATGAAGCGGTCGTATCTCGACTATTCGTTGTCGGTGATTATCGGCCGCGCTTTGCCTGACGTGCGCGACGGACTGAAGCCGGTGCATCGTCGCATTCTTTACACGATGCAGCAGATGGGCCTCGCTCCGGGACGGGCTACCCGTAAGTGCGCTCGCATCGTCGGCGAAGTGATGGGCAAGTATCATCCACACGGGAACCTGGCCGTTTACGATGCGTTGGTGCGACTCGCGCAGCCGTTTGCCATGCGCGCTCCGCTGGTCGATGGGCAGGGCAATTTTGGCTCGGTCGATGGAGACCCTCCAGCGGCGGATCGATATACCGAAGCTCGTTTGACGCGTGTTTCTACTGCGCTGCTTGAGGATCTGGATAAGGAAGCGGTCGACTTTTATCCTAACTATGACGGCACCGAAACGCAGCCCGCGGTGCTGCCTGCGCGTTATCCGAACTTGCTGGTTAATGGATCTGATGGTATCGCCGTCGGCATGGCAACGAAGATTCCGCCCCACAACTTGACTGAGATTGTCGATGCGACTATCGCGCTGGTGAATAATCCCGGCGCGCAGTTGCCGGAAATCCTGAAATTCGTGCAGGGACCTGACTTTCCCACGGCGGGCATTATTCATGGCCGCGCTGGAATCTTTGAGGCTTATCGGACTGGCCGAGGGCGTTTCATGATGCGCGCTCGAGCGGCCATCGAAAACATCACCAAGGACAAGCAGGCGATCATTGTTACCGAGATTCCTTACCAGGTAAATAAGGCTCGCCTCATTGAGCGCATTGCCGACCTGGTTAACAACAAGACCATCGACGACATCTCCGACATGCGCGACGAGAGCGATCGCGACGGCATGCGCATTGTGATCGAACTCAAACGCGGAGCCGAACCGCAGATCGTGCTGAATCAGCTCTTCAAACACACGTCGATGCAGGAAGGCTTCAGCATGATTCTGCTGGCCGTCGTCAACTCTCAGCCGAAGGAAATGGGGTTGATCCAGGCGATCAAGCACTTCATCGATCATCGCGTCGATGTCGTGCGCCGGCGCACATTGTATTTGCTGAACAAGGCGCGCGATCGCGAGCACATTCTGGAAGGCTACCTGACGGCGCTCGATCACATTGACAATGTAATCGTGATCATTCGCGGCAGCGCGAATCGCGCCGATGCTCGCGAGAATTTGGTCGCTTACTTTGGCGGCAAGAAGATCGACATCAATACCACGGGGCGCGCTCCTAAGCTTGACGCCGACAAGCCGTTCACAGCCAAGCAGGCCGACGCCATCCTCGAACTGCAACTGCACCGGTTGACTAAGCTCTCGATCGACGAAATTTCTAACGAGTTGAAGTCGGTGCGCGAGGCGATCGGCGAATTCGAATCGATTCTTGCTTCCGAGAAGAAGCTGCGCGGCGTCATCATCAAGGAACTGGAAGAGGTTAAGAAACTGTACGGCGACGCGCGCCGCACGGTGATTGAGGACGAAGCCGCGGAAATCATGCTGGAAGACCTGATCGCCGACGAGCAGGTTGCTGTCACGGTCAGCCACTCCGGCTACATGAAGCGGACACCTATTTCTACTTATCGGATGCAGCGGCGCGGCGGCACTGGGCGCACCGGCATGAAGACGCGCGACGAGGATTTCGTCGAGCATCTGTTCATCGCATCGACGCACGCCTACATTTTGATCTTCACCAACACCGGACGCGTGTACTGGCTGAAGGTTTATGAGATTCCGGACATCGCTGCCGCCGGCAAAGGGAAGCACGTGGGCAACCTGGTCGGCTTGCAGCCGGGCGAAACGGTGCGCACCATGCTCGCGGTGCGTGATCTGGAAGAAGAAAGCAGGTACGTCTTCTTTGCCACGCATAACGGCACGGTGAAGAAGAGCGCGGTGAAAGACTTCTCGCACGTGATGCAGCGCGGCATTATCGCCATCAATATCGAACAGGGAGACGAGCTGGTCGCGGCCTCGCTGACGGACGGCAATCAGATCGTCTTCCTCGCTTCGCATGACGGGCAGGCGATTCGCTTCGACGAGAACGACGTGCGTCCCATGGGACGCAACGCTACCGGTGTGCGCGGCATGAACCTGGGCGAGAAAGACTACATCGTCGGCATGGCCACCACGATCAAGCCTGAGGCCAAAGCGGCGGTGAAAGAAGGCGATGTCGCTCCCGAAGTCGCCGACCTCGTCCCGGAAAAAGGCTCGCTGATTCTTTCCGTCACCGAAAATGGATACGGCAAGCGCACTCCCGCCGACGAATATCGTCTAACCAATCGCGGCGGCAAAGGCGTGATCAACGTCAAGACCACGGAGCGTAATGGCAAAGTTGTCGGCATCTCGCAGGTGAGTGAGAAATCCGAGGTGATGCTGATCAGTCAGTACGGCAAGATCATCAGGATTGAATCGAAGTTCATCCGCGAATCGGGGCGGTCGGCGCAGGGTGTACGGTTGCTGCACGTCGAGCCGGGAGACCGCGTGGCGGCGGCGGTGGTGATTCCTCCGGAAGAGCCGAATGGGAATGGGACGCTGATTCAGTAGGGCGGTCGTTGGTCGCTCGTCGTTAGTCCTTGGCGATTCCTTGTGTGGCGCGAGTTCCTGCTTGCGTTTGCTGGTGTCGCGAAGACGACTGCCCGGCGAATTTCGTTTGCCGTGACCCGCATTACCGCAGTTACTTCTAAATAGATTCGCTTTCGATTATTGTTAACCTTAGTGATACTGCCCCTCCCCGTGTGTGCCCGCGCGGTTGCAGACTATTCGTGAGCGAGCGTTTGTGCACGACATCGTAAACGCAAAACCTGAACCCGCGTACCAGGAACTTCTGAGTCGGCCGATTCGCGAGCTGGGGCTTACGCTTGCCGGGTCGCCGGTCGAGCGTTTTGTCGAACAGCTCTATCGTGAGCTGGAGGCTAAGGGCCTGACGAAATTTCGTCCGGCTGTTTACTTGACGGATGAGTGGGGATGCCCGTCAGGCGAGCCGATTATCGGGATTCCGTTTTACCTGGCGAATGCGGCTTTGGCGCAACTGGAAAAAGAGACGCACGACCTGGAAGACGCGAGAGAGATCATGATGTACTTGCGGCATGAAGCGGGACACGCGTTCACCTATGCGTACAAGCTGCACAATTCCGCCGAATGGAAAAAGATGTTTGGGCCGTTCCGCCGTCCGTATCGTGACAATTACCAGCCCGCGCCGTTCTCGCGCGATTATGTGCGGCATTTGCCGGGATGGTATGCGCAGAAACATCCGGATGAGGATTTTGCCGAGACGTTTGCGGTGTGGCTGACGCCGCGCTCGAATTGGCGCAAGCGTTATCGCGGCTGGGGTGCGATGGAAAAGCTGCGTTATCTCGACCGACTGGCGCGCAAGTTGGGGAAGAGCGACCCTCCACGGCGGCGCGGACAGACCGACATCACCGTCGATGACATGGAAAGCACGGTGGCGGAGTTTTATCACCTCCAGCAGTCGGCGCGGGAAGAAGTTGCGGTCACCGAGCTTACGCCGGATACAGATTTGCGCGACATCTTTCCCGTATCGAAGCGGAGGAAAACGGCGCTGCCGGCGCAGGAATTTCTGCATCAGCACCGCAAGGCGGTGATCGACAAAGTTGCGCAGTGGACGGGAGCGCAGCGTCCGCTGATCAAGACTCTGATTGACACGATTGAAAAGCGCGCCGGTGAACTCGACTTACGCGCCGATAAAACGCGCAGCGCGGAGCATCTGGCGGAAGTCACGGCGTATGCCACCGCGCTGGTGATGACTTATGTGACGAAAGGAAAATTTATTCAGCCATAGAACAGGTCTCAGGTGTCAGGTGTCAGGTCTCAGGAAAACCGGGCGGGCGAGTGCCCGAGATTTTCCTGACACCTGAGACCTGAGACCTGCGCTGAGGAGACATTATGATCGGAGCAAAACTGAAAATCGCGCTGCTCTACGACCTGTGGAACGAGGATCCGGTTG
>Ga0210407_10004335_pt1 | contig 11220 bp, 9 predicted proteins | sample IncBWC27MmetaG_FD_150860 | JGI IMG/M metagenome (GOLD analysis project Ga0210407, IMG submission 150860) | Forest soil microbial communities from Barre Woods Harvard Forest LTER site, Petersham, Massachusetts, United States - Inc-BW-C-27-M | ecosystem: Environmental > Terrestrial > Soil >... | reverse complement strand
CGGCGCGGTCGCCATTGCGGAGTTCAAACCGGCCTTTCAGGTAACTTTCGTAAACAGCCGGCGACACCGTGCGCGCGGCGACCGGACTGTTGTCTTGCGGCCCTAACGCGATCTCGATCTGGCGTGCGATACCCTGCGCCATGTCGCTCTGCAGCGTCAGCACATCGCGCAGGTCGCGATCGTAGCTGTTTGCCCAGAGATGCTTGTCGGAGGGGCCGTAGATGAGCTGCGCGGTGATGCGCACGTGGTCACCGGAACGTTGCACGGCTCCCTCGATGATCCCATCCACATTGAGTTCACGGGCAATTTCGGGCAGGGACTTGTCGGTTTTCTTGTAGCGCATGGTGGAGGTGCGGGAGATGACTTTTAGCGAGCTAATCTGAGCCAGGCGGGTAATCAACGCGTCGGTCATGCCGTCGGAGAAATATTCTTGGGCTGGGTCACCGGAAAGATTGGTGAGCGGAAGAACAGCCAGGGAGCGGATTCGCGGCGCTCTCCTGTTGCCTGTGAGGCGGTCACGCACATCGAAGGCGTTCGAGAAAAATAACAGGACGCCGACAATAGCGAGTGAGAGGACGGGGATGAACCAGCGCAGAAGCCGGGGAGCCGCTCGCGCCTTGCCTGGGTGTCTTACATCCTGAGCATCAGGGCCGGTGCCAAGACCATCTACCGGTGCGATGAAACGGTAGCCACGACGCGGAACTGTTTGAATGAAGCGCGGGCTGTCGGCTGAATCTCCTAGCGTCTCCCGCAGCTTGTTGATCGAGGTGTTCAGGCTATTGTCGAAATCGACGAAGGTGTCCGCCGACCAGACTTGGGAACGCAGTTCTTCGCGAGTGACGATTTCGCCGGGCCGTCCGAGCAGGGCTTTGAGGACATGAAAGGGCTGCTCCTGCAGCTTGATCCGCACGCCCTGCTTGCGCAGTTCGCCGGAGCGCAGGTCGACCTCGAAGATCCCGAAACGCAGAAGGGCGGGAGGTTGACTCTCGAGGGACATTTCAGGGGATCTCACCCGAATTAGGGGTCGAGTCTAGCATGAGCAGCGACCTCAAATCGAGATATGGTAATCCCGCAAGGCGCTGAAATCGCTACGATTAGCTGCTTAGAACTAATCAAGCGGCAATCAAGCCCCCGTCTATTGAGCTTCCTCTTAACTTGCCTGAGATTCGCCTCCACCATGGAGGTCGAGCGTGAAACTGACATTCTGGTTGGCTATGTTTTTCCTGGCAGTCGCGCCCGCGGCAGAGACGCAAGCCTTCAACAACGACACCAACTACACCGTGCAGGGGGCCACGCCCGAGCGCGAAGCCATGCTGCGGCGCCAGATTCAGGTAATGCAGCCTACGGTTCTTCCTTACCGAATACACTTCGTGCCCCACTGGCAGTATGTGTACGCCGCCAAAATATACCAACTCCATGTGCCCACCGGGATGGGAAGCATAATGTTCACCCACCTGCCGAGCCGGAGCATTTTCATTGATGAGGCTCGCTACATCGGAGAGGAGTGGCTCGGCCATTGGATCGCCCACGAACTTGGCCACCTTGCGACCAATAGTGTCCGGGAACAAGATGCGGAAAGAATCGCCCGGGAATACCGGTTACGCTGGCAGGCCGCGGCTAAGAAAAGCCGATCTTCAGGTATCGCGAATCAGCTGTCCAGCGAGGAAACAGTGCTGGGTTCTCATTGAATTTGATGAAGACTTGGTTTGTCAGCAATTAGGTCAAGTCGCAACTTCGGGTCGCCAACCAGCCTTAACGGTTGGCAGCATCCCCATTACGCTCAAAATCTCCCCCCAAACGCGGAGAGGCGAACAGACGGCGCTCATCGGTGGAATTTTGTGACGAATACCGGACAAGGCAAACTTTAGCTAAATCCTCGACACCATTTTGTTGAGTCACACCGCTCCTTCCCCCTCGCATTACCGGGCCGAGAATCACTTCGGGCGGTCTCGGCCCCGTCACAAAATTCCAGCAAGGAATTCAGCCATTTCCTCGTGGAGCTTTGATAATTGTGCCTCTTTCTTTGGCTGATGCCTCAGGATGGGGTGAGGTGGTGTTTGCAGTGACCCCCACTGACTCTTGAATTCTGCGGCTCTTTCGGCATTGAGTTCACCCGTAATGCGCAGGGTCATCCGCAACTTTCCCACACATGACGGCCAATTGAGTGGTTGACAGGTTTGCAAGTTGCTGCCTCGTCGGCATGGGTATTGACCTCCTCCTCAGGGCTGCCCTCACCAAGTACCGGTGACAACTACCAAGAAAAGCCGACGAGTAGCCGACAAACACCAACAGAGAACTTCGTCAGAGGCGGGCGAGATGATCCGCCTTGCATTGCAATGCCGGTCATTCTCAGGACCAGGGAGTGGTAAGAAGTCTGCAACTCATCCCAACAGCACCCTCAACGAAGAAAGGGCGCTTTGAGGGTTTCGCCTCGAAGCGCCCTGCAAACCGCAAGTCGAGTTACGAGTCTGGCCGTACAACCACTCCGGGTCAAGTTGGGCTAACCGCTTGCAACCTTATTGCTCCTTCTCGGACGGCGCGAGCAGCGGCGCCAGGGTATTGGTGGTAGCGTCCTTAGCATGCCCGAGGTAGGGCAGGCCAAAGGCGGCTTCAATGGTTTTCAACAACGAATAGTGCGACTGAAAGCGCGGGTCCTGAACACCACGCACACCGTAGTTCGTAATGGCGATGAACACCACTTTGTCATTGAAGTTAGCCGCAGCGTAGCAGTCGGCGCCAGGGAGCAGTGAGCCAGACGCAGTGTCGATACCAGCGTCAGGATCGTAGGGGCAAGTCAGCGGGCCGTTCCCCTCGTCGAATACGATGAAAAGAGCATTGCGGCCGTTCCGCCACCCGCGGCTACCGAGGATCCCGTTGACCAGCCACCCAGTCTCGTCGTCGCCGCGCTTGACATCATTGTCGTCTGTATCATTGGCGCCGCCGCAAGGTGCGAGCGGGTTACCGAGCCCGTGCATGTCGCGACATTGGTCAGGTACGATGTAGGAGAACGCGGGGATGTTTCCGCTGCCGAGGTCACTGAACAACTGTTCGATCGGGACCTGCTGGGCGAATTGCGCTGGGTCGGTTTGAATCTCGGCGACATAAGGAAATGGATTGTGCTTCACCGCATATAGCTTGGCAGTGTTGTTGTCGCCCGGCCAATTGGCGATGTGCGTGCCGGATTCAGGAATGTTCTGAAGGTATGCCCGCCAGTCCTTTCCGGCCTTTAACAACTGGCCGGCAAGCGATGGCAAGTTCACTGTCCAACGATGAATCGACGGGTTCGCCGGCGGGCCGTAGTCCGTCGCGACAGACGGTGAATCGTCATCGCTAATGCCCACCGTGCTCCCAGCGGGATAGGTGTGGCCAGTCGCGACTACATCCGTCCCAACCCAATCGCCTGTAATCATCGCCAGATAATTCGGCAGGCTCGGATGCCATACCGCATTGTAGTCAGTCGCGACGTTGTACTTATTCCAGAGCGCTGTAATGTTCGGCGCCTGCGGGTTACCAATAATGCCGTTGCTGCCGAAACTCGTAAAGCTGTTGTGATTTTCGAGGACGATCACGAAGACATGATCAAGCCGCGGCACGCCGTCTTGCTGACCATGACTATTCTGGGCTAGCGCAATAGGCACACCTGCGGCGAGCGCAAACATGACTGTCAATCCGAACAGATAGTTTTTCATCGAAACATCCCTCCTTAATCGTGCTGAGCACGGTTTTTGTAGCACACCGACAGTGAATGGCAGATGTCACGAATATGAAAAGTCTGTGAAATGCTTCCTGCACATGGTTGGGATGTGCCCCGTGCCGGATGAGGCCGCACGCACTTCCGCGCCCCGCTCCGCGCATTCCCCACTCATTCACTCGACATTCCGGCACCCCCTCCTGGGGGGCGCGCTAACTTACGGGGACTCCTTCCGAATTCCCGGTGACACGTCCGCTACGAACTCCTGCTGTGCGAGCGGAGGCGCTCTTGTTCATCAAAAGGGAAGAGAAACGAGTTGGAGGCAGTGTTTGCTTCGAGACGTTCCAGCATTCCGGCAAGGTTGAGCCCTTCGAGTTCGTCTGCCGTGCCGGCCAGTAAGACCTATCGGAACCCCTCCACCAGGAAGATGTTCCCCTCGGAGTGCTCGATTCCAGAGAAGAGGAAAGTATGCCCGTCGGGGGAGATGGTGGGCCACCAGATGGCGAACAGGCTCGGCAGGTCCGCAATCATGTTGACATGCTGAGTGACAAGGTCGAAGTGATTGAGAGAATAGTGCCGCGGGGAGCCATCGATGAAGTAAATGCCGTCCCGCGCTGGAACCCAGCTTACGTCGGCGGGTATTCCCGGAACGGGGTGTTCATCGCCGCCATTCACGGACGCAGACCAGGCCTGTCCCTGGCCGCTCTCATCCTTGTAAAAAAACACGCGTGTTCCATCCACCGACTCCTGCGGCAAGTGGCTCTCTCCCTCACCGGTCAAACGAACCGCCGCTCCACCTTCCACTGGCGCCTTCCAAATAGAATCAGGCCGTTCCGTGTTGAAATAGATCCAGTGGCCATCCGCCGACCAGAACGGATTAGAAGCGTTCGCCGTTCCCGCGGGAAATCGCTTCGGAGGCCCTCCATCCACGTTCACGATGTAGAGCTCGGTATTGCCGGAAGATCGTAAGTCGAAGACGATCCGGCGGCTGTCCGGTGACCAGCTTGGTGCCCCAATCTGCGGCCCTCCAAAGAAAGTCAATTGGACGGGATTCGAAGCATCGCGGTCGCACATCCACACCTCCGGGCTCCCAGAGCGCCAGGATTGGAAAGCAATATACCTGCCGTCCGGCGAAATACGCGAACCGCCGTCGCCGCGGCTGGAAGAGATGAGTTTGGTGGCTGGACCGGCAGGTATTGCTTCGCTGGACAATTCGAGTCGCCAGATGTTGTTGACGTGGCGCACCTGGGCGTAGGCGAGTCTATTCCCGGTGCGTGCGACCGCCACCGATTCCACATCCTGGGCGAAGAGAAGCTTCTCCGGTTTTCCGCCGGCGAGCGATACGCGCCAGAGATGATGATCAGGGCTGTAGAGGAGAGACTGGCTGTCCGCTGCCCAGGCGAGTCCCGAAAAACCTTCGGAGGACCACGCGTCCGCCATTTCGCGGGCTTGTTTCCCGTCGGGCGTTTGCACATAGATCTTAGCGACACCCTCGGTAAGCTCACACACCGAGGCGAGGTACTTGCCGTCCGGTGAGAAAGCGGGTTGCCACATATTCACGCAATCACGAGAGGGATCAGGCAGGATACGTTCTTCGGTGGTTTCCACATTCACCAGGTGAATGCTGAAGTGCTCAGGGGACGAGTTCGCCTTCTTTGCGGAAGAACTTTTGGGGAATGCCAGCCACTTGCCGTCCGCTGACCAGCTCACAGCAATCGGTTGCCAACTTCCAAACCTAGTGATATCGGTCAGCTTGCGCTCCGCGCCTCCCAGCGGGGAAATCAGGTAGATTCCGCTTGCGCCAGGGTCGCCATCGACGTAGCGCATGAAGGCGATAACTCGGCTGTCGGGAGACCAAGCAGAGCCAAGAAATGTGGCGGGATGGTGGGTAAGCTGCACTACACGCTCTTGCCCAACCTGCTTGATGTAAAGATTGAATTGGTACTCCTTTTCATAACCAAACCAGGCGAAAACGATCTGGTTCCCATCCGGCGAAAAACTCGGCCCGATTTCGAATCCAGGAAAGGTTGTAAAGGGGACGATGGTCAGCTTATCGGGCTGTATTTGTGGTCGAGCTCGCAGCAGGTAGCCGCCCATCCCAGCCAGTAGTAACAGTACGATGGCAAGGAGCGCGAAGCGCCATCGCCAGTGTGGCGCCCGAGGAACCTCCTCGCTGGCTGCAAATGGAGGAACCGGCTGCGGCCTTGGCGGTCCAATTGAAACAAGCCGTGGAGGCGCACTCTTGCCACTGGCATCGGCCACCCACTCCACCGGGACGATGAAGCGATAGCCAACCTTGGGCAAGGTTTCGACGAACTTCGGACTTTCAGCCGAATCTTCAAGGGCCTGCCGCAACTTCTTCACCGCAGTGTTGACCCCGTGTTCAAAGTCAACAAACGTGTTTTCCGGCCACAGGGCAGCGCACAGCTGCTCGCGGGTGACGACCTTTCCCTCCGCTTCCAGCAGCAGTCGCAACACCTGGAGCGGTTGTTCTTGAATCGGCACACACACGCCTGAGCAGAACAATTCATTACTGCTCAGATCGACTTGGAATGAGTCAAAACGTGCGCACGCCCGGCGCAGTGAACCGTAAGTAGCCAACTTAAACCTCAACTAAATGATGGAAGTGTACCTCACTTTGCCGACCGCAGCCGAAATCCTGCAAGACCCCGCAACTGAACGTGATTCCCTATCCCTGCGGCTGCCTCGCAGTGATTTAGATCGAGGCTAGGGCAAGCCGACCGCAGAAAAGGTAGTTGCTCTCCATCGCGCCCAATTCGGAAAGTATGTGCTAGAGTGAGTCCAGATCGGGTGCCATCCATTTTATGCGATAGGTTCTAGGCAAGACGGAGACAAAATGATGAACTGCATTCATTCGAACAATCTCGGCAGCAGGCGCACTTCTACCGAAAGAGTGGTCTCTGCCGCTGTAAGGCTCACGTCTTTCTTCATTAATTGCAACTCCGGCCGGACACCAATGTTTGTCGTACTTCTTCCGAAGGTACTCTTCTGCCCCTATGTTGTCTCGGATCAGTTTCGAGGGCGTGAAGAACTTCAAGTGGCACCACAGGCAAAGCGGCAAGAACGGGACTCTGTCCGCGGTACTTCAGAATCGAGAATCCAGTGTCATTCGCCACGACGGTCACAGGGTGTGGGGAGCGTGGGGAGCCCTGACTCCGATTCTCTTATCCGAAGTCAGGGCTGGCGTTGCGGGATCCGGAGATCCTGACTTCAATGTTATTGACACCTGAGTTGACCGCGGGTAGAGTAGCCGCTCTTGCCTTACATTTGGACCTCCCTGTACAGCAAGCAGGTCGAGACGGCTGTCTGACCTATTTGAAGGAGGGTCTCGGGAGCCTCTGTCTCGGTTCGTAGCTACCATCGCGATCTGGAACCGAAAGCGAATACTGGCTTACAACCAAAATCGGATGTTCGAGGAGGGCTATGTCTACTGTGACCCGATTCCGAGGAGTTATTCGTACTATCGGATTGCTTGCAATTGCCGCGAGTCTGTGTGTAGGCATTGCGGCGGCGCAACAGGTGATCGACGGTGTTACTGTCGACGGTGCGTTGTACCGATTCCTGGTTCCCAGCCCCTGGAATGGCCAGTTGGTCGTGTATGCACACGGCTATGTGTCAGCGGCAGCACCCATCGCCCTCCCGAACAACCCGCTTGAGCTGGCGGCGTTTGAAGCCATTACCAGCCAGGGCTTCGCGGTCGCGATGTCAAGTTACAGCCAGAACGGCTGGGCCGTGAAGGAAGGCGCACAAACCACTCATCAGCTTCGCGGACTATTTGCCTCTAAGGTGTCCAACCCGACCCGGACCTACCTGGTCGGTACCTCTGAGGGCGGACTCATCGCGGTGGACCTGACTGAGAGCTTTGCCGGCCAGTACGACGGTACGCTTGCGATCTGCGGAGTGGTGGGCGGTACGCCGCTGACATACCAACAGAATGGCGACGGCCGGGTGCTCTTCGACTATTTCTTCCCGGGTGTGTTGCCCGGAGACCTCCTGCACATGCCCAACCTCGACTTCTCTCCCGGTAGCCCAACCTACAATGTTGTGCTAAACGCGCTGGTTGCGGGGTTATTCGCACCCGGTCAGCCGACTCTGCAATTTGCCAACGTCGCCCAACTACCTGGCTCCAACCTGAATGAGATCATCTTTTCCGGCTTGACACTAGTGGGTGCCTATCCCGGATTCAACGAGCTCCTGCAGCGCACCAATGGGCATAACTTCTACGATAACACCAAGACCGTGTATTCGGGCTCCGCCAATGATACGGCTCTAAATGCCGGAGTTCGGCGTTATTCGGCTCAGCCGGCAGGCTTGAACTATGTCGACCATTACTACGACCCGAACGGACATCTTGGCAAACCCACCCTTACACTCCACACCGTCCAGGATCCAACGATAGCTTTTTCTCAGGAAGCGCATTACGCCGGTGTGGTTGCCGGGGCCAACGCCTCGAACTTTTTGGTTCAGCAGTCGGTGAATCGATACGGGCACTGCAACTTCAAGCCGGAAGAAATCCTGAATTCATTCCAGGGTCTGTTTCAGTGGGTGAATTACGGCATTGTGCCGCCGAGCGGAGACGTAACCGTACCGTGATTCGGCACGCGTTGCTGGTCGAGACCGAGGTCCTTTAAGACAACGAGAGAGTAGAGCGTAATAAGCAGGCCTCGGTCCTCCTTCGGCTCACCCCAATTGCCAGCACGAATTCCTTCATTTGGAGTTCTCTCGCGCTCCTCAGTTCCGACGTATGCATTGGTGTTTTGCATGCTCTTTTCCTCAATCCCACGAAAGTTATTGCGCCACGCGATCGATTGCTCTTCTTCGCAAAGTTGGATTGAGCCAGTTCAATCACTCGCTCGTGCCTCGAGATTCCCGCTTGCGCGGCGAGTTACTTCTTTCACTACATGCTTTGTAAACACGCCGTGGCAGCGGAATTTAATTCCTCCATTCATCAATTCGAGAATTACGTTCTCGCCCTCCTGACTGATCGTCGTGACATGTTTCATCTCGATGACGAGTTCACGACCACGAAGGTCTGCTCTTGCCTCTTGACACGCATTCCTTAGCTCGGCCGTCCAGGGCGCTATGAGCTTTCCTTCCACAATCACCCGACGCTGCGTGGCGCTATCAATCAGCGAGATCTTCAGCATTCCTTCTCCCACTCACGATAAGGCAATGGGCACACCAAACTCTGCCGAGCCGTAAGTCGCTGAATTTTCAGGGGAGAAAGGGCCGGGACTTCGAACAATCAAGGTTGAAGAAGTTGAAAGCGTCAAAACTGTCGAAGCTACAAGAGAGAGCTAGGTCTGGAGGACTGCGGATCAAGCATATTGCTTCGCGTAAATCCCAAATTTCTTCATTCGTGCAAGGAGCGTCGTGCGGTTTATCCCTAGGCGAGTAGCAGCACCATCGGTACCACCTACCCTCCCCTTACAAGCAGTCAACACTCGTATGATCTCAGCGCGCTGTCTTCCTTCATACTCGTCAGCAACAGTGGTTTTGTCGCTTTGGTGATTCGTTTTCTCTTCAACCACGGGCCCGATTTTACGATCTCCGGTGCGTGGTATCTCAATCGTATTCGTTCTCCGAAGTTCTCCGAGCGGAGGCTCCAGCGACCTGCCGCGCGTAAGGATCACTGCCCGCTCAATAAAATTCTCCAGCTCGCGAATGTTGCCGGGCCATTCCCACGCCGTAAGCCCCTTCATGACCGCCGGAAAGATAGCTTCAATCTTCTTCTGCATTTGCTTGGCAAACTTCTGCACAAAATAACTCACCAGTTGTGGGATGTCTTCCTTACGTTCCCGCAGGGGCGGTATCCGGATGGGAAATACATGCAGGCGGTAGTACAAATCACTTCGGAATTCGCGGGCCGCAATCATCTGTTCGAGATCGCGGTTGGTCGCCGCGACCAGCCGAATATTGGCCCTTCGCGTGTGAGTGCTCCCCAGGCGTTCAAATTCGCGTTCCTGTAATGCCCGCAACAGCTTCGGTTGAATTTCGGTGGGAATGTCTCCCACTTCGTCGAGGAACAAAGTGCCTTGATCTGCCAGTTCCATTCGGCCGACTTTTTGCGTAATCGCCCCGGTGAACGCTCCCTTTTCATGTCCAAACAGTTCACTCTCCAGCAGGCCCGTAGGAATGGCGGCACAATTCAGCTTCACAAACGTGCGATCTTTGCGTCTGCTACGGTCGTGAATGGCACGCGCGATCAACTCCTTGCCTGTACCGGTCTCCCCAAGCAGCAGGACTGTGGAGTCGCTGGTAGCGACCGTTTCGACCAGTTCCAGAACATGTTTCAACGCCGGGCCGTTTCCGATGATGTTCTCAAAGCTCATCTCGCTGCGGATTTCCTCTTCGAGATAGAGCTTTTCCTGGGCGAGCTTGTCTTTGAGTTGCGAAATCTCGTGATATGCACAAGCATTTTCAATGGCTATGGCGATCTGGCCTGACGCACGGCATAAGAAATCTATGTCTTCCTGCGAAAACGGAGCTTCCGTCGTACGTAAAATTGCCAGAATCCCGAGCGCCCGGCCGCGATTTACGAGCGGAATGCAGCAATAGACCTTTAGACCCTCGGCTTCGGAGACGAACTCGTTACCGTCGCAAGTGTGACTGACCACGGGCCTTAAGGTCTCTAGGGCTTCCTTGACAGCTGTACTTGGCCTCGCGAGCAAGTCTTCCTTGAGGACCCCTTTTCCATGCGGAAAATCGATGGCGAATACCCTGAATTTCTCCGAGGCTGCATCTTGCAAAGAAACGGTGACACCTTCGGCATGTATGACTTCGCGTATGTTCGCCGCGACGGCGCGCAAGACCTCTCGCAAATCGAGGCTCGACGTGATTTTGCTCGTCAAGTTGAGGAGCAACTCAAGCCGATCGTTTTGAGTTCGTGTTTCCTCTTCTGTGCTCATGCTTAGGAATGCACCCTGGGTTGCTACAGAACAAAGGTCTAACGCACTTCGGTCGCCACTTTGAAATTCGGCTGAAACGCAGGTTCGCGTTCCGCCTTGGCAAGACGCGACCGACACCGGTGGATTTCTGGTTGGCTAGGAGTTGCACCCGCTGCTGTGATACATGGCTGATTCGTTGTGAGACATTCACTCATCTCCTGAGCCTGAAAGCATCGAGGTGGTCGAGCGGCTTGCCTCGCCCGCTCGCAAGATCAACCTGGCCGGGACAACTGACTTATTGGGGCTAGGCTGACTTCTTGGTTGGCGAGCAGAACTCAATGATCGTTCCGCACCGCAGCGCAGGTGCCCAGTTCAACGGTTTCCGAAAGTTCTTCGGTACATAAAACTCAATTACTTTTGCCATGACAACCTCCTCGATCTCATTCCTTTCCGTCGGCCACACTCCCATCCGCGTTCAACTTCCAATCGGTCCACCAAGTCCATCCGCATTGACAACGCAGGGAATCGCACAACCGGGGCTTGTGCAAAAGCGCCTTACAGGCAGCGCATGAACTCATCCACATAGCCCCTCCCAAGGATCGCGCGGGAAGAAGGTTGGAT
>Ga0210407_10004333_pt1 | contig 11222 bp, 7 predicted proteins | sample IncBWC27MmetaG_FD_150860 | JGI IMG/M metagenome (GOLD analysis project Ga0210407, IMG submission 150860) | Forest soil microbial communities from Barre Woods Harvard Forest LTER site, Petersham, Massachusetts, United States - Inc-BW-C-27-M | ecosystem: Environmental > Terrestrial > Soil >... | reverse complement strand
AAAAAGGAAAAAGGAATAGCGCCCAGCCTGAGCTGCCGGCCAGAACAAGAACGCGCCCGTTCCAAAAAGTACGAGTCCGGTAATGAATCCCGCCTTATATCCCAGCTTGCGCATCAACAGCGCAGCTGGCACGGCCAAGAGGAAGTACCCCATGTAAAACGCAGACTGGATCAGTCCCGCCTGGAATCGTGTGATCGCGAAAGATTTCATAAAGTGCCGGATGAGCACATCATTGAGATTGTTCGGAATTCCCCAAAGAAAGAACAGAGCCACCAAGAAAAACGGGAGAAAGTTGCCCGACGGAAAGAGTGCTCCGCAAGCTCGCTCACTTGCGGTAACTTCCGGCGTTTCAGGAGTTGACGTCAGCATCACACCGCCTTCCTCTGCTTCTCTCTCGTGCTGGTCATGCTGCAACTATTGAGGGATGAATTCGCATTACGTTAAGGCACGGTCCGAGTGGACATAACCACCGTCCACGAAGACATGCTGACCGGTTGTATGTCCAGATTTGGCGGAAATTAAGAATACCGTCATGGCCGCGATTTCCTCAGCGGTGGTCATTCGTTTACCCAGCGGGATCTTCGCAACGATAGCAGCTAGCTTTTCGCGGGGGTTTTGAAAAGTGTCGAGCCATTGTCGGTAAAGGGGCGTCATAACTTCCGCCGGACAATCGTGTTGACGCGGACGCCACCGGGCAATAACTCCGCGGCCCACTCCCTGGTCAGGCCAAGGATTGCTCCTTTTGATACGGCGTAGCCGGATGTGCCGCCTTGCCCCGTGAATGCTACTTTGGAGGCGATGTTGACGATGGCTCCCTTTGCGGCCTTGAGCGAGGGCAGCGCACAATGCGCCATATTGTAGCAGCACCGATCCCTTTGCCCCGCCGGTGACGATCACGACTTTATCTCTTAGCTGCAGGTCGATGGGTTAGCCTCGTAAGTTAAAAAAACCGCCATCCAGCGGATAATCTGCGCCGGTGATGAAGGATGCTTCATCCGAACACAAGAAGAGGGCGAGCGAAGCCACTTCATCCGGCTCAGCCATTCTCCCGATGGGTTGCGCTCTGGACAGTTTCTCGAACATTTCCTTTTCTCGTCCAGGATAAGCATTTCGCAGGTAGCCGTCGACAAATGGCGTGTGGACCCTGGCCGGTGAGATGCAATTACAGCGAATGTTGTAACTCAGATAGTCTTTTGCGACGGAGTACGTCATAGCGATCACGGCGCCTTTACTCATCGAATAAGCGAAGCGGTCGGAAAGACCAGAGGATCCCGCAATCGAAGCCATATTCAGGATCACGCCGCCACCGCTGGCTTTCATGTGCCCAATGGAAGCGAACATGCAATGATAGAATCCCTTCACGTTCACTCGGAAAATGCGCTCGAAGTCCGCTTCCGTCGTGTTTTCCAGCGATCCGATGTGCGAAACACCTGCGTTGTTCACAAGAATGTGAATGGGCCCTGAGCCCGAGAGTTCATCGAATCGAGAATGCACTTCTTTCTGGTTCGTTACATCGCATAGAAGTGCCGACGCATTTCCGCCCTCGGCAGTAATTTGTTGGCAAGCGGCTGTCGCATCTTGTTCATTCAGGTCCAGAATGCGAACCGTGGCACCATTCGCCGCGAATCTCAGGGCGATGGCACGTCCAATGCCGCTACCGCCACCGGTTACGACGGCGACTTTGCCGTCCAGTCGGAAACTCTTCGCATGGGTGTCCTGATTTGTCAGAGCGAGACCCCTCTTTTCCAGGGGATGAAGTCTTCTTGCCCCCTTAGCTCAGCAGTGGTTCGAACCTCGCCGTTTGCAACCCTAATCACATAGTCCAGGATGGCTTCGCCCATCTACTCGATCATTTTTTCTCCCGAGATAATGCCACCTGTGTCGATATCAACGATGCCTGACATGCGCTCAGCCAACCCCCGAATTGGTCGAAAGCTTTACGACTAGCGTCGGTCATAAACCCCGAAATGCTGATGAGCATCAATGCGCATCATTCATCGCGTATCCTATAGCCCTTGCGGCGGAGGCCCCTCCGAGTTGTCAATTGGACGACATTTCATTTCCCAACAATCTCCTGTATGGCTCAGGACAAAGGTCCTATGACTTTCAGCACGTTCGCGTAGCGTCCTGGAAGAGTAGCGGGCAAATTGACCTTGATGGCGTCGCCTTGTTGAGACCAAATAAGCGGAGTTGCCTGGCCGAGCAGGTAAATCTGCGAGCCGACCTTCAGGGAGAGAGATTTGAGCGTGAGGCCGGCTGTCTTTGGTCGGCCGAGGAGGGTCGCATAAACTGCAGAATCTTTTTCGGTGAAACGGACGGGGATGCCTTCAGCGGTCTCGCCAGCAGCTCGTTTCCACGGATGTGTGCCATAGATGGCGTCGCCATTCATCTGAAGCCACGCACCGAGTGCAATCAAACGATCCATTTGGACCGGAGGGATGGTGCCGTCGGCTTCCGGGCCTACATCGAGCAGAAGGTTCCCATTCTTGCTCACAATGTCCACCAATAGATAGATCAGCTCGGCTGGAGCGATGGTCTCGGCTTCACCTTCGGCGCGGTTATAGCCGAAAGAGCGCCCGAGGCCACGGCACTCCTCCCACTTGGTGGGACTGATCTTGTCCAGGGTCACGTACTCCGGAGATATAAAATCAGAGTGTTTGACGCCGAAGCGGTCGTCGATGACGCCGTCCGGGACCGTGTTGTAGTACTCCGCCATAATCTGTAGAGGATGGCCGGACTTAGGATAGTCGATGTCGTTCCAGAGAACCGCTGGATGGTAGCGCTCGATGAGCTCCCGCATGTGCGCGTCAACGTATTTGCTATACGCCTCGCTTTGCGGCTTCACTGCTTCATAATCAGCGGGACGACGGATGGGACCAGGGACAAACGTCCAGTCGTAGCCGCCGGAGTAGTAGAGGCCCATTCGCAAACCCTGTTTGCCGACGGCAGCAGTCAACTCACCAACGAGGTCGCGCGTAGCATGCTGCCGTTCGGCTGGTAGGTTAGGGTTCGGCGTCAAACTGGGCCAGAGCGTAAATCCATCATGATGCTTGGTGGTGAGCACGACATATTTCGCGCCAGCGTCATGGAATATTTTGGCCCAGGCGCCGGGATTCCACTTTTGAATCTCCCGGTCGAAGACCGGAGCAAAGTTGTAGTAATCGTAGTCAGCGCCATAATGCTCGCGATGGTAGGCCTGGGTCGGCGCTCCGTCGAGTCGCATGCTGTTCAGGTACCACTCCGCATAGGGGTTGTGAGTGATGTAGTCCTGCGACGTGAAGTCGTGCTCCGGGTGAACCAGCGGGGCCCAGCCAGGAACGGAATAAAGACCCCAGTGAATGAATATCCCGAGTTTTGCGTCGGCATACCATTGAGGAAGCGGATGCTTGTCGAGCGATTCGAGACTTGGTTCGAAGTGCGAAGGCGACTGCGCTCGCAGACAGGGGGAAACGAGAAAACATAACAACAGAATGATAGCGGTCCTGCTCGATCTACAAACCTGAAAGCGTAACATTCTGTATCTCCTCGCTGAACAAATTCACAACCGGAAAACTAAAACCTTGCGGCCCTTTGCCGCTGGCTCCCGGCAGATCGGGCTCCGGATCATGCGGATTGCCTGCTCAATGTCAGCGTCCTGGGACGCGAGGTTTTGTGCCTCATGCAACTCCACACGCCCGTTCTTCAAGTCCCCGGAACGGCAGTAAATCAATCCAAGGTCTTTGCGCAGAAGCGGCAAAAGCGCTGCGCTTTTCGCAGAGTTGGAGGCCTCCCTTCAGTTGTGCGATCGCTTGCCGCCAGTCGCGCGGCAGCGGAGGCGGCCAGCGGCGTTGCCAGCAAAGCACACAGCAATAGTTTTCTTGTGGCCCGGTACATATTGTTCAGCTCCTCACCGGCCGAACCCCCGGAATGAAGCCGCCATTTCTCGCATTTGTCCGCTAGCTCCCTGTGATTGAACGCGACCCGAGGTAGAAAAATGCGAATACTAAAATCAGCGTGATGTCTAGGGCCATGGCCCTGCAAACCAACAGCAAGTGGCTAAATATTAGAGACCGCCTGCGCTGGTCACTTCCCTCTAATTGCCCGCCGCAACTGGCGCATCATGTCCAAGGAGGTCTGTTCAACTGTGCCATCCTGGTATATTCCGATATTGATCGTGGTGACCGCCTGATGCCCGATGTTGGTCCTGACATAGGCGATCAGGTCCTCCGCGCTAAATTGAGGCGCGGGAATCGGTCCTGGTTTGTCGTGGACCCACTCGTTCAGCATAGATAACAGTCCATGCGCCTGAAATCCTTTCCCAGCGCCCCGTTGGATGTAACGAGAAGCGAACGGATTTTGCAGACTGTTGAGTTCGCCTGCCCAATAATCCTGGTACGGGGTTAGAACCGGGAAGATCCAGAAGTTAAAGCAGGTAATCCGGCTGGGATTTCCCACTTTGCAAGCACGGTAAACGGCATCAATCGGAACATCCGGATAGGCAGCCAGCGATTGATACCAGGAATCGAACCAGTACCCAGCGAGTCTTTCCCCGTAGCGGGCGCCGATTTCACCCAGAACATCCCTGTGAATTTCCGCAAATTGCTCTTCACTGAAAGTCAACTGGTAGAGCCCGGTTGGCCCGATGTTGCCAAGCTTTGTCAATATCGGAGAGTTGATGTAAAGGAGGAATCTGATAATGCGCGCCCCTAAAGCATCGGCGAGATCACCGATTAAGTCGCGACGCGTTGTCCATCCTGGATGAATGGCTTCCCAGGATTGGATGGGGGCGGCGCAGTGCGGATGCGCATGGTTCAAGGTGAAAACGACGTAGCCCGCTCCCATCTCCTCGACCAAATTCGCAAAAGCGTTGACGTCGAAAGCGTCGACCGCATCTTTATAGGGCGTCTTCTCGCCCGCTTTGGGTTGGGTGAAGTCCGTCCAATGAAACATCACCCCGTAACCCGCCTTTACAAACCAATCGGTATTCGCTCGATGGGCGCGGACACTTTCTTCCGAAAGAATGATTGCGGCACTGCCAGAGACGGGAAGAATCTCCAGGCATCGGAAGCGAACCGCTCCACTCTGCTCTGGTCCGGATACCTGGACGGTGATAGGGTTTACTCCCGGCGTCAGATGTAGCTTGCCGTCCAGCCTGGTCCTTTCAAAATTAAAAAACCAGCCGCCCTCCGTTTGCTGATAAACGCCTTCCGTGACTTTCAGCTCGATTTTAACGGAACTTGACCCGGAGCGAATCTCCAGTTTAAAGCCCGGGACGGAGACTGCGCAGCAAAGGAATAGATCGAACTCACCTTCCTCCGGAACAGTAACATTCCACTTCATGCTGCTTGAGTCACCACACTCTACGGAGATCTTCAGGCCATCTAACTTTGCCTTGCCGCCAATCTCCACGGCAGTTGAGCCGTAGAGACGGGTATCCTGTGTAAGTCCACGGACAAGAGGTTTGAGCTGGCGGGAAACGGGTGATCGAAGTGATCGCGCAAGACCGGTACCGGCGGAAAGCGCGCTGGCCGCTCCGGTCAGCATGACCCTTAGAAAGCTTCCTCTGCTTAGGGCGTCGGATTGAGCGAATGTTTTCGTATAGTTCTCAAGTTTTTATATGTAAAATGAATATTTCATTCATCAAACGTGTCTTTTTATAGCTACTTGCGAAGCTTGTCAAGCACTTTTGTTGTAATTGAAAATTGTTTTTCAGAAAAGTGGCCACCTAAAACGGCGCAGTTTCCGTAGAAACGGCGTACGCATGTTACTCCCGGTAGTCCGTCGCGAGCTGTTGGCGGCTTCGTCTGGTTCTGTGCCTCGTGGGTCGCACCGGGAGATACCCGGTATGGGCTAGATATCGAGTAGAATTCTTGCGTTGGATGCCATTTTCTGTAAGATTTACCGCCACTGTCGAATCATCAATAGCGCGGGGCGAGAACTGGAGCTTGTTGCTTTGACCAAGGCGAATCTCAGGCGTAACCAGGTAATGCCCACGAAGCCGGCTAAAATTCCGCCCCGTTATCCTACGCCTGCCCTGGAGAAGGGCTTGGACATCCTAGAACTCCTTGCCAACCACCCCACGGGACTCACGAAAAGCGAGGTCGCCCGTAGCCTGGATCGTACTGTATCCGAAATCTTTCGGATGCTGTTGTGCCTCGAAGAGCGCGGTTACATCTCCCAGTCGAGGGATGGGGAACGCTTCTGTTTGACATTGCGGCTGTTTAAGCTGGCGCACGAGTATCCGCCGACAAAGCGGATGATTACCGAAGCCCTCCCGATCATGCAGCAAGCTACGCATGAGCTTAATCAGTCTTGCCACCTTGGCGTACTCGATGACGGCCACATCGTGATTATTGCGCAGGTCGATTCTCCCATCAGTCCCGGCTTTTATGTTAAGGCTGGCGCGATCGTGGATCTTATGCACGCCGCTACGGGGCACGTAATTCTTGCGCATCAAACTCCTGAAGTTACTTCTAGGGCGGTGCAGATTTGGTGCCGGCAAAACAACGCGCAGGTGCCTCGCGACCTGGCCGCACATTTGACCAAGATCAAGCGCCAAGGATATGAGGAAAGAGAAAGCTACCAAGTCAATGGCATAGTGAACGTCTCCTGTCCAGTATTCGATGATCGTGGAAACGCCATCGCCGCTATGACCGTTCCATTCATCCAAAGAATTGGCGACCAGACGACTCCGGCGACCGCGAGAAGAGTTTTGAAACAGGCCACTTTTCTGCTTTCCCAAGCAATTGGCGGGGTGGCCAAACCTCTGACAAATGATTAGGCCGCGTTTGCCGGCGTCGAGCGATCCTCTGATTTTTCCTTCCCCAAAACACCTCAACTCGGCAAATTCTGATACCATAAATTGATTTTTATTGACAAACATAGTCTTTCAGGAATAGAAATGCACGCTGGGCATGCGCGGACGGCTGCCATACCCTCGCGGCAGGAAGTTCTCTAAATTGAGGAGCGTTGATCCAGTTTGCGAGACTCAAAAATCACTAACGTTCGCGTAATTGACCTCCGCTTCCCCACATCCAGCCAGCAGATCGGATCGGACGCCATGAATCGAGATCCCGACTATTCGGCGGCGTACTGCATCCTTGAAACGGACGCGGGTGTGGAGGGACACGGACTAACGTTCACCCTCGGCCGTGGAAATGAGCTGTGCGTCTCTGCACTCAAGTATTTGTCCCGATTCGTTCAGGGCCGCTATTTGTCATCACTGACGGTTGACTTCGCAGCTTTCTCAAGGCAACTCACCGGCGATACTCAATTCCGGTGGCTTGGGCCCGAAAAAGGTGTCATTCATCTTGCTGCTGCTGCTCTCATCAACGCGGTCTGGGACTTATATGCGCGCGTCGAAGGTAAGCCGCTCTGGAAACTGCTCTCGGACATGGAGCCGGAGCAGATCGTCCGCGCCATCGACTTCACCTACATTACGGATGCGATCACCAGAGAGGAGGCCATCGATCTTCTGAAAGAGCGGGCCTCTTGCAAGGACACTCGCCGGCAGCACTTGCAGCAGAACGGCTACCCAGCCTATATCACCTCGGTGGGCTGGATCGGGTTTAGCGATGACAAAATTCGCCACCTATGCCGTGAGGCTCTTGCACAAGGCTGGACCCACTTCAAGTTGAAAGTCGGCGGGGACCCGGCCGACGACCTGCGCCGGGCTCATTTGGTACGGGCAGAAATTGGCTCCGGTAACAAACTGATGATGGATGCCAATCAGAAGTGGGACGTCCTCGAAGCAATCCAACGCACAAAAGAACTAGCCGAACTGGACCCTTGGTGGATGGAGGAGCCGACCAGCCCGGACGACATCCTGGGGCACGCCCGCATCCGCCAGGAAGTTTCCCCGATCCGGATAGCTACAGGAGAACATTGCCATAACCGGGTTATGTTTAAACAGTTCCTGCAGGCCGGGGCCATCGACGTTGTTCAGATCGACAGTTGCCGGCTCGCGGGCGTCAACGAAAACCTTGCCGTGCTTCTCTTGGCGGCAAAATTTAATATTCCAGTCTGCGCTCACGCCGGGGGTGTCGGTCTGTGCGAATGCGTGCAGCACTTGGCGGCCTTTGATTACCTTCGCGTATCCACGACGCTGGAGAATCGTGTAACGGAATTTGTAGATCACCTGCACGAACACTTCGTTGACCCGGTCCGAGTCGTCAAAGGGCACTATCTTCTTTCCGAAAAACCAGGATACAGCACGGAAATACGCCCCGAAACGTTGTCAACCTACACTTACCCCGATGGTCCGGTTTGGAGGGACAGGTGAACCTCATCCTATTTGCGGACCCAAACGGTAAAGATGCAACTCCGGTTGTTGCCTGAGATCCGCGATTTGAGGACCCGGCTTCTGCTTTGTAAGATTGAGGAATACAAGGATTTAGCTTGGATAGAAGAGAGTTTCTGTGGGAAGCAACTGGCGCGGCCGTGGGATTAACGACGTCAGAGAAGATCGGTGCGTCACTTGTGCGCGAACCACTTGACGCTCCGTCGCCGGGCGATCCAACCCAAATCATTCTTGTAAGTACCGCCGGAGATGATCAGAATCCGGGAACGATATCTAGGCCGCTAAAAACTTTTCAGGCTGCTCAAAACGCCGTTCGCGAGCTCAAGAAGCACAATCCCGGAACCATATCTGTTTACTTCCGGGCTGGCACGTACTACCTACCAAACACAATCGTCTTTACACCGGAGGATTCCGGGGAGGCCGGAGCACCGATCATCTATGCGCCATACCCAGGCGAGCATGTCCTACTAAGTGGCGGAGCGCGGTTGTCGCCAAACTGGACAGCCTATCGAGACGGAATAATTAAGACCTCCGTTCCAGCCGGCACCACTACCGACCAGCTCTTCGTAAATGGACAGCGACAAATGTTGGCCCGCTACCCGAACTACGATCCGAATGCCAAATATTTGGGCGGCTGGGCGCCGGACGCGATCAGCCCGGAGCGTGCCAAGCGTTGGGCTGATCCACGAGGGGCCTACATTCACGGGATTCACCAATACCTGTGGGGCGACATGCACTACGTCATCACCGGCAAGAGCGCAGACGGCAACCTGCTCTACGAAGGCGGTTGGCAAAACAACCGGCCTAAGCCGATGCACGCTCAATATCGTTTTGTTGAAAACGTTTTTGAAGAATTGGATGCTCCCAGTGAATGGTATTTGGACCGAGCTAATTCAGCCTTGTATTTTTATCCTCCCACAGGCCTGGACCTCGAAAACGCGGTTGTCGAGACCGTGCGCTTGAAGCATCTGGTGGAGTTTCGCGGAAGCCAGGACTCTCCCGTGAAATGGATCGAGCTGCGTGGATTTACGTTCCAGCATGCTTCCCGGACGTTTATGCTAACTCGGGAACCGCTTCTCCGCAGTGACTGGAGGATCTATCGTGGCGGCGCCCTGTTCTTCACCGGCGCCGAAGACTGTTACGTGGACGATTGTTTTCTCGATCAGCTCGGTGGGAATTGCATTTTTGTGAGTGGATACAACCGCCGGATTCGCATTTCGCGCAGCCACATCGCTCGCGCCGGAGCCAACGGAATCTCTTTTGTCGGCGAGCGGAAGGCGGTGCGAAATCCACTGGACAGCTACGACGATAGACTGGGCATCGGGGATCTCGATCTTATTCCCGGACCGCGTACGGCGGACTACCCGGCAGAGTGCCTCGTTGAAGATACGTTGATTTACCAGACCGGGCAGGTCGAAAAACAGACTGCTCCTGTTGAGATCGACATCGCAAGAACGATCACCGTTCGGCACTGTTCGATCTACGACGTCCCTCGCGCCGGAATCAACATAGGAGACGGTTGCTGGGGAGGGCACCATATTGACCACTGCGACGTCTTCGACACCGTGAAAGAAACCGGCGACCATGGCTCCTTCAACTCTTGGGGTCGCGATCGCTGGTGGAGCGTCAAGGGTCTCGACCTGGACACCGTGCTACAAGGCCTTTATGCAAAACTTCCCGTGCTGGATGCCACTGAGACCAATATTCTGTCGAATTCGCGCTGGCGCTGCGATCACGGCTGGGATATCGATCTGGACGACGGCTCCACCAACTATCACATCTACGATAATCTATGCCTTAACGGTGGGCTGAAGCTGCGGGAAGGCTTCTACCGTACCTGTGAGAACAACGTTCTGGTAAACAACTCGCTTCATCCGCATGTTTGGTACAACGACAGCCATGATATTTTCCGCAACAATATCGTCTTTACGCCCTACAAACCGATTCAAATGAGGCAGTGGACGCAGGATACTGATTTCAACCTGCTCCATCAGCCAGCGATGCCAAAAACCAGCCCCGCCACCGCGCTGCAAAAACTAAGCTCACAGGATGCCCACTCCCTACAGGGAGACGCTCTTTTTTTAGATGAGGCCACAGGCGATTACAGAGTCAAATCGAATTCTCCCGCGTTGTCTCTCGGATTCGTGAACTTCAACGTGGACGGTTTTGGCGTCCAAAGCCCGAAGCTTAAAGCCATTGCCCGGCAACCGGTGATGCCCTTGAGGTCAAGCGATACCACGCCAACTCTCAGTGAAACTCGAAGTCGAGAGGTTGCGGTTTGGGCAGGCGCGAAGGTGCGCAACATAGTTGGCCTCGGTGAGGTCTCAGCCGCAGGGAGTCCAGATGAAACGGGCGTGATCCTGCTCGAAGTACCAGACACAAGTGATGCAGCCAAAGCCGGCTTTTCTGCCGGTGATGTCCTGCTGGCATTCAATGGAAAGCCCATCAAGGAATTGAAGGACCTCTTGCAGGATACGCAACAAAATGTTGCCGGGAAGGCCGCGAGTATCACGATACTCCGCTTTCAGCAGGAGTCTACCATCCTGATCATGCTGAAACCCTGATCTCGCTATGGGAAAACCGTCGGATATGTCATCCCCAGGGAGTACCAAAGTTGCCGCGCCGTTAGGCTAGGCGCCCAGTGACCGTTGCGATCCCAGCCGGTTTTCCGACCGAGGCGGCGACTTCAATTCGTCCGGAGATACAGATCCCTGCTTCTGCACAGCAAGACACAAATAGATTGGTTGTTATTTTAACTGCGGAGATCGACTACATGCGAATTCGTCTTCTCGCCGTTTTCTTAACCGTAATTTTTCTTCCCCTTTCTTTCGGACTGGCCCAGACTACTGCCAGCCTCGATTCCATTCCTGCGCGCATGCACGACGTGATCGTCGCCAACGAAGTTCCAGGCGCGGTCACGGTGGTCGCCCCGCGCGACTCCGTG
>Ga0210407_10004332_pt1 | contig 11224 bp, 10 predicted proteins | sample IncBWC27MmetaG_FD_150860 | JGI IMG/M metagenome (GOLD analysis project Ga0210407, IMG submission 150860) | Forest soil microbial communities from Barre Woods Harvard Forest LTER site, Petersham, Massachusetts, United States - Inc-BW-C-27-M | ecosystem: Environmental > Terrestrial > Soil >... | reverse complement strand
GAATTCTGGCCGATAGGGAGGTCGTCGATCTCGGCCGCGGAAAGCGCGTCCGCTATATCGACACGCCGCACATCCCGCACGGATGGGACGCTGGCGTCCTGCATGAGGAAAGCACGGGGACGCTGCTCTGCGGCGACCTTTTCACTCAGCTCGGCGATGGGCCCGCCCTCACCTCCGGCGATATCGTCGGGCCCGCGATCGCAACGGAGGACCTGTTCCACTATTCGAGTCTCAATCCGGGCATGGGAGCCACGATCCGCGGCCTCGCGTCGCTTGCCCCCCGCACGCTCGCCCTCATGCACGGGCCCTCCTACGCCGGAGACGGCGCGGTTGCCTTGCGCGCGCTCGCGGACGACTACGACCGGCGGGTGCGCCAGATGACGGTCTAAGGGTCGCGGCCCGCATGATTCCGCCCTAAAGCGCCACATTCCCGCTTGCATCATCGGAACCCCGCCCCGATATGCGGTGCGCCACGCCGTCTCGGCCAGGCATTTCTGATTTCAACATTATTCGAGAGGTTCGACTTTGACCGCCGACGCCCAGACCCCGACCAGCGAAGCCGCCAGCACGCAGAGCTTCGAGGCCGACGTTTCGCGCCTGCTGCACCTGATGGTTCATTCGGTCTATTCCGACCGGGAGATTTTCGTCCGCGAGCTCGTCTCCAATGCGGCCGACGCCTGCGAGAAGCTGCGCTACGAATCGATCGCCAAGCCTGAACTCATCGAGGACGGCGCGCCGTTCGCGATCGAGATCACGATCAATCCCGACGCCAAGACCCTGACCTTTTCGGACAATGGCGTTGGCATGACCCGCGAAGACCTGACGAGCGGGCTTGGCACCATCGCCCGCTCCGGCACCAAGGCCTTCCTAGACAAGCTAGCGGCGGAAGAGGCGAGCAAGGAAGCCTCCTCGCTGATCGGCCAATTCGGCATCGGCTTCTATTCCTCGTTTATGGTCGCGGACGAAGTCACCGTCGATACCCATCGGGCTGGGACGAACGAGGCTTGGCGCTGGTCGTCAGACGGCAAAGGCGCATTTACCATTGCGCCGCTGCCGCTCGAAAACGCGCCGAAGCGCGGAACCAGCGTCACCCTTCATCTGAACGACGCCTCGCAGGAATTCCTCCAGCCGCGGACCCTCGAGCGTATCATCCGCGATCATTCCGGCGCGGTCGCGGTTCCGATCGATCTCATCGAGAAACTCGGGGCCGAGAAGCGGCGCATCGCCGACGGAGCGGCAATCTGGGCGAAGCCCAAATCCGAGGTGACGGCTGAGGAATACACGGAATTCTATCGCGGCCTTTCCGGCCAGTTCGACGAGCCGGCGCTGACCCTGCATTGGCGCGCCGAGGGCCGGCACGAATATACGGTGCTCGCCTTCATTCCAGGCTCGCGGCCCTTCGATCTGTTCGACCCCGCGCGCAAAGGGCGCAACAAGCTCTATGTGCGCCGCGTGCTTATCACGGAGGACGCCGACATCCTTCCGGGATGGCTGCGCTTCGTCCGCCTGGTGGTCGACAGCGCCGATCTGCCGCTCAATGTCTCGCGCGAACTGATCCAGAAGAGCGATGTGTTCGCGGCGATCCGCAAGGGCGTAACCAACCGCGTGGTGCAGGAACTCGGCAAGCTCGCCGAAGCGGAGCCGGAAAAATTCGCCAAGGTCTGGGAGCAGTTTGGTCCGGTTCTCAAGGAAGGCCTGTACGAGGACCCGGAGCGCCGCGACGGCCTGTTCAAGATCGCCCGCTTCGTCACCACCACGAATCCGGCGGGCGACCGGACGCTCGCGCAATACGTCGCCTCGCTGCGCGAGAACCAGACGGCGATCTATTATCTCACCGGCGACGAGGCCAAACGCCTGGCGACGAGCCCCCAGCTCGAGGGGTTCAAAGCGCGCGGCGTCGAAGTGCTGCTTCTCGCGGATCCGGTCGACGCTTTCTGGGTCTCGACCGCTGCGGGATTCGACGGCAAGCCGTTCAAGTCGGTGAGCCAGGGCGCGGCTGACATCAAGTCGATCGCCCTCGCCGAGGGGGCGAATGCTCCCGCCGAAGCGTCTGGCGAAGTGGCGACGCTGTTCGCCTTCTTCAAGCAGACGCTGGGGGACGAGGTCGCCGAGGTTCGCGCATCGGACCGCCTGACCGACAGCGTCGCCTGTCTGATCGCGCCCGATTTCGGCCCCGACCGGCAGCTCGAAAAGATGCTCGCCGCGCACGGGCGGATCGGCGACCGCGCCAAGCCCATTCTCGAGCTCAACCCCACGCACCCTCTGACCCTTGCGCTCGCCGGGCGCTTCAAGGAGGGCGCGGACAAGCCGCTGATCGAGGACGCCGCCTGGCTGGTGCTGGATGAGGCGCGGCTGATGGAGGGCGCGAGCGTCGAGGACCCGGCGGCCTTCGGCGCGCGCTTGAGGCGCGTGATGGAAAAGGCGCTGGGGTAAGGCGTCATTTTGCCTCGCTTTGAACGATCGCGAGGGAAAGAGCGCTTGTTGCGCCAGCGCGGGAAGTCGCTCGGCTACTCGCCGCTGCGCAGCCGCCTTTCCTCTGCTAATGATGAGTCACGCGAGCCAACGCTAACTAGGGTCTGCCGATGAGCTACAGTTTTTCGGTCATCTTGGAGCCGCAGCCTGACGGCGGCTTCACTGTGCTCGTTCCGGCTCTGCCGGAAGTGGTGACCGAGGGAGACACCGAAGGACAAGCGCTCTTGAACGCCGAGGAGGCGATCCGCGCCGTTCTCGCATATCGGCGCGCTCAGGGCCTGACCATTCCCCCCGACGCGCTTCCTGAAATCCGCCGCGTGACGGTCGCAGCCTAAAGCGTGGCTGACGGAAAGCTGCCGGCCCTGGACGGCCGCCGCGTCGTTCGGGCCTTGATGCGCTCAGGATTCGTGACAGATCGAATCGTCGGCAGTCATCACGTTATGGTCTTCCCCGGCGATGGGACGCGAACGGTGACTGTGCCAGTCCACTCGAGCCGCGACCTCAAGCCAGGCACTCTCCGTTCCATCATCAAGCAGGCCGGATTCAGCCTAGAGGAATTTAAGGCGCTGCTTTAGCCTTGAGGGCGGAGCGTCAAGGAGCGGGCCTTGCTCCCGGGGCCCGGCTTTGCCAAAAGGAGCCCCCACCCCCCGGAGACACAAAAACAGTGACCGCCATCAAGGCCGCCTTTGAGCGCATCGGCGAGGAAAACGCCTTCGCCGTGCTGGCGAGGGCGGCTGAATTGCAGCGCCAGGGGCGTGACATCATCAATCTCGGCATCGGCCAGCCCGATTTCAAAACGCCGCCGCATATCGTCGAGGCGGCCGTCAAAGCTTTGCGCGACGGAGAGCACGGCTATACCGACGCGACAGGGATTGCGCCGTTGCGCGAGGCGGTGGCTGAGGATCTGCATCGCCGCCTCGGCGCCGAAGTGTCGCCCGATCTCATCATGATCGTCCCCGGCGGGAAGGTGACGATGTTCATGGCGATTGAGATGTTCGGCGAAAACGGGGTCGACATTGTCTATCCCGATCCGGGCTTTCCCATCTATCGCTCGATGATCGAGTTCACCGGCGCGCGCCCGATTCCGATCCCCATGCGGGAGGAAAACGGCTTCGCCTTCTCGGCGGAGGAGACGCTGGCGCTGATGACGCCTGAGACTCGCCTCATCATCCTCAATTCGCCCGCCAACCCGACCGGCGGCGTCACCCCGAAAGAGGAGATCGACAAGCTCGTCGCTGGCCTCGCGCGCTTCCCGAACGCGGCGATCATGTCGGACGAGATTTACGGCCAGCTCACCTATGACGGCCTCGCGCATCAGACGCTGCTTGCCTATCCGGAGATCCGCGATCGGCTCATCCTGCTCGACGGCTGGTCGAAGACCTACGCGATGACCGGATGGCGGCTCGGCTATTCCATCTGGCCGAAGCCTTGGCGCGACGTCGCACGCAAGCTGGCCGTCAACTCCTATTCCTGTGTCAATGCGTCGGCGCAGTTCGCCGGGATCGCGGCGCTTAAAGGTCCGCAAGACTCGGTCGGCGCCATGCGTGCGGAATTCGACCGCCGGCGCAAAGCGGTTACGGCCGGCCTCAACCGTCTTCCCGGCGTTCGTGCAGCGGCGCCGAAAGGGGCGTTCTACGCCTTTCCAAACATTTCCCGCACGGGCTGGAAAGCCAAGCCGCTCGCTTCGGCGCTGCTGCAGGATGCGGGCGTGGCCACGATCGGCGGCCCGGACTTCGGCGTCTACGGCGAGGGGTACTTGCGGCTCTCCTACGCCAATTCCTTAGAAAATATCGAGCGCGCGCTCGAACGTATCGGGGATTATCTCAGCGGCCCCGCGCGCGTCGCGTCGAGCTTGTGACGCGCTTCTTCATGTCCTTTTGGGTGATCAAGGTGATCATGCGACCTCTTGTTTTTGCAGCCGCCGTGATCGCGTTTTGCCCATTCGCCCAGGCGGAGGGTGCGCATCCCTCGCAATCCGCCTGCGACGCCGCCAAAATTGGCGCCCGTGAGCTTGCCGACTGCCTGAGAACCAGCTCCGATCGGTCCGACAAGGAGCTTGCGACGGCCGTCGAGGCGGCGATCAAATCGATTGACGCCCGCCCGGGCCTGCTATCCTCGCAGAAGGCGCGTTGGCGCCGCTCGCTTAATGACGCGCAGGGACAATGGGTCGCTTGGCGCGATTCGGAATGTCAGGACGTTGCGCCATTCGAATCGGGCATGGACGCGAAGGCCGGCGATCCGCGTCTGCGCTGCATCATCGACTACGACGCCGAACGCGTGTCGAGCCTCAAGGCGCGCTATCGTTGAGCAAGCCTCGCTGCGGTTCGAGTTGGGTTTCCGTCCACGCCAATCCGGCTCAACGCCGCTGAAGGAGATCAGCTTTGGCGACTCTTGAAGGCCTGGGCTACGTCGTCGATTGGTTTGATCGCGGAGCTTATCGACGTGAGGACCCGGTCGAGGTTGCCAGCCTGCGGGCCCGCGAGGATGCGCGTGCGCTCCTGATCGCCCGCGACATGCCTTTATTGCACAATGCCGAGAAGGGACTCGATCCGCTGCTGCCGATGAGCGAGATCAAGGCCCTTGGCGGGGCGCAAGTCGAAGCTTTCCTGGGCCTCGCGCCGGGCGGCGCGCCAATCTTCATCGCTTTGCTGGCTGACGAGGCTGTCGAACAGCGCGCGGACACCAGCGACGGCTTTCTCGATCGCCGGATTTTGGTCGTGCCGGATCGCGAAGACCTGAAGCTCGTCGACCTGCGGTCGATCGCGATCGGCGGCCTTGTGCCGCAAGACCAGACGGCGATGTTGGCGGCGGCCAAAGCCTTGATGCACTGGCACGCGCACCACCGCTTCTGCTCGAATTGCGGGACGCCGACTGAGGTCGCCGTGGCCGGCTGGCGCCGGGATTGCCCTGTATGCAAAGCGATCCACTTCCCGCGCACCGATCCAGTCGTCATCATGCTTGCGGTTGATGGCGATGCATGCCTGCTCGGTCGCCAGCCGAGGTTCCCTAAGGGCATGTATTCGGCGCTGGCCGGTTTCGTCGAGCCTGGAGAAACGATCGAGGCTGCTGTCAGGCGCGAAATCCGCGAGGAGGCCGCTGTCGTCTGTCGCGCGGTCCAGTACTTCGCCTCGCAGCCATGGCCTTTCCCCGCCTCATTGATGATCGGCTGCTTTGCTGAAGCGGAAAGCCGATGCCTCGAGATTGATCGCGTCGAGTTGGAGGACGCTCGCTGGTTCAGCCGCGATGAAACAATCGCGCTCCTCGAACGCCGCCACCCGGAAGGCCTAACGGCTCCAACCCCGATGGCGATCGCCCACCACTTACTGAAGCGGTGGGCCTATAAACCGGTCACGTTCGGAGAATGACATCCGCGACGGCGCCATGCGGACAAAAAAAAGCGGATCGGCTAGGAGGGGGCCCGCCGATCCGCTAGCCTTCGTGGAGTTTTTATCGATCCGTCTTGGCGCTCGGGGGCTGGGGGGCAAGAAAACCGAGCTAACCGCGAAACGATTCCACGGGGCACTGTGCGAATATGCCCGCCCGTTGCGGCATGCGCTTGACGACAAACTGGCCAAAACAAGGCATTTTGTAAAAAATTCTTTTTCCTACTTCGATCAGTTGAAGATCTGAACAGACAAGTAATATCACAAATAGTTGAAAGCTTGAACGACCAGCGTTGTTTAGCCAGGCGACCTCAGATTCAGTTGGTAGATACGTCCTTCTTCTCGGATTTTTCGGTCGCGCTCTTGATCGGTTTGTGCGCGGCCGTCCTTTTCTCGGAATGCCGACCCGGCTTGTGCTTGGTTCTGGGTGAAGTCTGGACGGGCGCGCTCGCGTCCCCCTCAGGCGTCGTCGTCGCGGCCGTGGACGAATTGTCAGCGGATATGGTCTTGGGCCCCCCCAGCGCGGCTGCCGTTTCGGTTGTCGTCGGACGGGCGCCCAGCGCCGGCCCCTTCCACCCAGGCGCCGGGCCAATGTAGACGGGCACCGGATCGAACCGGATCCTCTCATAGGTGAGTTGGGTGTGGACGGCGACTGGCGCAAATAGCGCCGCCAAGGGGGTGGGGAGCATCCCGCGTCCTGCGGATCCCGCAGCAGCCTCGGCCTGCTGAGCAATGCTGTCATCTTCGGCAGCGGCGAGCGCGGCGGCGTTGTGATGCAGGCACACGTTCGCATGCGGGTCGGGCGCGCCCGAGCCCGAGGGCAGCGATTCCAACGAGCTCCCGCCACCTCCGCTGGAGAAGCCGCGATCGAAGAGGTCGGCCGCTTCCTGGTTGCGCGTTTTCGCCGACGGCGCCCCGAGCACGACCACAATCAATCGCCGTCCGGAGTGGCTGGCGCTCGCCACCACATTGAAACCCGCCGGACAGGTAAAGCCGGTCTTCATTCCGTCCGCGCCGGGATAGCGGCCAAGCAGACCATTGTGATTGGGTATGTATTGCCTGCCAAGCTGAAGCGCGCCGATGCTGAAGAGATCGGCATGGTCGGGAAACTCGCGCAACAGCGCACGGGCGATGGTGGCCATGTCGCGGGCCGAGGACACATGGGCGGGATTATGCAAGCCGTTGGGGTTGACGAAATGCGATTCATGCAGGCCGAGCCGCTGCGCGTCGGCGTTCATGTCATCAGCAAAGGCTTCGATCGAGCCCGAAACGCCCTCGGCGACCATCACCGCGACATCGTTGGGCGATTTGACCATCAGCATCTTGAGCGCATTGTCGAGGGTCACCTCGGTGCCGGGCCGGAACCCCATTTTCGACGGCGGCATTCGCGCCGCGCGAGCCGACATGACGAGCGGCGTATCGAGCGTGAGTTTGCCGTTTCGCACCGCGTCCAAAGCGACATAGACCGTCATCAGCTTGGTGAGCGATGCCGGGTACCATGGAGCGGTCGCTTGGTTCTCCATCAACACCTGGTCGCTGTCCGCGTCGACGACGAGGTAAGGCGTCGCCTGCACCGAGGCGGCGCCGAGCGCCAGCGCGGCGGCGAAGCCAAACAGGGCGCGCCGTCCGATCGAGCATCGGCCAAATGGCATGATTGTGTTCCCCGCGATGTCCCGAACTCAGCCTTTCCTAATGGAGAATGGCCGGAATCTCAAGCCGCGACAGCGTTTAGCGCGCGTTCTGACGGCGACCTGGCGCGGTAAATGACACCCGGCCTGCTCGCGCAGCTTGCCCGAACGCTCAAACGATGTGGAACCGTTGCTTCGCCGGGTCTACGGCCTCCCCGGGCGGGAAGTGCGCCGCAAGAATGTCGCCGCAGCTTGCGGCGAGCCCGGTTAGGGCTGCTTCTGTCTCCCCGGCGGCGAGAGGTCCGAGCGCCTCATTGACGGCGGCTTGCCATTGCGCCTGGGGGACGAGGCGCGCCGCGTCCTCGGCTGGAACAATGCGGATGTAATGCTCGGCCAGCGACACATAGATGAGCGCGCCGCAACGCGAGCGGTCGATCCCGCGCAGCACGAACTGCGCCAGCGCGGCCCGGTGTCCGGCCGAGCGCGCCAAGCGCTTCGGAATAAGCCACCGCCGCAGCGGCGGCAGTGAGGCCAGCACCGCCGCAAGAATGGCGACCAGCAGCTGCGCAACGTAAATGCGGTGGGCGGAAAGGTTGGTGAACACAAGCAGCGGCAGCGGCGTCGCGAGGGCGAGGATGCAGGCGCCGAGCAGAAACTCTGCGTCGAGGGAGGTGGAGGCGCCCGCGAGCACACACACGAGCGGGGCCCGAGTCTTGAGTTGGCCGGTGTCGAAGGCGGTCTCGACGCGCGCCGCGGCGTCCGGGTCGAGAATCATCACCAGCCTCCCGAAGCGCCGCCGCCGCCGGAAGACCCGCCGCCGCCAGAAAATCCGCCCCCTCCGAATCCTCCGCCGCCGCCAAAGCCGCCGCCACGAAACCCGCCGCCGAAACCTCCCGTGCCCATCGGAATGAAGATGACGTTGCCGCCGCCGCTTCTCCGGCTGATGCGGCTGATCACGAACATGATGAAGAGAAAGATGAGAAACGGCGCCAGCGTATCGAGCAGGGACGCCTCATGTTCCGCCCGCATATCAGCTGGCTTCGGCTTCCACTCGGCCGAGTCGGTCGAGAGCGTGGTGATGATGTCGTCGACGCCGCGCGTCACCCCGCCGTTGAAATCTCCCGCCTTGAATCGCGGCGCGATCGCGTTCGAGATGATGATGCTGGAGACGGCGTCGGTCAGCGTCCCTTCGAGGCCATAGCCGACCTCGATGCGCACCCGCCGCTCCTTCGGCGCGACCAGAAGGAGGGCGCCGTTGTTCTCTTTCGCCTCGCCGAGTTTCCAGGCGCGGAACAGCCCATTCGCGTAAGGCTCGATCTCCTCGCCGCCAAGCGAAGGCACGGTCACGACGACAAGCTGGATTCTGGATTTCTGTTCGAGATCGGCGAGCTTGCGCTCAAGATCAGCGACCGTGACCGGCGAGAGGATGTTTGCCTGGTCAACAACCCTTCCCGTCAGCGGGGGAAAGTTGGCCGCCGCAAGCGCCGCGCTGGCCCACAGGGCCGCGAGGAGCGCGACGACCAGCGCCTGCGGCCAGACGAACGACGCCTGCGGCCAGACGAACGACGCCCGCGGCCAAAGGCGCGGCATGCAAGCTCTCCCTCGGGCCGAGTTAGAACTTCACCTTCGGCGCCGCCTGGGCTTCGGAATCGGCGGTGAACGGCACCAGCGGCTTGATCGAGCGGAACACCGTCTGCGCCCAGAGCACGCTGGGGAAGGTTCTTAGCGTGGTGTTAAAGTCCTGCACCGAAGCGATGTAGTCGCGCCGGGCTACAGCGATCCGGTTCTCGGTCCCCTCGAGCTGGGATTGCAGGGCGAGAAAGTTCGCGTTCGATTTGAGTTCCGGATAGTTTTCGCTGACCGCGAGCAGCCGCCCGAGGGCGCCCGAGAGCGCGTTTTGCGCATCCTGCAGCTCTTTGACCTTTGCCGGGTCGGTCAGGTCGTTGGCGTCGAGGTGAATCGAGGTCGCCTTGGCGCGCGCCTCGGTGACCTGAACAAAGACGTCCTTTTCCTGCTTGGCGAAGCCCTGAACGGTTGCGACCAGATTGGGAACCAGGTCGGCGCGGCGCTGATATTGGTTCTGAACCTCCGCCCAAGCCGCATTGGCGGCCTCCTGCTTGGTCGGGATGACATTGTAGCCGCAGGCGGAAACCGAAACCGCGACAAGCGCCAGAACGGCGAACGCTCGCAACCGATGAAAGATGCCCATTGCCAACCCCTCCGCGACAAGACCCCGCTCCTTCGCGGGACGCGAGCCTAACGATAAGGCGCCGAACGCCATTATGCCACCGGCTATGACATTGTCCTGACGGCCAACCGGCGGCCCGGACCGTCAGGCGCGCTTGATCGCATCTCAACCATTCACTAGAAACCCCCGTCCGGCGTGGCGACGCTTGACTTCACTATTTCCGCAAAGCTGCGTTTCGCGAAGGCTAAACAACTCATGCGTGTGTACTACGATCGAGACTCCGATCTCAATCTGATCAAAGCCAAGACAGTGGCGGTGGTCGGCTATGGCAGCCAGGGCCACGCGCATCTCCTCAATATGCGCGACAGCGGCGTGAAGGAGATCGCGGTCGCGCTGCGGCCTGGGTCCGCCTCGGCCAAAAAGGCGGAGGCCGAAGGCATCAAAGTGATGGACGTCGCCGCCGCGGCCAAATGGGCCGACATCGTGATGATGCTGACGCCAGACGAATTGCAGGCCGAGATCTACCGCGATCAGCTTGCGCCCAACATGAAAAAAGGCGCAGCGCTGATGTTCGCACACGGACTCAATGTCCACTTCAACCTGATCGAGCCGCGCGCCGACCTCGATGTGCTGATGGTCGCGCCAAAGGGCCCCGGCCACACGGTGCGGTCCGAATATAAGCGGGGCGGCGGCGTGCCGTGCCTGATCGCGATCCACCAGAACGCGAGCGGCAACGCGCACGATGTCGGCCTGTCCTACGCCTCGGCGATCGGCGGCGGCCGCGCTGGCGTCATCGAGACGTCGTTCCGGGAGGAATGCGAGACCGACCTGTTCGGCGAGCAGACGGTGTTGTGCGGCGGGCTCGTCGAATTGATCCGCGCCGGCTACGAGACCCTGGTCGAGGCCGGCTATGCGCCGGAAATGGCCTATTTCGAATGCCTGCACGAGGTGAAACTGATCGTCGACCTCATTTACGAGGGCGGCATCGCCAACATGAACTACTCGATTTCCAACACCGCCGAGTATGGCGAATATGTCTCGGGGCCGCGCCTCATCACGCCCGAGACGAAAGCCGAGATGAAACGCGTGCTGGGAGATATCCAGTCGGGCAAATTCACCCGCGACTGGATGCTGGAGAACCGGGTCAACCAAACCTCGTTCAAGGCGATGCGCGCCCGCGCCAACGCCCATCCGATCGAGGAGGTCGGCGAGAAATTGCGCGCCATGATGCCGTGGATCGGCAAGAACAAGCTGGTCGACAAAGCGAAAAACTGAGGCTGGCGAGAGCCCCAGGCCAAGGACCGGACGACGATCAATTCGTCGCCCGTTTCTGCTGGACAGTCTGACGGGCCTTTGCTAAACGCCGGCCCTTGCCGAGCGAAGCCGCGCGGCGGATGCGATGGGCGCATAGCTCAGTTGGTAGAGCAGCTGACTCTTAATCAGCGGGTCCAAGGTTCGAGCCCTTGTGCGCCCACCATCGAAACCTCGGAGCTTGCCAGTCGATAAGTAGCGCTGGGAGAGGGGGAGCCTCGTCGCGAGAGTTTGACCGCCGG
>Ga0210407_10004330_pt1 | contig 11224 bp, 12 predicted proteins | sample IncBWC27MmetaG_FD_150860 | JGI IMG/M metagenome (GOLD analysis project Ga0210407, IMG submission 150860) | Forest soil microbial communities from Barre Woods Harvard Forest LTER site, Petersham, Massachusetts, United States - Inc-BW-C-27-M | ecosystem: Environmental > Terrestrial > Soil >... | reverse complement strand
ACCAGTTCAGCACACACAGCCCAATCTGGGCTCAGCAAGCAGCGTGATTTTGGCATAACCCAAGAAGTCCTGCGGGGCTACGGAGATGCCGTCAAGCACACCATGAAGCAGGTGCTGTCCGCAATTAACATCGCTCGCCAGGATAATCTCTCGATCGATGTATCGGGGCTCGATGAATTCGATATCGGAGATTTTAGCGTTGAGCTAGATGACGCAAGCAAGCTGCTCGCGTTGGGGATAGCGTCTGAGACATTGAAGAAGCAACTCTACAAGAAGCTTGCTTTTAAGTACTTCTGTGATCTTCGCCAAAGTGTAAAGAACCAAATCGCCGATGAAATCGATCAGTCATTCTTGTTAACTGGAAAGAAGGAGAGCCGTGGAGGAGATTAAACGCGAGAAAGTGGCGTCAACGGAACCTCAACGGGTTGATGTACATTCGCTCGTAAAGCAAGCGGTTGAAGAGTACACCCGTGCACAACAGGCAAAAGCCGAACCGGCCTACCGAGCAGAGCTGCAGGAGGAACGGAAACGCCGAGAACAACTAGAACGCAGAGTGAACGACCTCATAGAGGAGAACAAAAGAAGCAGGCAGATCGCGGACGAGGCTGAGCGCAGCGCTGCCATCAGGGCCGAGTTGCAGCGACTGGGCGTAGGAAAGGTGGACTTGGCCTTTAAGGCGGTCAAGGACGACATTGCAAGAACCGAAGAGGGCCGCCTCGTGGCAAGGACGGAGGCTGGGGACGTGACACTGAAGGATTACCTTACTAGTTTCGTCGCTTCCAATCCTGAGTTTCTGCCAGCTCGAATATCCGGCGGCTCCGGAATCCCAGCTACACAAAAATCGCCGTCAGGCGGTGGCAGTTCGATTGACCTGGATAAGATCCGGCCTGGAATGAGTGCCGAGGATCTGGAGAATGCCCGCCGCGAGATTGCGCGAGTCGCAGCGCAGGCTCTGCGCGGGTCATAGCTACGTAGTAACTTACACATTTAAATCGACAATAGGAGACGTCAATGCCAGCAATTACTTCCACGAATGTGGCCTCCGCGATAGTGAAACTTGTGGCGGCCGATGCTTTGCCAGCGCTTGTCAGCAACCTCGTCTTGGGTAACCTTGTTAACCGGGATTATGAGCCTACCCTGGCCCAGGCCGGTGACACGGTGAATGTGCCCATTCCGCCCGCACTGGTCGCCAATAACATCGCTGAGGGCGGCACAGTGACGACACAGAATCCAAATTTAGGGAATGCTCAAATCGTACTGAACACCCATGTGGAGGCAACTTTTCAGATTCCCGATGTCACCAAAATACTCGCCGTCCCTGACCTCCTCAAAGTCTATATGCAGCCGGCGGTTGTAGCGATCGCCGAGCGAATTGAGTCAGACCTCCTTGGACTGTACGCGAGTTTCTCCGCAAACACCCCGGTTGGCGTTGCGGGGACACCAATCACGGAAGCCGTCGTCGATGCTGCTGAAACCGCACTCTTCCAGGCCAAAGTCCCCTCTACCCAGCCAAAACACCTGATCGTCGACGCAAACACCTATTCCCAAATGAGGCAGATTCCACGTTTCAGTGAATTTCAAACCGCTGGCGACGCAGGCCTTCGAGCGCTAATCGAGGGAACCGTTGGAAAGATCAAAGACTTCTTCGTATTCAGATCACAACTGGTCGCGAAAACCGGAAGTTCTCCGGTAACCACTCACAACCTCGCTTTCGTCCGCGACGCGATCGGGTTGGTAATTCGCCGCCTTCCGCAACCATTACCTGGAACTGGCGCAATCGCGGAATATGCAGATCTGGGAAATTTTGGAATGCGGGTCATCATGAGTTATCAGCCACAGACACTTTCGCAACAGTTTACCGTAGACGTTCTCTACGGGGTCGCGGCCCTTCGGAACAACTTTGCTGTCCAGGTGAATTCCTGAGAGTTCTCATAAGTCCTACCTGCGAGCTATGAACTTAACATCCTACTATCAGAAAATTCACGAATTCGAAAGCAGCATAGTCGAGCCTTTCGTAGTCCTGGTAAGTCATGCGACTGATGACGGTGGTAAAGAGGGCCTGCTGACTGAGGTACCTAAGGCGGTGGCCGCTAGAATGCTTGCCGAGGGGCGGGGCCGGCTTGCCAGTGAGGAAGTCGCGAGAGATTTTCAAGACAAGAAGGCAGAAGCAAAGAGAGCAGCGGACACGGAAGCGACCGCCAATCGAATGCAGGTGACTCTTGTACCCACGGCCGACCTCATGAAATCGAAGCGTTACACAAAAGAATAGCAGACGGCAAACGCAGATGGCCCTGTTTACCGATGCACCGATCTCAACTTTGGACCAACTGGCGGCACAAGACACGGCAGTCCTCGATGTGGCCAGTAATGAAGGGATCGATGCATCAGCTAAGATATCCCTTGCACAAGAGGAACTGGGTGTTGAGCTCACGTCTGCATTTTCGCGCTCAGCCTTTTCACGCACAAGTCCTTCAATGTGGTGGCCGGGAAGCGTTACGACATCGCTAAGTGTCCTGCAGCTTCCGAACATAGTCGTGACGCCGCCACTGCGGCTATGGCACACGTTTCGTACTCTGGCGCTGGTCTATCGCGACGCCTACGGAAACCAATTGAACGACAGATATTCGGCTAAGTGGAAAGAATACGAGGGCTTAGCCAAGTGGGCATCAGCGATGCTGTTCCAGACCGGCATTGGCGTCGTTTCGGATCCCATTGCGGTTGCTGGCAGCCCTACAGTCAACCTGTCGAGCGGACCAGGGCCTGCGACGATGTATTTCGCGCAGGTCACCTGGCTGAATGCGACCGGCGAAGAAGGAATGGCCAGTCCGGTTACATCTGTCAATGCACCTGATCAAAATTCGGTGCAGGTCACGCCTAACAATCCGCCTGCCAATGCCGTGGCGTGGAATGCATATGTCGGCATTTCGGTCGATTCGATCACGCTTCAAAACGTTACTCCCCTTGGCATAGCTCAGACGTGGTTCATGCCATCCGCCGGCCTGGTGCTGGGACGAATCCCGGCATCGGGACAAGAAGCAAACTACTATTCCCAAGTACCACGATTCTTGCAGCGAGGCTAAATGGCATGGTCAGTATAGCTGGCATGGCTACATCAAAGCTTCAGGAGTTTTTAACTTCGCCGAATGGCCTGAACGCAAGTCTCGCGGCGTTAGCCCAGTCGGAAAGTGTGACCGTGTCACCCATCTCGCCCACGAATTTCTTCACCGACAATGTCTCAAGTGATATTGCCGAAAAGAGCGTCGAGCCCAAGTATACGGCAATCTACATTTACTGTGACAAGATGATGAATGCCTTAACGGAGAAGTTTCGGACCTTTTCTGGAACGATCGAAATGACTATCGATGTGCGAGTATCACAAGACCGCCTCGAGGGAATCGATCAGGCGGCTCAATTATATACTAGCGCGGTAACCCAAACGCTCAAACAGAATCGAGGCGACTGGGGCCAAGGTCTTTTCTATGGCGGCCGCTATGAGATATCGTTTGGACCGGTAAAGCACGGAGGCCGCAACTTCATAAAGTCCGCGAAGATCTCAGTCCAATTGAACGCGAGTTTCGATTAACGCTATGCCCGTATATATTTCTTCCAACGCAAACCGATTCTATTGCGCTTCGGAAGCGACCTACGGCCAAGTGCCGCCGATTACCGCCGACAATCGAATTCCGGCGCTCACACTTTCCGCCAAGCAGCAGCTTGAGGTGACCAGTCGTAAGGACAAGACCGGAAGCCGAACATTTGCGGGATTACCAGCTGGCGGCCGACGCCGCACCACGTTCCAGGTGAACACGTTGCTGACTACGTGGGGCGGAGGCCCGAGCTCACCGAGTTATGGGCCATTGTTTCAAGCCGCACTGGGCAGTGACGCACTGATGTCCGTCGGCGGGCAGATTGGCGCGGCCTCGACCAGTTCTGCGTTATCGTTCTCGGCGCCGCACGGCCTGGTCGCGGGGCAAGCGATCGCCTACCTTGGAGAAATCAGGTTTGTCACTGCGGTTGTCAATAGTCTTTCGGTCCAGCTGAATTCGCCCCTCTCGACGACGCCGGTATTAGGGTCCAGCACCGGCCCGACGGCAACTTACTTCCCAAGTACGAACCTACGTTCGGCGACCGTGTTTGACTACTGGGCCCCCACTTCCGCAGTACACCGCATCTTATGCGGAGCAGCAGTGGACAAACTTAACATTAAAATAAACGGAGACTATCACGAGTTTGCGTTTAGTGGCACCGCACAGGACCTCGTGGACAGTACCAGTTTTACGAGTGGAAACGGGCAGCTTAGTACATTTCCTCCTGAACCGCCAATAGGAACATTTGATTATTCAATTGTTCCGGGCCACCTTGGTCAAGTCTGGCTGGGGAATGTTCCGGGCCAGTTTTTCACCCTAACAGACGCTCAACTGTCGCTGAGCAACAACCTCGATATGCGTGCCCACGAATTTGGATCCAGCTTGCCAAGAGCGATATCGCCGGGCACCCGTGCCGTAAATCTGGACTTCGAGCTATATCAAATGGACGATGCAGCAACTCAGGGCCTATATCAAGCGGCAAGGCAACAATCGCCGATTAGCGCCATGATTCAGCTTGGGCAGCAGCCGAACCAGTTATTTGCCGGCTACCTGAAGAGCCTTATTCCGCAGGTACCCGAATACAATGACGGCGAGACTCGCTTGAAGTGGCATTTTAGCGGCTCACGTGCACAAGGTACGGTGGATGACGAGATCACGATCGCTTTTGGATAAGCATGAATTATGAAAGTTGTGTTCGGATCGACTCCAAGGTTATTCAAGGAGTTGCTTTTGTCGTAGCGAAAATGTCGCTGGTGCGGCGGATGGATCTGATTCGCCGCATCCGGGAATTATCGCTTAAATGCGAATTCTTGAACGCGGGAGAGCGGGTAGAAGAAAAGCTACAGGCGGCTCTCTTTTCCGCCGAGATCGACCGCCTTTACGTAACCTGGGGCCTGCAAGAGCTGACCGGACTGGAAGTCGACGGCGTCGCGGCGACACCGGAGTTGCTTGTGGAGACCGGGCCCGAGGAGCTGTTCCGTGAGATCGTTAACGCGATCAAAGCCGAGTGCGGGCTTTCGGAGACGGAACGAAAAAACTAATCGTCGCCTTCCATTTTCTGCGTTCGAACCCAGCCGCCTGGAAGTGCGACACATGCCGGAAAGCCGGATTGGAAATCACAAGAAGATGCGGTTGGGCGCAGGGTGGACAGCAAAGCATTTCTCACGTTGTCTGGGTTAGAGGAAGAATTTCAACTGACGAGTGCCCGAAGTCAATGATCACAGCGCAGAGCATGGGCTGGGTGGAAGAGTTTCTGGTCTCAAAGCGCCTTGGTCTGACGCTCCCATTCGATGCCAATGTTCGGAAGGCAGAGGCATTCCTGATTCTCGAGGAACAATTGGAATTGGAGAAGCAGAGTGCCACAAAGTAACTGGAGCAACGTTACCGGCCCGGTCTCAAACAATTCAGGGACAGGACAGCTACTGAATGCACTTTTGCCCCAGGGTGCGGCAGCGTTAGCGGACACCTTAACGGCGTTAACCAACAACCTCGGGAATTTAGTGCCGGCGAGCCAACTGCAAGCGGAAGCGCTGCTGGCCAACACGCAGGCGATTGCGCAGAATACGACGGCGCACGGCAGCGGCGCGGCGGGTGCTGTAGACACTTTGGGCCAGGTGGCGTCGACACTCACTGGTGGCCTTCTGGGAGGATTGTCGCCGATTCTGTCCGGAGTGTTGAGCCTGTTTGGCGGCGGAGGATCGAGTACTCCGACGCCGCTCACAACCTATATTCCGCCGCCCAGTCTGCAGTTTCAAGGCGCTAATGGGCCTGGGGCAACAGTGCAAGGCGCGGACTATGGCCAGAGCGGCGCGCCGCGAGCAATCGGCAGTTCCCCCCAATCCACTACGCAAATTACAGTGCAGGTACAGGCGATTGACAGCCAGTCGTTCATGGACCACAGCCACGACATTGCAACAGCCGTGCGTGAAGCTGTTCTCAACATGCACTCCCTCAACGACGTGATCAGCGACTTATAATGCCCGCGGTATTTCCAACACTTAAAACAGGCGCCGTCGCCCAGTACCCGGCGACAGATTCCAATCAGTTCGCCAGCTTCGTGGTGCGATTCCTAGACGGCAGCGACCAACGTCACCGGCAGTTCCCGGCGCCCCTGCGGACCTGGGTTATCAAACTAAACATGCTGGATGAAACGGAACTGAATGCGCTGGAGCAATTCTTCATAGCGCAGGAAGGAAGTGTCGGCACATTTTCCTTTGTGGATCCATGGACGCAAACCACCTTTACGAATTGCAGCCTAAAACAAGACACTCTTCAGTATGCGGTCCAAGGAGAGATGCAAGGAACGGCCAGCTTGACGGTGATGGAAAACAGAGTGTAGATGCCATACTTTCCTCAACTGTCGTCGGGGGCTACCGGCCAATATCCCGTTCAGAAACGCCGCACCGAAAGAACGATCATCAACCAACTCCCGGACGGGCATACGGTGAAGTTTGCGGACGCAGGCGCGGAGCAGGTGGAGTGGCAATTGACGTTTCAGGACCTGACAGATTCCGAGATCGCCGGCCTGCAACAGTTTTTTGCGACCTGTGAAGGACAGCTCAATGGCTTCACGTTTCTCGACCCACTCGACAACTTGCTTGTGTGGAGCGAAGCCCTGAACGAACCGGCCTGGGAAGCCAGCACGCTGCTGCAATTCACTGCAGGAATCAGTGATCCTAATGGTGGAACCGGCGCGACGACCATCGTGAATCCGACCGGGTCCGACGTGAGCGTTCAGCAGAGCGTCGATGCGCCGGGGGCGTTGGTGTATTGTTTCAGTGCCTATGTCCGGAGTCAGAACGGAGTTTCGATTTCGCTATTCCGTCAGACCTCCGACGCATCGGCAAGCAATATATACGCAACGCAGGCGGCGTGGAGCCGGATCAGCCTCAGTGGAAGCCTAAATACGGCGGTAGACTCCACAACGGTCGGAATCGCGGTGCCGGCAGGGCAGTCAGTGGATGTATACGGATTTCAACTCGAAGCACAGCCGGCAGCTTCGCCTTATAAGTCAAGTTTCTCTGCAGGGGGCGTCTATTCCAATGCGCATTTCAGCCAGGACGCTCTTACCGTAACGACAACAGGGCCCAATCGCAATCACTGCACACTAACCATTTCGGCACGCTGACAAATGCCCACGGCGTTTCAAGTTAAAGAGCAGGCTGTTACCGACACACCGCTTCTTCTCTTCAGCTGTCAGCTTCAAGATGCCCGGGTGGAAAACTGGTCGACGCACCAGATCACCTTCTCCGGAACAACGTACCAAGCGAGAGTCCTGCAACACAATCTCTACGAAATTCAAACATCATCAGACCTGGGCGTAGACGCGATTCCAAAGATTTCGCTCTCACTCGCGAACGCCGACTCGTACTTCTCGGAAATCGAACGAAGCATAGGGTTCAAGGGCGCGACGCTTACAGTCAGCTTTGCTTTCTTCGACATTACGCAAGGCGCCACTACAACCGCACTGCTCACACTGTTTAAAGGAATTTTCAATCCTCCGGACGAAATCACGGAATCCACGTTTCGCGTGACGGCCGTAAACAAGATGAATATGCAGCGGGTGCTAATGCCGCAGGTACGGGTCCAGCGGCGCTGCCCGTGGGAATTTCCGGCCGCGCTGGAACAAAGGCAGGAGGCCGTCAACGGAGGTGCGAACGGGAAATACTCGCGGTTCTACCGTTGCGGATATTCGCCCGATGTGCCCGGCGGGGCGGGGGCGCTCAACGGCGCGGTTCCGTATACCACGTGCAGTTTTACGAGATCCGACTGCGAAGCACGGGGCATGTTCAACCAGGACGGCTCCCTGCAGACGACGCGAAGATTCGGCGGGATGGAATTCGTACCGTCCTCAACACTGGTTCGATCATCCGGTCAATCCAGTCGATATTGGTCGCCGGTAGTATCAAATGTTGCCTTGTACAACGATTTCGTCCCGCTCATCTACGGAACCGTGTGGTACTCACCCAGTATTGTGTTTGCTAGAAACGACGGCAACCTAACCCGAATCGAAGTACTGCTGGGAATGGGAGAGATTAACAACGTCATCAAGGTACTGGTGAACGGCATTGAAATTCCGCAAGGCCAAGCGGGCGCCAACATGACAGGGACGGGCTGGTTCAACCTGTTCAGCACCGGCAGCCGAACGGGAGGATTCAACCCGGATTTCAGCGACAGTAATGGGAATCCGATGGGAGATCCTTACGGGAGCATGGCGGCTCTCTCGGTGGTAGTTCCGAATCGAATCAACGACGGCGGCAACTTACCCGCGATCGCAGTGCTGGTGGAAGGTTCGAAGCTGGATAGGTACGGGCTGGACGGAACATTCGCGAGCAACACGTTCACAAACAATCCCAGCTGGATTCTGCTGGACATTTTGCGACGGTGCGGCTGGGCGTTAGCCGAGATCGATGTGCCGAGTTTTGCCGCAGCAGCGGCCTATGCAGATGAACAGATACAGACCCAAGATCTTTATGGAAACACGATCACGCTGCCGCGTTTCGGCTGCAATCTGGCGCTAGCCAGCAGACGAACCGCAGGCGACCTGATCCGCGGAGTTCGCAACACTTGCCGGCTGTATCTGACTTATGGAACGGACGGGTTGCTACAGCTCGGCGTAGAGAACACATTTGCTTTGCAGCAGCCATCCAAGCCGGACTGGAGCAACAGCACAAGTGTGTATAACGGCGGTTGGCCGGGGTACGAATTCAGCGACGGGTCTTCGGGAGATTCCAATATTGTGCGGAGTGGGAACGGACAGTCCAGCCTTCGCCTGTGGTCGCGCAGTATCGCAGATACTCCGAATCGTCTGGCTGTCGAGTTTCAAGATTCGTTGAATGAATACCAGCGGGACAGCTATTCGTTGACCGATGTGGATGATGTCCAGCTAGCGGGGCAGGAAATTACGGCGCCCATCACGGCGCTGGGAATTCCGAATTACGATCAAGCAGCGCGCATCCTGAAATTCAACCTGGATCGTTCGATTCAGGGCAACACATACGTCCAGTTTCAGACAAGCGTCAAAGCGCTGGGCCTTCAACCAGGCGACTTAATTTTACTCACATACCTAAAGGAAGGATTTACCCAGCAGCCGTTCCGAATTATCAAGATCGCGCCAGACCTGAATTACCGCACGGCCTCAATTACGGCGCAGATACATGACGATGCCTGGTATGACGACACCAATGGCCAAGTGCCCGGCAACTCGGGTGCACGGCGACAACCTGACTCGGATATAGGGCTTCCACGGCCGCTGATTGGAACGGTGGTGGATGCAAACGGGAACGTACAATTCGGAGTGACGGAAGCCACGCTCCAAGCGGCGGACGGAAGTACAGCGGTTGAAGTGACTGTAGCGTTTTCTGTACCTTCGACGGTTGCCTCGGGAGCTCCTGGCGTTCCGCTGCTGAGCCTGGCGGCGGTGATTGCCACGAGCGGCGGGACACTGCATGGCGGGACAACGCTGTATTACGCGGTGAGCGCTGTAGACGTTTCCGGATCGGAGGGGAGCCTTTCGTTTATCGTCCCGGCGGCGATTCCCGCGGGACCAAACACGGATACGGTGACTCTGACGGGACTCAGTTTTCCGCCGGTCGCGGCCACGTTTCGCGTGTATCGAGGCGCGAGCCCGGCGCAACTATACCGGATTGCATCGAGTCAGAGCATCGCACCGCAGTTCACGGATAGCGGCCTGGCAAACCAGATCAGCCCGCCTCCCGATCCTAATTTCGACCACGCCAATTTCTACTGGAGGATGGAACAGCAGCCGGAATATCCTGCCACGACGCACGATTCAGTGACAATTGGCAACGATACGCTGCAGATGGTTGTGAACGGTTACCAAGGGATGATCGTGCGGATCACGCGCGGAACCGGAGCGGCCCAAGAGCGTGTGATCGCATCAAATACTATAACCGCGCTACAGGTCAGCTTACCTTGGGATACGCAGCCGGATGCAACAAGTTATTTTGTGGTCGCAGAATCGGGCTGGCACCCCGGCGCGACGGCGCATGCCAGTCCGGTGCAGTTTGAGATTCCAAACCGGCCGGCGGCGACGGTTCACATTTCCGGCCGAGCGGCCAATGTAAACAACGAGGAATCACCACTGGAACTGTGCACGCTGACCCGGTGGGTGATTGGAGGATCGGGTGGGCTGGATGCGGACGTGCCGCCAGCGCCGTCGTTCGGTCTGGGTTTTTCGAGTGCGTTCGGCGGCTCGATCGACCTGAGTGGCGTAAGCTTCACAGACCTGTCAAACACGCATACGATCACCGCGGGCACGCTCACTCTCTATTATTTTGAAGAGCTGGGTGGTTTGCCGACGCTGTCCCTAGCGTCTGCCATCGGCCCGCAAGATACATTCGCGGATCTGAGTGCAGCGAGTACGGCGCAAGCGGGAAGCTTTATCGAACTCGAGGCGGAGGTACTGCAAATTGCAGCCGTGCTGAATAACGGATCGCGCTTTCAACTAGTTCGGGGAGTCCAGAGCAGCACGAGCGCGGCGCATCCCAGCGGGACTCTAGTGTACATGCTTTCGAGCAAGACGCAGATCGTGCCGTTCGCGCCCGATTTCTTCGGCAGCCCGGCGAGCGGGAGCTGGAGTTTTCCCACATTCCTACCGGACTGCCGTATTACGAGCGCGGAACTTTTCGTGACAAATATCAAAGGGAACAGCCCGACGACGGCCATCTGCGTAACTGCGGCCGAAGATTTCGGATTGCGAACGCTAGCAGGCGGACAGTATTCGTTTCAGGTGGAAGGATTTCTGGCGATTGAAACGGGCGCGACGCCCGACATCATTGTCGAGAACACTTACTCGGTGCGCGATGTGTATGCGGTTATTCGGCAAGCGCCCGTGGGCGGGCCGGTTCAATTTCAGGTCAATCAGAATGGGACGCTTTATTGCGCGCTCACGATCGCGGATGGACAAACGGTCTCGAACTCGGCGGACGGGGCGCAACTGGCCGTGCTGACGCCCGGGGCGCGGCTCAGCCTGGACATTACTATGGTAGGGCCGACGAATCCGGGGGCGGATTTGACGGTGGTGATTCGGTTGTAGGTGCGGACGTCCACGAGGAGCCAAGGTCGATAAGTTGGGAGCGTTCGGGCAGGGACGGGGGACAGGCAGCACTGTCCAC
>Ga0210407_10004329_pt1 | contig 11226 bp, 8 predicted proteins | sample IncBWC27MmetaG_FD_150860 | JGI IMG/M metagenome (GOLD analysis project Ga0210407, IMG submission 150860) | Forest soil microbial communities from Barre Woods Harvard Forest LTER site, Petersham, Massachusetts, United States - Inc-BW-C-27-M | ecosystem: Environmental > Terrestrial > Soil >... | reverse complement strand
ACGCCGCCCCTCCCGTGGCCGCTCCGCCGAAGATCCCCGCAAGCAACGAGAGCAGCGCGCTCAAATCCTTCGCTTGCCGCAACTGCGTAAGAATTCTCGGGTCCACTGCACGGAGCGTGGCCTTTGTTGGGAACTGCACGCCCAGGTTTCGCGCCGCATCGCGATCCACTTCCAGCAGCTCCACTTCCAGCATAATTTCCCCGCGCGCTTCTTCCGCTTGCTGCAGCACTTCCCCTGCCAGCGCCAGCTTGTCGGGGGTGTCTCGCATCGTGATGCTCCGGCTGCGCGAATCCAGTTCGATGTGCGTCGCTCCGGTGATGTCCCGCAGAATTCGCAGCAGCTCAGAAACCTCTTCCGGAGTCACCGCTCCCCGCAGCGGAAACGATTGCTCCAGCTCCACTCCGAACTGCCGCCGCTTCTCCGCCGTGTCCGGCGTAACAAATAGCAATGTCGAATCGATAGGTAGCCAGAACGTCTTCGTTTGGATGGCCAGCAGCCTCGAGGCCATGTAAAAATCCACATCCTCGAGTTTCAGCTTGATGTTGCGCGTCGGCAGGTCCGGATCAAACGCCGTCTTCAACCCAAAGGCCGAGGTCATCTGTTGGTAGACCGCTTTCGTGTCGCCGTGCAAGTCCAGGTTTCGATGGCCTGGCTCCGGCTTCAGCACTGGCAGACCAATGGGAGCTTGCGCCGCTGCCTGTGTTGCCGTTTCCGGCCCCTCGCCCATCGCCTTCATTTCTAGCAATCGTTGCGTGAGGATCGTGTTTCCGATATCGATGCGCAGCGCCGTATTCAGCTCTTCCACTGCCGCATCGACGTGCCCTTCCAGCGCCAGCCGTTCCGCGGCTTCCACGTGCGTGCGCACCAGTTTGGATTTCAGGCCCGCTCCTCGCCCCACCATCGCCGCATCGTTCGGCGCATACCTCGCCGCTTCGTCGTAAGCCGCTAGCGCCTCGTCTAGGTGCCCCTCCGCTTCCGCTTTCTCGCCCCGCTCGATAGCCTTATGTGCTCGTTTCAGGTCGCTTGTGGCTCTTCCCTGCGAAGACAACGCCTTCCCGCCCTGCGCATTCACCGGCGGACACACCAGCAGTGCACATAGCGTTAGCGACGTCATTTGCCGAGCGATTTGAGCCCTAAACATGAGCAGGTGTATTCTACCTTGGTGATATCGGACCAGTGTGGTCCGATTGACGGAAATGCTTCTGTGCGGTACACTTATTTCGTAGTTGCAATTCATTTACAACTGGAGATCCAGTGCTTTCCGCTTTTCTTATCGCTCTTCGTGAAGGGGTCGAAGCCGCCCTCGTCGTCGGTATCATTCTTGTCTACCTTTCCCGCACCGGACGTGCCCAACTCGGCCGTTTCGTCTGGGCCGGCGTCGCTTCGGCCACCGCACTCAGCCTCGCCGTTGCCATCGCCCTCGAACGCTTCCGCATCAACCAGGACGGTTTCGAGGGCCTGCTGCTGCTCATCGCTTCCTTCTTCGTGATTACGATGATCATCTGGATGAATCGCGTTGCGCGCCACCTCAAAAAAGAAATCGAGCAAAAAGTCGAATCTTACGCGGTTCGCGCCGGCCGCGCAGCCGGTTGGGGCATTTTTCTCTTCGTCTTCCTGATGGTCCTCCGCGAAGGCGCCGAGCTAGCGCTGATTTTGCGCGCCGTCGAGCTTTCGACCGAAGGCATCCAGACCTGGATCGGCACGCTCGCCGGAATCGCCGCCGCCGTGGCCGTCGGCCTCTTTTTCTTCAAGGGCACTCTGCGCGTGCCGCTCCACCGCTTCTTCGCTGTCACCACCGTAATTCTAATGCTAGTCGCCTTCCAACTCGCATTAACGGGTGTTCACGAGCTCAGCGAAGCGCGCTGGCTGCCTTCCAGTAAACAGGAAATGGCGCTGATCGGCCCGATTGTTCGCAATGAATTGTTTTTCTTCGTGTTCATTTTTGGCGCAGCTGCGCTTCTGGTTTTCCGCGAATGGCAATCCGCCTCGCATTCCAAGGCCGAACAAGAAGCCGGCACCGACGCCGAAAAACGCCTCCGCGAAGCACAGAATCGCCGCAGCCGTCGCTGGATGGCTGCCGGGGCCACCGCATCGCTCGCCGTCATCCTCGTCCTCACCGCCGATTTCATTTACGCGCGCGCCAATTCCGCCCCGCCGGTCGCCCGTACCATCGCCGCTTCCGGCAACGAAGTCCGCGTTTCCATCGCCGAAGTGCAGGACGGCAACCTTCACCTCTTCACCGTAAATTCCGGCGGCCAGCTGATTCGCTTCATGATCATCAAGAAGCCCAATGGCTGGGGCACCGCGCTCGACGCCTGCCGCATCTGCGGCGCCGAAGGCTACCGCCAAGACGGCCAAAACGTAATCTGTCGCCACTGCGCCTCCGCCATCTACGTCCCCACCATCGGCGAAGCCGGCGGCTGCAATCCCATCGGTGTTCCCTCACACACCGACGGCCCCGACCTGGTCCTCGACCTCTCCACCCTAACCCAAGCCCTAACCGAGGTCCCCCAATGACACTTTGGAGTGCGGAAGCGCGCTTGCGCTTTTCCGCCATTCGCGGCGCATCCGGGCTCTCCATAGCGTCCTCGTCGCGCTTTGTAGTGGCGCAGCTCGCTGCGCCAGAATGCCTCACGGCGTTCTGCGTTCAAGGCTTTGCTTTCATCTGCCACTCGCCACTCGCTACGAGTTTGCCCCGATCCTCGGGCCTCACCAGTCACCAATCACCAGTCACCACTCACTAAAAACCATGTTCCTCCGCCTTGTCTCCGACTCCTTCACCCGCCGCCCGCGCCGCAAACTCTTCACCGGCGCCGCCCTCGCCCTAGGTATGGCCGTAGCCACCGCCGCCCTAAGCGTCTCCCTCGACGTAGGCGACCGCCTGGCCCGCGAATTCCGCACCCTCGGCGCCAATCTAATCGTCACCCCACAAGCCGACTCCCTCCCCCTTGAAATCGGCGGCATCGACTATCGCCCCGTAAATTCCGGCGCCTATCTCCCCGAATCCGACCTCCCCAAGATCAAGTCCGTCTTCTGGCACAACAACATCATTGCCTTCGCACCGATCCTCGAGACGCAGATCGCCGTCGGGAATCCTGTTTCCGTGCCAGTCACGTCTTCCGGGATTCCCACCCATGACGCCAAATTTCTGGGAACGTGGGCTCAGCACTCGGTCCGCACTCCCGACGGTGACGACTTCGTGACCGGAGTTACTGTGACCAACCCATGGTGGACCGTGAACGGGCGTTGGTTTGATGAGGATGAACATGAATGCGTCGTAGGGATAAAACTAGCAGCACGCCTTGGCGTATCGGTTGGCAGCTCCCTCGTGATTTTCCACCACGATCCGAATGCTGGCATGCAATCGTCGGACGGTCTCTCAGTTGTCGGCGTGCTGGAGACTGGAGGACCCGAGGATGAACAAATTGTCGGCCCGCTATCAATTGCGCAACAACTTGCCGGCGAGCCCGGCCAATACCGCAAACTCTACGTCTCCGCCCTCACCAAGCCCGAAGACGATTTCGCCCGCCGCAATATCAAAACCATGTCCCGCGACGAATTCGAGCGCTGGTCCTGCTCCCCCTACGTTTCCTCCATCGCTTATTCCATCGAGCAAGTTCTCCCCGGCTCCGACGTCCGCGTAATTCGCCGCGTCGCTGAAGGCGAAGGCGCCATCCTCACTCGCGTCCGCATCCTGCTCTGGCTGGTCACTGCCACTTCGCTCCTCGCCGCCGCACTAGCCGTAGGCGCATCCTCCGCCGCCTCCGTAATCGAACGTCGCACGGAAATCGGCCTGATGAAAGCCCTCGGCGCTGCCTCCGCCAAAGTAGGTTTGCTCCTAGCTGCCGAACAACTCCTCCTCGCCTTCGTGGGCGGCGGCGTAGGCTACGCCATCGGCATTCTCCTGGCCCGCATCCTCGGCGAAACCGTCTTCGGCATAGCGCCCCAACCATCCCTCCTCGTCCTCTTCCTGGTCCTCGCCCTAGCCGCCGCCGTCACCCTGCTCGGCAGCGCCATCCCCCTCCGCCGCGCCTCGCGCTACGAACCCGCCCCCATCCTCCGAGGCGAATGATGAACCGACGTTCCACTCCTACCATCTCGGCGCGCTGTTTGAATTTCTTCCTTCGCGCCAATGCAACAGCACCGTCATTTCGAACGAAGCAAGCAGACGCATTTTCCGTCCGCCTCGCTCCTGCTTGCCCCGAGCATAGAGGGGCCAGGCTGTCGGGTGGCGCAGAGAGAAATCTCTGCTCTCCTCAGCCTCAAGCAAGCACTGTCTTCCCGACCGGCGTTCCCGCGTCTATCGCGGGAACGCCGTGGAGGGATCTTGGCGTGATGCAGTCCACACCGCGGTCAAATGCACGAAGGAACCCGCGCCATGTCTGACCGCGTCATCACCAACCGGACTATGTTTTGGCGCATCGTCCGCCGCCTAATCACTGCGCACCGCGGCCGCCTCTTCGTCATCCTGCTCGCCCTAAGCGCCGGTGCCGCCGTAACCGCCGCCCTCCTCAACCTCCAAGTCGACGCCAAGCGCCGCCTAACCACCGAATTCCGCGCCTTCGGCGCCAACGTCATCATCGCCCCTCGCAACGTCGACCCGGCATCCTCATCTCTGGCCGCCACCATTCCGGACTCCGTACTCGAGGCCTTGCCGCCGCAGAATGGCAAGCCCCCAGTTTCCGCTGCGGCCCTTTTATATGCGACCGTCGATGTCAACGCTCTAAGCGACGAAGGATCAAACGCAACTCGACTCGGATCCGGACGCGTTGTCTTTGCGGGTTTCCGATTCGTCGGCGACGATTTAGCACAACTACTTCCTCGCACAGTCTTGAATCCGAACCAAGGAGTCGTTCTCGATACCGACACATGCGCTGCCGGAGAAAAGGCTGCGTCGCGGCTTCACCTTCACTTCGGGGCTTCCCTCGAATGGACGGTCAACGGTGAGACTTGGAACTGCGTAGTCTCTGAGTTGCAGAGTCTTGGTGGCGCAGAAGACAATCAGGTTTTCTTAGGGATCGAGAGCGTTCAGAGAATCACGGGCCTTTCGCGCCGAGCCACCTTGATTGAATTGAACGCTCCTGGTACGCCCCGGCAGGTCGACGATTACGTCGCCGCGCTGCAAAAACAATTCCCCGATCTCGACGTCCATCCCGTCCGCCAATTCACGCAAGCCCAGGCCAAAATCTACTCCCGCATTTCCGGCTTGCTCAATTTCACCGTAGCGCTGGTCCTCATCCTCACCGGCCTCTGCGTCATGGCCGCCATGACCAACGTCGCCATGGAGCGCCGCAATGACGTCGGCCTGATGAAAGCCATCGGCGGAGCCAAGCGCCGCGTCCTCCGCCTCTTTCTCGCCGAAGCCACACTACTCGGCCTGGCCGGCGGCATCATCGGCGCAGCCGCCGGCATAGCCCTTTCCATCTTTCTTGGCAAAGCTGTCTTCGGTCTGGCAGCGCGTCCCCGCCTGATTGTGTATCCTATTTCTGTGGCTCTCACTCTAATCGTCGCCATCCTCAGCGCCTTCCCCCTGCGCCGCCTCGCCAGCATCCGCCCAGCCTCGGTCTTTCGAGGCGAAGCATGAACACCTCGCCGCAAGTCCTAATCGACTCGCTCGCCAAACACTACGGCTCCCTCCGCGCCCTCAGCGGTGTCTCCTTCACCGTCGCCCCGGGTGAGTGGGTCGCGCTCATGGGCCCCTCCGGCTCCGGCAAAACCACGCTAATCAATATCCTGGGCGGACTCGACACGCTCACCTCCGGCACCGTAGTCGTCGACGGCATCGATCTCGCCAAACTCCGCGAAAATCAGCTCACCCGTTACCGCGCCGAAAAAGTTGGCTTCGTCTTCCAGCAATTCCATCTGGTCCCCTACCTCAACGCCCTCGAAAACGTAATGCTCGCCCAATATTTCCATTCCATGACCAACGAGCAACAAGCCGCCGAAGCCCTCAAGCGCGTAGGCCTCGCCGATCGCCTCACGCATCTCCCAGCCGCACTCTCCGGCGGCGAACAGCAGCGCGTAGCCATAGCCCGCGCGCTAATCAATCAGCCCAAACTCATCCTCGCCGACGAGCCCACCGGCAATCTCGACGAAGCCAACGAAACCATCGTCCTCGAAATTTTCCGCGAGCTGCACAAGGCCGGCCATACCATCGTGATGGTCACGCACGACCCCGACATCGCCCGCCAAGCCGACCGCCGCATCGAACTGGCCCACGGCCATCTTCACTTTGACACCGCGCAGCACGGCCCCGGCCATCCCCTAGCCTGCCCCCTCGCAGACACCGCCGACTGCTGCACCTCCAACGTCGCCGGCCAAGGGCCAACCTCTGACGACCAAATCCGCTTCGATCATTTACTCGAGCAAATCTGGATCTGCGGCGAAGAAGGCAAGCCCCCGCTAACCGCCACTCTCCGCGCCGAAGGCCCCGCCGGAGCCGGCCACCTCCCGCTGGTCACCCAAGAGCCCGCCATCCGCGTTCTCTCCCGCATGGCCGATCTCCGCCTCGTCGAACTCAACAACGGCGACGTCCACCTCACGCCATCCGGCAGCAGCCGCGCCCGCGACGTTGTCCGCCGTCATCGCCTCGCCGAACGCCTCTTCAAAGACACTTTCGCCATCGACGATTCCGAAGCCCGCACGCAAGCCTGCCAATTCGAACACATCATCTCCCCCGAACTCGACCAGCGCATCTGCACCTTCCTCGGCCATCCCAAGACTTGCCCCCACGGCAATCCCATCCCCCCCGGCCCCTGCTGCACCAAGCCGTAAAATTATGGAGTGCGCGAGCTAGCTCCCGCCTTTCTTCGATACTCAATCCCGCCGGACACGTGTAGGATCCGCCTTCCGCTTGTCCCCGTGAGGGAGGCGGCCCGCTCGCTTTCCTTCTTTCTTCGCGCCCTTTGCGTCTTTGCGCTCCCATCTTCCTTCCTGAGCCCTATCTAGGACCTGTCATCCCGCGCTCGATTTGTGAGCGCCGGGCCGCGCAGTCGAGGGAGGCTGGCGAGTTCACAAATACTTGCCTCACTTCGATGGAAATATAGCCACAAAGTGTCCGCCGGTTTTTCTTTCCACCCTTCCACCTGTAAACTATTGACTGTCAACCCATTCCGACGCCATGCCCGCTCCCACCGACCTCCGCAAAAAGCCCACCGCCATCCAAATCCATATCTCCACCGGCGCCGGCCTCGATATCACTTGGACCGACGGCCACCAATCCCACTACGACTTCTCCTACCTCCGCGAAGAATGCCCCTGCGCCACCTGCAATGACGAACGCGCCAAAAAAGATTCCCTGGTCGGCACCGCCCCCGCCTTTGCCTCTTCTCACGCCCTACCCATGTTCAAGCCCAAACCCAAAGCGCAATCCGCCAATCAAGTCGGCTCCTACGCCATCCAATTCCACTTCTCCGACGGCCACAACACCGGCCTGTACACCTACGACCTCCTGCGCTCCCTCTGCCCCTGCCCAGCCTGCGCCGCCGCCTTCCGCTCCCCCTCCGTCTAGTCTCCGTAGTCCGTAATTTCCGGAGGGCCGTAGGCCCGCCACAAGTTAGCCCAGCGCGCTAGCGCTGGGATCGCAAGATATGGACAGTCTCCGAGCGCCGGAGGTGCGGCACATCTCTTACACGTACGCGTGTCCCGCACTGAGAGAAATCCATCTTCGGCCTTCATCCGCTTTGTTCGCCGCCGCCCGTTTCCTCCCAACTCCGGAACTCCTCCTCCCTCAACCCCGCTCAACGTTCCAAGCCATGTGGTGGCAATCAATCCGAAATCCATTCCGCAAATACGCTCGATGCGCCAAATGCCGCTGATAACCCGTGTCCAGATGTACGGCGTCGCAGTCTTTTTCTCTCGCTTCCTTCTGCAAATATTGCAGCAGCGCTGACCCCAAGCCGGTCCCATGCGCAGCCTGCAAAGCGATCAGATCATCCAGATAGAGAATGTGCCCCCAAGCCAGCGTGCGCAGAAATCGATAACCAGCCGCCGCTACCACTTTGTCCCCCTCTTCGATAAACACGATGCGATAACCTTCCTCCACCTGCCCGCGCCACCGACTCACAAATTCCTGCTCCGTCCGGAGATGCGGCCGCAGCTCCCGAAATGCTGGCCAGCACCTTCGGATATCGGCCTCACTCCTGGCCACCTGAACGTCACGCACTTTCCACCTCCTCTGTTGGGCGACTTTACGTCGCAGTCTTTCCTTAGCCTTGCTTTTCGTCTTTCGCCGAATGTGCCCCCCCGCGCCGTCCGTCATCATTTCAGCACTCCAAATCGGACGGAACTACGGATACTCTGGGCGTCATCTGCAATCGTTGGGCCTGCTGGCCGCATATCACGGTGCGAGAATCCCTCAAGAAGCTGTATGGTTTCTGCTCGGATTATCCAGGCATCCGTCATCCTGGCCATCCAGAGGCAAAGCTGCGGGAATATTTCTCGCAACGAGCCGGCCCGCCCTGGTCCCATTTCCGGTCATTTTCTGCATTTCTCACCACCAGAACGAAGCACATCTCCTTGCCTTTCAACCACCTACACACTCTTTTGCGAAAACACCGGGATGCCCACCCTCCGGGTTTCTGGAGGGCCGGTCCGCACCAGAAGGGCCAACAAGGGCGTTCTTCCATCTCGCCACTGGTTTGCCCTGATTTCCCTGAGCTGCGAAGGGAGTCTCGTCGAAGGGCCACCTGTTTACCCCGATCCGCGAGGGTCACTCGCCACTTCCCCAGCAAACACCGGTCACCAGTCACGGAACACCGGCCACAGATCACGGATCACGCGTACATCCACCAATCACCAGCTACGACTCACCTTCTCTTGTAGAATGCTCCGGCTCCGGCCGTTTTCCCGATCCGGCGTTCAGAAGAGGTGAACCATGTCGTGCAACCCCGATGCCCTCAAGCATGTTCCGCTGTTTGCTCTGCTCGACGATGACGAAGTGGCCGTCCTCGCCGCGCAAGTCGAGCTCAAGCAATTCGCTCCGCGCCAACGCATCTACAAAATCGGCGACGCCGGCGGCCGCGCCTACGTCATGGTCTCGGGAAAAGTCCGCGTCACCACGGTCGACGAGGATCATCAGGAAGTCGTCGTCGATGAGCCTTCGCACGGCGAATTTTTCGGCTTCGCCTCCATGCTTGACCAAACGCCGCATCAGACCAACGCCAGCGCTCTTGAACCAACCGAATGCCTGGAAGTCGACCGCAACGACATTCTCACCCTCATTCAGCGCAAGCCGCATGCCGGTATGGACATGCTCACCGTTCTTGGCAAGCAATTTCACGCCGCGCAGCAACTCGTGCGCCTGCGCGCCGCGCGCAATCCCACCGAAGTCATCGAGGAAGCGAGCGCATCGCGGACATCGTCGCCGGTTTCGGCGGCTCCTGGACCTTCATCATCCTGTTCGGCGCTGCCATCATCCTGTATTCCGGCGCGAATGTGGCTCTCGGAAAAACCGCCTGGGATCCCTATCCCTTCATTCTCCTCAATCTTTTTCTCTCCATGCTCGCCGCCATCCAGGCTCCGGTGATCATGATGAGCCAGAATCGCCAAGACACGAAGGACCGCCTCCGCGGTGAGCTGGATTACGACGTCAACCGCCGCTCCGAATCCGAAATCCAGGGCCTCTCGCGCAAGCTAAATTCACTGGAAGACAAACTAGGCGACGTCGAAGATCTGCTGCGAGGAAAACCAACCCCGCGCCCCAACTAAAATGATCCCCTCGAATTATTTACGATCCCGCTTTTATGCAGGGCCAGCCTGCAGGCCCACCTTTGGAGTGCGGCGGCTCGACGGCGCTTTTCGGCCATGCAACGCCGATGTCGCCCCAGCCGAACGGGGTGCTCTTGTAGCGGCTGCGCGTGACATGCGCGGGCGCTTTTCTACGGCTTCGATTCCAGCGCCTTCAATTTTTCTTGCACACCGGGCGCCGCTTTCGAAGTCGGAGCGATGGCCAGAAATTTCTTGTACGCGTCGGCGGCTTCCGGTTTCTCGTGCAATTGCCAATACGCATCGCCCAGATTCAAATACGCCACCGAGCGCTTCGGGTCCAGTGCAATGGTCTGCTGAAACCATTTCACCGCATCGTCGTACTTTTCCATCTTGAAGTACGCGAAGCCGGCGTTGTTGGCAAACAGCGCGGAAGCCGGCTGCAGCTTCGACGCTTCCGAGAATTTCTCCGCGGCTTCCAAATATTTCTTTTCCTTGTATAGGCGCATGCCTTCGTCATTCAGCGCCGCCGCCGCATCGTTGGTCAGCGTGCCCGGCGCCATCGTACCACCCGCGGTCGCAGCACCGGCTGCGACCGGAGCAGCGGCAGCCGTTGCGGTGGTGCCAGCGGCGCCGCCTTGTTTCAGTTGCGCCTGGGCTGCTGCTAGCTGCTTGCGGAGCTCTTCGTTTTTTCGAGCTTCGGCGCGCATTTCGCTGCGCAGTTTTTCGAGTTCGGCGTTCACTTTGATGGCGTCGTCGCCGAGTTGCGCGGAATTCTCGTTCAGGAACTCGGTTTCGTGTTTCAAGTCAAAAATGAAATCGCCGCCTTCACTTCCCGGCAAATTCCCAAACGTGGGTGTCTGGTGCGAAAGCGCGGAAACCGCCGGAGCGACGTAGGCGGCCAGCTCGGACGCGGTAATCACGCCGTCGCCATTCAAATCGCCGCGGCCATCGAGCGCTTGCAGCAGCGTCCAAGTGAAGACGGAATGGCCGTTCGGGCCGTTGTCGGCGACTTGCTGGTCTGCGCCGCCGGCCGTAAACATTTGCCGGGCGCTGCGCCGCGCGATCTCGGTTAAATAATTGCGCGACGCGCCGATGCCTCCGCCGCGTGTCAGAGCCAGGCCGCTGTAACAGGAATCCATCACGAAGAGGAGGTGCTTCGCGGGAACGGCTTCGGCGATGTCCTGAAAATTGGTCATCGAGATGGCGGTGCCTTCGTAATTCGTCAAGTCGGCGTCGACCGGGATGATGTAGCCGAGTTCGCGGCCGGAAGCGAGTTTTCGCGTGGCGCCGTGGCCGGCGTAAAACACAAACACGCGGTCTTCGTGCTTCACCAGGTCCGCGTTAGCAAGTTTGTCGCCGAGAAGCGACAATATTTTCCCGCGAGTGGCTTCTTTGTTGAGCAGCATGAAAATGTGATCGGGTTTGAAGTTGTATTTCGCTATCAGCATGTCGCGCACGCCTTGTGCGTCATTCGCGGCGTAGCGCAGCTTTTGCCAGTTGTCGTAATCATCGATTCCG
>Ga0210407_10004327_pt1 | contig 11227 bp, 8 predicted proteins | sample IncBWC27MmetaG_FD_150860 | JGI IMG/M metagenome (GOLD analysis project Ga0210407, IMG submission 150860) | Forest soil microbial communities from Barre Woods Harvard Forest LTER site, Petersham, Massachusetts, United States - Inc-BW-C-27-M | ecosystem: Environmental > Terrestrial > Soil >... | reverse complement strand
TGACGGACATGGATGGTTTTGAAGCGACCAACGCCATCCGGGAACGGGAAGCCAAAGAGGGCGGGCATATACCGGTGGTGGCGATGACCGCATATGCGATGAAGGACGACCGGGAGCGCTGTTTGAAGGCTGGTATGGACGATTACATGTCAAAACCAATTCGATCGGCCGAGCTGTTTGAGGTCATCGATCGTGTCTGCCGTCGTTCCATTCTCATTCCGCGGCCTTCAGTCTCTCGAACTTGATTGGCCCCATCCGCGTCTGCAATTATCCGCAGATCTCATCGGCAGTCGCCAGCCTACCACCGCGTTCGGTGAACTCTCGCAACGTTTCAGCAGAGGCGCCGGCGCTCAGAGTTTCAATGGCATCGGTGACTAGTTGTACGGGCTTGCTGGTTTCGACGAGCGCCAGCCCGGCGAAGCGCACACAATACTCCGTCACCACGCCGTAGACCACGTAACTCTCTGCCGCCAGTTGACGGAGCAGGCGAGGAAAGTTGGGGCTGGTGGTGATGTCCAGTTGATTCTTCTCGAAGAGAATCTGCCGGGCGCCTGCGATGGGGTACTCTCCGGGCGCAACGCCGATCGAAACACGGTTATCGAGCAACAGTTCCGGAGGTTTGAGCTGCCCTACGGTGCCGATCACGCAATGTGCGGGCCACTGGCTGAATTCCGGGTCGTCCTCCTGGTGGGCACAGGTGCTCGAAATCAGCGGAATACCATGCGTCCCGGCGTAGTGATTCAGGCGGTGGAGAGTGGGAATCAACCGCTCGGCGCCCGGCACATACAGGCTACCGGCTGAAAAAAGGAAATCGATTTGTGTGTCGATGTCGAAGAAAGCCCTGTTCATCCCGAATTCCGGCGGGTCCGCTCGATGAGCGCCGTCAAATCCTTACTGTATTCGACAGGGTGCTGGTGCGCGACGTCGAGACTGCGCAATTCGGTAGGCAACTTGGCAATGCAGGCGAGCGCCCGCGCGCGGGCCGCGCCGGCATCCGGCAGGGTTTCCACAAGATTGCCTCCAAGAACCACGGGCCGTAGCAGCGCTTCGGCTCCAGCGCAGCACTCAGCGGAGCGCGCCAGCACATCGCGGTTGGGAAGGCGGAAGACCTGTTTGGCGCCGGGCAGCGTCTGTTTGTCCTGGCTCAACTTGGCGGTGAACCTCTTGATGCCGCAGATATCGACTTCCACCAGCTTGTAAACGGTGCCCATGGAGGGGGCGTCGCCGGAGGTGGCCAGTTCGGTGCCTACGCCGAAGGCATCGACGGGGGCGCCCGCGGCGACGATGTCGCGAATCTTGGACTCGTCGAGATCGCCACTGGCCATGATCTTGGCATCCGGCAGTCCGGCATCGTCGAGGATGGTGCGAACCTTACGCGCGAGCGTGACGATGTCACCGCTGTCTAGCCGCACACCCCACAGCGGCGGGCCGAGCTCCGCCGTGCGCCGCGCGCCTTGCAGTGTGTCATAAGTGTCGATCAGTTGCACGGTCTGCGGGCCAAGCAGTTTTTGCAATTGCCGGAAAGATTCCATCTCGCTCGGAAACGAGAGCACCCAGGAGTGCGCAGCCGTGCCAAAAACCGGAATCCCGTAGCGCAGCCCGGTCAATGCGTTGCTGGTAGCGACGCAGCCACCGATGTACGCGGCGCGCGCTCCGAGCACACCGGCTTGCGGCGTGTGGGCGCGGCGTGTGCCGAAATCCAAGACATCGCGCCCGCCAGCCGCCTCCACCATGCGGGCGGCCTTGCTGGCGATGAGCGACTGAAAAGTAATCGCCGAAAGCAGGGCCGTTTCGGGGATCTGCGCCTGGATCAGCGGCGCCCGTACGATCAACATGGGCTCGCCGGCGAACAGCGGTGTGCCTTCGGGCACGGCGAACACGTCCCCGGTAAAGCGAAAATCGCGCAGATAATCGAAGAATCCGATGGAGACTCTTGCGAACTGTTGAAGCCCGCGCAGATAATCGATCTCCTCCGGAGTAAAGCGCAGGTTTAAGAGATACTCGACGCATTGCGCCAGGCCGGCCGCGATCACAAAATTGCGCCGGGTGGGAAGTCTCCGGATAGAAAGCTCGAAGGTGGCTTTCTGGGTGGCCTTGCCGGCTTCGAAATAGCCGGCAGCCATGGTCAGTTCGTAAAGGTCGGTGAGGAGTCCGGTCACGTTAGTGGCTCAGTATCCCGCCGATTCTGTGCCACTTACTTTTTACCATTTTTCGGAGGCTGGAACTCCTTCACATCGGCGGCAGCCTTCTGCAGGTCTTCGACGGCCTTGGCATCCAGCTCGTAAACCGCAGGCTCGCCTTCACGCCTGGCCTGATAACTGGCGCCTTGCTTCCAGATGGAGACTTTTTCGACTCGTTTGCCGTCGTTGGAAGTCACGGTGACCTCAAAAATAACCGGCCCATTGCCAGAATCCAGTAATTTTTTCGAAGTCAGGTCCCGCAACTTGTCCACGACTGATTGGATGCTTGGGGCGTCCATTTGTTTCCCGCCGGCCATCCATTTTTCGCCGCTTTTCTGATAGGTGGCTTGGACCGCTCCGTGGATCTCTAACTTGTTCGGATCGTTCCAGCCGAAGTCGAATAACTTCTTATTGCGGAAATCGTCGATCCCTTTATCGAGGCCATCGCCCACATCGCTTGTTACTTTATAAATGCCTTCAACGACGCTGCTTCTGGCGTAGTAATTCTTGTCTTTGTCCTTGCGAACTTCGATCTGCTGGGTGCCCGTTGCGTCGGTAACGGCGGCCACGGCTACACGAGTGCCTGTCGAAAATCCGGCGATGGCCTTCTTGGCGTCCTCTTCCGAGCCGGTGGTGTCCATCTTGGCATCCTTGAGTTTTCGGACCAAGTCATCTACCTGCAAGCCATCGGCGCGCAAGGGCCGGGGCTTCAGAATCTGCCATTCATTCTGATTGTTCTTGCCGAATTCGACGCTGGACCCTTTTGCAGTCAGATCGACGCGCGTCAGCTTGTCGGAATTGAAAGTGAGCAGGCGTTTGTCCCGGAGATCCTTAGATGTCTTGTCCAGGCTGGTCTTGACGTAACTCGCTATCGTGAACACGCGCGGGTCGTTATCTACCTTGGCGTATGCGCCTGCGCCCGTGGGGGTATCATTCCCCACCAGCAATGTCCGCACCTTGCCGTCCTTGCGCGTAATGGTGACTTGTTCAGAGGGAGACGTGAGCCCGTAAATGGCAAAATCAGACGGTTTATCGTCAATCACCCGATCGGATGCCAACGATGAAAGCGAAGACACCAGCGAGCCCACAGAGTCCTGGTCGGCGCCCAGGGGCTTGGGCTGCACGATCTGCCATTTGCCGTCCGCCCGGCTCACAGTGGTGGTTTCGCCGGCCTTCTTGATCAGCTGGATCTGTTTGAACTGATCGTCGGGAATGCTTAGGATCTTCGGCGCAGCGTCAGAGGGCGGCTTGCCGGCATCGGCTTTTTCCTTTTTCTCGGACCACCAGGCAGCGCCCCCGAGAGCTGCCAGTACCACGACTGCGGCAAGCAGGCCCCGGTATTTCATTCCCTTACCTCCTGCGCCACCAGACCGCGAAGCCGGAGGCCACAACGATCAGGGGCAGGAAAATCATGCTGGAGTAGAATAGCGTGTTCATCTGGCGCTGGCTGATGTTCAGACGGCGATCTTCGGGATCCTTGGGGCGAATTGAGATCAGATCTTCGTCGGAGCTGAGCCAGTTCATCATGTTCAGGAACAGGTCGCGGTTGCCATTGAAGCGCACGATGTTATTGACAACCCAGTTCGAGCTGCCGACGACGACGAAGCGGCCTTCCTTGCTCTTGTCGCCCGAACCGTTGTAAGTGCCGGCGGCGGCTAGAGTCAGCGGACCCTTCTTGTCTGTCTTAGGATCGATGCGAATCTCTGCGGAATTGATCTTGGTAGTGGCGAAGCTGTTATCGCTCGTAGCGAACAGCTTCTCGGCCGTCCCCTTGTCGGACGATTTTACTTCGAGGGTGCGAGAAAGCGGGAACGCCGTCGCCACCTCCTTCAGGTCGCGGACGATCGGTTGCGATTCATAACTGGTTACGAGCGGAACTTCAGGGCCCAGGTTGAATAACTGCCCGACGCCGCTCGTGTCCAGCGCCAGATCCTTGTTCAGCGTGACACCCCACGTCTGAATAACGCCCGTCAGCGCCGCATTGGCGGCGGTCTCTTCCCGGCCGAGCTTGAGCGGCGGATCCAGCAGGAAAAGAATCCGCCCACCATTTTCTACATAAGTCTTGATGGCGTCGACGGCTGGTTGTGTGTAATCGTACTTCGGGCCGGCGACGACAAGAACCGTACAATCTGACGGGATCTGCGGTTTAGCGGCATTCGCGGCGAGCGGCGCTGGTGGCTGGCCCAGCTTTACCGGCTCTGGGGTTGTCGCAGCGCCGGACTGGAGAAGGGAAATAGTGCGCGTCTTGTAGTTATTCTTCTCGAGCGATTCCTTAGCCGATGAGTATCCTGTACGGCCCGTGTCGTCAAGACTGTGCTCGCCACTACCGCTGACAAAGCAGACATTCCGCTCGCCGCTCTTGAGTGAACGAATCAAAGCGCCGGTGACGTCCTCCTCGGTCAGGCTCTTGGCTTCCTCTTTACGGAGGCCGCTGTCAATGAAAATCGTGCCATAGGTACGTACTCCCTTGGCCAGCTGCGGCTTCTTATCAGGGTCAACATAAACGACGCGCAGCTTGGTAGACAAATTACCATAACGATCCAGAAGGTCTCGTGCACGTCCAAACTCGGTCGACTTGTCGAAGTACGTAATGGTGACGTCGCGGTTCAGACCCTTCACAACTTTTGCAGTTTGTTCTGACAGGCTGAATCGCTTGTTCGACGTTGAATCGTAGGACTTATTATGCCGGTTGGCCAGCCAGTTGGTGGCGGCTAAGACAGCGATAATGATCACCAGATAAGTCAGCAAGTAGGCGCCGTAGCGCGTCTGCCGCGCCTTAAGCCATTCTGTATTCATTTATGACCTCCACCGCAGAGACTCCACCGAACGCACGGTGAGGAAAAGGCCGAGGAAAATCATCGATAAATAGAAAATCACGTCTTTGGTGTCGATCACGCCCTTAGAAAAGGGCTCGAAGTGCGTGACCACCGAAAGATACGAAACCACCTTGGCCCATGCGGACTGATCGTAAGCGCTCACCCAGTCGAGTACCCACAGCATCAGGCACACGGCGAACGTCGCGCCGCCGGCAATGATTTGATTGCGCGTCAAGGTGGAGATGAAAATACCGACCGCCAACAGACACCCGCCTTGTAGCAGCAGCCCGAGAAAACCCACCAGAACGGGCTTCCAGTCCGGCCGTCCGAACGCAAAGAGGATACCCATGTTGATGCCGGAAATCCCCAGAATCGCCGCGTACAGCACGAGCGCCGCAAGCCATTTACCGAGGACGATTTCGAGATCGCGAACCGGCGACGTCATCAGGAGTTCGATGGTACCGGATCGCTTCTCCTCGGCGTACAGCCGCATGGTGATCATAGGGATGAGAAAGAGTCCTAGGACGCTGGCATTGCTCAGCAGCGGCCGGATTACCTGCTCGTTCACATCCATGGGCATACCGCGGCCCATCATCTGCATTTGCATACCCTGCAGCACGAAGAGCCGGGTGAAGGTATAGAAAAAGAATCCGAAAATGACCGCAAAGATGGTTAGGAGCAAATAGGCGATAGGGGAGGCGAAATAACTCTTCATCTCCTTCGTGAAAATAACGATCACGTTTCTCATCGCTATACTTTCGCCTCCTGTTTGGCTTCCTCTTTGGTTTCCGCTTTGGTTTCCGCCTTTTCGGACGCCGTCAGCTGCAGGAAGATATCTTCGAGACTGAAGCCCACAGCCCGCAGTTCGTTCAGGTCCAGGCCCGCATTGACCACCGCACGCGCCAGTTCGGCGCGAATCGTGCGGCCCTGCAGGCTCTCCACTTCAAAAGTGCACCGATTGTCCTTGGTGTCTTTGAGGACCACGCGGCTGACGCCGGCCACCTGCTCGAGACGCTGCCGCACATCGCCATGGTTCAAAGCACCATTGGTGCACTGAATTTCGAGTGCCACCTGCTCGGACCCTCGCAGCCGGTTGGTCAGGTTGGTGACCGTATCCTGGGCCACCAGCTTCCCCTGGTTGATGATGATGACGCGTTCGCAGGAGTGCTCCACCTCGGAAAGAATGTGGGTGCTGAGAATGATGGTGTGATCGCCAGCCAGGCTCCGGATCAGTTCTCGCGTTTCTATAATCTGCTTAGGATCGAGCCCGGAAGTCGGCTCATCTAGCACCAGGACGTCCGGATTATGCAGGATGGCCTGCGCCAGGCCCACGCGCTGCCGGTAGCCCTTCGAAAGCTTGCCAATCAGCTTCATTCTCACATCGGTGATGGCACAGCGGTCGCAGACCTCCTTGACTCGCTTTGGAACGTCAGCCGACGCCAGTCCCTTTAACTTGCCCACGAAGGTAAGGTATTCGCCAACCTCCATGTCAGGGTAAAGGGGCGGGGTTTCGGGCAGGTATCCGATGCGTTTCTTCACTTCGAGGGGCTGCTCGAGCACGTCGAAACCGGCAACTTGAGCGGTGCCGGCCGTGGGTGGCAGGAAGCAGGTCAGGACGCGCATCGTAGTGGTCTTCCCGGCGCCGTTAGGACCAAGAAAACCAACGATTTGCCCCTTCTCCACCTCAAAGGAAATGTCATTGACTGCAAGCGTACGCGCGTATCGCTTCGTCAGACCTTCGACTTTAATCATAGAGAGTCACTTGCCGAAAACAGCGAACCTGCCGAAAAGGGCATCAGGAGATGCCGGCATAAGGCACCGGTCGCAAAACGAAAATATATTAAATTTCATGATAGGAACCACCGGCGAGGGTTGTCAAATCCGGCTGGCGGCTGGAGTGGTTGAGATTTTCACGTTTCCAGACCCACTAGCCCTGTTGTATATCCTCTACTGGGTAATATCGCAGGCAGACGTGTGGGTGGCGGAATGTCTGGTTCCGCTGGCGCTCTGGGTGCTTCTCAACGGCCTGGACGACCTGGTGCTCGTCATCGCATGCGCCCGCTCCTGGCTGGCTGCCAAGTTTTCCGGACGAGCGCAATTTCGACGTCCCTCGGAAGCCGAGCTCGATTCCACGCCGCAGAAGCGCATCGCCGTTTTCGTGCCGCTGTGGAAGGAGCACCGCGTCATCCAGAAGATGGTAGAGCACAACATCAAAGCCAATCATTACCGGAACTGGGATATCTTCATTGGCGCCTATCCGAACGATGCGCCCACGCTTGCCGCCATCCGCGAGGCCACCAAGCAGGTCAAGAATGTTCACATGGCCGTATGTCCGCACGACGGCCCCACTTCGAAAGCCGACAACCTCAATTGGATCTATCAGCGCCTGCTGCTCATGGAAGAGGAGGAGGGGATTCATTTCGACATCATCATGACTCATGATGCCGAAGACATCATCCACCCGGATTCTTTGCGCTGGATTAATTATTTCGCTGAAAAATACGACATGGTGCAGATTCCCGTGCTGGCGCTGCCCACGCCGGCTCTCGAGCTGACGCACGGCGTCTACTGCGACGAGTTCGCCGAATTCCAGATGAAGGATCTACGCGCTCGTCAGGCGCTAGGCGGCTTCATCCCATCCTGCGGTGTCGGGACCGGGTTCAAGAGAGAAGCACTCGAACGGCTGGCAGCCGCGCATTCCAACCGTATTTTCGAGCCCGTCTGCCTCACCGAAGACTACGAGAATGGATTCCGCATGCACCGGCTGGGTTGCTCGCAGTTCTTCGTGCCGGTGTATCGAGGCGATCTTAGCTTCGTGGCCACGCGCGAATACTTTCCGCGAAAGTTCCGGGCGGCGGTGCGCCAGCGGACGCGCTGGATCACCGGGATCGCGCTGCAGTCCTGGCAGCGGCATGGCTGGCGCGACACCGCCGCACAGCTCTACTGGTTCTGGCGCGACCGCAAGGGATTGGTTGGCAATCTGGCGGCGCCGCTCTCCAACGTTCTGTTTGCCTATGGGTTAGTTACCTGGCTGTGGAGCCAGCACTCGGGCGGTCCCTGGGGTTTGGCGCACGTTGCCCAGATCCGATTCCTGCGTTACGGATTCTTCGGTACATTGGGCCTGCAACTGTTCCATATGGGGATCCGCACGTTCTGCAGCGCCCGGATCTACGGCTGGCGGTTTGCCACTGCAGTGCCCTTTCGCGCCGTCTGGGGAAACTGGATCAACTGTTTCGCTACCGTGATGGCGTACTACCGCTACTTTTCAGCCGTCGGGCGCGGGCGCCCGCTAGTGTGGTTGAAAACTGAGCATGCCTATCCCAGCCGTGCCGCGCTGATCGAGAACAAACAGAAGCTGGGCGAGGTGCTCGTCTGGTGCCAGTATCTGGCTCCTGAAGATCTGGAGGTAGCGCTCGCCGTGAAGCCTGCCGGTGTCCGGCTGGGAGATTTCCTGGTGGAACACGGCAAGATCACAGTCGCCGATCTTTACGAAGCCTTGAGCTTGCAACAGAACTTGCCTTACGGAAAGCCCCGTCCGGAAGCCGTTTCCCGCCCCGTTACCCGCTCACTGCCCGCTGAAGTGGCCAAACGTTGGAAAGTGCTTCCGTACAAGGTCGCTGCGGGCTACCTGTTTGTTGCGGGGTCGGAGTTGCCGTCAGACGCGATGCACGACGATCTGCGGAAATTCTCCTCGCTCGAGATCCGGTTTCATCTGGTGACGCCGACGGAATTCGAGGAGCTGGCGCAGGAATATTTGCCGCTATAAAGCTTGTTCCAATACGGCGAACAACGCCGGACAACTCGCTGCGGTACACTCGTTCCGATCAGCATGAAAAACCTGGCGCGAATTCTTGTCTGCTGCAGTGTGCTTCTAGTTGCGGCGCCCGCCGCGGACTCCCCGGTATTGCAGGGTTTCTCCGCGGACTCTGCGACTAGCGAGCGGGCCTGGGAATCGAAATTCAAAGGGGTTCCCAATACGGAGCGGCTCCGTGAGTATATGCAACGGCTCTCCGCACGCCCGCACCACGTCGGCTCGCCGTATGACAAGGAGAACGCCGAGTGGATTCTCGCGAAGTTCAAGGAGTGGGGGCTGAACGCACAGATCGAAAACTTCGATGTGTTGTTCCCGACGCCCCGCGAGCGGGCGGTGGAGCTTCTGGAGCCGGTGCGATTCACCGCCAGGCTGGAAGAGCCGCCGGTGACGGGCGATCCGACTTCGAATCAGCAGAAGGAGCAGCTTCCCAGCTATAACGCATACTCCATTGACGGCGATGTTACGGCGTCGCTGGTGTACGTGAATTATGGGATTCCCGCCGATTATGAGGAACTTGATCAGCTGGGCGTCGCAGTGAAAGGCGCGATCGTAATCGCGCGCTACGGAGGATCGTGGCGGGGCATCAAGCCGAAAGTGGCGGCTGAGCATGGCGCGATAGGCTGCATCATTTATTCCGATCCGCACGAGGACGGATATTTCCAGGGCGAGGTATTTCCGCAGGGCGCATGGCGGCCGCGGGATGGCGTGCAGCGCGGCAGCGTGATGGACATGCCGATGTATCCCGGCGACCCTCTGACGCCTGGTGTGGGAGCCACTGAAGACGCAAAACGGCTGCCCATCAGCGAGGCGAAGACCATCACCAAGATCCCCGTGCTGCCGATTTCCTACGCCGATGCACAACCTTTGCTGGCGGCGTTGAAAGGCCCGGTCGCGCCGGCAAACTGGCGGGGCGCGCTGCCCATCACCTATCACGTCGGGCCCGGTCCCGCGAAGGTTCATCTGAAAGTGAAATCGAACTGGGACACGAAGCGGCTCTATGATGTGATCGCGCGCATTCCGGGCAAGGAGGAGTCGGAGGTGTGGATCGTTCGCGGCAATCATCACGACGGCTGGGTCAACGGCGCCGAAGATCCTGTATCGGCGGCCGTTGCCGAGATGGAGGAAGCGCGCGGTCTGGCGGAGTTGGTGAAGCAGGGCTGGCAGCCGAAGCGCACCATTATCTACTGCTTGTGGGATGGGGAAGAAGAAGGACTGCTCGGTTCGACGGAGTGGGCTGAAGCACATGCCGACGAGTTGCGCCAGCATGCGGCCGTCTATCTCAATACCGATGGCAACGGCCGAGGGTTTCTGCAAATGGGCGGCTCACACTCGCTCGAGAAGTTCATGAACGGCGTCGCCAAGGACAGCCAGGATCCCGAGAAGGATTACCCGGTTTGGAAACGGCTTCGACTGTCGCAGATTGCGAATGCGGCGCAGGATGAGCGGGACAAGATTCGAAACCGTGCCGACCTTCGAATGGGAGCGCTCGGTTCGGGCTCCGATTACACGGCCTTTCTCGATCACCTGGGGATCGCATCGCTCAACCTGGGCTATGGCGGCGAGGATGGCGGCGGCATCTACCACTCCATTTATGACGATTTCTACTGGTACACGCATTTCGCCGATACCGATTTCCGTTACGGCCGCGCGCTGGCGCAGACCGTCGGCATGGCCGTGATGCGGCTGGCTGGAGCGGACCTGCTGCCCTACGATTTCGCCGACTTCACCGACACAATTCAGAAGTACGTGGAAGAACTCGAGAAGCTTTGGAAAACCAAGAGCGACGAGATCAAGGAGCGCGACAAGGAGATCGAGGAGGGCGTGTATGTGGCGATCGCCGATCCGAAGAAAATACTCGTGCCGCCGAAAGCTGAAGAGATTCCGCCGTTCCTGAACTTCGCGCCGTTACGCAATGGCCTGGAGAAGTTGAAGATTAGTACCGCACGCTACGACAAGGCAGTGCAGAACCTGGCGCTGGGCCAGAAGCCGCTGGATGCGCTGAATCAGAAGCTGGCAAGGGTGGAGCGCGCGCTGACGCTGCCGGATGGTCTTCCGGGCCGCCCGTGGTTTACGCACCAGATCTATGCTCCGGGAATGTACACAGGCTATGGCGTGAAGACCATTCCTGGCGTGCGAGAGGCGATCGAGCAGAAGAACTGGAAGCAAGCGGACGAACAGATTGTCCGGGCGGGGAAGGTGCTGGAGAATGAAGCGGAGGTTATCGAGGAGATTGCGGGGGAGATGGAAAGGTAAAAACAGGTGCCAGGTGTTAGGTGCCAGGTGTCAGTAAACACCGCGCGGGTTACTCCAAGAGTGCCCGCACCGAAAGTTGAAATCCTGGAAGGAGGTTGCGGGCTTCTAGAGTGTCATCGATGCCAAGAGTGCGGATGGTTTTGTCCGGCGTGTGAATCTCGATC
>Ga0210407_10004326_pt1 | contig 11228 bp, 7 predicted proteins | sample IncBWC27MmetaG_FD_150860 | JGI IMG/M metagenome (GOLD analysis project Ga0210407, IMG submission 150860) | Forest soil microbial communities from Barre Woods Harvard Forest LTER site, Petersham, Massachusetts, United States - Inc-BW-C-27-M | ecosystem: Environmental > Terrestrial > Soil >... | reverse complement strand
CGCACTAAATGTCTACGGACGGTTCAGCTTCAACTACCTCACCCGGAACACCGACAATCTTCTGGTTGGCTGGAGATTTGGCTCCACCTCGCTCGGGTTCTACAAGAAGGCGTACGATTTGTTCCTTCTCCCGGCAAACCAACTCTCGGCTCCGGTTTCGGATGTAGTGCTCTCCACGCTGAGCCGCCTCGAGCGCGGGTCGGCGCAGTACAAGCGATATTTCCTGAATGGGCTGTCCATCCTCGCGTTTGTGGGAATGGGAGTCGGCGCCGGTCTGACCCTGGTGGCGACAGATGTGATTCGCGTGCTATTGGGACCGAAATGGGAGGCGGCCGGTAAGATCTTTACATTGTTCGGCCCGGGAATCGGGATTATGCTCATTTACACGACCAGCGGCGTAATCCACCTTTCCATTGGAAGAGCGGATCGGTGGTTCCGCTGGGTCGTGGTGGAGTTCAGCGTAACCGTCTTGCTCTTTCTTATAGGGCTTCATTGGGGGCCGGCAGGAATCGCCGCGGCATGGACTGCGTCTTTCTGGATATTAACGATTCCCGCATTCTGGTATGCAGGCAAGCCCATCAACTTTGGGGTTGCTCCGGTTCTGGCTGTCGTCTGGAGATATGCTTTGGCATCGTTGCTGGCAGGGGGCGCATCCGCCGCGATCATCCGGCAGATCCCTGCCCTGGCCGCAGCGACGGGCGTCGTTGGAGCTGCCGTAAGGATTGCATCGACCTCCGTGCTGTTTTCGGTCTTATATATCGGGGCCGTCGTCGTGGTACACGGCGGATCCGAGCCCCTCACGCGTTTGTTGAACCTTTTGCCGGATATGGTCCCGTGGAACAAGTCGGCGAATTCGCCTCCTCCGCCTGAGGCAGTAGCAGTTGGTACCCAGGAACCCCAGGTTGACCATGCAACTGCGTCCTGAAACTCAGGGCCTTGGCGCGGGGAAGTTGGTTGAGAACGGATCGAAGCTTGCAGGATTTTCAGTGGTTGAAGATCATGTGGCAATACAGAATACAGATTGAGAGGAACTTCAATGAAGACTTCTATGGAACGACCGTCCACGAATATCGATGAGCTATTCCTGAAAGAATACAGTGCGGAAGAAGCCATTCGAAAATACACCAAGGAAACCGCGGGGGAAGGCATCAGCTATTTGTTGGAAAATGACTATGGGAAGATCTATCTGGATGCCCTGGAAAACTCCATTCCCCGATCCGCGGTGAAGGACGGAGTGCGCATGATAGAGTTTGGCTGCGGCGGGGGCATGAATCTCGTGCACCTGGTCTCCACGATGGAACGAAAAGGCATCGCTCTGCAGTGCGCTTATGGTACGGATTTCTCTGAAAAACTGATCGAAGCCGCCAATCAAGAAGCGAAGACCTATCTTTCGCCGAAGCAGAATGAAAAGATACGGTTCTGCGCGGCGCGCAATGAAAATCTTGCAGACGACCTGGCGAAAGGGATTGGCACTCCCAAGAGTGCTCTTCTCGGAACCTTCCACCTCATTCTGGGCGTCAACACATTTCGCTACTGCCAGCGCTTGAAGGCAGATGTGCAATGCGCAACCGCAATCTACGACCTTCTCGCGGAGGGCGGCATTTGCATCATGATCGATATGAACAAGGGTTTTCCGTTATTCCGGAGTCGTTTTCGTGATCGCTTGACCAAGGACGAAGAAGCCTACTATCTGCCGACGCTGGACGAATACGCCAACCCGTTTTCCTCCGCCGGTTTTGAGATTCTGCGGAAAGAGAATTTTTGCTGGATACCCCATTCCGCGGGCCGTCGGCTTACCCGGTTCTTGAAAGCGCTGACTCCGGCGCTCAACTCGATGGTTTCGAGCCATGCCATGCGGTCGCTCGTGATATCCCGCAAACCTGAACGCCGATTGACGTAATGCAAGATTGGTCGCCTGACCAATGGTGCGGTGCAGAACGATGCCATCAATGAAACAGATCTCGATGCCAATGTCGCGCGAGGCGGCGATGCCGACTCGATCGAAGGCGTTGCTGCTTTGCAATGGGGATCTGTCTGCGAATGATCGCAACGTAGGCGAATTGCTAGACTTCTTTGGAGTGCCGTGGGAGATTGCCCAAATCGCGAACGTAAGTCTGTTTGAGGGGCTTGATTGCGATGAGTATCGGCTGTTGTGTTCGGCGCCGGTAATGGCGGAAGTGATTCAGGCCTTCAGTCGCTCACACGAGTCCTGGCGCGAGCTTACTGACAAGACAACCTCGGTCTACATCTACGGCTTTCAACCAACCGACGCCTGCAACAGGCTGTTGAGCTTTCTGACAAATGACACGCAGGCAGGTGTTCGACGCCTCGACTCAACTCCAACCGTTATTTCTGTGACCAGCGAATTTCCCGAAATGTGCGGCCCTATGTCAGGTCTTCGGGTGTCCGTCACGCCGGCCGAAGCAGATCAGGTATTTGATTTTCATGGTGAAGGCGAAGCCTTTCAACGCATCATCTCGACAAACGACGGCGAAGTCTTCGCCAGAGTTACTTATGATGGGCTACCCTTTTACCTCAGTGCGTGCCGCGATGCTATCGATATCAACGCTCCGTCCCAGAAGCCTTTTGACGTCAAAATGTTTTTCTGTAGCGCCGTGCCCACCGCGATGTATCTCAAGTGGGCGTTTGACGATGTTTGTTGGAAGAGCCCCGGAACCAGAGCCTGTCTGATTGTCGACGATCCTCCGCTCAAGCCTCGATACGGCTTCCTGCGTTTCAGGCGCGCGTTGGAATTGATGGATGAGCACGACTTCACGATGTCACTGGCCTTCATTCCCTGGAACTGGCAGCGCACTGACCCCGAGATTGTGGACCTCTTCAAGAATCGGTCTGAGCGGTTGTCCATCTCCGTCCACGGATGTGACCACACGGCAAGTGAATTTGCCGCCAAGTCCCCGGCTGAACTAAACGCAAAAACAAAGGTGGCAAGCCAAAGGATGGAGCTCTTATATCAGAGAACTACTTTGGCGCACGACGGCATCATGGTTTTTCCGCAGGGTGAATTCTCAACTGAGGCGGGTCGGGTCTTGAAGCTGAACGGCTTTGTGGCCGCGGCCAACACGGAAGTGACGCCGTCGAGGGAGTTAGGAAGTTGTACCACGATGGCCGATCTTTGGGATGTTGCGATCAATAAGTACGGGACGTTTCCCATATTTACCAGACGATACCTGACCCATGGCATCGAAAATTTCGCCTTCGATATTCTTCTCGGCAAACCTTGCCTGATGGTTGCGCACCACCAGGCTTTCAAAGATGACGGCCGCGAGCTAGTTGACTTCATCGATAGACTCAATGCTCTGCGATGCCGACTCGTGTGGGGGAGTCTGGGCGATGTAATCAGCCACAGCCGTCGAACTCGTTGCGCACCTGATGGCAGAACCATTGTCCAGATGTATGGGAACCGTTTGTTTGTCGAAAACCAACACACTGAGCCCCGTAAGATTGAGTTCATAAAAGCGGAGAGTGATCCCGACTGCGTGGATGCAGTCATGGTCGACCAAGAGACAACGGAATGGAGTTGTGAAGCCGGATCTCTTCGGTTCAACGTGACCATCCCGCCCAATGAGACGGCGGAAGTTCGCATTGTCTACGTCGACAAGTTGGGCGTGAGTGCGTATCCAGATAACATCAGATACAAGGTCAACACCGGACTCAGGCGCTACTTGTCGGAGGCGCGGGATAACTATTTTTCTGAAAGTAGCTTCCTAAACAAGATTCCGCGGCTGATGCGGCGACTCCTGAAATAAGCGAGCGCTATCTTAGTCCCGACAACTTTAACCAGGTACCGTATATGTTCCAGACTTCGTGGTCAAAATTGCAAGGGTATTATCGCAGGCAAGCTGCGACTTTGTTGTTCAGAAGGCCTTTTGTGGTGAGCCCACAGCAGCCGCTGATTTCATTTACGTTCGATGATTTTCCAAGGTCGGCGCTGCTAGCGGGCGGCGCCATTCTGAACCGCTACGGTCTAGTTGGCACTTACTTTACCGCTCTGGGATTGCTTGGCGAGCACACAGAAAGCGGAGAAATGTTTGTTAAGGACGATTTAGCCTCGCTGCTTGCAGATGGACATGAGCTAGGCTGCCATACATTTTCACACTGTGACTCCTGGGACACACGGACTGCGGCGTTTGAGAAATCGATCGTCGAGAACAGTGCGGCACTTGACCGGCTGTTTCCTGGGGCTCAATTCAAGACCTTTTCATATCCCATCAGTTTGCCGCGCCCGCTCACAAAGGCCAAGATCGTAGGCCATTTCCTGTGCTGTCGCGGTGGCGGTCAAACCATGAATGTGGGTGAAACGGACCTCAATCAGTTGTCGGCCTTCTTTCTCGAAAAAAGTCGAGGAAATATTCAGGCGGTCAAGGATCTCATCGACCGCAACCGGCAAGTTGGCGGCTGGCTTATCTTTGCCACCCACGACATTTCGGACAACCCTACTCCCTACGGATGCACTCCAGAATTCTTCGAGCAGGTTGTGGAGTATGCCAGCAAATCGGGCGCACAGATCGTTCCCGTGATTAAGGCGTTGGAAGTGTTGGGTGTACCGGGATCCAAGCGGGTATCGGATCGTTCCGGCATTCGTGATTCGGGAATGGCGCCCGCCAGACACGACGAGGTGCCACGACCCCTGGTTTCCATTCTTATCCCCGCCTTCAATGCCGAGGAATGGATTTCTGATACGTTAAGCTCGGCGATTGCGCAGACATGGGAGCGGAAGGAGATCATTGTTGTTGATGATGGTTCCAGCGATCAAACCCTGACGGTCGCGCGGCGGTTTGAGTCGCAAGGCGTCCGAGTTGTCCCGCAGAAGAATCAAGGCGCTGCCGCAGCCAGAAACACCGCTTTATCGCTCAGCCATGGTGACTACATTCAGTGGCTGGACGCCGACGATCTTTTGGCGCCCGACAAGATTGCCCGGCAGATGGAAATAGTAGGCCAGTGTCGAAGCAAGCGGACGCTTCTTTCCTCGGCATTCGGAAAATTCATGTACCGATGGTATCGGGCGGACTTTGTTCCGACTGCGCTGTGGAGTGATCTGTCTCCGACTGAATGGCTGTTGCGGAAAATGGGGGACAACCTTTACATGCAGACCGCCACCTGGTTGGTGAGTCGTGAATTGACCGAGGCTGCAGGTCCATGGGACACCCGGTTGTTGAGTGACGATGACGGCGAGTACTTCTGCCGCGTGCTGCTTGCCAGCGACGGCGTCCGGTTTGTTCCGGAGGCCAAGACCTACTATCGTGCTCCAGGAGCCGCATTCGGCGGCAGTCTCAGCCACATCGGGCGGTCCGACAAGAAAATCAGGGCTCATTGGCTCTCCATGCAGTTGCATATCGGCTATCTGCGGTCGCTAGAGGATAGCGCAAGAGTCCGCGCCGCTTGTGTGAACTACTTGCAACGCTCGCTGATCTACTTCTATCGAGAAGATACCGGCATTGTTGAGCAGGCTGTACGAATGGCCAAGGAACTGGGAGGCAGACTGACTGTTCCGTATCTGTCCTGGAAATACTCTTGGGTCAAGGTGGCCTTTGGCTGGTCAGTGGCCAAGCACATCGCGGCATCCTCGCGAAAGATCAGATGGTCATCGCAAAAACTCTGGGACAAAACCCTCTTCCGCATCGAAGACCGAAAACCTGTGGGGGAATCTGGAGATGTGAGAGTGGGAGTAGAAACTGCATCGACAAAGTCTTTGGTGCGAGGTTCATGATCGGCGCTCCGGAGAGTTTTGGTGGCGGAAAGTGTGATCTCAGTGAACGTCCACGTCCTGGACCCGCTGGTAGACGACCGCTGGGATGACTTGGTCGCTCGCCACCCTTGCGCGGCGGCGTTTCACGAACGAGGCTGGCTTCAAGCATTGGCTCGCACCTATGGCTATGAACCGCTTGTGCTCACCAGCGCGCCTGCGGGTGAACGATTAAATGATGGCGTCGTCCTGTGCCGCGTATCGAGTTGGTTGACTGGATCTCGATTGGTGTCGCTGCCTTTTGCGGATCATTGTGAACCCCTGCTGAATGAGATCGGTGAATCTCTGGAATTCATGAACTGGTTACGGGGTGAATGTGATCGTCAACATTGGAAGTACATCGAACTCCGGCCGTTGTCACAAGTCGAAGGCGGCGCCTTTGATCTGCAACCGAGCCGCTCATACTGCTTTCATGAGCTCGACATCAGAGCGAATTTAGAAGAGATTTTTCGCGGGTTTCACAAAGATTCCATCCAGCGAAAGATTCGTCGGGCGGAGAAAGAAGGGCTTTCGTATGAAGCCGGCCGCTCCGGGCAACTGTTGGACGAATTCTACCGCCTGGTTTTGATTACCAGGAGGCGCCATCACTTGCTCCCGCAGCCGCGAGCCTGGTTCAAGAATTTGGTCGCATGCATGGGCGACAAACTTCAGATCAGAGTGGCTCGTAAGGATGGAACTCCGATCTCGGCGATGCTTACCCTGCGGCATCGATCATGCGTCATTTACAAGTACGGTTGCTCAGATGAGAGTGTCCACAATCTCGGAGGTATGCCGTTTCTGTTCTGGAGGCTCGTCGAGGAAAGCAAAGCTTCGGGAGTGGAGCGGATAGATTTCGGCCGGTCCGACTTGGACAACGAGGGACTAATTAAGTTCAAGGACAAGTTTGGCACGACAAAAAAGACGCTTACCTACTATCGATATCCGCATGCGGAAAAGGGAGAAGCGACAAAGAGCCGGAGTGCACAAGCGGCCCGTCAGTTTCTGTCTGTTCTGCCCGATGCGGTTTGCTCTCAAGCGGGCAAGTTGCTGTATAGGCATATGGGTTAGCTCTTGATCATGACCGATTTCAAAGCGATGCGCCAAAGCGGTAGTGCTAAAGCGTATAAGAGGATTGCCAGTGCCAGCTGCATTTCTGTGCTGTGCATCATCCTGATTGCAGGCCTGTGGCCGTTGCACATTGCGAGCAACAAGGTGACTTGGCTCAAGAACGGACTTCTCTTCGGCCACCATAGCAGCATTGTCAGTGTGGGTGCCTTCGGGGACAGCGATTTGAAGGACGATAGTTCGGACAGTCTTGAGATTTGGTTGGAGCCAAGTCGGATTGATGAAAGGAAAACGATTCTCTCCTTTGATGGCTCCGCGCACCCCGGGGAGCCATTCTCACTTCGCCAAAACAAGGATGGGCTGCGCATCCTGCGCCACAACATCGATGAGCACGGTACCGCGCGAACTGCGTGGATCATGGTCAGCGGTGTGTTCCGCGAGAACAACCCGGCATTTGTGACCATCACGTTAGGGAAGCACGATACGTCGGTTTATGTCGACGGGGTTCTGGCTAAGGTATCTCCCCTTCTCGGGGTTTCGAGGAGCAACTTCACTGGGAGGCTTGTCGTTGCCGACTCTCCTTTCACCAGCAGCGACTGGTCTGGCCGGATTCTGGGACTTGCGATTTACCACCGAGAACTGACAGCGGCGGAGGTGGCACAACACTGGCAGAGTTGGACGAGAACCGCGACGCCTACTCTCGCGGAAGGCCAGGCTCCGGTCGCCCTGTACTTGTTTAATGAAGGCAAGGGCAGCATCGTTCACAATCAACTGGACTCCGCGACTGACTTGATGATCCCTTCTCGCTATTTCGTCTTACATCCAAGTTTTCTGCTACCTCCGTGGCGCGAGTATAAAGCTACTTGGAGTTACTGGCAGGATTTTGCCGTGAACGTAACGGGATTCATCCCCCTGGGTTTCTGTTTCGCCGTTTATTTTTCCTCAGTGCAACGGATTAATCGTCCCAGAGCGACTACGATCGCCTTGGGGTTTGTCGTAAGCCTCACGATCGAGGTTCTGCAAGCATTTTTGCCGACGCGAAGCTCGGGTACGACGGATTTGTTTACTAATACGCTGGGAACGGCGATAGGGGTGACGCTCTACGGTTGTTCCTTCGCACAAAGTTTGCTAGCCAAAGCGAGACACGATCTCGATGGTTTTCTGCAAGCCTCATCGCAAGAAGACGAGCGCAGGAGCAGCGAAGTTGCCCCTGCTGCTTGAAATACGAAAAATATGAGCATCGACTTATTGTCAGCGCGTGGCGTCGGTTCGGGGGACCGGTCCCGAGTGCATGCAAGATCTGAAGCGTCATTCTACAGAGGCGCGGTAGAATCTGGGGAGATGTTGAGTCGTCCGGTGCGTGATCGCTATCGCTGTCCCGAAAACTTCCTGGATTTTTCCCTGAGCGGAACAATCTCTTCCAGCGAGGGATATTTTCGATTCGGTCCGAACGCAACTTGCTATGGCCGTTCTTCTTCCGCTGTTTGCGACAGGCCAGTCGAGTCTGTGTTTCACGATTCCGCCGATGAAGCCGTAGGCGGCGCTGGGCAATTGAAGCTACCGTTCAATCCGGCGGAAATTATCGATAATCTTCGCCTGGAGCGCTATCCAGACAGTGGGAGCGCGGAGAGCGGCTACGAGAAGTTCCAACGGAAGCTGTATTACCTGCTCCGGCCGCTCACGAGTCTGAACGTGCGCAGGCGGATTCAGAAGTTTCACACCCGCAATTGGGAAAAGCGACTGTTTCCGCAGTGGCCCGTTGACACCACAGTTGAGAATATCTGCGAACGACTCTTGCTATTGTCGATGAAGGCTCAAGGCCTCGATCGAGTTCCGTTCGTTTGGTTCTGGCCGGGCGGCGCTCGCGGCTGCGTGATGGTGACACACGATGTGGAAAACGAGGCCGGAAGAGATTTGTGCGCGGATCTGATGGACCTGGACGATTCGTTTGGAATCAAGGCGTCCTTCCAGATCGTTCCCGAGGGACGCTATGCGGTTTCAGCAGAGTTCCTCGATAGCATCCGTAATCGTGGGTTTGAGGTTGGAATCCAGGATTTGAATCACGACGGCCGGCTGTTTGACAATCGGGAAGAATTTTTACGCCGGGTTGCGCTCATCAATCAATACGCCACTGACTACGCTGCCAAGGGGTTTCGGGCGGCGGTGCTTTACCGCAAACCCGAATGGTTTGACTCCCTCAAGTTCTCGTATGACATGTCAATTCCCAACGTTGCTCATCTTGATGCGCAGCACGGCGGCTGTTGTACGGTGACGCCATATTTTATCGGCGATATTCTCGAACTCCCGGTAACCACTTCACAGGACTACATGCTCTTCCACCTTCTCAATCAACGATCGATTGATTTGTGGAAAGCCCAGATTGAGCTGATCTTGGGAAAGAGTGGCATGGCAAGTTTCATCATCCATCCCGATTATGTTATGGAGCCAGACACCAAGCCGGTTTATCAGGCTTTGTTGGGATACTTGAGAAACTTGCGAAAAGAGAAGCAGATCTGGCTTGGCCTTCCTTCCGAAGTCAATTCCTGGTGGAGGGCGCGAAGCAAAATGTCGGTTGTCAGACACAATAATTCATGGCGGATTGAGGGCGAACAGGCTGAGCGTGCCGTACTGGCTTACGCCAGAAAAGTCAATGGCAACCTGGTCTACGAACTGGCAAACGCCGCGGAGGCTAGATAGATCGTCGGTGGGAGTCCACCTTTCCTATCACTAACTCTATGCATATTCTTCACGTAGTCGGGGCCCGGCCAAACTTCATGAAGGCTGCGCCTGTTATTCGCGCTCTTCGCGAGCGCGGCGTAAAGCAGACCTTAGTCCACACCGGTCAACATTACGACGCAAACATGTCGGATGTTTTCTTTCTCCAGCTTGCGATGCCCGAGCCGGATGTCAACATGGGAGTCGGCTCGGGGAGTCATGCCAAGCAGACGGCAGAAGTCATGGCTCGCTTCGAACCGGTGGTGTTGGAGCACAAGCCGGATGTAGTGCTGGTCTACGGCGATGTCAACTCGACGGTTGCCTCTGCCCTGGTGTGCGCCAAGCTCCTGGTTCCAGTCGGGCACGTTGAAGCCGGGCTTCGTTCGTTTGACCGGACGATGCCGGAGGAGATAAACCGCCTGGTCACGGATCAACTGGCCGACTTCCTGTTCACTCCTTCGGAGGATGGCGACATCAACCTTCGTCACGAAGGCGTTCCTGCAGAGAAGATCTGCCGGGTTGGCAATGTAATGATCGATTCCCTGGTGCGGCTCTTGCCGGTCGCACTGCAATGCGACCAGAGCGCGTTACCGGAACGGTATGCCCTGGTTACGCTGCACCGGCCCGCTAACGTAGACGATAGCCGGGTCTTAAAGAAAATCCTGCAGTCGCTGCTCGATATTAACAAGAACCTGGATGTGGTTTTCCCGGTTCATCCGAGGACCCGCCAGCGGATCGCGGAATTTGGCGTTGATGTGCGCCATCTTCATCTGTTAGAGCCCGTCCCCTACATCGAATTTCTGGCTCTGCAAAAGCGAGCAACCGTGGTGATTACAGACTCCGGCGGAATTCAGGAAGAGACCACGTACTTGAAGGTCCCCTGCATCACCATGCGGGAGAACACGGAACGCCCGATTACGATAACGATAGGTACCAACGTTCTGGTCGGCCAGGACATTGGCAAACTTCGGAGCGAGCTGGCCGGGATTCTCGAGGGAAGGGCAAAGCCTGGGACGATTCCTCCTTTGTGGGATGGTCGCGCGGGGGAGCGTATCGCCGACATATTAGTCAATGCTCGCCGGGCTCCGGAACCGCCAGAGGCCAAGCTTTCGGCGGCCCAATCGTCGTAATAAAGGCCATATGACGGAGGTCAGCTGGCCAGGTAACCTCCTCTGTGTCACCAACGGGCTATTGTGCCTTCGCGGATTACATGGCTTCATTGTAGTTGGGGTAGCAGGAAGAAGGCGGGAACCTCTGTCCGATAGACGGTAAGGGAAAAACTAATGAAGACGTGTGACGTAGCGATTATCGGGGCGGGACCTTATGGGCTGTCAATCGCGGCTCATCTCAAGGCGCGCGGAGTTGACTTCCGAATCTTCGGCAGTCCGATGGAGTTTTGGCTGAAACACATGCCCACAGGCATGCACCTGAAATCCGAGGGTTTCGCCTCCTCTCTCTATGATCCGGGTTCGACGTTCACGCTGGGGGCCTACTGCAAGGAGCAGGGACTTCCCTATGCCGACATCGGAACTCCGGTGCCGCTGGAGATTTTCACCGCATACGGCTTGGAGTTTCAAAAGAGGTTCGTGCCGGAGCTGGAGAACGAATGGGTCACCTCGGTGCAGCGCTCGGCTGCCGGCTTCCGAGTCAACCTCGGTAACGGAGAGGTCTTTGCCGCCCGCCGGGTTGTCGTCGCGGTGGGGCT